>Ga0255334_1000110_pt1 | contig 90466 bp, 83 predicted proteins | sample EtOH5_35cm_T3_12_FD_202080 | JGI IMG/M metagenome (GOLD analysis project Ga0255334, IMG submission 202080) | Sandy soil microbial communities from University of British Columbia, Vancouver, Canada - EtOH5_35cm_T3_129 | ecosystem: Engineered > Artificial ecosystem > Sand microcosm > Unclassified ...
GCTTCGAAGTTTTCTTCGAGAAATAGCTTGACTGGATTTGGTGGTTTCTTTAGAAGCTGCCGGCTCTGCCGAGGACCTCCGGGTTGGTTGGCGGGTTTGTCGGAAAGTTTTGAAAAAAACGATTTGACACGGAATTCGAGGTTCGCTAGATAGCCGCCTCCGCCGACACCGGGCGCTAAACGGTGGGGCCGCTGAGAGGCGGTTCGGGTCTTTGACATTGTTGATTTGGAAAGAGAAACGCAGGCGGCGGCGCTCTGGCGGTTACCCTTCGAGGTAACCTTCGACGCTGACAAATGCGGTCTCTTGAAGACACCATTAATATGGTGGCTGGCTTTCGGGCTGGTCACTGTGTGATGGGAACTCGTCAAGATACTATGCAAACCAGATACCTGATCCTGGGTTTTCCCCCGGGATTGGAAGTCTGATGTCAATGTCAACTCAACCTGAGAGTTTGATCCTGGCTCAGAGCGAACGCTGGCGGCAGGCCTAACACATGCAAGTCGAACGGATCCTTCGGGATTAGTGGCGGACGGGTGAGTAACACGTGGGAACGTGCCTTTTGGTTCGGAACAACTCAGGGAAACTTGAGCTAATACCGGATAAGCCCTTCGGGGGAAAGATTTATCGCCATTAGAGCGGCCCGCGTCTGATTAGCTAGTTGGTGGGGTAAAGGCCCACCAAGGCGACGATCAGTAGCTGGTCTGAGAGGATGATCAGCCACATTGGGACTGAGACACGGCCCAAACTCCTACGGGAGGCAGCAGTGGGGAATCTTGCGCAATGGGCGAAAGCCTGACGCAGCCATGCCGCGTGAATGATGAAGGTCTTAGGATTGTAAAATTCTTTCACCGGGGACGATAATGACGGTACCCGGAGAAGAAGCCCCGGCTAACTTCGTGCCAGCAGCCGCGGTAATACGAAGGGGGCTAGCGTTGCTCGGAATTACTGGGCGTAAAGGGAGCGTAGGCGGACTGTTTAGTCAGAGGTGAAAGCCCAGGGCTCAACCTTGGAATTGCCTTTGATACTGGCAGTCTTGAGTACGGAAGAGGTATGTGGAACTCCGAGTGTAGAGGTGAAATTCGTAGATATTCGGAAGAACACCAGTGGCGAAGGCGACATACTGGTCCGTTACTGACGCTGAGGCTCGAAAGCGTGGGGAGCAAACAGGATTAGATACCCTGGTAGTCCACGCCGTAAACGATGAGTGCTAGTTGTCGGCATGCATGCATGTCGGTGACGCAGCTAACGCATTAAGCACTCCGCCTGGGGAGTACGGTCGCAAGATTAAAACTCAAAGGAATTGACGGGGGCCCGCACAAGCGGTGGAGCATGTGGTTTAATTCGAAGCAACGCGCAGAACCTTACCACCTTTTGACATGCCCGGACCACCAGAGAGATCTGGCTTTCCCTTCGGGGACTGGGACACAGGTGCTGCATGGCTGTCGTCAGCTCGTGTCGTGAGATGTTGGGTTAAGTCCCGCAACGAGCGCAACCCTCGCGATTAGTTGCCATCAGGTTTGGCTGGGCACTCTAATCGTACTGCCGGAGTTAATCCGGAGGAAGGCGGGGATGACGTCAAGTCCTCATGGCCCTTACAAGGTGGGCTACACACGTGCTACAATGGCGACTACAGAGGGCTGCAATCCCGCGAGGGGGAGCCAATCCCTAAAAGTCGTCTCAGTTCGGATTGTTCTCTGCAACTCGAGAGCATGAAGTTGGAATCGCTAGTAATCGCGGATCAGCATGCCGCGGTGAATACGTTCCCGGGCCTTGTACACACCGCCCGTCACACCATGGGAGTTGGCTTTACCCGAAGGCGCTGCGCTAACCGCAAGGGGGCAGGCGACCACGGTAGGGTCAGCGACTGGGGTGAAGTCGTAACAAGGTAGCCGTAGGGGAACCTGCGGCTGGATCACCTCCTTTCTAAGGATGCTTCTCCAGTCTCTCACGAGACTATTGAGGCTCCAATTAGTGCGCTAGACGCACACAAATGAGCGGATCGCCGCCGTCTTCGTTTCTCTTTCCACTTGTTCTGGACCGTCGAGGTTCAGGACACGATCGCGAGCCCTGGAGCGGGTTCAGTCAGACTGACTGGACCTCATCTGAGCGGCCTATGGGCCCGTAGCTCAGTTGGTTAGAGCGCACGCTTGATAAGCGTGAGGTCATAAGTTCAAGTCTTATCGGGCCTACCACTCTTCCATCCTACGGATCCGCAACCGACCAGCTTCTGCTGGGCAAGCAACTCACACCGAGTGTGAGGGGCCATAGCTCAGTTGGTAGAGCGCCTGCTTTGCAAGCAGGATGTCGTCGGTTCGAATCCGTCTGGCTCCACCATACTTGGTTGGCTTTCCTCGCTACCGCTTCGCTGCTTGAGCGAGGCTAGCTGGTAGGAAGAACCGAGTTTATCGCGATCGGGAATGATCAAGTTTGCGGCGGCTTTCGAGCTGACGCGAAATGACATTGTGAAGGCAGGGTTCCTCCGCCAACCGTAGCTCACCCCTGGGATACGGACCTGGTTTAAGGATGGACTTAAGAAGACATCATTGTCTGACTAAAGGTAGAGCTCATGCTCGAGACCTTCCCGCGTGACGCGGCTAGGTCTCAAAACGCATGGGTTTTGCTGAGAACGATCAAGCGCATAAGGGCTTCTGACGGATGCCTTGGCATTGAGAGGCGATGAAGGACGTGGCACGCTGCGATAAGAGCCGGGGAGGCGCGAGCACCCTTTGATCCGGCTATCTCCGAATGGGGAAACCCACCTTTATGGTCACTCCACTTGTTCCTGACTTCGGTCAGGGCCGTAGTGGATGGATCAGAAGAGGTATAATGACCTGAATACATAGGGTTCATTAAGCAAACCCGGGGAACTGAAACATCTCAGTACCCGGAGGAAAGGACATCAACCGAGACTCCCGTAGTAGTGGCGAGCGAACCGGGACCAGGCCAGTGCTGTCGTGACATAAAGCTGAATGTGCTGGGAAGCACAGCCATAGTGGGTGATAGCCCCGTAAGCGTCAAATAGCGACAGACTCGAGTAGGGCGGGACACGTGAAATCCTGTCTGAACATGGGGGGACCACCCTCCAAGCCTAAGTACTCCTCAATGACCGATAGCGAACAAGTACCGTGAGGGAAAGGTGAAAAGCACCCCGACAAGGGGAGTGAAACAGATCCTGAAATCGGAAGCCTACAAGCAGTCGGAGCCACCGCGCGTGGTGACGGCGTACCTTTTGTATAATGGGTCAGCGACTTCATGTGCCGTGCAAGCTTAAGCCGTTAGGTGTAGGCGCAGCGAAAGCGAGTCTGAATAGGGCGAATAAGTACGTCGCATGACGACCCGAAACCAGGTGATCTATCCATGAGCAGGTTGAAGGTAAGGTAACACTTACTGGAGGACCGAACCGGTGAATGTTGAAAAATTCTCGGATGACTTGTGGATAGGGGTGAAAGGCCAATCAAACCTGGACATAGCTGGTTCTCCGCGAAAACTATTTAGGTAGTGCCTCGGACGTATTCCTTGGGGGGTAGAGCACTGGATGGATGCGGGCGGCGCGAGCTGTACCAATTCTAACCAAACTCCGAATACCCAAGAGAACTATCCGGGAGACACACGGCGGGTGCTAACGTCCGTCGTGAAAAGGGAAACAACCCTAACCATCATCTAAGGCCCCCAAGTACTGGCTAAGTGGGAAACGATGTGGGTTTGCTTTGACAACCAGGATGTTGGCTTAGAAGCAGCCATCATTTAAAGAAAGCGTAACAGCTCACTGGTCAAGCGAACCTGCGCGGAAAATGTAACGGGGCTCAAGCCAGTCGCCGAAGGTATGGGTGTGCACTCTGTGCACGCGGTAGCGGAGCGTTCCGTAAGCCGATGAAGGTGAGGCGTGAGCCTTGCTGGAGGTATCGGAAGTGAGAATGCTGACATGAGTAGCGATAAAGAGGGTGAGAGACCCTCTCGCCGAAAGCCCAAGGGTTCCTGCGTAAAGCTAATCTGCGCAGGGTTAGTCGGCCCCTAAGGCGAGGCCGAAAGGCGTAGTCGATGGGAATCAGGTGAATATTCCTGAACCAGTTGGAAGTGACGGATCTGGTAAATTGTCGGGGCTTATTGGATTGCTCCCGGCAGTGAACAGGTCCCTGGAAATAACTCCAACGGAGACCGTACCCGAAACCGACACAGGTGGGCAGGTAGAGTATACCAAGGCGCTTGAGAGAACTGTGCTGAAGGAACTCGGCAAATTGCACGCGTAACTTCGGGATAAGCGTGACTCTCTTTTGGGCAACCAGATGAGAGTGGCACAAGCCAGGGGGTAGCGACTGTTTATCAAAAACACAGGGCTCTGCGAAGCCGCAAGGCGACGTATAGGGTCTGACGCCTGCCCGGTGCCTGAAGGTTAAAAGGAGGGGTGCAAGCTCTGAATTGAAGCCCAGGTAAACGGCGGCCGTAACTATAACGGTCCTAAGGTAGCGAAATTCCTTGTCGGGTAAGTTCCGACCTGCACGAATGGCGTAACGACTTCCCCACTGTCTCCAGCACAGGCTCAGCGAAATTGAATTCCCCGTGAAGATGCGGGGTTCCCGCGGTCAGACGGAAAGACCCTATGAACCTTTACTGCAGCTTCGCCTTGGCGTTAGCAGCAACATGTGTAGGATAGGTGGGAGGCTATGAAACCGGGGCGCCAGTTCCGGTGGAGCCATCCTTGAAATACCACCCTTATTGTTGCTGACGTCTAACCGCGGCCCGTTATCCGGGTCCGGGACATGGCGTGGCGGGCAGTTTGACTGGGGCGGTCGCCTCCCAAAGTGTAACGGAGGCGCGCGATGGTGGGCTCAGACCGGTCGGAAATCGGTCGTCGAGTGCAATGGCATAAGCCCGCCTGACTGCGAGACTGACAAGTCGAGCAGAGACGAAAGTCGGCCATAGTGATCCGGTGGTCCTGCGTGGAAGGGCCATCGCTCAACGAATAAAAGGTACTCTAGGGATAACAGGCTGATTTTGCCCAAGAGTCCATATCGACGGCAAAGTTTGGCACCTCGATGTCGGCTCATCACATCCTGGGGCTGGAGCAGGTCCCAAGGGTTCGGCTGTTCGCCGATTAAAGTGGTACGTGAGCTGGGTTCAGAACGTCGTGAGACAGTTTGGTCCCTATCTGCCGTGGGTGTACGAGACTTGAGAGGATCTGTCCCTAGTACGAGAGGACCGGGATGGACACACCTCTGGTGGACCTGTCATGGCGCCAGCTGTGCAGCAGGGTAGCTAAGTGTGGAATAGATAACCGCTGAAAGCATCTAAGCGGGAAACTAACCTCAAAACAAGGTCTCGCTGAGAGCCGTGGAAGACCACCACGTTGATAGGCCGGGTGTGGAAGTGCGGCGACGCATGGAGCTTACCGGTACTAATAGCTCGATAGGCTTGATCGTTCTTCAGTCAAACCCATGCATAAAGCATGGCTCTACTTCAGACACTGATGTCTTCTTCACAATCCTCAGCCCCTCAAAAGGCTGAGCGATATCCTTTTCGCTGACCTGGTGGCTTTGCCGGGGGTTCCCCACCCGATCCCATTCCGAACTCGGTCGTTAAGTCCCCCTGGGCCAATGGTACTTCGTCTCAAGGCGCGGGAGAGTAGGTCGCCGCCAGGTCCGCCAAAAGGATATCGTCTTCAAGTCCAAAAACCCTGCATCACAATCTCAACAACACCCTGACGCGGGGTGGAGCAGCCCGGTAGCTCGTCAGGCTCATAACCTGAAGGTCACAGGTTCAAATCCTGTCCCCGCACCCAAGGGTCTTTCGTGAAACAGCCGCCTTCGGGCGGCTTTTTTCGTTTCTGGACACCCTCTCACTCGAGTTTCAGCTTCGCCGCGATGGCCGACCAGGGCGCGAGCTTGAAGTTCTGGTGCTCGGGCGGCGAGATGTTGCGGCCGTCCTGGGCGACGAAGGCGCCGGTCTCCAGGCCCGCGCCGAGCGAGGCGCTGGTCACATCCAGGCCGTCGGTCTCCGAGATGCCGTCGACGCCGTTGTCGCCATTGGCGGTCACCGCGAAGCTGCCGATATAGGCGTTGTCGCCCTCGCGGCGGAATATGGCGTAGCTGTTATTGCCCTGGCTGGAGACGACCAGATAGCCTTTGCCGCCGGCCTGGGCGTAGAGGCCGACGCCTTCCAGGTCGTCCTTCAAGGCCGGGTTGTCGGCCACCCTGATGACGGCTTTCCGGGTCTGGCCGGCCTTGGCGTCGGCGCCCAGCTTCCAGAGGGCGACGTCTTCCTCGGCGACGTAGAGCGCCCCGGTCTCGTCATCGGTAACGCAGCCTTCGGTCTGGGTGGCGAACTTGAGGTCGCGCACGGCCTGGGCGGCGACCTTACCGGCCGCGGTGGCGGTCAGCTTCCACTGGCGCACCAGGCCATCGGGATCACTGATGAAGACGAAGGTCCCGCCCCTGCGGTCGCGATACATGCACAGGCCATAGGGGTCCGAGAGGCCGGTGGCCTGGACGCCGTCGGCGACGCTGGTCAGTAGTCGGGTCTCGGGATCGATCGTGTAGAGCGCGATGGCCTTGTGGGTCCGGTCGCTGGCCGCGACCAGGGTCACTGTCTTGCCGCCCAGCTTGAAGCCGCCGCGCAGGTCGACATTGTTCATCTTGCCGTCGGCCAGATATTGCAGCCGCTTGCCCGACAGGTCGTAGACCAGCAGGCCGCCCTTCTTGTCGGTGGCGATGATCGCGCTTCGGGACGGATCGGTCGGGTGGACCCAGATCGCCGGATCGTCGGCGGCGTCGCCGTCGTGGCCGACCGGCTCGGTCTCCATGGTCGCCTGGACGAGCGCCGTCTTGCCGGGCTCAACCGCCGGCGCATCCTGGCCGAGCGACAGGTTCAGCGCCGAGGCGATGTCCCGCCACGACAGGATCTTGCTGTTGGCGCCGGCGTTGCGGTCGTCGGCGATCAGCAGCGCCCCGGCCGGCAGGTCCGGACCGACGGGCGCGCGGACGCCGAACAGGCCCGAAGGCCCCTCGATCGCCGCCGTCCCGTTCGCCTGGACCCTGAAGGCGCCGAGGAAGCGGTCGCCCGCGCTCCGGTCATAGACATTGTAATCGCCGGCGTCGGCATTGGCGGCGACCAGATAGTCAGCGCCCTTGCCGCCATTGATCACCGCCAGGCCGCCGACCTCGCCGGCGATGTGGCCCAGGCGATTGATGTCGACGATGACCGGAACCGGCTCGGCCTCGGGATCGGCGTCGTAGCGCCAGACGCCGACGGCCTTCTGGGCGACATAGAGCGCGCCGCTGGCGTCATCGGCGACACAGTACTTGGCTTCCGACGACAGACGCAGGGTGCGGACGACGCGACCGTCGACCCTGCCGTCGGCGGTGGGGTAGAGCAGCCACTGATCAAGCTGCCCTTCGCGACCCATGGTGAACGCGTAGAGCGCGCCGTCGCGGACGCTGCGATGCAGGCAGAGGCCTTCGCCCGAATAGCCCAGCATCAGCGGACGCGCGTCGATCGCCGTGGTCTCGCCGCTGGCGTGATCGCGGCCGAACAGCCGCAGGCGGCCGGCCTGGCGGTCCAGCACGGCCAGCAGGGCGCGCGGGCCGCCGTCACGGGTGTCGACCGCATAGACCTCGCCGCCCGGGATGGCCGCGAGGCGCTGGCCGTCCAGGCCATAGAGCTCGAGCCCGCCCAGCTTGCCGGAGGCGGCGATCACGCTGCGCGTCGGATCCTTCGGGTCGCGCAGCAGCGCCACGGCGTTGGCGCCGCCCTGGGCGGTTGGAGCCGTGGCGCCGATGACGCCGACGCCAGGAGAGGTCTGGGCCAGGGCTGGCGCCGCGGTCATCAGGGCCAGCAGGCTGGCGGTGAGTCTCAGACGGTTCATGGCTTGGGCCCCTCGTGCTCGGCGGCCTGTCGCCCCGACCCCCGTTTCGTCCGCATACCGCGCGTCGATGACAGCCGCGTGAGACGGGGAGCAAGATTGCCGCCGATTCGCCTCACCAGAAACGCTTGGCCTCCCGAAGCGTCTTCAGCGCCTCGCGGGCCGCGTCGACGAGGTCGTCCTCGTCGTCGGCGAGGGCCACGCGCGCGACGGCGCGGGCCTGGTCCGCGTCGCCCTGGGTGGCCGTCTCGACCAGGGTCTCGCGGACGCTGCGATCGTTGAGCGCGCCCAGCGTGTCCTGCACCGCCCGCGCGGCCTCCAGGAACCGCTCGACCCGATGGGGATGTTGCGGGAACAGCGGAGCGAGATCCTCGGCCGCGTAGCGCAGGGTCTTGCCCTTCAGCCGCAGGCGATGCCGCGCCTGGGCGTCGAGGTCGTCGAAGTGCTTGGCGCGTGTTCTGACCTGCTTGAGGCGATGATCCAGCACCCGCGCGGCGAAGGCGTCGGCGCGGCCGTCGCGCACCTCAGCCAGGTCCGGATCGCGTGTCCAGGCGCCGGTCTCGAGCCAGGCCGCGGCCTCCAGCAGCACCTCGCGCGCCCGGGCGCTGGCCACCGCCGCCTCCATGCGCAGATAGGCGCTGGCGCGGGCGGCGTTCAGGGCGCGTTCGAAGTCGTCGCGACCGGCGAAGCTGGCGCGGCGGCCGCCTTCGTCCCAGACGTCGCCGATGAAGACGTCGAGGTCGCGCGCCGTGTCGAACTCGGCCGCCAGCCAGTGCAGGCCTTCGTCGAGCCTCTGGGCGGCGGCGTCCTGGGCCAGCGGCTTGAAGATCTTCAGCAGCGCCCGCAGCCGGCGGGTGGCGACGCGGGCCTGGTGGACGCCCTCCGGCTCCGGCCGCTCGCGCAGCGATTCCAGCGCCGAACAGAGATGGGCCAGATCCGCGTGGCCCAAGGCCTGCAGCGTCTCGCCGACGGTGGCGTGGTGGTCCAGCGCCGCGGCCTGCCGACGGGGCAAGCCGCCCTCATCGCCGGCGGCCAGGCCGTAGCCGCGCTCGGCCTTGCTGACCAACGACAGCCGCAAGGGCGCATGGCGGGCGACCTCGCGCGCCAGGTCGAACAAGGCGCTGGCCGGGCCGCTCTTCAGCTCCAGCTCCAGCTCGCAGACCGCCGCGTGGCGTCCGCCGGCGAGGAGCTCGCCCTGGTCGAGGGCCGCCTCGATCACCGCGCCGCCCACCTCGACCAGCCGTACCGTGCGCTGGACGCGGGTGGTGAACACCGGCGCCAGGGTCTGACCGACCAGCATGGCCGCGGCCGGGGTGCGGGACAGGGCGTCGGGGTCGGGATCGGGGCCGGCGATCGGCTCTTCCCATTCGCCGCGCGAGAACACGCCGCCGGCCGAGGCCGATTTCAGGGTCTGCTTGCGGCCGCCCTCGCCATCGCGCACCCGCAGGCCAAAGCCCGCCTTGCGCAGCGCATGGCCGGGGGTGTCGAAATAGGTGGCGTCCAGCTGGCGCACCTCGCTCTCGCCCTTCAACTGGGCCAGGGCCTCCGGCGCCGCCTCGGGCGGGATCAGGAATTTCAGTTCGATCTCGCGATCCATGACCTGACCAACTCCCGCGCGGCCCTTCGGCTCCCCTAGCGCTATGCCGCCTCGCCGACGTCTTGCCAAGCGTCATGGAGCGGTCCAAACCTGCGCGCCATGAGTAAGATCAACGCTTCGCCCGTCTCCCCGCCGGCTCGCCACGACTGGACCCTCGCCGAGGTGGAGGCGCTGTTCGAACGGCCCTTCATGGAGTTGGTGTTCGACGCCGCGACCGTCCACCGCGCCCACTTCGATCCCTCCGAGATGCAGCTGTCGCAGCTGCTGTCGGTCAAGACCGGCGGCTGCGCCGAGAACTGCGGCTATTGCAGCCAGTCCGCCCACTTCAAGACCGGGCTCAAGGCCGAGAAGCTGATGGCCGCCGACGACGTGGTGGCCAAGGCCCGCGCCGCCCGCGACGGCGGCGCCCAGCGCTTCTGCATGGGCGCGGCCTGGCGCGAGCTGAAGGACCGCGACCTGCCCAAGCTGGCTGAGATGATCGGCGAGGTGAAGGCGCTCGGCCTGGAGACCTGCGCCACCCTGGGCATGCTGACCGCCGACCAGGCCAAGGCCCTGAAGGACGCGGGCCTCGACTACTACAACCACAACCTCGACACCGGTCCGGACTACTACAAGGACGTCGTCACCACGCGCACCTATCAGGAGCGCCTCGACACCCTGGCCCATGTCCGCGACGCCGGCATGAGCACCTGCTGCGGCGGCATCGTCGGCATGGGCGAGCAGCGCCGCGACCGCGCCGGCCTGCTGCACCAGCTGGCCACCCTGCCGGCTCATCCCGACAGCCTGCCGATCAACGGCCTGGTGCCGGTGAGCGGCACGCCGCTCGGCGACAAGGTGCTCAGCGAGGGCAAGGCCATCGACGCCATCGAGTTCGTCCGCACCATCGCCGTCGCCCGCATCGTCTGTCCCAAGTCGATGGTCCGCCTGTCGGCCGGCCGCGAGGGCATGAGCCGCGAACTGCAGGCCCTGTGCTTCCTGGCCGGCGCCAACTCGATCTTCGTCGGCGGCAAGCTGCTGACCACGCCGCTGCCGGGCCAGGACGAGGACAGCCAGCTGTTCCAGGACCTGGACCTGCGGCCGATGGGCGGCGCGGTCCGCGTCGAGGCGCATCAGCACGACCACGAGATCGTCGCGGCGGAGTAGGGCTCAGGCGCCGACCCCCTCCACCGGCTCCGCCGGTCCCCCTCCCCCAAGAGGGGGAGGAGAGACAAAGCCCGGCGCGGGAGAGGCGGCTTCCTCTCCGCCCCGCTTGGGGGCGGACAGACCATGCGGAGCATGGTCAGGTGGGGGCCTGTGCTGAATCTGGCGCACGTCCGCCGCTTCACGCGGCCGGGCCGCTGAAGGGAATGAAAGGGACGCGGAGCGCCGGACAGCGTCCGGAGAGCGAGTAAAAGAATACCGTTTCGACGAAGCCAGAGCGCTCCGCGTAGTCCGTTATCCGGAAGCCTTCAGGAGCGCGGGGTCTTAACCCGCTCCCGATGTTTGGGCCTCCGACGGGCGGGCCAGGGCGACGAGCCCCGGTCCCGGATGCACGGGCGATTTCAGCCCCTGCCTGCCGCGTCCGCCGAACCTTCGCCGCCAGGGCTTTGCCCCATGTTTCAGGGAACCCGCCGCTGGATCGGTCGCGAAGGCGAGTCTCCGAGAGGAGACCCGGCGAGCGCTTCCCGCTCGACCACCCCTGACAGCCGCCACGATCGCCGGCCGGACGTCCCTTTCGCGCTGTCAGGTGGAGTCAGTATGCGGGCGGTCTGAACGCGGATCATTCAGGGACGCGTAAAATCGACAAGCGGTTGATTTCGTTGGGCTCGATCGCGCGAACGCCGGTGACAGAGCGCCACCAATCCCCGCGAGGGCGCCTTACCGGAAACCCTCTCCCTCTGGGAGAGGGAGGGACCCGCGCCGCGCGCGGGAGGGTGAGGGGTTACAGTCTTTCCGGATAAGGTACGGACGAGACGCGCGGCGGAACGGCCTGGGCGTCACCGGCCACCGGTGAAAGCCCTCACCCTCCCACCGCTTCGCGGCGGGCCCCGCCTTCTCCCCACGGGAGAGGGTTTCCGGTGCGCGACCTGATCAGCCCTGCACGCTGCAGCCTCCAAGAGATCTAAGGATCGCACCCGACCAAGGTCGGCTTTCGACCCGTGCCTACTCAGCCTAAAGTCGTCGGATGCTAACCGTCGGCTTGCTCTTGCTGCTCACATTCGCCGCTATCGCATCGGCTACGCTATGGCCGGCTCTCTATGCGACGGCAATTCGCGAGCTCTTTAGGACTTGGCCTGCTGCCAAGGCCGCCTTTGTTGCTCGTGGCTCCTGGATTTCTTTTTCGCGGCGGTTTGGAAGAGCATACGCCCTGGGGGCATTCGTCCTTGCGTTCGCATGGATATTTATTGGCGCGCATATGGTTCCCGACACGGCAATTGGCGCATGGCTTCTCTTTGGCCCTACGTTCCTATTGGGCGCCGTGAGCGTTGCGCTGGCAGCGCTCGTCGTATGCCGGTGGGTGGTGGACGAGTGAACTCGTGGCGAATGGTTGCGAGCCGCCCCACAGCCGTCCCCCGCCCCCCTACCGCTCCTCGTCGAACCGGTTCGCCACCAGTTCGCACAGCGCTTCCACCGCCGGCCCGGCCTCGGGGCCTTCCGCGCTGATGTCGATGGTGGAGCCGATGCCGGCGGCCAGCATCATCAGGCCCATGATGGACCGGGCGTCGACGGACGCGCCGTCGCGGCTGACGGTCACCTCGGCGTCGAAGCCGGACGCCATCTTCACGAACTTGGCCGAGGCGCGGGCGTGCAGGCCGCGCTCATTGACGATCTCGACCGTTCTTGACGTCATTCCCTACTTTTCCCCCGCGAGCACGTAGGAGGCCACGGAGATGTACTTGCGTCCAGCCTCTTGGGCGTGGGCGACGCAGGCTTGCAGAGTCTCGCGCTGGCGCACGCTGGCCAGCTTGATCAGCATGGGCAGGTTCAGGCCGGCGATGACCTCGGCCTTGGTCTGCTCCATGACCGAGATGGCCAGGTTGCTGGGCGTGCCGCCGAACATGTCGGTCAGCAGGATGACGCCGTCGCCGTCGGTGTCGACCTCGGCGCAGGCCTTCAGAATGTCGGAACGGCGGCGTTCCATGTCGTCTTCGGGGCCGATGCAGATCGCCTTCACGGCGGCCTGCGGCCCGACCACATGCTCCATGGCGGAGATGAACTCTTCCGCCAGACGCCCGTGCGTCACGATCACGAGCCCGATCATGCCTTGTATCTCAACAGGGATCCCCATTCCCGTGGCGACCGGGAGAGCGTCGCGCGGGCGGCCTTGATACGCTCGTTAGGAGGCGACTCCAAGAGACTGCATCATGCGTCTTATTTTCGCCGGGGCGGCGGGTTCTCGCGGCCACAGGTCGAAAACGGGAACGGAAACGCCCGTGATCGTCTCGGCGCGCGGATCGGGCAGGCGCTCGACGGCGGCGGGGTCGGCGACGCAGCGGATGACCAGCGCCACTTCGCAGAAGGGCAGGGCGCCGGCGTCGAGCACGCCCAGGCCCCGCACCTCGATCAGGCCCGCCAGGGTTTCCGGCGCCTTGCCGTAGAGGCGCCCGTCGGCGGTGAAGACCACGACCCGGTCGTCGGCGACCAGCCGGAAGCCGGCGTCGAGGGCGCGCAAGGCCAGGTCGCTCTTGCCGGCGCCCGACGGGCCCTCGATCAGGGCGCCCCGCCACAGGCCGTCCTGGCGCCGGGCGATCAGGCCGGCGTGACGGATCTCGGACGGCGCGCCCGGCGGGGTCTCTGGCCGAATCACTCCCGGACTTCCGGCAGCTCGACCACGAAGCGGGCGCCGATCACGGCCCCGGCCTCGTTCTTGCGGTTCTCGGCGTGGATCTGGCCGCCGTGCGCCTCGACGATCTGACGGGCGATCGACAGGCCCAGGCCCGAATTGCCGCCGAACGCCCGGCCCTTGGGGCGCGAGGTGTAGAAGCGCTCGAAGATGGTCTCCAGATTGTCGGGCGGCATGCCCGGACCGTCGTCGTCGACGATCACGGCCACGGTCGACTTGCCGCGCGGCCGGATCAGGGAGATCCGCACCTCGCCATCGTCCGGGCTGAACGAGCGGGCGTTGTCGATCAGGTTGCGGAACACCTGGCCGATCGGCGTCTCGCGGGCCAGCACCAGGGTCGGGCGGGGGATTTCGGCCGCGAACCGCACCCGCACGCTGCCCGGCGCCGGGCCGGCGCGCAGCTGGGTCTCGTACAGGCTGGCGACCTCGGCCAGCAGCTTGGACAGGTCGATCGCCTTGGGATGCTCGCGCGACAGCTCCGCGTCGAGGCGCGAGGCGTTGGAGATGTCTGTGACCAGGCGGTCCAGGCGGTTGACGTCATTCTGCAGGATGGCCAGCAGCCGGGCCCGGGCGGCGGGGTCGGTGACAAGGTCCAGGGTCTCGATGGCCGAGCGGATCGAGGTCAGGGGGTTCTTGATCTCGTGGGCCACGTCGGCGGCGAAACGCTCGATGGCGTCCATGCGCTCGGACAGCGAGTGGGTCATGTCCTCCAGCGAGCGCGACAGGTCGCCCAGCTCGTCGCGGCGCTCGGACAGGTCGGGCAGGGAGATGGCGCGCGCGCCTTGCAGGCGCACATGGTCGGCGGCCCGGGCCAGGCGCAGCACCGGCACGGCGATCAGGCGGTGCAGCATCACGCTGGACATCACGATCGCGACCATGGCCACGATGATGAACGGCAGCAGGGCCTTGCGCTCGGCCGAGATGATCTCGTCGACGTCGCCGGCCTCCAGGGTCAGGACCCCCAGCACCGCGCGGACATGCTGGATCGGTATCGACACCGACACCACCCGCTCGCCGTCCTCGGCCACGCGGGTGCCGGCGACGGGGCGGCCCTTCATGGCCTGGGTGATCTCGTTGGCCAGCGCCTTGCGGGCCTTCTCCGCGCGGGCCTGGGCGGCGGGGGTCAGGTGCGGCGGCGCGTCCTTGTCTCCCGGCTTGCGAGCGGGCGGCAGCACCTTCCAGTCGACGCGGTCGGCGACCACGAACGAGTCGGCCAGCGTCTTGCCGTGGGCGTCGAACAGCCGGGCCCGCTGGTTGCGCGGGATGAACAGCACCTGCAGCAGCTGGCTGGCGACATAGGGGTCGAGCGCCGGCTCGGGTTCGCCGACCGTGGCGGTCTGGTCGATGACGTTGGCGATCAGCTCGCCCTGGGTGGTCAGGCTGTCGATGCGGGCGGCGATCAGGCCGCTGCGCAGTTCGTTCAGCACCAGGGCCCCGACGACCACGATCGCCAGGGCCAGCACGTTCAGGACGATGATCAGCCGGCCGAGCCTGGACCCGCGCGGCCAGACGAAGCGTCGCCTGGCCTTGGGGGCCTCGAGGCTCTCGGCCTCAGGACTCGCGGTAACGGTAGCCAACGCCGTACAGGGTCTCGATGGAGTCGAACTCGGGATCGACCTGACGGAACTTCTTGCGCATGCGCTTGATGTGGCTGTCGATCGTGCGGTCGTCGACATAGACCTGATCGTCGTAGGCGGCGTCCATCAGGTTGTCGCGGCTCTTCACGAAGCCCGGACGCTGGGCCAGGGCCTGCAGCAGCAGGAACTCGGTGACGGTCAGGCGCACGGGGCGACCGTCCCACAGGCTGTCGTGGCGGGCCGGGTCGAGGGTCAGCTTGCCGCGCTTCATGACCTTGGAGCCCGCCGCCGCGGCGGCCGAGCCGGCCATCGGCGCCAGGTCCTCGTCGTCCGGACGCGCGCGGCGCAGGACGGCCTTGACCCGCTCCAGCAGCAGGCGCTGGCTGAACGGCTTGTGCATGTAGTCGTCGGCGCCGAGGTTGAAGCCGAGGATCTCGTCGATCTCGTCATCCTTCGAGGTCAGCATGATCACCGGGATCTCGGACGTCTGGCGCAGGCGCCGCAGCACCTCCATGCCGTCCATGCGCGGCATCTTGACGTCGAGAATGACAAGATCGGGCGGGCTGGCCTCGACGGCCTCGAGACCCGAGGCTCCGTCGTAATAGGCCTTCACCGCGTGACCGTGGCTTTCCAGGGCCAGCGAGACCGAGGCGACGATGTTCTCGTCGTCGTCAATGAGCGTAATGGCGGCCATCTGGTCGTTCTTGTCCTTAGCCTTATCTTGCGTCGGCCGATCCTATCGGTCGAACGTCCTGGCTTCAACGCGCGGCGCGGTAAAGCTTTCCCTGCTTCTTCCTGGCCTTTGCGGCTCCAGAAAGGCGCGATTGCGGCGCCGGCGGCCGTCCGGAGCGGGTTCCCTCAACCTCACCTTAAGGTCTGAAAGCCCATAGTGAGGCCTCCTGAAGCGGGGCGGGCATGAGCCAAGTCCATTACGAGTTGTTTGTCCGGCGGAAAGTCGGAGCCCAGTGGACGCTGGAGATCGCTTCGGAGAACCGTGCGCACGCGCTGCAGGTCGCCGAGGACGTGCTCGTCCAGAACCGCGCCGTCGCCGTGCGCGTCAGCAAGGAAACGCTCGACGAGGCCACCGGCGAATACAAGTCGATCGCCATCTTCACCAAGGGGCTGGTCGACGGCGGCAAGCCCAAGAAGGAGGTCGAGGACCGCGACCCCCTCTGCGTGCAGCCGGCCGATCTCTACACCGCCCACGCCCGCGACCGCATCGGCCGCCTGCTGGAAGGCTGGCTGGCCCGGCACAAGGCCACGCCGTTCGAACTGCTGCACCGCCCCGATCTCGTCGAGAAGCTCGAGGCGTCCGGCACCGACCTGCAGCACGCGCTGCAGAAGATCGCCATTCCGGAAGCCGAGGCGCGCGGCCAGTCCGTGCACGAGGTCATCCGCCACTTCCAGGGCCTGGTCGAGCGCACCGTCGCCAACCTGATGAAGGCCTTCAAGAAGGGGGCCCTGCCGGACCTCGACAAGGAAGGCTTCGCCAGGGCCGCCGAGCGCCTGGTCGCCGACCCGGACCGCGCCTTCCTGCTGGGGGCCGGCGTCGCCGCCTCGATCGCTCCGGCCGTCAGCTGGTCGGCCAAGATCGCCCGTCTGCTGGATCTGGCCGACGCCGCCCCGGAGGAGCCGCGCGCCCGCTTCGCGGCCCTGCAGGCCATCGAGCAGCCGCTGGCCGAGATCATCGGTTCGCGCGCCGGCATGGCCGACCTGCTGGACACCACCAACGAGGATCTGGGCGTCACCCTGGCGGCCATGACCCGGCTGACCGGCGGCGTCGCCGTCGAGGCCCTGATCAAGATAGAAGCCAGCGTCCGCGGCTGCATGCCGGAGCTGTCGGGCACGGCCCGGCGCCTGGGCGAATGGCTGGCCGGCGACAACTTCCCCTCGGTGCGGAAGGCCATCGCCGAACGCGTGCTGACCGAGCTGAACGGCGTTCGCCGCCTCAAGCCCACGGACGCCGAGGCCGAGATCGAATATCTGCGCGCCCTGGCCATGAGCCTGACGGCCGCCGCCGGCCGTATCCTCCAGGCCGAGGACATCCAGAACGCCTTCACGACCCGCTCCAAGACCCTGTTGAACGGCGACTTCATCGAAGCGCTGCTGGGTCGCGACCGTTCGGCCTATGAAGAGATCAAGATGCTGATCCGCCTGGCCGAGAACGTCATGGGCGCGGTCAACAAGCGCAACGCCGCCCGCTGGCTGAACGCCAATATCAGCGCCATGCGCTTCGAGAAGGAACTGCGCGCCGGCCCCGACTCGCCGGTCGCCAAGCTCGGCAATCTGGCCGGGTTGCAGCGCCAGCTGGTCCGCTCGGGCCTGGTGCGCGAGGACTTCGAGCCGCTGTGCGTCAAGCTGGGCGAGATCGGCGCGCTGATCGAGGCCGACTCGCGCCTGCTGACCATGCTGGTCCGCGCCCCCGCGCCGCTGCCGCATCGCCTGCAGCTGCTGGCCAAGCTGGCCCTCGGCGAGGCCGGCCCCACGGGCCCGGTCGCCGACAGGGCCCGCGTCGAAGCGCTGAAACTAGCCCGCGATCCGACCTCGCGCGAACAGCTCCAGGGCTCGCCGCAAACCATGGACCTGCTGAAGACCCTGCTGGGGCAGGCGGCTTAGGGGGCGCTTGCCACCGGAGGACGTTCAGGCCGCCACCGGAGCTATCCGCCTCACCGCAGCACCGCGTCCGCGCTCACCAGCCGCACGTCGTGCATCTGGTTCAGATAGGCCTCGTAGTAGCCCTTGTGCGACGCGCCGACGATGGCGAGCATCCGCATGCCCGGGTGCTGGCCCAGTACGTCGCGGATATTGCCGACCATGCGCAGGTTGCGGGTCTCCCAGTAGCCGAGATACCGCCGGCCGAAGCCCTGGGGCGAGGGCTCGACGAACGCCGCGCCGAAGTCGCCCCTGAAGGCCATCAGCTGGGCGTTGGCGCTGTTGTAGGCCCGGTAGAGGTTCAGCACGCCGTCCGGCTTGTCGAGGGCGGCCTCCAGGCGCTGGCTTTCGGCCCGGCGGGCGTGGCTGACAGGGTTGTCCCAGGCCGACCGGATCGCGGTCTCGAAGGCCTTGGATTCGGCCGGGTCGGGACTGTCGGGCGTGTCGGCCGAGTGGTCGTCGACGCTCCACACGCGCTCATGGCCCAGGCGCGCGGCCACCACCGCGGCGATCAGGGTGGACTCGTTACGGCGGACCTTGAAGGAGTCCAGATAGGCGGCCAGCTCGTCGTTCAGGCCGTCGCCGGCCCGGCGCTCGGCCTCCGGCAACCGCAGCCACTGCACCAGGGCCGAATTACGCTCGCCCGCCGCCATGAACACCGCCGCCAGGCGCCGGCGCTGAGCCGCGGTGGGCTGGGCCGGCCAGGCGGCCAGCAGGCGCTCGGCCTCGGCGTTGGCGGCGGGCGCGTCGAGGCCGACGGCCTGGCCCGCCTTGGTCGGATCGTAGCAATAGCTCTTCACCGTCTCGGCGTAGCGGGCGGGGTAGCGGCGCAGGGCGTCGCATTGCAGGCCCGACAGGTCCTCGGTGGCGATGCCGGTCGGCTTCCAGGCCGTCAGGCGGTCCACCAGCGGCGCCAACAGCGCCATGTCGAAGGTCTTGGGCAGGCCCGACAGGTGCGCCGTGCCCAGCACCAGCACCTCGTTGGCCTTGCCGGCGGGCGGGCCCTTCAGCGTTTCGGGATGGAAGGTGGGCCGGTAGTCTCGCGCCCGGGTCTGGGCTTGCGGCTGGGCTTGCGCCTGGGCGGCGCCGGCGAGGATCGCCAGCGCCCCAACGCCGGCGACGAGAACACGAACGGTGCTAAACATGGAGGCCCCTCGGATAGCTGCTCAAGCTTAGAGGCCCGGAGGAGGGCGAACGGAGGCGCCTGTCTTTTATTTAATGATCTTGCCTCTTCCCCGACGGCGCCGCGTAGGCTGGCTTCACGCGGTCGATCGGACCGCCTCGCCTCCGGTCATCCTGGGAGATCGCCATGGTCGTGTTCACCGTTCTCTATCCCGCCGCGCCCGGCGCGAGGTTCGATCAGGCCTATTACGACGCCACCCACATACCGCTGGTCCGCGAGGCCTTCACGCCCACGGGCCTGACCGACGTACAGGTGCTCAAGGGCCTGCCCGGCCCGGACGGCTCGCCCGCGCCGTTCGTGGTCATCGTCAACATCACCTTCCGCGACGCCGCGGCCCTGCAGGCCTCGCTAGGCGGTCCAAGGGCGCCCGAGGTGCTGGGCGACGTTGCCAAGTTCACCGACATCACGCCGGTCACGCAGGTGAGCGTGGCAGGTTAGCCCAGGATTCCCGCCAGCGCGTCCACGACCCGCTCCACATCGCCGTCGGTCATGGCCGGATAGAGCGGCAGGGTCAGGCAGCGGGCATACCAGGCGTCGGCCCCGGGCAGGTCGGCCAGGCCCTGGCGGTTCACATAGTAGGGCTGACGGTGCACCGGGATGTAGTGGACCTGGGTGCCTATGCCGCCGGCCTTCAGGCTGTCGACCACGGTGCGGCGTGACAGGCCCTCGGCCTCGAAGTCGATCAGCACGGTCAGCAAGTGCAGGGCCGGGTTCGAATGGGCCGGGCTCGCGGCCAGACGCACGCGCGGGGCGCGTTCGGCCAGCCGCTTGGCGTAGAGCGCGGTCAGTTCGCGCCGGCGGGCGACGAAGCGATCCAGCTTGTTCAGCTGCGACAGGCCAAGCGCGCACAGCACGTCCGGGATGCGGTAGTTGAAGCCCAGCTCCGGCATTTCGTACCACCAGGGATCGCCGCCGGGTTCGCGGACCATGCCGTGCGAGCGCAGCAGCCGGACCTTGGCCGCCAGGGCCGCGTCGTTGGTGGTCAGCATGCCGCCCTCGCCGGTGGCGAGCGTCTTGACCGGATGGAACGAGAAGCTGGCGAAGCTGGAAAAGGCGCAGTCGCCGACCGGGTGGGCGGTTCCGCCGAAGGTTCCGACCGAACCCAGGGCGTGGGGCGCGTCCTCGACCAACACCGCGCCGGCGGCCGAGGCCATGGCCTTGAGCGCCGGCAGGTCGCAGACGTCGCCGCGCAGATGGACGGGCAGCACGGCCTTGATCCGTTTGCCGGGCGCGCCGTTCAGGGCGCGAGCCAGGGTGTCCGGAGTCATCAGGCCGCTGTCGGGATCGACATCGGCGAACACCACCTCGGCCCCGACGTAGCGGGCGCAGTTGGCGGTGGCCAGGAAGGTGATCGACGGCGCCACGCAGACATCGCCCTCGCCGACGCCCAGGGCCATCATCGCCAGATGCAGGGTGGCCGTGCCGTTGGAGACGGCGATCGCGTGCTTGGCCCCGACCTTTTTCGCGAAGGCGGTCTCGAAGGCCTCGACCGTCGGCCCGGTGGTCAGGAAGTCGCCACGGAGGGCCTGCGCGACGGCCGCGACGTCGTCGTCCTCGATCGTCTGCCGGCCGTAGGGGAGGAAGCCGCTCATCGCGCGGCCTTCTCCTCCAGCATGTCCAGCAGACCCTGGGGCGTCAGCCAGTCCTGGTTGTTGTCGCTGCTGTATGAGAACTCCTCGGCCACGCGCCGGGCGCCGTCGGCTTCCGAATAGGGTGTGCGGCCGAACTCGGCGAAGTTGGGCTCGATGGCGTAGCGATCCTCGAACTCGACGGTGGCGCGGGCGTCGTCGGCGCTGATCATGATCTCGTGCAGCTTTTCGCCGGGACGGATGCCGACCACCTTCATGCCGGCGTCCGGCGACATGGCCTTGACCAGGTCCGGCATGGCCATGGACGGGATCTTCGGCACGAAGATCTCGCCGCCGCGCATCATGGTCAGGGACGACAGCACGAAGTCGACACCCTCGTTCAGGGTGATCCAGAAGCGGGTCATGCGCGGGTCGGTGACCGGCAGTTCGGTCGAGCCCTGGCTCAGCAGGCGGCGATACAGCGGCACGACACTGCCGCGCGACCCCACCACGTTTCCATAGCGAACAACCGCGAAGCGGGTGCCGATATCGCCCGACAGGTTGTTGGCGGCCACGAAGGTCTTGTCCGAGGCCAGCTTGGTCGCGCCATAGAGGTTGGTCGGGTTGCAGGCCTTGTCGGTCGACAGGGCCACGACCTGTTTGACGGCGTTGTTCAGGCTGGCCCAGACCACGTTCTCGGCGCCCATGATGTTGGTGTGGATGCACTCGGACGGATTGTATTCGGCCGCCGGCACCTGCTTCAGGGCCGCGGCGTGGATGACGATGTCGACGCCGCGCAGGGCCAGGGTCAGGCGTTCGCGATCACGCACGTCGCCGAGGAAGAAGCGCAGCTTGCCATAGGTGGCCTCGTCGAACTGCTCGCGCATTTCGAGCTGCATGTCGCTCTGCTTCAATTCGTCGCGGGAATAGATGATCACCTTCCGCGGCGCGTAGCGGCGCAGGACGGTCTCGATGAAGCGCCGGCCGAACGAGCCGGTGCCGCCGGTGACCAGGATCACCTTGCCGTCCAGATCGAGGGATTTGGGAGAAAAACGGCCCAAGGACTGCCTCCTGCGACGTTCGTCCGCCCTAGAGGCGCCCAGAGCGGGCGTGGCGACGAATCGTGGTTAACGCCCCTGTGTGCGCTCGCAGGCGTAAAGAGGACGTCAACCCCGGTGCGGTAGCAAGGCGACATGCGCCGAAACCGCCTCCTCCCGATCGCCCTGATCGCCGCCCTCGCCGGCGGCTCCCTGGCCGCGCCGATGGTCGCCTTGGCCAACGCTGGCAAGGAAGAGAAGAAGGCGCCACCGACCTATTTCGCGCTGGACCCGATCAACGCGGTGGTCCTGCGCCGCGACGGCCGCCGGGGCGTGATGACCGTCGAGACCGGCATCGAGGCCAAGGATCCGAAGCTGATGGAGCGCGCCCAGGCCTCGACGCCGCGCCTGCGGGCGGCCTTCGCCCAGGTGCTGATGGTCTATGCCGCCGGCCTGCGCGGCGGCGCCCCGCCGGACCTCGACTATGTCGCGCGCGAGCTTCAGAAGGCCTGCGACCGTATCGTGGGCAAGCCCGGCGCCAAGGTCCTGCTCGGTTCGACCCTGCTCAGCTAGCCTTTGGTCTTTCTGCGCGCGCGGAAGAACCCCCGCAGCAGCTCGGCGCTCTCCTCGGCCAGCACGCCGCCGGTCACCTCCGGCCGCCAGTGGCAGGTAGGTTGAGCGAAGAACTTCGGACCATGGACCACGGCGCCGCCCTTGGGATCCTCGGCCCCGAACACCACCCGGCCGATCCGCGCGTGGCTGATCGCGCCGGCGCACATGGCGCAGGGCTCGAGGGTGACGACCAGGGTCAGGTCGGTCAGGCGGTAGTTCTCGAGCTTCGCCGCCGCCGCGCGCATCGCCGCGATCTCGGCGTGGGCCGTGGGGTCGTGGGCGGCGATCGGGCCGTTGCCGGCCGTGGCGATGACCTCGCCGGTCCTCGGATCCAGGATCACCGCACCGACGGGGGTCTCGCCGGCCTCGGCCGCCGCGCGGGCGGCGTCCAGCGCCAGCCGCATCATGGCGTGGTCTTGATCGTCGGGAAGATCGGTGTGCATTAGCTAGAAAAAGCCCATCGAGAGATGCGCCCAGCCCGAGAAGGACGCCGAAAATGACCAAGCCACACGATCCCCTGTACGAGCCTGAACTCGACGGTCAAGACGGCGAGCTCGACGGCGGTCCTGGCGAACGCGTCGCCAAGGCCCTGGCGCGGGCCGGCGTGGCCTCGCGGCGCGAGGTCGAGCGGCTGATCGAGGCGGGTCGCGTGGCGATCAACGGCAAGGTGCTGACCACGCCCGCGGTCAAGGTCCAGCCCGGCGACTTCCTGACCGTCGACGGCCAGCTGGTGGCCGAGCGCGAGCCGACGCGGATCTTCCGCTACCACAAGCCCACCGGGCTGATGACCACCCACAACGACCCCAAGGGCCGGCCGACGGTGTTCCAGTCGCTGCCCAAGGAGTTGCCGCGCCTGATCTCGGTCGGACGCCTGGACCTGAACTCCGAAGGCCTGCTGCTGCTGACCAATGACGGCGAGCTGTCGCGCGCCCTGGAGACGCCCAGCAACGCCTGGGTCCGCCGCTACCGCGCCCGCGCCTTCGGCGACACCACCCAGGCCAAGCTTGATGCGCTGAAGGACGGCATTACCGTCGAGGGCGTCAAGTACGGCTCGATCGAAGCCAAGATCGACAAGGCCCACGACAAGGCCGGCGGCGGCAAGAACATCTGGATCACGGTCAGCCTGTCGGAAGGCAAGAACCGCGAGGTCCGCAAGGTGCTGGAAGCCCTGGGCCTGAAGGTCAATCGCCTGATCCGCATGTCCTACGGCCCGTTCGCCCTGGGCCCGCTGGAAGCCGGCCAGATCGAGGAGGTCGGCCCCCGGGTGATCCGCGAGCTGATGGAAGGCATTGTCTCCGAGGAGAACATGCCGACGGGCGATCGTCCGAAGTTCAACGGCATCGCCGCCGCCGTGAAGGCGCCCGGCACGCCGGGCGGCGGCGACCTGCAGCGCCGGGGCGTTCCGCGCGCCGACCGGGCGGTGGTCCTCGATACGCCGCAGAAGTCCGAGAAGCCGGTTTACAAAGCCGGCTGGGCCAAGCCGAAGAAGAAGGTCTCGCCCCACGCCCCGGCCAAGGGCGCCAGCAAGGGCATCGCCGCGCCCAAGGCCAAGCGCGCCCCCAAGTCGATGGAGAGCAAGTTCATCGACATCGGCAAACCCGCCGCGCGCGGCAAGCCGGCGGCCAAGCCCACGGTCAAGCCCGTGGACGGCGCGGCGCGTCGCGTGTCGGAGAAGCCGGGCAGGGCGGCGCCGCGTCCGGGGGCGGCCAAGCCTTCGCGCGGTCCTGCCCCGCGCGGTGGTCCGCCTAAGCGCTGAGGAGCCGAGACCCTCGTCCTTCGACAAGCTCAGGATGAGGGTCTCTAGACCGACGTCAGCATTCGTCCTCACCCTGAGCTTGTCGAAGGGCGGGGACGCGCTTCGGCGCTAAGCCGCCGCCGGGCTCGAGCCGCTGGTCCAGCGGCGCAGGGCCGGCCAGCGCACCGACAGCTCGGCCACGCCGATGAAGCCGGCCAGCACCACCAGGGCGCTGGCGATCAGGCCCGCCTTGAACTCGTGCGGCGAGTCCGGACGGGTGGTCATCGGCCGGATCAGCAGCAGGATCACGGCGTTGTTGGCCGCGTGGGCTCCGATGCCCAGCTCGATGCCGCCCAGGCGCAGCGCCATCCAGGTCAGGCCCGCGCCCATGGCCGCGCGGACCAGGAAGGCGTCGATGTTCGGGTCGAAGTGGATGGCCGCGAACAGCAGGCCGTTCAGCGCCATCAGCACGATCGGGTCGCGGACATAGGCCGCGCTCTGCTTCAGCAGCCAGCCGCGGAACACCAGCTCCTCGGCGGCCGAGGCCAGGATCAGCAGGGCGATGGCCATGGTCGCGTAGAGCGTGCGGCCCACGAGGTTCGGCGAGACCTTCCACAGCGGCGGATCCAGCGACTCGCCCAGGGCGGCGGCGACGCCGGTGACGGCGATCATCACCCCGCCGACCAGGACGAGCCCGCCCAGCAGCAGGCGCCAGCGCACGGGCTGGCCGCGATTGATGTAGTCGGTGATGCGGCGGTGGTGGATGGCCCCGGCCGCGAACACGAAGCCGACCGCCGCGCCCAGGTTCACGCCGGCCAGCACGGCCAGGAAGAACAGCGACTGCCGCGCCGTCGGCTCGGTCAGGTTCGGATCGGAAAAGACGCTGAACAGGTCGCCGGCCGCCGGCGCGCCGTCCAGGCCGCTGACCACCAGCAGGCTGATCAGGGTGGCGCTGGTCGCGCCCAGCAGGCCCGCCACGGCGCCGGCCAGCATGCCGACCGGCACGGCGAAGACCGTCCGCCACGGGTCGCGGTCATAGGGCGACAGGTCGGCCAGAAAGCGCGAACGCTTCACCGCCTCCATCAGCTCGCCCATGCGCATCGTCCGCTCGCCTCTCGCCACGCGTTGCTGGCTTCCGGGCCGACTAAGAGGGAAGGGGCGCGATCTTGTAAAGCGGGTGCTTGCCGCAGCGCGCGCGGGACGGCACACATCCGGTTACGGGTTGTAAGGGGGGCAGGCATGAGTGACGGCGTTTCGGGCAAAGGCGACACGGGCGCGGGGCGCCGGCACAGGCTGATGCTCGTCTTCGGACTCTCCTGGCTTGGCCGCCGGATCGTTTCGTCGCCGGCGAAGGCCGCCTGATGCGCATCGTCTCGGGCCAGTATCGCGGCAAGGCCATCGTCGCCCCGCCGGGGGAGGCCACCCGTCCGACCTCCGACCGCGCCCGCCAGGCGGTGTTCAACATCCTGGAGCACGCCGCCTGGGCGCCGGAACTGAACGGCGCGCGGGTCATCGACGTGTTCGCCGGCTCGGGCGCGCTGGGGCTGGAGGCCCTGTCGCGCGGGGCCGGCTTCTGCCTGTTCGTCGAGACCGACGACGCCGCGCGCGGCGCGATCCGCGAGAACATCGACGCCATGCACCTGTTCGGCGTCACCCGGGTACACCGCCGCGACGCCACCGACCTGGGACCCCGCCCGGCCAGCGCCGGGACGCCGTTCGACATCGCCTTCCTCGACCCGCCCTACGCCAAGGGCCTGGGCGAGAAGGCCGTCGCCGAGCTTCGCGCCCACGGCTGGCTGGCCCCCGGCGCGATCCTGATGTTCGAGCGCGGTCGGAGCGAGATCGACCCGGTTCTGGAAGGCTTCGAGCAGATCGACGCGCGCGACTACGGCGCCGCGCGCGTGCTGTTCTACAAGCTGCTCTAACTCACCACGCCTTCGCCCCCACCCGGTTGTCGAGCTGGGCCCGCAGATGGCCCAGCCCCAGCCGGGTGATCCGGTAGGGCCCGCCGTCCTGGCTGGCGATCAGCCGCTTGCGCTTCAGCGACTGGAACACGCCGACCGTGCAGTCGGTCAGCGCCCAGCCGTCGCGGGTGATGCAATCAGCCGCGATGATTTTACCGTTGTCGTCGCGTTCGAGTTCGATCCGGCCGCCCTGGGCCAGCGCGTGCAGCGTCCTTTGCTGCGGTTTGGAGATGTTCAAGGGATTGTCCGAGAGATCGAGGCATACGATCGCGCATCCGGCCAGCGGATACGCGGGCGGATAGCGGGCCTAGCGACTTTCGAACCGAGGTTCGGAGCCTGTTAGGCCCGCGCCTCGCGCACAATCTCGGACATGAACCACACAAGAGAGGTTGATGACGGGAAGATGGGGGAAGAGCCAGCGAAGCTCAAGGTCGGGTCTTCGGCTGGACGTTCGGAACATCCGCGCGAGCCCAAGCGACCGCTACTTCTTCGCCTTCGCCGCCGTCGTCTGCCCGACCTTCACCGGCGCGCCCTGCTGGCGGGCTTCGCTGACCAGACCGGCGCAGTCGGCGTCCTTGGCCTCGCCGGTGGTGATGAGGGGCAGCAACGCCGCCAGCGGGTTGATCAGCGAGCCCAGGGCCGCGGCGACGCCGCCCTGGCCCACCGTCTTGCTGACGTCGAGGCCGGTCTTGGGGGCCATGATCGGGCCCTTGATGGTGATCGGGATGAACAGACGCACCAGGCGCGGCTTCTTGCTGTCGCCCTCGATGCGGAAGTCCATGCGCTCGGTGGCGAGGTTTACCGTGCCGCGGCCCTTGGCCAGCACCACGCCGGTGTCGGCGACCAGAGTGGTGGTGGTCATCACCCCATTTTTGACGTCGAAGTCGGCGACGGCGCAGCGCACCGGCGTCTCCTTGTCGCTCTTGGACAGCAGCAGGAGCAGACCCTTGGAGGCATTGACGCCCAGCAGCTCGGCGAAGGCCTGGCGGATCTGGCCGCGCGGCGCGACCAGGGTCACCGAGCCGTCGGCCGTGGCGGCGGCGCGGTGGACGCTGTCGCCCGTGCCGGTCAGCTTGGCGCGGGCCATCACCGCGCCCTCGATGGCCGGCCTGCCCTCGCTCTTGATCGGGATGAAGTCCTCGATGCGACCGTTCAGCAGGCGCACGTCGATGTCGGTCCTCGGCGTGGCCGGGCGGGCGTCCAGGCGCACGGTTCCCTTCAGGTCGCCGCGCGAGAAGGTCAGGGCCAGCGGGTCGACGGTCAGCACGCCTTTTTCCAGAACCACCTCGGCGCTGACCTTGCGCAGCGGCAGGTTGGGCGCGTTCACGGTCTCGGCGCGGTAGCTGACCTTGGCGTCCATGGCGCGGATGCGCTCGACCTGCAGGGTGGCGTCGGGCAGCAGGCGCTGGGTGGCGTCACGTTGCGCGGCCTCGACCTTCTGGCCGGCCGAGGCTGTCTCGCCGCGACCGGTGGCCGGGGCGGCGCCGAACAGGCTGCCCAGGTCGTCGAAATCCAGCCGGCGCGAGCGCAGGTCGGCCTCCAGATAGGGCCGCTCCCGGCCCGTCAGCACGAAGAGGTCGCCGGAGAGATCGCTATCGCCGATCCGGCCCGACAGCTTTTCGAAGTCGTAGCGGTCGCCCTTGCGGACCAGATGACCCGAGACCTTGTAGGGCGGGGTGTTGGGCAGGGTCAGGCCGGTCAGGTCGTACAGGCGATTCAGGTCCGCGCCGGACACGGTGAGCTGGGTTTCGAAGCGGCCCAGATCGAACGGCTTGATGACCTTGCCGTGCGCCGTGACGCGGGTCGCGCCGGCGCGGATGTCGGCGTCGAACGGGTAGGGGCGGCTGGGCGAGATGTTCAGCAGCGGGCCGCCGGTGACCTGGGCGACGAAGGCCGACCGGTTGAGGCTGCCCTTGCCCTCCAGCACGAAGCGTCCGCCCTTGGCGTCGGCGCGTTCCTGGGCGTTGACCGTGCCGACGAACAGGGCGCCGCGCTGGCGGTCGTCGACCCGCAGGTGGCCCTCGTTGATCACCAGGCGCTGGACGGCCGGCAACTTCATCGGCTTGTCGCGCTCGCCCGCGCCGAAGGTCCAGTTGGCCCGGCCGCCCTTGTCGCGCAGCAGGCGCACGTCGGCCTTGTCGATGGCCAGGAACGGCAGGATGACCTGGCCGCGCAGCAGCGGCAGGATTTTGATCTGCACCGCGATGCGCTCGACCTGGGCCATCTGGCCGGCCCGAGGATCGACGGACTTGGCCCAGGCCGGCTGGCCGATCCGCACGCCAAAGGCCTCGGCCTTGGGCGAGAACGACCAGGGATGGACGCGCAGGTCGCCGGTGATCGCCACCTCGCGCTGCAGCTGGGCCGAGGCGTAGCGGCCGATCGGGCCGCGCAGCCAGTTCCAGTCGAAGATCATGAGGAAGATCACGATCGCCGCGACCAGGGTCAGGGCCGCGCCGATGCCGATCCGGGCGCGCCGCGACAGGCCTCGGAACGGGTTCCTAGGCGGCTTGGGCGCGGGCGTGACGTCGGCCGTGGACAGGATCGTGGCTCCGGTTGAACCCACACAACGCGTGAGCCGGGCGATCCTGTTCCAATTTGAAGCGAAACGACCTTCAGGCCGGTTCCGGGATCAGCCCGTCAGTAGACGAGACCGATCCGGCAGACGACCACCCCCGCGATGATGAAGACGGCGATGGCCACGAGTTCATAGGCCTTGAAAAACGGCCGGCTTGGCGTGCGCATGATGAATAGTTCCCCCGTCCCATTTTGGTGCAACTCGACGCTTCCGGCGCAAGGGCGGCGCCACCCACTTTGGGGTTTAAGGCGCCTTTCCGGGCCAGATCAGGTAACCGGCCTCGTCGCGCCCGGCGGCGACGTAACCGTGATAGGAAGAGCCGTAGCCATACGGCGGCGGATAGGTCTCGCCCTGGCCCCCACGGCCATAGGCGTAACCGCCGCTGTATGAGCTGCTCTCGTACGCGTACTGTGATCGCGAATTGCGACCGTCGTACCAGCGCTCGCCGTAGCGATCACCAGCATGGGCGTAGCCGCCCGGATAGCCACGGTCCGCGCAGCCGCCGCAGCCGCCACAGTCGGTCGTGTAACCGCCCTGGTAGCTGCTTTGATACCCGTAGGCGGGCGCGCCCTGCGTCTGGACGTCGAGGCGACCGCCGCCATAGCCGTGACCGTAGCCGCCGCCATAGGCGCTGTCGCACTCGATCCGATCCCAGCGATAGGCGCCGCCCGGACCGGTGACCCGGCGCGAGAAGCACTGGCCGGGCGCGGCGTTGGGCGGCAGGATCTCCGGACCCGGCGGGCCGCCGACGCCGCCAGGGCTCGAACCGGCCGCCGCGGGCGCGGCCGTCAGGACGGCGGCCGTGGCGAGGGCGATCGTGGTCAGGCGGCGAAAGGCGATCATGGGCGACTCCGGACGAGGGTTAGCAAAACATTTCCAGCGCGGTCGCGAGCGTCCTTTCACCCGTCGCGCGAGCGTGGCCGTGGCGGCTTCCCCTCACGCCGCGAGACGGGTAGCGTTGCGTCAAACATCTGTTTGAGGGCGGCCATGGCGATCGAGGCGGTGATCTGGGATTTCGGCGGGGTGTTCACCACCTCGCCGTTCGAGGCCTTCCGCCGCTTCGAGACCGAACGCGGCCTGCCCGCGGACTTCATCCGCACGGTCAACGCCACCGACCCCGACGTGAACGCCTGGGCACGGTTCGAGCGGGCCGAGATCGACGCGGCGGCCTTCGACGGCCTGTTCCTGGAGGAGGCGACGCGCCTGGGCCATGCGGTCCGGGGCGCCGAGGTGCTGCCGCTGCTTTATGGCGACCTGCGGCCTCGGGTGCTGGACGCGCTGAAGGCCTGCAAGGCGCGGTTCAAGGTCGGCTGCATCACCAACAATGTCCCCACCGGCCATGGACCCGGCATGGCCCAGAGCGCCGAAAAGGCCCTGGCGGTCGGCGAGATCATGGCCCTGTTCGACGCGGTGATCGAAAGCTCCAAGGCCGGGGTGCGCAAGCCGGATCCGCGCATCTACCAGATGATGTGCGAGCTGCTCGGCGTCGCGCCGGAGAGGTGCGTCTACCTCGACGACCTGGGGATCAACTGCAAGCCGGCGGCGACCCTGGGCATGACGGCGATCAAGGTGTCGGGCGAGGCTCAGTTGTTGGACGACCTTGCCCAAGCGACCGGTTTGGCGTTCTGAGAGGGCGAAGCTCTTTCGGAGAATCCCATGTCCCGTCCCAAGATCGGCGCAGAGGCCGCGCTCGCCCAGCTTTCCGGCTGGAGCGCGGCTTCCGGCAAGGACGCGATCACCAAGACCTTCAAGTTCGCGGACTTCAATCAAGCCTTCGGCTTCATGACCCGCGTGGCGCTGATGGCCGACAAGCTCGACCATCACCCGGAATGGTTCAACGTCTACAACCGCGTCGAGGTGCTGCTGACGACGCACGACGCGGATGGGGTGACGGACCTGGACGTGACGCTGGCGAAGTTCATGGACAGCGCCGCTTAGGACGCTCCTCCCCTTCTGGGGGAGGTGGATACGCGCGAATACGCGCGGAGACGGAGGGGGTCTGCGTAGGCGAGACCGAGCTGTCCCCCTCCCCCAAGAGGGGAGGAGAGATTTCGGCTTCCCCTGTTCTCGCGCCCGGTTCAAACTGTTGTTTGAACAATCGGGAGGACGCCGCATGGCGCAGAGCACGGGCCGGGTCGCCGGCAAGAAGGCCTTCATCTCCGGCGGGGCCCAGGGCCTGGGCGCGGCGGCCGGGCGGATGCTGGCCAAGGAAGGCGCCAAGGTCGCCCTGGCCGATCTCAACCTGGCCGGCGCCCAAGCCGTGGCGGACGAGATCAACGCCGCCCACGGCGCGGGCACGGCCTTCGCCTACCTGCTGGACGTCACCCAGGAAGACCAGTGGATCGAGGTCCTGGAGAAGGCCGCCGGAGACATGGGCGGCCTGTCGGTGCTGGTCAATAACGCCGGCATCGGCGGCGACGGCCCGATTGAGAGCCTGGATTTCGCGCTCTGGAAAAAGGTGATGTCGGTCAATGTCGACTCGGTGTTCCTGGGCGCCAAGCACGCCCTGACCCACATGCGGGCCCACCAGCCCGGTTCGATCATCAATCTGAGCTCGATCGCCGGCCTGATCGCCAACGGCAACTCGCCCGCCTACAACGCCTCCAAGGCGGCGGTCTGGCTGCTCAGCAAGAACATCGCGCTGTACTGCGCCAAGATGAAGCTCGACATCCGCTCGAACTCCATCCACCCGACCTTCATCGACACCCCGATCCTGGAGGGCTTCACTTCGCGGTTCGGCAAGGAGGAGGCCTTCGCCAAGCTGGCCCGCCAGGTGCCGCTGGGCCGTATCGGCGAGCCGAACGACATCGCCAACGCGGTGCTCTATCTCGCCAGCGACGAGAGCAAGTTCATGACCGGCGCCGAGATCAAGGTCGACGGCGGCATCTCGGCGATGTGACCTTGAAAGCTGTCATCCCGGCTAAGCGCGTAGCGCGCCGAGCCGGGACCGCGGCAAGCGTCGGCGTTTCCGGCGGTCCCGGATCGGCCTTTCAGGCCGTCCGGGATGACAATGAAAACTACCGCGGCGCGCGTTTGGCCAGGATCCGCTGCAGCGTCCGCCGGTGCATGTTCAGCCGGCGCGCCGTTTCCGACACGTTGTGGCCGCACATCTCGTAGACGCGCTGGATATGCTCCCACCGCACGCGGTCGGCGCTCATGGGGTTTTCCGGCGGCACTGGAGCCGCGTCCTTGGCGGCCAGCAGGGCGCGGGCCACGTCGTCGGCGTCGGCGGGCTTGGAGAGGTAGTCGACCACCCCCGCCTTCACCGCCGCCACGGCCGTGGCGATGTTGCCGTAGCCGGTCAGCATGATGACCTTGGCGTCGGCGCGGGCGTCGCGCACCGCCTCGACCACCTTCAGGCCCGAGCCGTCCTCCAGCCGCATGTCCAGCACCGCGTGGGCCGGGGCATGGCTGCGCAGAAGGGTCAGGGCCTCGGCCACGGAGGCGGCCAGCGTCACCTCGAACCCTCGCTGCTCCAGCGCTCGACCCAATCGGGTTCGCAGCGGGCCGTCATCATCCAACAAGAGCAGCGTCTTGTCCGGCAGCGCCGAAACCAGCTCACCGATATCCGCCATAGAAGTCCGCGCCTCCCCAGCGCCAATACTCAACAGGCCAAATAACAACCCATACTTTCGTGCTTCCGCGTCGTACTCAAGCCCCCGCGAAACCAGGAGCTTCCAAGGCCGGACGAGGCCAACGCGCCGAAACCACCGCCCCACCCCGGCGACCATTGCGGAAATCCACTGTCGCGCCGGTTCGTTCCAGCAAGGTCTTCGCGATAAAGAAGCCCAGACCCATGCCGATGTGCCCCGTTCGCGACCCTTCCGCGCCCGGACGGGTCGTGACATAGGGCTCGCCCAGCTTGGCCAGCACCTCCGGCGAGAAGCCCGGACCGTCGTCGCGCGCCTCGATGACGATGTAGCGAGCGTCGAAGCGGGCGATGACGATCACCTCGCCCCTCGCGAAATCGACCGCGTTCTCGACGATCGAGGTCATGGCGTGGATGATCTCCGGGCGCCGCCAGATGTCCGGGGCGGTCTCGCCCGAAGGACCGTTGACGACGGCTTCCACGCGGACGCCATGCACCAGGTGCGGCTCGATCACGTCCTGGACCAGCTGGACCAGGCTCATGCGCTCGTGCACGGCGTCCTGGGCCTCGGGCATCTCGGTCAGGCGCTGCAGGATCTCGCGGCAACGGGCCGCCTGGCCGATCATCAGCTCGGCGTCCTCGCGGGTCTGCTCGTCGGGCGCGTTGCGGGCCATTTCGCGGGCCACCACCGAGATGGTCGCCAGCGGCGTGCCGAGCTCGTGGGCGGCGGCCGCGGCCAGGGCGCCGAGGGCCGACAGGCGCTGCTCCCGGGCCAGCACGGTTTCGGTGACGTTGAGCGCCAGCTCCATCCGCGCGGACTCGCTGGCCGCCTGCCAGGCATAGGCGGCGGTCAGGATGATGCCGACGATCCGCGCCGACACGATGGTCCACAGCATCAGCGGGTTCGGCTCGAACGGCCACGGACGGCCGTTTATGGTCGGCAGCGGCATGTGGAAGATCGCCAGCAGCACCGAGGCGGCGATGGCCAGGGCGCCCAGGCCGAAGGCGTAGCGGGCCGGCAAGGTCGCCGCCGCCAGGGTCACCGGCGCGATCAGCAGCAAGGCGAAGGGGTTGTGCGCGCCGCCGGTCAGGTAGATCAGGCCCGACAGCTGCAGGATGTCGAAGGCGATCTGGGCGGTGGCCTCGCCGTCGCGGGCCAGGCGCTGGCCGCTGGAGGCCAGGCCCAGCAGCACGTTCAGCCAGGCCGAAAGGGCGATCAGGGTGAAGCACAGCGCCCACGGCACCTGCAGCTTCAGAACCAGTCCGGAAATCAGCAGAACGGCGGTCTGGCCGACCACCCATAGCCAGCGCTGCGCCAGAAGGGTTCGCACCCTTAAGCGTCCGCGGCGCAGTCCTGGAGCCGTCCAGGACCAGGCGTCGTCTTGCGCCGGTTCGTCGCCCGGCTTATCGAGCCCTTTGTGACGTTGATCGTCGGGCGCTCTCGCGAACGATACGTCAGTCATGGTCGCAGGATTGTCCAGAACCGCGCGCTTTGCGAGAGCAAAAGGACAAGCGGCAAGAAAAGGATGAAATGCACATGCTTCGCCACCGCCTTGTCCTGATCCTGGCCTGCGTCCTGGGGCTCGCCGTGACCGCGGGCCTGGCGTGGCGCGCCGGAGTGTTCAAGTCCCAAGCGTCCGTCGCGGTCGGCGGGCCGTTCCAGCTGGTGAACCAGAACGGCGTCCCGACCACCGAGAAGGCGCTGAAAGGTAAATGGAGCGCGGTGTTCTTCGGTTTCACCTACTGCCCCGACGTCTGCCCGGGCACGCTGCAGGGCCTGGCGGCGGCGACCGACCAGCTGGGCCCCAAGGCCAAGGATCTGCAGATCGTCTTCATCTCGATCGACCCGGCCCGCGACACGCCCGGGCAGATGAAGACCTATCTGTCGGCCGACTATGTGCCGAAGACGACGATCGGCCTGACCGGGACGCAGGAGCAGGTCCAGGCGGCCGCCAAGGCCTACAAGGTCTACTACGCCAAGGTCGGCGACGGCCCCGGCTACACCATGGACCACTCGACGGCGATCTACCTGATGGACCCCAAGGGGCGCTTCAAGACGGTGATCCCCTATAACCTGCCGCCGGCGGACATCGCGCGCCGGATCAGCGACGCGATGCGCGAGGGGTGAGAGCGCTACCACTCCGGCGTGAGGCGACCCCATGACGCGGCGCCAATCGCTGTGAAAGGTAGACTCTCTTAGGCTTTGGCGTGTTATGTTGCGATGCAACATCGCGGGTGCGCCATGCTCTACGCTCTTCACGAATCGGCCTACTACGCCTCCACGCCGATGCGCCTCGCGGCGCGGGCGGCCCGGGACTTCTGGGGATCGCCGCTGAATCCGGCCGCCGACTCGGCCGTCGGCCGACACATGCACGCCGGCGCGAATCTGTTCGCCAACGTCACGCGCCGCTATGGCAAGCCCAAGTGGAACCTGGATACGATCAGGGTCGGTCAGGTCGACGTCCGCGTCCGTGAGACCGTGGTCTGGCAAAGCCCCTGGGCGCGGGTGATCCAGTTCGACCGCGACATGGCCGACATGCGCCGGGCCGGGAAGTTTTCGCTGGATCCCGCCGTGCTGATCGTCGCCCCGCTGTCGGGCCACTACGCCACCCTGTTGCGCGGCACGGTCGAGGCCTTCCTGCCCGATCATTCGGTTTTCATCGTCGACTGGGTCAACGCCCGTAACGTCTCGGTGCTGGAAGGCCGCTTCGACTTCCACGACTATATCGACCACATCATCGAGATGCTGGCCGTGCTGGGTCCGCGCCCGAACGTCGTGGCCGTCTGCCAGCCCGGGCCGCCGGTCCTGGCCGCCGCCGCCCTGATGGCCGAGCAGAACCATCCGTCGCGCCCGGCCAGCATGACCTTCATGGGCTCGCCGATCGACGCGCGCCTGTCGCCGACCGTGACCAACCAGCTGGCCGAGGAAAAGCCGTTCACCTGGTTCCAGTCGAACATGATCTACACCGTTCCGCCGCCCTATCCGGGCGCGGGCCGGCGCGTCTATCCGGGCTTCGTCCAGCTGGCCAGCTTCATGAGCATGAACGCCGAGCGCCACCAGGAGGCCCACCGCCGCTACTTCGAGCACCTGGTGACCGGCGACGGCGACAGCGCCGACAAGCACCTGGAGTTCTATGACGAGTATCTGTCGGTGCTGGACCTGACGGAGGAGTTCTATCTCCAGACCATCGACATCGTCTTCCAGCAGTACCTGCTGCCCAAGGGCGAGCTGACGCACCGCGGGACCTTGGTGAAGCCCGAGGCGATCACCGACATCGGCCTGATGACGGTCGAGGGCGAGAACGACGACATCTCCGGCATCGGCCAGACCCAGGCCGCCCACGGCCTGTGCGCGAACATCCCCGACGACCTGAAGCTGGACTATGTGCAGCCCGGCGTCGGCCACTACGGCGTGTTCAACGGTCGTCGCTTCCGCGAGGAGATCTATCCGCGCGTGCGCCGCTTCATCCGCAAGTGCGATCCGCACTTCGAGGAAGAGGCGTAACGTCGAGTCCATCTTGCGGCGCGGCCCTGGTCACGCGATCTAAGGGCGGATGTTCGCGCTCAAGGCCCAACGTTTTTCCGACGGTGATCGACTGGAGATCGGCGGCTGGCCGGTTCGCCTGCGGGTGGACGGCCGGGCGCGGCGGATTTCGCTGCGCGTCGACCGGGCCCGGTCCGAGATCGTCGCCCTGGCCCCCAATCCCAAGCGCCTCAACGAGGCCGTGGCCTTCGCCCAGGAGAAGTCCGGCTGGATCGCCAAGCAGCTGGCGGCCCTGCCCGAGCGGATGAACCTGGCGCCCGGCGGGATCCTGCGGCTCAACGACAAGGCCTATCGCCTCGAGGTCGGTCCGGGGCGGGCCCGCCTTGACGACGCCCATGGCGATGGACCCCGCATCGTCGCGCCCGACGACGCCAACTGGGGGCTGAAGGTCATCCGCCTGGCCAGGCGCGAGGCGCTGGCCGTGCTGACCGAGCGCACCGCCGTCCACGCCGCGGCCCTGGGCCGGCCGATGCCGTCGGTGGCGGTGGCCGATCCCAAGGCGCGCTGGGGCTCCTGCCGGCCGGCGACATCCCGGGCTCCGGCGGCGATTCGCTACAGCTGGCGCCTGATCCTGGCCCCGGCGGTGGTGGCCGACTACGTCGCCGCCCACGAGTGCGCCCACCTGATCGAGGCCAATCACGGGCCGCGCTTCTGGGCGCTGTGCGAGCAACTGGCCGGCGATCCCGCGCCCCACCGCGCGTGGCTACGGGCCCACGCGGCGGAGCTGCACGCGATCGGGGCCTAGGGCGGCGCTGCCCCCTCAGTCGGCGTTGCCGACAGCTCCCCCATAAAGGGGGAGCAGGATCCTGAATCTCCTCCCCCTTTATGGGGGAGGTGGCCGCGAAGCGGTCGGAGGGGGCTTCGCCGACCTAGTAAGGCAGCTGGTCCGCTGGCGGGGTCGCGCCGGAGGGCGTCTCCGCCGCCGGGCCTTCCGGACCCGGGGTGGTGTTCATCAGATCGCCGATCGGGTCGGTGTTCTCGACCGGCGGAGGCTCGACCATGCCGCCCGGGATCGGCGTGGCCTTCAGGCGGGGCAGGGCGGCCGACATGAAGGTGCGCCAGATCTCGGCCGGGGCGCCGCCGCCGGTGACCCGCTTCATCGGGGTGTTGTCGTCCTTGCCGGTCCAGACGGCGGTGACGAAGCCGCCCGTGTAGCCGACGAACCAGGCGTCCTTGTAGTCGCTGGTCGTGCCGGTCTTGCCGGCGATGTCGTAGCCGGCGACCTTGGCGCGCGTGCCGGTGCCCGAGGCCACGACCTGGCGCATCATCTGGTTCATGTACTGCAGGGCCGGCGAGCCGATCACGGCCGAGCGGGCCTGGCGATCGACGCTGTGGTCGTACAGCACCTTGCCGCTGGCGGTGCGGATGCGCTCGATGCCGTAGCCCTTGGCCATGAAGCCGCCGTTCGAGAACGGGGCGTAGGCCTGGGCCATCTCCATCGGCGAGACCTCGACCGCGCCCAGGGCCATCGACGGGTCCAGCTGGATCTTGCTCGTGATGCCGAGACGACGGGCGGTGGCGGCGACATTGCTGGTGCCGACCTCGTTGGCCAGCCGCGCGGCGACCGTGTTGATCGACTGGGCCAGGGCCGTCTGCAGGGTGATCGGGCCCAGATACTTGTTGGTGTAGTTCCTCGGTTCCCAGTTGCCGATCTTGACGGGCTCGTCGGCGACCATGACGGCGGGCGTGCGGCCCTGCTCCATGGCGGTCAGATAGACGAACGGCTTGAAGGCCGAACCGGCTTGGCGGCGGGCGGTGGTGGCGCGGTCGAACTGGCTGTCGGCATAGTCGGCGCCGCCGACATAGGCGCGAATACGGCCTTCGCCGTCGATGGCGACCAGCGCCGCCTGCTGCACGCCCTGGGCCCCGTGGCCATCGACGCCCAGCTTCACGGCGCGCTCGGCCGAGACCTGGATCGGCAGGTCCAGCGTGGTCTCGACGACCAGGTCCTCGGTCGGCTCGCCGACCAGCGAGCGGACCTGGGCGTCGATATAGTCGGTGAAGTACTGGGCGCGCTGGTTGGCCAGGGTGGCCGAGACCCGCACCGGCTCCTTGAAGGCCTCATCGCGCTGCTCGGGCGTGATGGCCTTGATGCGCACCATCTCGTCCAGGACGATGGTGGCGCGGCGGGCGGCGCGCTCCTTGGCCGAGACCGGCGAATAGCGGGCAGGCCCCTTCATCATCCCGGCCAGCAGCGCGGACTCGCCGATGGTCAGGTCCTTGGCGGGCTTGTTGAAGTAGCGCTGCGAGGCGGCCTCGATGCCGTAGGCGCCCGCGCCGAAATAGACCCGGTTCATGTAGAGGGCCAGGATCTGCTTCTTGCTGAACTTCATCTCCAGCCAGACGGCCAGGATCAGCTCCTGGGCCTTGCGGCGATAGTTCTGGGCCGGGCTCAGGAACAGGTTGCGGGCCAGCTGCTGGGTGATGGTCGAGCCGCCGCGCTGCGGACCGTCATGGGTGGCGTTCCACGCCACCGATCGCATGATGCCCCAGGGGTTGAAGCCGAAGTGGTGGTAGAACTGCCGGTCTTCGATCGCCACGAAGGCGGCCGGCACGTATTCCGGCAGGGCGTCGATATCGACCGGCGGCGCGTACTGGCTGCCGCGCACCGCCAGCAGGGCGCCCGAGCGGTCCAGATAGTTGATCGAGGGCTGGCGCTTGACGTCGTAGAGCTTGGACGTGTCCGGCAGATCGCTGGCGAACACCGCGAAGAAGGCGACGATGAAGATCAGGCCCCAGACGCCCAGGACCGTGCCCCAATAGACGAGGGCCTGGAGCGGGGTGCGCTGCGGCCTGGCCGCCTTGTTCCCGCCGAAGGGTCCGTTCGCCATGGTCGTCCTGTTCCAAGATGCGGCCGCGAGGAGGCTCACGCTCGCGCGTGTTCCGTTTAGCCGAAGCCCACAGAACGCGCGACAAGATTGACGAGAGGTAAATGCGACCCGAGGCGCTCTTGTGGCGCTCGGCCGATCATGGCGATATGCCACCTGGAATTGAGTAAGCGAGAGGTGCGGTGATCATGACGTCCTGGGGTCCCCAACACTTGGCCTGGGGGCCGGACGCTGCCAAAAGAGCGCCCGTGTATGTACCTCCCGAATCCCCAGAACTCGACCACGCCCGCGACGTCCTGCGGCGCACCTTCGGCCACGCCGATTTCCGAGGCATGCAGGCGGGGGTGATCAACGAGATCCTGGCCGGGCGCAGCGCCATGGCCGTGCTGCCGACCGGCGGCGGCAAGAGCCTGTGCTATCAGATCCCGTCGCTGATCCGGCCCGGGCTGGGTCTGGTGATCTCGCCGCTGATCGCCCTGATGGCCGACCAGGTCCAAGGCCTGCGCCAGGCGGGCGTGGCGGCCGAGCGGCTGGACAGCAACGTCTCGATGGACGAGCGCTCGGACATCTGGCGGCGCATCGACGCCGGCGAGGTCGACCTGCTGTACCTGTCGCCCGAGGGCCTGATGCAGCCGTGGATGCTGGATCGCCTCTCGCGCACGCCGCTGGCCCTGGTCGCCGTCGACGAGGCCCACTGCGTCAGTCAGTGGGGTCACGACTTCCGGCCCGAATACCGGATGATGGGGCGGCTGGCCGAGCTGTTCCCCAACGTGCCTCGCCTGGCCGTCACCGCCACCGCCGACGCCCGGACCCGTGACGACATCCGCGCCGAACTGCGCCTGCAGGGCGCGGCCGAGTTCGTCGACAGCTTCGCCCGGCCCGAGCTGGCCCTCTCCGCCGAGCGCAAGCGCGGCAAGGGCCATGACCGGGTGGTCGAACTGGTGCTGGAACGTCCTGGCCGGGCCGGCGTCGTCTATGCCGGCAGCCGCGACTCCACCGAGAAGCTGGCCGAGAAGCTCAACGCCGAGGGCGTTCCGGCCCTGGCCTATCACGCCGGCCTCGACAAGGCCGTCCGCGCCAAGCGGCTGGAGGACTTCCTGGAGGCCGACGCCGCGGTGATGGTGGCGACGATCGCGTTCGGCATGGGCGTCGACAAGCCCGATGTCCGCTTCGTGATCCACGCCGACCCGCCGGCCGCCATCGAGGCCTACTGGCAGGAGGTCGGCCGCGCCGGCCGCGACGGCCAGCCGGCCGAGGGCATCACGCTCTACGGCTCGGCCGACATGGCCTGGGCCGGTCGCCGGATCGAGACCAAGGACGCCCCCGACGAGGTCAAGCGGGCGCAAGGCCGCAAGCTGCGCCAGTTCTATTCCATGCTGGAGGGCGTCACCTGCCGCGCCGCCGCCGTCCGCCGCTATTTTGGCGAGGAGGGCGTGGCCCGCTGCGGGGTCTGCGACGTCTGCGTCTCGCCGCCGACCGGCATCGACGCCACCGAGGCCGCCCAGAAGGCGCTGTCGGCCGTCCATCGCATGGGCGGCCGCTTCGGGCGCGGTCGCTTGATCGAACACCTGCTGGGCAAGACCAAGGACGTCACGCCGCAGGAGGCCCAGCTGCCGACCTTCGGCATCGGCCGAGAGTTCAGCCAGCCGGTGTGGCGCGACCTGTTCGACACCCTGATCTTCGAGGGCCTGCTGCGCGAGGATCCCAATGACGGCCGGCCGTTGATCGGCCTGGGCGACGTCGAGGGCGTGCGCCAGGTCTATCGCGGCGAGCGCCGCGTCGCCCTGCGCCAGATGGCCGAGGCGCCGGAGACCGGCCGCTCGACGGGCGCCCGCAAGCGCCGCGAGGGCAAGGCCCTGACCATCCCGACCGAGAACCAGGTCCTGTTCGAGGCCCTGCGCGCGTGGCGCAAGGAGCAGGCGCAGGCGCAGCACGTGCCGCCCTACGTCATCTTCCACGACGCCACCCTGGCCGAGATCGCCGCCGCGCGTCCGGCCACCCTGGCGGCGCTCGGCAAGTCCGGCGGCGTCGGCCAGGGCAAGCTGGATCGTTACGGCGAGGCGGTTTTGAAGGTCGTGCGGGAGAACTAGACGGCTCCCCGCGCGTTAGCTCCCCGTCAAGCCGAGGAGCCTCCCCCCATGACCGACGTCAGCAGCTTTACCCCGAACGACGCCTCGTCCGCCGCCGCTGCGGCCGTTGACGAGGCCAGGAAGACGACCGCCGAAAAGACCAAGCGCGCCAAGGAAGCGGTGACCAAGGCCGTCAAGTCGGCCCGCGAGACCGCCACCGAAGTGGCCCAGCAGACCCGCACCTTCGCCGAGCAAAAGGCCAAGGTCGGCGCGGCCTGGACCCGCGACAAGGCCCAGGTGGTTCATCACACCGCCGAGGAACACCCGATCGGCGTGGCCTTCGGCGCGTTCGCCATCGGCCTGGGCGTGGGTTTCCTGATCGCGCGGAACCTGGACTAGCCAGACCTTTAGAGACTCAGGCGCTCGGCGTTCACGCCCGCGGCCCGCAAGGCCGCGAGGCGGGCGAACGCCAGCGTCAGGGCCTTGCGACGCGCTGGCGCCAGGGGCGTGAGCGGGGCCTCGCGCACGACCGCGCCGCCGAAGCCGTCGGCGACGACCAGCCCCGGCTCGTCCGGCAGGACGCCCTCCGGGAAATGCGGCGCGACGGCGAAATAGAACGCGTCGCAATAGGGCGCGTACTCGCCCCACTTCCGGTCGACCCGGAAGTCCTCCAGCCCCGACTTCACCTCGACGATCAGCACGTCGCCCTTGGGACCCAGCGCCATCAGGTCGGCGCGTCGTCCATTGGGCAGGGTGACTTCAGCGAGCGGCGCATAGCCCAGATCCACCAGCAGCCGCGCGGCGCCGCGCGTCACGTTCAGGGTGGTCTCGGGCCGGCTCTGAAGCTGGATGATCACGTCCATCGCCGGAATAGTGTTCCAGCTTTGTTCGCGGATCAAGAGGGGAGCTAAGGCGCTGGCTGCTTCGTCGGCCGCAGCATGCCCACGTCATAGCCAAGCGCCTTGGCCCGCGCGGTCAGCGCCGCGCGGTCGGCGTCGGTCGGCGGCTCGCGCGACAAGAGCCACAGATAGCGTCCCGAGCCCTCGCCGACGATCGACCAGCTGTAGTCGTCGGCGTGGTCCATGACCCAGTAGTCGCCGAAGAACGGGCCGAAGAAGCTGACCTTCAGCTTGGCGTTGGTCGCCGTATCGACGACCTTGGCCTTGCCCTCGGCGACCTTCACCGGGCCGTCCACGGCGCCCTTGCGGCAGGTGTTGAGCACGCGGATCAGGCCGTCGGGGCGCTTGGAATATTCGGCGGTGACGCCTTCGCAGCCCTTCTCGAAGCGCATGTCGTAGCGCGCGACCTCGTACCACTTGCCAAGGTAGCGATCGAGCTCCACGGCCTTGGCCGGCTGCGGCGGATGCGCATTGCCGACCGGGCCAGCGACACAGGCGCTCAGCGACAGAACGAGCGGCAGGGCGAGCAGGGCGATGCGCATGAAGACTCCGGGGCGTGAACGCGTGACCAGATACGACGGCCCGCGGCCGCCGGATGATAGCGCGGTCCAAAAACGACGACCGCCCCGCCGGGGTTCCGACGGGGCGGCTAAGCTCTGGCGCCGGGGCGCGACTACTCGGCGGCGATGCTGACGGCGCCGACTGGACGATCCTTGAAGTTGATGGCCTGCAGGTGGCGGATGCCTTCCTCGGCGATGTCGTCGCCAACCATCCGGTCGCCCTCGCCCTTCAGTTCGTCGATGTCGACATACATGGCGTAGAAGGCCTTGGTGCGGTCGGTGATGATGCCGGCGTTGAGCAGCGTCTTGACCAGCACCCGGAAGATGTTGGTCTGCTCCTTCATGTTCTCCCGACGCACGTCGTCGGTCATGATCTTCCCGTACTCCTCGACCACCTTGTCGGGATCCAGGCCGAATTCGGCATAGAGGTCCAGCTGCTGGTGCGGCGAGACGAGATTGAACAGCAGGGTCTGGAAGCAGTGCGCCGCCCAGTCCTCGATGATGGCGTGTTCCTCGGGCGACAGCTTGGGCACGGTGCGGTCGGCCCAGATCTTCCCGAACTTGTGGTGGAAGGCCTCGTCGGTCATCACCAGCTGCAGCAGGCGCTTGCCCACGGGATCGTTGATATTGTTGTAGAAGGTGGCGAAGGCGCCCATGGCCAGACCTTCGACCAGCATCTGCATGCCGATGATCTTCTTGTAGACCTCGGGCGCGCCGATGATCTCGACCAGCAGGGTCTTCAGGGCCGGGCCGCATTCGACCGGCTTGCCCCAGCGGGCCTTGATGTATTTGGCGAAGGCCGTGACGTGGCGGGCCTCTTCGCGCGTCTGGTTGGCGGCGTATTCCTGCGCGCCCTGGTCCTTCAGCACGTGGCACAGGCTGGCCGACAGGTTCAGCGCGCCCTGCTCGCCGTGCAGGATCGACGAGAAACTGCGCAGCACCGACTGGTTGATGAAGCGGATGCGCGTCTTCGGGTCGGACAGGTGGTTGGAGACGTAGTCGGTCGACAGGGCGATGACCATGTCCTCGGGAACCAGGGCCTGGTTCTCCATGTCGAACGGCTCGTCGAAGTCGATATAGGTCTTGTCCAGCGGATCCCAGAAGTGGTCGTGGGTCGCGGAAATGATCTTGTCGAAGGCGCTGGAGCGGGTGCCGTACCGGTCGAGTTCGAGCATCGACTCGAAGTCGTCCGGCGCCACCGCGTCGTACATGGCGTCCTTGGTGATGTTGCGGTCTTTGGAGATTGGGTCGGTCATGTCGCGGCGCTCCCTATGGGCCGGTGACGGCCATATGTCCGGACCCGTCTTGCGCGGGTCTCCGACGATCTGAACACTGTCCACACAAGCGCCGACGGGGGTCAAATTAAAAATGACGGCGGCGTCAGGTTCGCGGGCCGCGCGGACCCAGGGGCGTCAGTCGGCGTCCTCGATATCCGTGAGCACCTCGGGATAGCGTCGCGCGAGGTCTACGAGGCGGGCGATCAGGGCCTCGCGATCCTCAAGCGCCAGGCCTTCTCGCAGGCGGGACATCCGGCCGCGGACGCCCTTGAGTTCGTTCTCGGTGCTGTCGTTGTAGACCATGGCCACGGCGACCAGGTGCTTGCAGAAACCCCAGTCCTCGAACGCTGGGCAGGTGCAAAGGCCGGCGTTCATGGAGGGGGTCATGTCGACGACATAGGTCTCGGAGCCGTGGACGTGAGCCAGGATGGCGTCCTCATCCGTGTCGACCAGCTCCACATATCCGGCCTCGGCGTAGCCTTCGCCGCGCGCGAACACCTTGGGGCCGACCATCTCCTTGAGGACGTCCAAATCGAAAGGTCGCTTGCTCATGCCTCGTCCTCGATGCGGTGGATGTCGTCGTCCGACAGGCCGAAATGGTGGCCGATTTCGTGGACCAGCACGTGGGCGATCAGGTCGCCCAGGCTGACGTCGCCGCGCTCGGCCCACTCGTCCAGGATCGGGCGGCGGTAGAGAAACACCCGCGACGGCTCGGTCCCGTAGTCCAGCACCGAGCGGCGGCCCAGGTCGACGCCCTGATAGAGGCCGGTCAGCTCGAAGGCGTCCTCGATGTTCAGGCCGTCCAGGACCTCCTCGGCCGCGAAGTCGTCGACCCGGATGACCACGTCGCCGGTCAGCTTGCGGAATTCGTCGGGCAGGGCGTCGAAGGCCAGCCGGGCCAGGGCGGCGAAGTCGTCGAGCGACGGGGCGAGGCGTTCGGACCAGGTCATGGTCTCCAAATAGAGCGATTGGAGCGTTAAGCCACCGGGTGTCGCGATGAAATCGCGACCGACCGCCACACCCGACCTTGATCGCGCTCTGGTCATGGCCCGACTAATCTGGGATTCTGATTCGACGACCCGCTGGGGTAAGCGACGCGCCTGATGACTTCGTACGACCTGATCCTCGCGGCCGTGGCCGGCGCGGTTTGTCTCGCCATCTGCGTCACCCTGTGGTCGCTGGGGCAGCGCCGCGGCTATGAGGCCCGCATCGCCGCGCTGAAGGCCCGCCTTGGCCTGCAAGGCGGCGACGCCCCGGACGCGCCCGCCTGGGTCGAAGCCTTCGACACCGCCGTGATCGCCGTCGAGGGCGGCCGCGCCGATCTGGCCGCTGGAGCCGAGGGTCTTTCGGCCTGCGCCCAGGTGCTGGGCGTGGAGCCCCGCGTCGACGCGGTGATCGCCGCCCTGGGCGGGGCCGATCCCGACCATGCCCACAAGCTGACGGCGCTGTTCGAGCGCGGCGAAGCCTGCGTGTTCGAAGCGCGCGGGGCGACGGGCTGGGTCTCGGTCGAGGGGCGCGCTGTCGGGGCGCTGGCCTGGCTGCGCCTGATGGCCGGCAGCGGCGGCGATTCCGGCCTGCCGTCGGCGTCCCGCTTCGCCGCCTTCGTCGACAGCGTGGCCGAGCCGGCCTGGATCGCCGGGGCCGACGGCCAGGCCGTCTGGGGCAACGCCGCCTTCGTCCGCGCCGTCGGGGCCAGCTCCGCCTCCGCGGCCGCCCTGGCTGGCAAGAGCTTCGACCGCGCCGCCGACGCCCTGGTCGTCGAGGCCGTCGAGAAAAGCGCCAACGGAGAAGGCCGCCGCGAGGCCGTGCGCTGGATCAACCTGGAAGGCCGCCGCCGCGCGTTCCGCCTGTCGGCCCAGCCCCTTGAAGGCGGCGGGGTCGGGGTGTTCTGCGCCGACGTCACCGAGATCGAGGATGTCCGCGACGCCTTCAAGAAGCACGTCGAGGCCCACGACGAGACCCTGAACCACATCGCCGAGGCCGTGGCGATCTTCAGCGCCACGCGGCGGCTGTCGTTCCACAATACCGCCTTCGCCGAACTGTGGGGCCTGGAGCCGGCCTGGCTGGCCGACCGTCCGACCCATGGCGAGATCCTGGATCGCCTGCGCCAGCGCCGTCGCCTGCCCGAGACCATCGACTACGCCGTCTGGAAGGCCGCCGAACTGGCCCGCTACGAGGACGTGGGGCCTCAGGCCGACGACCTGTGGCACCTGCCCGACGGGCGGACGCTGAAGGTGGTGCGCCAGCCCCATCCGCTGGGCGGCATGCTGCTGATCTATTCCGACATCACCGGCGAGCTGCGCCTGAAGGCCCAGTACAACGCCCTGATCCAGGTGCAGCAGGCCACGCTGGACAAGCTGAACGACGCCGTCGCGGTGTTCGGCTCCGACGGGCGCCTGCGCCTGCACAACGAGGCCTTCGAGACCTTCTGGAACGTCAGCGCCTTCGCCCTGGAGGCGGCTGGCGACTTCGAGGGCGTGGTCGAGCTGTGCGTGCCGCGCCTGCACGACCTGGCCTTCTGGCGTGAACTGAAGGGGCGGGTGGCCGATCCCGATCCGCAGATGCGCGCCCCGACCTCGGGCGAGGTCCGCACTTCTGACGACCGCATCGTCGTCTATCAGAGCCGGCCGCTGCCGGACGGCGCGACCCTGATCGCCTTCGCCGACGTCACCGACACCCGCGACCTGCAGAGCGCGCTGGCCGACCGGTCCGCCGCCCTGGCCGAGGCCGAGCGCCTGAAGCGCGATTTCGTCGGCAATGTCAGCTACGAGCTGCGCACCCCGCTGACGACGATCATCGGCTATTCCGAGCTCCTGGAACGCGCCGACGGCATCTCGGAGCGCGGCCGCAACCACGTGGCCGCCGTCCGCGCCGCCGCCACCCAGCTGGCCCGCTCGATCGACGACGTGCTGGACATGGCCCAGATCGACGCTGGCGAGATGGCGCTGGAGATCGGGGACATCCGCGTCTCCGACCTGCTGCTCAACGCCCAGGAACACGCCCTGAAGGACGCCCAGCTGGGCGCGGTGACCCTGGCGGTCGAGTGCGACGAGGAAGTCGGGCTGATCCGCGGCGACGGCAAGCGCCTGGCCCAGACCCTGGACCACCTGGTCGAGAACGCCCTGCGCCAGACCCCGCCGGGCGGCCGCGTCACCCTGTCGGCCCGCCGCGCGCTGGGCGAGGTGCGCCTCGACGTCTCCGACACCGGCCGGGGCGTGCCGTTCCACGTCCAGGCCCATATCTTCGACCGCTTCGTCGGCCGGGATCGCGGCGGGCCTGGCTTGGGTCTGGCCCTGGTCAAGGCGCTGGTCGAGCTGCATGGCGGCTGGGTGGCGCTGGAGAGCGAGCCGGGCGCCGGCTCGACCTTCACCTGCCACCTGCCCGAGACCCAGCAGCCTGGCGCGATGCAGCCCGAACTGAGCTTCTGAACGGCGCGCCCCGCCGGACATAAAGATATCTTTATGCGTTAATTGCTAGGAAGGGTCGGGCGCGCTATAAGCCGCTCAAGATCCCATCCGACCGCAGGAGCCCGACCGTGGCCGACTATATCGTCAAGGACATCTCGCTCGCCGATTTCGGCCGCAAGGAAATCGCCATCGCCGAGACCGAGATGCCGGGCCTGATGGCCACGCGCGCCGAGTACGGCCCGGCCCAGGTCCTGAAGGGCGCCCGCATCGCCGGCAGCCTGCACATGACCATCCAGACCGCCGTGCTGATCGAGACGCTGACGGCCCTGGGCGCCGAGGTCCGTTGGGCTTCGTGCAACATCTTCTCGACCCAGGACCACGCCGCGGCCGCCATCGCCGCCTCGGGCGTGCCGGTGTTCGCCTTCAAGGGTGAGAACCTGGTCGAGTACTGGGAATACGCCCACAAGATCTTCGAGTGGCACGACGGCGGCTACCCGAACCTGATCCTCGACGACGGCGGCGACGCCACCCTGCTCTGCGTGCTGGGCCCGAAGGCCGAGAAGGATCCGTCGATCCTGAACAACCCGCAGAACGAGGAAGAAGAAGCCCTCTACGCCGTGATGAAGAAGTATCTGGCCGAAAAGCCGGGCTTCTACTCGGCCATCCGCGCGGCCATCGGCGGCGTGTCGGAAGAAACCACCACGGGCGTGCACCGCCTGTACCAGATGGCCGCCAAGGGCGACCTGCCGTTCCCGGCCATCAACGTCAACGACAGCGTCACCAAGTCGAAGTTCGACAACCTGTACGGCTGCCGTGAATCGCTGGTCGACGCCATCCGTCGCGGCACCGACGTCATGCTGTCGGGCAAGGTCGCGGTGGTCTGCGGCTACGGCGACGTGGGCAAGGGCTCGGCCGCCTCGCTGCGCCAAGGCGGCGCCCGCGTGATCGTCACCGAAATCGACCCGATCTGCGCCCTGCAGGCGGCGATGGAAGGCTACGAAGTCCAGACCCTGCAGGACGTCGCCGACAAGGCCGACATCTTCGTCACGGCGACGGGCAACAAGGACGTCATCACGGTCGACGACATGCGCCGGATGAAGAACAACGCCATCGTCTGCAACATCGGTCACTTCGACTCGGAAATTCAGATCGCCGGCCTGCGCAACTTCAAGTGGGACGAGATCAAGCCGCAGGTCCACCACGTGGAATTCCCGGACGGCAAGAAGATCATCGTCCTGTCGGAAGGCCGCCTGGTGAACCTGGGCAACGCCACGGGCCACCCCTCGTTCGTGATGTCGGCCTCGTTCACCAACCAGACCCTGGCCCAGATCGAACTGTGGACCAACAAGGCCAAGTACGAGAACCAAGTCTACACCCTGCCCAAGCACCTGGACGAGAAGGTCGCCTTCCTCCACCTGGAAAAGCTGGGCGCCAAGCTCTCGACCCTGCGCAAGGATCAGGCCGACTACATCGGCGTGCCGGAAAAGGGTCCGTTCAAGCCGGACCACTATCGCTACTAATAGCGACATCCGCGGCAACAGTTTCCGCTGCGGAAATCGTTTGAAACCAAGAGGAAAGGCCCGCCGGCGACGGTGGGCCTTTTCTTTTTCGGCCACAGGTCGGGACGCCCTATTCAAGTCCGCATTGCTCGGCTAATCGCTTTGCCATGCCGTTAGCCTTGATCATCTCCAGCCACGTCGCCGGCAGCCAGGTGGGCGCGACGGCGCAAGCCACCGCCCTGGCGCAGTTCCGTATCGACTCAATGGTCGTGCCGACCGTGCTGTATGGCCGCCATCCTGGCTGGGGCATCCCCGGCGGGGCGCCGGTGCCGATCGAGGTGTTCGAGGGCATGATGGACGGCATCGAGGCCAACGGGCTGTTCGGCCTCGTCGACCTGGTCATCACCGGCTATTTCGCCACCGCCGCCCAGGTGCGGGCCGCCGCGCGGGTCATCGACGCCGTGCGCGAGTCGCCCCGCCCGAACGGCGCGGCCACGCGGCGGCCCACCGTCATCGTCGATCCGACCATGGGCGACGCCGGCAAGGGCCTCTACATCCCGGCCGAGACCGCCGACGCCATCATCGCCGACCTGATCCCGCGCGCCGACGTCGTGGCCTGCAACAGCTGGGAGCTGCAGAAGCTGACCGGCACGGACGCCCGCGATCCGCAGAGCGCCATGCGCGCCGCCCGGCTGCTGGGCAAGATCACGCTGGTTTCGTCCGTGCATCGCGGGGCCGAGATCGGCGCCGTGCTGGCCGACAAGAAGGAGGCCTGGCTGGCCGCTCACGCCAAGGCCGAGCGCTCGCCCAACGGCACCGGCGACCTGCTGACCGCCCTCTACGCCGCCTCGATCCTGGAGGGGCAGACCTTCTCGTACGGCCTGGCCCGCGCCGTGGGCGGGGTGGCCGAGACGGTCACCGCAGCCAATATCTGGAACGCCCCGGAGCTGCCGATCGTGGCCATGGGCGCGCGGATCAAGCAGACCTCGCCGACGGTCCGCATCGAGCGGCTGGCGTAAGATGACTGGCGACATCACCGGCCTCTGCCCCGACCGTTTCGCCCGCGTGCGCGAGGCGTTCGAAGCCAACTTCGTCGATGGGGGCGAGCTCGGCGCGCGCTTTTCGTTCGCCGTCGATGGCGAGATCGTCGTCGACCTGATGGGCGGCTTCGCCGACCGCAAGCGCGAGGTCGCCTTCGGTCCCGACACCCTGACGGCCCTGTTCTCGACCACCAAGGCCGTGGCGGCCCTGATGGTCGCGCGCCTGGTGGACGAGGGGCGCCTAGCCTACGACCAGCCCGTCGCCGACGTCTGGCCGGAGTTCGCGCAAGCCGGCAAGGGCGCGGTCACGGTCGAGCAGGCCCTGTCGCACCAGGCCGGCCTGTCGGGGTTCCCCGACGAGACCGACCCAGCCCTGTGGTTCGACTGGGACGCCACCTGCGCGAAACTGGCCGCCATGGCTCCGCTGTTCCCGATCGGCTCGGCCAGCGGCTATCACCCGGTCACCTACGGCTACATCGCCGGCGAGATCTTCCGCCGGGTCGACGGCCGGACGATGGGGACGGCCCTGCGCGAGGACATCTGCGCCCCCTTGGGCCTGGATCTCTGGATTGGCCTGCCCGACAGCGAGCACGGCCGCGTCGCCGACCTGATGCGTCCGACGGCCCTGCCCAAGTTCGGCGAGATCAACGCCGCCGTGACCGCCGCCTTTCTCAAGCCCTGGTCCTCGCCCGGCGGACGCGGCGCGGCCGAGTGGCGGCGGGTCGAGATCCCCTCGGCCAACGGCCACGCCACGGCCGAGGCCCTGGCCCGGCTGATGGGCGCCCTGGCCACCGACGGGACCCTGGGCGGCCGCTCGATCATCACCCCGGCCGGGATCAAGGCCGCCAGCGCCCAGCGCATCATCGGCCAGGACCTGGTGCTGCCCTTCGTGATCAGCTGGGGCGCGGGCTTCATGCGCAACGAACCCAACATGTTCTACGGCCCGACGCCCGAGGCCTTTGGCCACTCGGGCTGGGGCGGCTCGTGCGCCTTCGCCGATCCGACGCGGGGCGTCTCCGGGGCCTATGTGATGAACAAGCAGGGCGCCGCCCTGATCGGCGATCCGCGCGCCGTGCGCCTGATCGAGGCGGCTTACGCTTCGCTTTAGGTCCCCCTCATCCCGATCTCCCCGGCGAAAGCCGGGGTCCAGGTTCAGCCGTGGCTTTCAGACTATCTTGGCGCCTTAGAGCCCTATGATCTGGGCCCCGGCCTTCACCGGGGAAATCGGATTTTGGAATAGCCATCGAGTCGGGAGACGTCGAATGACGCGCGCTCTTGCTGTCGCAACCCTGTTGCTCGTTCTGGCCGGCGCGGCCCACGCCGAGGATCGCGACTTCTGCGCGGACCGGCCCGGCAAGGGCTCGCCGCCGTGCGTGCTGGACAAGGGGCGCTTTCAGGCCGAGCTGGGCGGGGTTGACGCCGCCTTCAGCCGGGGCGGCGGGGTCTCGGTCGACGATGTTTCCTACGGCGGGCTGGAGCTGCGGCTGGGCCTGACCTCGACCGTCGAAGGCCAGCTGACCTGGACCGCCCACGAGCGGGTGAGGACCAACGACCACGGCGTCGTCTCGACCGTCTCGGGCGCGGGCGACCTGGGCCTTGGCCTGCGGTGGTCGCTGAAGAACCCCGGCGGCGACGGCCTTTCGGCGGCGATCCAGCCCTATGTCACCGCCCCGACCGGGGCCAACGGCGTCGGCGGCGATCTGTGGCGGGGCGGGGTGATCGTCCCGCTCTCGATCCCGCTCAACGCCGACTGGTCGCTGAGCCTGTCGCCCCAGGTCGAGGCGCGCGAGAACGCCAGCGGGTCTGGTCGCCACGCCGGCTACGCCCTGGCCGGCGGCGTCGGCCGCGCTGTCGGCCCGGTGAACCTGGGCGCGGAGCTGTGGGTCGATCGCGACGACGACCCGTCGGGCCATGTCACCCAGGCCAGTTTTGACCTCACCGCCGCCTGGACGCCCAAGGCCCTGCACGACGTCCAACTGGACGCCTCGGCCTATGTCGGCCTCAACCGCCAGACGCCGGACCTTGAGCTGGTGGTCGGCCTGGCGCACCGCTTTTAGGACCCATGGCCCGGTCTTCAGGCCGGCGCCAGGACCCTGGTCCTCTTCCAGGCTCCGTAGGCGAAGGTCGCCACGCCCAGCCAGATGAACACGAACGACAGCGCCCGCAGCGGCGTGAAGGCCTCGCCGAACGCCACGCCCAGCAGGAACTGGAGCGTGGGGGCGATGAACTGCAGGAAGCCCACGGCGCTGAGCGGCAGGCGGCGGGCCGACCAGGCGAACAGGGCCAGGGGGATGACCGTGGCCGGACCGGCCAGGGCCAGCAGGCCCGTGACGCCGCCGCCGTGGCCGAAATGGCCCTGTCCCGTCGATTGCAGGTGCAGCACATAGGCCAGCCCCGGCAGGGCCAGATAGGCGCACTCGATGAACAGGCCCGTCTGAGCGTCGGCCTTCACCTGTTTGCGCAGGATGGCGTAGGCGCAGAAGGTGGCGGCCAGGCCCAGCGAGACGATCGGCAGATGGCCCAGGGCGATGGTCTGGATGGCGACGCCAATGGCCGCGAAGCCGATGGCGACCTTGCCTTCGGTGGTCATGCGCTCGCGGAACAGCAGGGCCCCGGCGGCCATGTTCATCAGCGGGTTGATATAGTAGCCGAGGCTGGCCTCGATCACGTGGCCGGCGTTCACCGCGAAGACGTAGATCGTCCAGTTGCTGAAGATCGCCGCCGTCGACAGCGCCAGCATGCCCAGCGTGCGCGGCTGGCGCAGCACCTGGGCCACCTGGCCGCCCTGCCGGGCGATCAGCACCAGGCCGCCAGCCCACAGCACCGACCACAGCGTCCGGTGGGCGATCATCTCCCAGGACGTCGCGCCCAGGTTCGACAGCAGGTGGAAGTAGAGGGGCAGGAAGCCCCAGAGCACGTAACAGCCGACGCCGGCGACATAGGCGGAGCGACTTTCGGCCGAGGAACTCGCTGAACTGGACGGCATGGGACCAAACCTTTCGGCGGCGTTTGTCTCAGCCGGCAAGTTCGCCGTCCGCCCGCATCTTGCTGGGCTTTCCAAAATCCGATCTTCCCGGCGAAGGCCGGGACCCAGATCTCAAGGCGCTTGGGCTGATGGGAAGCGCGCGGAGCCGATAGCGTCAGCCCCGCGCTCTTCCATCTGGGCCCCGGCCTTCGCCGGGGAAATCGGATTTTAAAGAACCCTAGGCCGGAGTCTTCTGCCTGATCAGGCCCTTGTCGTGCAGGAGCTGGGCGATCTGCACGGCGTTCAGCGCCGCGCCCTTGCGCAGATTGTCGGCGACGCACCACAGGGCGATGCCGTTCTCGACCGTCGGGTCGGTGCGGATGCGCGAGACATAGACCGGGAACTCGCCGGCGCTTTCCTTCGGCGTCATGTAGCCGCCGTCCTCGCGCTTATCGATGACTTCCACGCCTTCGGCGTCGCGCAGGATCTCGCGGACATCGTCCTCGTCCAGCGGGGTCTCGAACTCGATGTTCACGGCTTCGGCGTGGCCGACCATGACGGGCACGCGCACGCAGGTGGCGGTCAGCTTGATCGACGGATCCAAGATCTTCTTGGTCTCCATCATCATCTTCCACTCTTCCTTCGTGTAGCCGTCCTCCATGAAGACGTCGATGTGCGGAATGACGTTGAAGGCGATCTGCTTGGTGAACTTCTTGGGCGGCGGAGCGCCCAGGACGAACACGCCCTTGGTCTGCTCCCACAGCTCGTCCATGCCTTCCTTGCCCGCGCCCGACACCGACTGGTAGGTCGAGACGACGACGCGCTTGATTTTGGCTTCGGCGTGCAGGGGGGCCAGCACCACCACCAGCTGCGCGGTCGAGCAGTTGGGGTTGGCGATGATGTTCTTCGGCAGCTTGTCGACGGCGTTCGGGTTCACTTCCGGCACCACCAGCGGCACGTCCGGATCCATCCGGAAGTGGCTCGAGTTGTCGATGACGATCGGACCGGCCGCGCCGATCTTCTCGCCCCAGGCCTTGGAGATGGCGCCGCCGGCGCTCATCAGCACGATGTCGACCGTCGAGAAGTCGAACTTCTCCAGGTCCTCGCAGTGCAGGATCTGGTTGCCGAACGAGACTTCCACGCCGATGGATTTGCGGCTGGCGATGGCGTGCATCTTGTCCACGGGGAATTTGACTTCCTCGAGGATGTTGAACATCTCGCGGCCCACATTGCCCGTGGCGCCGACCACGGCGACCCGGTAACCCATCGCGCTCTCCTGAAACTGTGCCCGCGTACCGCGCGGAGCGTGGTTCGTTACGCTTCATGGTCCAGGCGCGCAAGGCGAGGAAAGTTGGCGGGGCAATCAGCCCGGCTTGCCAGCTGGAGCGGCGGGCTCGTCCTGGGCCTTCACGTCCAGGGTGAACTGCACCGGGATGGTGATGGTCAGGCCGTCGACGGTGTCGCCTTCCCGCGTCCAGGGGTTCATGCGCATGAGCTTGACCGCCTCGACCGCGGCCGCGCCGAAGCCAAGGTCGGCCGGGTTTTCGCGCGCGGGCTTGCAGCCGGTCAGTTCGCCCGTGGCGGTGACCGTGCAGGTCGCCGCGCCGAGGCCGGACTTGACCCCCGCCTTCGCGGCCGCCTGCGGATAGACCTCCGCCATGCCCTCGGCCGACAGGGTGCGGATCCAGCGCGGCTTGGTCAGCTTGCGGGCCTCCGGCGCGGCCGGATCGCGGAAGCGGAAGGGCAGATCGATTTTGTAGTCCTTGAAGGACTTGGCGTCGGCCGGGCCGATATTGACCAGGAACAGCTTCGAGAGGTCCTGGGCCGCCTTGCCGAAACCCTTGCCGCGCGGGTTTTCGGAGATCACGTCGCAGCTGCGCAACTGGCCGGTCTTCATGAGGACGCAGCGCAGGGCGGCCTGGCCGAACGGTTCGCCGGCCGCGGCCTTGGGCCACGCGGCGTCGAGCTCGGCCAGGGTGGGCGCGCGGCTCCAGGGCGGGTCCAGCACGATGGCGGTGGTGTTGATCGGGGCGGCGCCGCGCGGCTCCTCCCAGGTGATCGGGATGGTGACGTCGCCGCCCGCCACGGCGCGGCCGCCCCGGATCTTGGGCGACATCCGAAACTGCGGAGCCAGCTGCAGGCCGGCGCCGCCGAAGTCCATGCCTTCGGGCGATTCCGAGAGGACCCGGCAGGCTTCGAGGAAGCCCTCGACCGTGGCCTTGCAGCGGATCACGGCCTTGCCGCCGACGCGCCTGTCCAGCGCCTTCTTGGGGAAGACATTGGCGATCTCGGCGCCGTTCGGCTTGCGGATCCAGCCCGGATTGGCGTCGCCGGGGGCCAGGAACTCGAAGCTGGTGCGGACCGGGCGGCCCTCGACCGAGGCGCCCTGGGCGTCCTTGGTCGCGATCCGCTCGTAGCCGACCACCGACAGGGCGGCTTCGCCGAAGCCCTGTCCGACGGGATCCTCGCGCAGCACCTTGCAGTCGGCCAAGCGGCCGCCCTTGTCGGCGACGCAGCCCAGCACGGCCTTGCCGGTGACGGTCGCGCCCTTTGGGAAGGCGGCCTTCATCCTGGCCTCGGGCACGTGGGTGACGAAGTTTGGCCGCCAGCCCGAGGGCGGGGCGTCGTCTTCGGTCTGGGCCAAGGCGACCGTGGCCAAGGCGACCGTGGAAAGGGCGGCGGTGGAGCGGCCGGCCGTGAGCAGGACCAGCAGGAAGGTGCGCGACAGCACGGGAAACCCCAGGAACCAGCCAGCGCACGACCCCTTCGTGGCTCGACCTTAGGTGGAGCTTAGGCGATCCATTTGCGCGCCGCCAGAGGGTTCCCGACGCACCTTCCGCCCCCTATGTTGTCGGCCATGACCGACGCCGCCGCGCCCCCGCTTCCGAACGTTTCCGACCTGACTCAGGACGGCCCCGCCGTCCGGCTCTTTCTCGTGGACGGCTCGGCCTATCTGTTCCGGGCCTATCACGCCCTGCCGCCGCTGACGCGCAAGAGCGACGGCCTGCCGGTGGGCGCCGTCCAGGGCTTCTGCAACATGCTGTGGAAGCTGATGCGCGACATGCAGGGCGACACGCCCACCCACCTGGCGGTGATCTGGGACCACTCGGAAAAGACGTTCCGCAACAGCCTGTACGATCAGTACAAGGCCCACCGTCCGCCGCCGCCGGAAGACCTGATCCCGCAGTTCCCGCTGGTGCGCGAGGCCACCCTGGCGTTCGGCGTGCCGGCCATCGAGCTGCCAGGCTACGAGGCCGACGACCTGATCGCCGCCTATGCCTGCAAGGCCCGCGAGATCGGCGGCGAGGCGGTGATCGTCTCGTCCGACAAGGACCTGATGCAGCTGGTCGGCGACGGCGTCTCGATGTTCGACCCGATGAAGGGCGTGCGGATCGAGCGCGAGCAAGTGTTCGAGAAATTCGGCGTCTATCCGGACAAGGTCGTCGACGTGCAGGCCCTGTGCGGCGACAGCGTCGACAACGTGCCGGGCGCGCCGGGGATCGGGATCAAGACCGCTGCTCAGCTGATCACCGAATATGGCGACCTCGACACGCTGCTGGCCCGGGCGGGCGAGATCAAGCAGCCCAAGCGCCGCGAGACCCTGATCGAATTCGCCGACCAGATCCGCCTGTCGCGAGCCCTGGTCAAGCTGGACTGCGACACGCCGCTGCCCCAGCCGCTGGACGAGCTGACCGTGCGCGAGCCGGACAAGGAGGTCCTGGCGGCCTTCCTCGAACAGATGGAGTTCCGCACCCTGGCTCGCCGGGTCGGCGACGGCTCGGCCGCCGCCACGCCGGGCACGCTCGAGCGGGCTCCGGCCCAGCCCAAGGCCCCGGTCAGCACGGTGTCGTACATGGGCGCCGCCGCCCGCGCCGCCGCCAGCGCGGTGACCGAGCCGGTCAGCATCGACCATGCGGCCTATGTCCGCATTCAGGATCTCGACACCCTGAAGGCCTGGGTCGCCAAGGCCACGGCCAAGGGCGTGGTGGCCTTCGACACCGAGACCGACGCCCTGTCGTCGGCCACGGCCGGTCTGTGCGGCGTGTCGCTGGCCATTAACGCCGGCGAGGCCTGCTACATCCCGGTCGGCCACTGCGAGAAGGACGGCCTGGCGCTGGAAGCCGCCGCCGACCTGGTGCAGATTCCGCTGGAAGAGGTCATCGCCAATCTGAAGCCGCTGCTGGAGGATCCGGCGGTGCTGAAGGTGGCGCAGAACGCCAAGTACGACATCGCCGTCCTGGCTCGGTACGGGATCCAGGTCGCGCCGATCGACGACACCATGCTGATCTCCTACGTGCTGGAGGCGGGCCTGCACGGCCACGGCATGGATGAACTGTCGGAGCTGCACCTGGGTTACAAGCCGATCCCGTTCAAGCAGGTGGCCGGGACGGGCAAGGCCCAGATCAGCTTCAAGCATGTGGGCCTGAACGAGGCGACGGCCTATGCCGCAGAGGACGCCGACGTCACCCTACGCCTGTGGCAAGCGCTGAAGCCGCGCCTGGCGCGCGAGGGCCTGGCGACCGTCTACGAGACGCTGGAACGGCCGCTGCCGGCGGTGCTGGCGATGATGGAGAACAACGGGGTCAGGGTCGATCCCGAGGCGCTGCGCCTGCTCTCCAACGAGTTCTCGCTACGCATGGCCAAGTTCGAAGCGCGCGCCCAGGAGATCGTCGGCCGCCCCTTCAACCTGGGCAGCCCCAAGCAGATCGGCGACGTGCTGTTCGGCGAGATGAGCATGAAGGGCGGCAAGAAGACCGCCACCGGCCAGTGGTCGACCGACAGCGACGTGCTGGAAAGCCTGGCTCTGGAGCACGAGCTGCCGCGCGTCCTGCTGGACTGGCGCCAGCTGTCGAAGCTGAAAGGCACCTATACCGAGAACCTGGTCGCCGCGATCGCCGAGTCCACGGGCCGGGTCCACACTTCCTACGCCCTGGCCGCGACGACGACGGGCCGCCTGTCCTCGTCCGACCCGAACCTGCAGAACATCCCGGTCCGCACCGAGGAAGGCCGCAAGATCCGCAAGGCCTTTATCGCCCCGCCGGGCAAGGTGCTGATCAGCGCCGACTACAGCCAGATCGAGCTGCGCCTGCTGGCCCATATCGGCGACATCCCGCAGCTGAAGAAGGCGTTCCAGCAGGGCCTGGACATCCACGCCATGACGGCCTCGGAAATGTTCGACACGCCGATCGAGGGCATGGACCCGATGATCCGCCGCCGGGCCAAGGCCATCAATTTCGGCATCGTCTACGGCATCAGCGCCTTTGGCCTGGCCAACCAGCTGGGCATCTCGCAAGGCGAGGCGGGGGCCTATATCAAGACCTATTTCGAACGCTTCCCGGGCATCCAGGCCTATATGGACGCGACCAAGGCCTTCGTGCGCGAGCACGGTTACGTCTCGACCGTCTTCGGCCGCAAGATCAACATCCCGGAGATTCAGTCCAAATCGGTGGGCCAGCGACAGTTCGCCGAGCGCGCGGCGATCAACGCGCCGATCCAGGGCGCGGCCGCCGACGTCATGCGCCGGGCCATGATCCGCATGCCCGCCGCCCTCGCGGCGGCTGGCCTGGAGGCGCGGATGCTGCTGCAGGTGCACGACGAACTGGTGTTCGAAGCGCCCGAGGCGGAAGCCGAGCGCGCCTGCGCGGTGATCAGCGAGGTCATGGAAAAGGCCGCCGAGCCCGCCGTGGCGCTGTCCGTGCCGCTCACCGTCGAGGCCCGCGCCGCGCTCAACTGGGATGAGGCCCACTGACCAAAAAAGTGGCGGAGTTGTCATTTATGCGACATTCCGCCACGGCACGGTTAATGCCCCGGCAATCGTTCGAGGCCACTGTGCCTGTGACGCCCGCGAACCGTAGTGCAGTTTCAAAGAGTAGTGTTATCCGAGGTTTAGCGGTCGCCGCCCCATTTCGAGGAGCTCCGGCCGGTGTCTTTTGGCGATCTGAAAATTCCACACAAGCTGATGGCGGTCTTCGCTGTCATGCTCACGACCATCGTTGTGATGGGCGCTACCCTCTACGCCAACAAGGTCGGTTTGGCCCAGTCGGTGGAGCGCACCGAGCGCGCCTATGAGATGTTGCGCCAGGCTGACACGGCGGCCTTCCGCCTGACTCGCCAGGAGAACTCGCTGCGCGGCTTCCTGCTGTCGGGCGACAACTACTACATCCAGCGCCTGGAAGAGGCGCACAAGCCGAAGTTCCTGAAGGCGCTGGACGAGATGCGCGCGCTGGCCGCTGGCGACCAGGAAGACCTGGCCCGCATCGCCGCCGTCGACGCCGCCTACGCCAACTATCGCAAGATGGCCATCGAGCCGGGCGAGCGGCTGGGCGCCGATCCGGCCACTCGTCCTCAGGCGGTCGAGCTGGTGCGCAACGACGGCGTCGCCGACAAGGCGGTCGAGCCGGTCGAAAACGCCATCGAAGCCATCACCAAGCACGCCGAGGCCCAGCTGGCGACGGAAGCCGCCGCCCAGAAGAAGACCTCCCTGGAATCGACCCTGGCCCTGGCCATCGGCATCCTGATCACGGCCGGCATCGCGGTCGCGGGCGGCCTGCTGCTGACCGGCGCCATCGCGGCCCCCGTCACCGCCATGACCAACGCCATGCGCCGCCTGGCCTCGGGCGACAGCACCGTCGAGGTGCCGGCCCAGGGCCGCAAGGACGAGATCGGCCACATGGCCGCCGCCGTCGCCTACTTCAAGGATTCCGAGGCCGAGAAGGTCCGCATCGAGGCCGCCGCCGCCGAACATCGCCGCGCCGCCGACAATGAGCGCGCCGCCAACGAGGCCGAGAAGGCCGAGGTCGCCCGCAATGACGCCATCGCCATCACCGCGTTGAACGAGGCGCTGGACCATATGGCCAGCGGCGACCTGACTCACCGGATCACCACCCCGTTCGCGCCCAAGGCCGAAAGCCTGAAGGCCAACTTCAACGCCGCCGCCGACCGCATGCAGCAGGCGATCCAGTCGATCAACGCGGCCACCGGCGGCGTCAACAGCGGCGCCGACGAGATCGCCGAGGCCTCGGACAACCTCTCGCGCCGGACGGAACAGCAGGCCGCCAGCCTTGAAGAGACCGCCGCCGCCCTCGATGAGATCACCGCGACGGTCCGCAAGACCGCCGCGGGGGCCAAGGAGGCCTCGCAGGTGGTGGCCAACGCCCGGTCGGACGCCGAACGCTCGGGCCGCATCGTCAGCCAGGCCGTCGCCGCCATGACCGAGATCGAGACCTCCTCGACCCAGGTCGGCAATATCATTGGCGTCATCGACGAGATCGCCTTCCAGACCAACCTGCTGGCCCTGAACGCCGGCGTCGAGGCCGCTCGCGCCGGTGAAGCCGGCCGTGGGTTCGCGGTCGTCGCCCAGGAAGTTCGGGCCCTGGCCCAGCGCTCGGCCGACGCCGCCAAGGAGATCAAGACCCTGATCTCGACCTCGACCCAGCAGGTCGGCGCGGGTGTGGATCTGGTCGGCCAGACCGGCGAGGCCCTCAGCCGCATCGTCGAGCAGGTCGCCTCGATCGACGCGTTGATGAAAGAGATCTCGGCCTCGACCACCGAGCAGGCCACCGGTCTGAACGAGGTCAACGGCGCGGTGAACCAGATGGATCAGGTCGTCCAGCAGAACGCCGCCATGGTCGAGGAAGCCACCGCCGCCTCGCACTCGCTGAAGAACGAGGCCGCGGCCTTGATGGAGCTGGTCGGTCGCTTCCGCGTGACCGAGGGCGCGCCGGCCGTCGCCACGTCGCGTCCGGCCCAAACGACCTATCGTCCGCCGGCTCCGGCGCCGGCTCGGGTTCCAGCCCGTGCCGAGCCCGCGCGTCCGGCGGTCTCGGCTCGTCCGGGACGCGGTTCGGCCGCCGTGGCGGTTCGCGAGGATTGGGAAGAGTTCTGATCGCCCTGGTCTGATCAGCGATCTTGCGCGGGCTCTCCGGGAAACCGGGGAGCCCGTCTTCGTTCAGCCGAGGGCTTAGCCGCGGTTCAGGGCGATCGTCTCGAACGACGACTTGGTGGTCTGCGGCCCGTGACTGGCGTTCGGCGTCGGCAGGGCCAGGCCGATGGCGGCGGCGATCAGCAGGGCGACGGTGAAGAAGGCCTTGGCAGCCATGGTCCTATCTCGGGTCTGGCGTCTTGAAGCGACAATTCGCGGGCGCAGACGAGAGCCTAGATGGCCCCGCCGCCGCCGGGTTCAAGGCCCGGGTCCTGTGGTCCCGAAGCGTCCTGATCCAACAGGAAAGGCCGGAAACCCGCTTGCGGGTTCCCGGCCTCTTTTGGACCGATGCGTTACGAAAAGGTCGGCTTAGAAGATCTCAAAAAGACCCGCGGCCCCCATGCCGCCGCCGATGCACATGGTCACCACGCCCAGCTTGGCGCCGCGACGCTTGCCTTCCATCAGCAGGTGGCCGGCGCAGCGGGCGCCGGTCATGCCGAAGGGGTGGCCGATGGCGATCGAGCCGCCGTTGACGTTGTACTTCTCAGGATCGATGCCCAGCTTGTCGCGGCTGTAGAGGCACTGGCTGGCGAAGGCTTCGTTCAGCTCCCACAGGTCGATGTCGTCGATCTTCAGGCCGTGGCGTTCCAGCAGGCGCGGCACGGCGAAGACCGGGCCGATGCCCATCTCGTCGGGTTCGCAGCCGGCGACGGCGAAGCCGCGGAAGGCGCCCAGCGGGGTCAGGCCGCGCTTTTCGGCTTCCTTGGCTTCCATCACCACCACGGCGGCGGCGCCGTCCGACAGCTGGCTGGCGTTGCCGGCGGTGACGAACTTGCCCTCGCCCATGACGGGCTTCAGGCTGGCCAGGCCTTCCAGGGTGGTGTCGGCGCGGTTGCACTCGTCCTTGTCGACCACGTAGTCGACGAAGCTCTCTTCCTTGGTTTCCTTGTTGACCACCTTCATCTTGGTGGCCATCGGGACGATCTCGTCCTTGAACAGGCCGCCGGCCTGGGCGGCGGCGATGCGCTGCTGGCTGCGCAGGGCGTATTCGTCCTGGTATTCGCGGCTGATGTTGTAGCGCTTGGCGACGATGTCGGCGGTGTCGATCATCGCCATCCACAGGGCCGGATGGGTGCCCATCAGCTTTTCTTCGGTGATGTGGTGACGGTTCATGTGACCGCCGCCCTGCACCAGCGAGATCGACTCGACGCCACCGCCGATGGCGACATTGGCGCCGTCATTGCGCACATAGTTGGCCGCCGTGGCGATCGCCTGCAGGCCCGACGAGCAGAAGCGGTTGATAGTCTGGCCCGAGGTGGTCACCGGCAGGCCGGCCCACATGGCGGCGTTGCGGGCCACGTTCATGCCGGTGGCGCCTTCGGGGCCGCCGCAGCCCAGGGCCACGTCTTCCACTTCGGCGCCTTCAAGGCCGGCGCGGCTCACCGCGTGCTGGATCGCATGACCGGCCATGGCCGCGCCATGGGTGTTGTTGAAGCCGCCCCGATTGGACTTGGCCAGGCCCGTGCGGGCGTAAGAGACGATAACCGCTTCGCGCATAGAGGCGCACTCCCCGTTAAACGTTAGTTTGAATTGGGCTCACCCTAGACCGGCTTTCCGCGCGGCGAAAGATGACGTTAGCGTCAACGGTAGGTCTATTCCCCGAACCCTTGGCCCGGCTCCATCGGCGCCAGGCGGATCAGCCGCGAATCCTCGACCGCCGCCGTGCGGTGCTCGACGAAGACGCGGTAGTCCGGGTTCGTGACCATGGCCAGGAAGGCGCCGGCGTTCGGATATTCGGCGATGAAGGCCAGGTCCCAGCGCTCGTCCGCCGGGCCGGTGACCACGCCCTCGGGCCGTCCCGCCCAGACCTGCCGCCCGCCCAAGCTGGCGAACAGCGGCGCGGTCGTGCGGCCATATTCGCGATAGGCGTCGAGGCCGGTCAGGCCCTTGCCATGAAGGGGATGCCCCTGCGGATAGTCGGCGGCGGGCTTCAGCCGGATCAGGTTGAGCATCTGGATCGGCGTGTCGCGCGGCAAGGCCTTGAAGGCGTCGAACTGCGCGCGGGTCGGGTCGATGCTGGACATGGTTCCTCCGGTCTCGGCGCCTCAGCGCTCTTGTTCGGATCGCAGTGGAGGCCAGAACCGGAACAACGCCAAGCTCAATATCGCGAGGGGGACGGCTTCAGCCGGACGTGTCCGCCTATCTCCCTGTCCTCACCGCTTCGTCAGGATGGTCAGGCCGTCGGGCAGTTCGTTGCGGTCGTCGGGGCGCGGTGGAATGTGGGTGGCCAGGATCGTTCCGGTGCGGTTCACGGCGGCGACGAAGCCGTCGGCGATCTCGCCGCGCTTGAGGCCCGCGACCAGGTCGGCGACGACTTCGTCCCAGACCGCATTGGGCGCGGCGGCGTAGATGCCTTCGTCGGCGATGACCTCGACCCGGTGCTCGGCCAGGGCGGCGAAGATCAGCACGCCTGTACGGTCGCGGGTGACGTGCAGGCCGTGGCTGAGGAACTGCTCAAGGGCCGCGCGCTTGACCCGGGCCGCCTTGAGCGAGCCGGGCGTGAGGGCGCGGCGGACCGGCGGCATCGACACCACCAGCGCCACGACGACGAACACCACCAGCTGCAGGGCGATGTAGGTCGACAGCGCCGACAGGATCGCGCCGTCCAGGGCGGCCTGGTGGCCGATGCTCCAGCCGCCGAACAGGCGGGTCAGCATCTCGGGCCGGAAGCCGGCGAACAGGGCGCCGGCCGGCAGGACCAGGGCCGCGAACGCCGCCCAGGCCAGGGGCGTCTCGCGATAGTCCGACACCTCGGGCGCCAGCACGCAGAAGATCTCTCCGCCGGTGGTCTTCTCGGCCTCGGCCACCGCGCCGGCGATACGGTCGAGGTCCTGCGGGGTCATGAATTGCGCCATCTCACCAGTTCCCCGAGCTGCCGCCGCCGCCGAACGATCCGCCGCCGCCGGAGAAGCCGCCGCCACCGCCACCGCCCCAGCCACCGCCCCCGCCCCGCCGGCCGCTGTCGTTCAGCGCGCCCAGGATGATCCACGGCAGGGCCGAGCCCAGGCCGCCGCGACCGCGGCGTCCCCGGAACAGGCTGGAGAAGACGAAGATGATGAACAGGAAGATCAGGAAGCCGACGATCGGCGAGCCCTTGGCCTTCTGCCGGTCGGGCTGGCTGGCCTCGGCGACGCGGGCCTTGGCCTGGTCGGCGGGCAGGCTGAGCTGCTCGACCAGGGCGTCGGTCCCGGCGACGACGCCGCCCTCCATGTCGCCGGCGCGGAACTTCGGCAGGATAGCGCTCTGGATGATGACGCTGGACAGGGCGTCGGTCAGCACGGGCTCGAGGCCGTAGCCGACCTCGACCCGCACCTTCCGGTCGTTGGGCGCGACCAGCAGGATCACGCCGGTGTTCTTGCCCTTCTCGCCGATGCCCCAGGTCCGGCCCAGCTGGTAGCCGTAGTCCTCGATCGGATAGCCGTCGAGGCTGGGCACGGTGGCCACGACCAGCTGGCGGCCGGTCGTGGTCTCGAGGCTTTCCAGCTTCGCCGTCAGGTCCTGCTCGACCTGGGGGGACAGGATCTGGGCGTCGTCGACCACCCGCCCGGTCAGGGGCGGGAACTTCGGATCGGCGAAGGCGGGGAGGGCGAAGAGCACGGCCGCGAGGGCCAGCAGCCACGTCCTCACGCTCGCCCGGACCTTGGGCAGGGCGCGTTGCAACCTAGTTGACCTTCGGCGGGGTCGCCGTCGGCGGGCTGGAGAAGTCCACCGTCGGGGCGCTCTGGGCCGAAGCCGTGGCCTGGAACAGCTGGGCCGGCTTCTGACCGCTGTAGACGGTCTTGGCCCACAGCACGCTGGGGAAGGTGCGCAGGGTCGTGTTGTACGTCTGGGCGGCGCTATTGTAGTCGCGGCGCGCGATGGTGATGCGGTTCTCGGTGCCTTCCAGCTGGCTCTGCAGGGCCAGGAAGTTCTGGTTCGACTTCAGGTCCGGATACTGCTCCTGGATGACCATCAGCCGACCCAGCACGCCCGACAGCTTGTCCTGGGCGGCGGCGTACTGCTGGAACTGGACCGGGTCGGTGATGGTCGAGGCGTCGACCTTGACCTGGGTGGCGCTGGCGCGGGCCTGCGTCACCTCGACCAGCACGCTCTTTTCCTGGGCCGCGTAGCCCTTCACCGTGGCGACCAGGTTCGGCACCAGGTCGGCGCGGCGTTGGTACTGGTTCTGCACCTCGGCCCAGGCGGCCTTGGTGGCCTCGTCCTGAGTGGGGATGGTGTTGATGCCGCAGCCGGCCAGCGTCGCGGGAATGGCGACGATCAGGGCGATGCGCGCGGCGTAACGGACGAGACGGTTCATGGAGCCTCCTGCGCGAACACGTATGTTCGCGTATCGCGGTTAGATAGCGTGTCCATTGATACACGTCAGGTCGCGACGGGTTAAACCTTATCCATGTCCGCCCGTTCCTGGGCGAAGGTCTGTTTTCGCGGACCCATATAGCCGAACAGCCACGCGGCCACCTTGCGCATCTGGATCTCCTCGCTGCCTTCGGTGATCCGGTAGCGGCGGTGGTGGCGGTAGATGTGCTCGAAGGGCTTGTGGCGCGAGTAGCCGATGCCGCCGTGGATCTGCATGGCCCGGTCGGCGGCCTCGCAGCACAGGCGGTTGGCCCAGTAGTTACACATCGAGACCTTGTCGGAGAGGCGCTTTTCGACCTCGACCTTGGACATCTGGTCCATGTCCCAGGCGGTCTTGCGGATCAGCAGGCGCAGCATCTCGGCCTGGGTCGAGAGCTCGACGATCGGGAACTGGATGGCCTGGTTCTCGGCCAGGGCCTTGCCGAACGGCTTGCGCGCGCGCGCGTACTTGATGCTCTCTTCTATGCAGTAGGTCGCCGCGCCCAGGCTGGAGGCGGCCTGACGGATGCGGTTCTCGTGCACGAAGTGCTGGGCCAGGGCCAGGCCGCCGCCCTCGGGTCCGAACATCGCCGACTCCGGGACCCAGACGTCGGTGAAGCTGACGCGCGGGTGGTCGGTCGGCATGTTGAAGGTCCAGAGGTACTCCTCGATCTTCACGCCGGGCGCGTGGGCCGGAACCAGGAAGGCGGTGATCCCCCGGGCGTCGCCGTCCTCGCCCGAGGTGCGGGCGAACAGGCAGCAGTGGGTGGCCGCGTGCATGCCCGTGGTCCACATCTTCTCGCCGTCGATCCGCCAGCCGGCCTCGCCATGGCGTTCCTCGCGCACGGCCTGGGTCTCCATGTGGGTGGCGTCCGAGCCGTGGTCGGGCTCGGTCAGGCCGAAGGTCAGGCGGAAGGCGCCCTTGTCCAGCATGTCGGTGATCAGGTGCTGCTGGTCGGGCCGGCCGAAGTCGCGGATCATCAGCACGAACGGATTGTTGCCGACGATCGAGTGCTCGTTCTGCAGGTCGTTGAACAAGCCCAGGCCCTTGCTGGCCAGGTGTTCGCGGATCACCGCCATCCACAGGTTGGAGCCGTCCTGGCCGCCATAGGCCTTGGGCAGGGCGAAGCGGTAGTGGCCAGCCTGGTCGGCCAGCTTGCGGGCCTGCGCCAGAAGCGCTTCCCACTCGTGCTTGGGCAGGCCGCCGCCGTCCCAGTCGGTGCGGGCCCATTCGCGGCGGTGGTCGAAGAAGCGGTCGTTGTCGTCGCGCGCCTGCAGGGGCGCGATCTCCCTGTCGATGAAGGCGTCCAGCTCGCCCAGATAGGCGGTCAGCTCTGGTGGCAAGTGGAAGTCCATGGCGAAGCCTCCCTCAAGCGCGTTCTTGAGCGCACATCTTATGGTTATGGCGAGAGACTAAGCGCGGCGCGCGGTCGCGGCCAACCGTGCCCCTTGGGAATGGGGGCGGAATGAAGTTTTAACCGGTCCTTGACCAGAGCGTGCGTAGGGTTTCGGCCATGATCACCATGGCCGCCTTCGCGATCATCGGGGCCGCGCTCGGACTGTTCGTCCGGCCGCGCTGGCTGGGTGTTCTGTTGCCGATCGCCTTGGCCGTTCTGGTCGAGGGCGGGGTCTACTGGGCCATCGGCGTCATGGGCCATCAACCGAACCGCGAGGTTCTGATCATCCGCCTGCAGGCGATCTTCGGTGAAGGCTGGATCGGCATGATCGGCCCCGTGGCCGCCGCCGTGATCGGCGCCGTCATGGCCGCTTTGCTGGGCGCCTTCACAGACCCCAAGCAGGTCGCGCCGGTGCTCACCGCCGAGGGCATCCAGCGCCGCGCCGGCAAGAACGGCCGCTATGCTCGGGCCGAGGGCATGGTCGAGGACCGCGCCATCCACGCCAAGGCCGAAAGCCGGATCGACTCGATCCTGGGGCTGTAGGCTCGCCGTTTCCGGCCGCCATTCGCCGCGATCGCTCCGAAATCCCCGTTTTCTGAAAATGCGATGCGCGTGCAAAATTCCGCTTGCGCAATTTCTTATCACTGATATCTAAGCGATGCTTAGTTCGGACCCGAAGCACTGGTGGGGATACCGGTGTGGCTGCCTTAGGTAGGGCGGTCCCAAGGGATTGGTAGGGTCCGGGCGGCCAGTACCGCTTTTCGACGATCAACGATCTGACCGCAATTCCCCAACACCGGAGGGCTTTCTGATGAAGCTCCGCACCCTGGCGGCTGTCGCCGCCATCTCCTTCTCGATGCTCGCCGGGCCCCTCGCGGGCAGCGCCCTCGCCGACGGCCGTATCGCCGCCGCCCTGGACGCCCCCGTCGCCGCCAAGACCAAGGTCGTGGCCGGCGGAGCGGTCTTCGTCTGCGAAGGCGCCGAGTGCGTCTCGGCCCAGGCCCCGTCGCGGGCCCTCACCGCGGTCGCCTGCAAGGCGCTCGCCAAGGAAGTGGGTCGCGTCGCGGCCTTCGGCGGCGAAACCAAGTCGCTGGACGCCGACGAGCTGACCCGCTGCAACGCCTCGGCCAAGGACGTTTCGTCCCTGGCCTCGGCTAAGTAGGAACACGTACCGCGCTTTACCTGAGTACCAGACGCGTTGTGGGTCGCCGTTTCTCCGACCCGGTCTGGCTGTTTCCTCGAGCATTCACCTTCAAGGGCGGCGGAAACCTTCCGTCGCCCCTTTTCTTTTCCGGACCAGTGATTAGTTGACGCTGATGGACATGAGCTTGGCCGCACAGCTGGAAACCGTTCTGCGCAAGGCCGCGGGCGAAGGAACGGCCCTGGCCTCGATGACGGTGGACTATGCCGGGGGCGCCGGCGAAGAGGGTCTGGAGCCCAAGGCCTGGGTCGAGCGGGGCACCCGCAGCCTGGTCTTCGCCCAGGGCGAATTGCGGCGTCCGGACGGCGCTCTGGCCGCTTCCGCCTCGGCCGTGTTCCGCCGCGCCGCGGACTGAACGGCTAACCAGCCTCGCCCCTTTGGTTGCGACTGCGAAAGGCCCGTGTTATCAGGCGCGCGGCTTCGGACAGGGCGGCGCGGACGCGTCGGCCGTCCATGTGCTTTTCATAAGCACGCTCAAGCCTTTAAGCCGCGATAAGGGTTAACCTTCTTGTTCGCGGCCATTTACAACGCACCGGGCGGATACCAAGTGGCGGACGAAACCAAGGCGACGGATGCGGGTCAGCGCTATGCGCAGTCCCTCTTCGAACTGACGATCGAGAACGGCTCCCTGCAGAAGGTCGAGGCCGACCTGAAGAGCCTGAAGGCCATGGTGGCCGACAGCGCCGACCTGCGCCGTCTGATCGCCTCGCCGGCCTTCTCCGCCGAGGACAAGGGCAAGGGCCTGTCCGCCGTCGCCAAGAAGGCCGGCTTCCAGCCGCTGACCACCAAGTTCCTGGGCCTCGTCGCCGCCAACGGTCGCGCGGGCGACCTGCTGGGCGCGATCACCGCCTTCACCGAGATGTCGGCCAAGCACCGCGGCGTCGTCACCGCCGAGGTCGTCTCGGCCGCCGCCCTGTCGCCCGCGCAGTTGAAGGGCGTGCAAGCCGCTCTCGCTGAAGCGCTCGGCAAGACCCCTGAAGTTTCCACGCGCGTCGATCCGTCCCTGCTGGGCGGTCTGAAGGTGCGCGTCGGTTCGCGTCTCTTCGACGCTTCGCTCCGTTCGAAGCTCGATTCCCTGAAATTCGCCCTGAAGCGCGCTTAAGCCTTTAAGTAAGCGCCAGAAAAATTAGATCGCAGAGAGCCCAGAAGACCATGGACATCCGCGCCGCCGAGATTTCGGCCATCCTCAAGTCGCAGATCGCCAACTTCGGCGAAGAGGCCGCCGTCTCGGACGTCGGCCAGGTGCTGTCCGTCGGTGACGGCATCGCCCGCATCTACGGCCTGGACAACGTCCAAGCCGGTGAAATGTTGGAATTCCCGAAGGCCGGCGTGAAGGGCATGGCCCTGAACCTCGAGCGCGACAATGTCGGCGCCGTGATCTTCGGCCAGGACCAGGCCATCAAGGAGGGCGACGAAGTCCGTCGCCTCGGCGAGATCGTTGACGTGCCGGTCGGCCGTGGCCTGCTGGGCCGCGTCGTCAACCCGCTGGGCGAGCCGATCGACGGCAAGGGCCCGATCGAGTTCACCGAGCGTCGCCGCGTCGACGTCAAGGCGCCGGGCATCATCCCGCGCAAGTCGGTGCACGAGCCCGTGCAGACCGGCCTGAAGTCGATCGACACCCTGATCCCCGTCGGCCGCGGCCAGCGCGAGCTGATCATCGGTGACCGTCAGACCGGCAAGACCGCCGTCGCCATCGACACCATCCTGAACCAGAAGATCGTCAACGCCGGCAAGGACGAGAGCGCCAAGCTCTACTGCGTCTACGTCGCCATCGGCCAGAAGCGCTCGACCGTCGCCCAGATCGTCAAGACCCTGGAAGAGCACGGCGCGCTGGAATACACGATCGTCGTCGTCGCCTCGGCCTCGGAGCCGGCCCCGCTGCAATACCTGGCGCCGTTCTCGGGCTGCGCCATGGGCGAGTGGTTCCGCGACAACGGCCTGCACGGCCTGATCATTTATGACGATCTGTCCAAGCAAGCCGTCGCCTACCGCCAGATGTCGCTGCTGCTGCGCCGCCCGCCGGGCCGCGAAGCCTATCCGGGCGACGTGTTCTACCTGCACTCGCGCCTGCTGGAACGCGCCGCGAAGCTGAATGAAGACAACGGTTCGGGCTCGCTGACGGCGCTGCCGATCATCGAAACCCAGGCCAACGACGTGTCGGCCTACATCCCGACCAACGTGATCTCGATCACCGACGGCCAGATCTTCCTGGAAACCGACCTGTTCTACCAGGGCATCCGCCCGGCCGTGAACGTCGGCATCTCGGTGTCGCGCGTCGGCTCGTCGGCCCAGATCAAGGCGATGAAGCAGGTCGCCGGTCCGATTAAGGGCGAACTGGCCCAGTATCGTGAAATGGCCGCCTTCGCGAAGTTCGGCTCGGACCTGGACGCCTCGACCCAGAAGATGCTGGCCCGCGGCGAGCGCCTGACCGAGCTGCTGAAGCAGCCCCAGTACGCGCCGCAGTCGGTCGAAGAGCAGGTCTGCGTGATCTACGCCGGCACGCGCGGTTATCTGGACAAGATCCCGACCTCGTCGGTCCGTCGCTTCGAGACCGAGCTGCCGGCTCGCCTCCACAGCGCGCACAAGGATCTGCTGGACGGCATCCGCACCAAGAAGGCCCTCGACAAGGATCTGGAGAACACGCTGAAGAGCGCGCTCGACAGCTTCTCGGCGACCTTCGCCTAAGGCGAGGCAGATGGCTGACGCCCCCAAGACCCTGGACGCCTGGTCCGGCGATTTCGGCGACCGCTATACCGAGCGGAACGCCGTGACCGTCGACGCCGTGCGCGGCCGGACGAAGGCTTGGGGGCAGGTGCTGCCGCGTCTGGTCGGCGATCCGCCCAAGAGCATCCTGGAAGTCGGTCCGAACGTCGGGCTGAACCTGCGGGGTCTCCAGGCGATCACCGACGCCGAGCTGTGGGGCATCGAGCCCAACGGCGCGGCCCGCAAGCAGATCCTCGAGGACGGCGTCCTGCCGCCCGAGCGTCTGTTCGAGGGCTTCGGGCACAGCATTCCGCTGGCGGATGGCGCGGTCGACCTGGCGTTCACCTCGGGCGTTCTGATCCATGTGGATCCGACCCAGCTCGAGGCGACGATGCGCGAGATTCATCGCGTGTCCGCCAAGTACGTCCTCTGCGCCGAGTATTTTTCGCCGAAGGCGGAAACGATTACGTACCGAGGCGAGACGGATCTTCTGTTCAAGAACGATTTCGGCTCGCTCTATTTGGATCTGTTCCCGGATCTGGTGCTGGTTGATTACGGGTTCTTCTGGAGAAGAACGACCGTGATGGACGACACCACCTGGTGGCTGTTTAGGAAGGTCTGATAGGCGGATGGCAAGCCTAAAGGAAATGCGCAATCGGATCTCGAGCGTCAAGGCGACGCAGAAGATCACGAAGGCGATGCAGATGGTGGCGGCGGCGAAGCTGCGCCGGAGCCAGGACGCGGCGGAAGCCGCCCGTCCGTACGCCCGGCGCCTGGCTTCGGTGATCGCCAACCTGGCCGCCGGCGTGTCGGGCGACGGGGCTCCGGCCCTGCTGACCGGCACGGGGCGCGACGATCGTCACCTGATCATCGTCGCCGCGGCCGATCGCGGCCTGGCCGGGGGCTTCACCTCGTCGATCGTGCGGGCCGCGCGCCAGCGGATCGACAGCCTGATCGCCCAGGGCAAGGACGTGAAGATCGTCTGCGTCGGCAAGAAGGTCACCGCCCAGTTGAAGCGCCCCTACGGCGCCAAGGTGGTCGAGAACTTCGACCTGTCGGCCTATCGCCAGTTCACCCTGTCGGTCGCCCAGCCGATCGCCGACGTCGTCACGCGCCTCTATGAAGCCGGCGACATCGACGTGGTCACGCTGTTCTACAGCCAGTTCAAGTCGGTCGTCGTCCAGACCCCGACGGCGCTGCAGCTGATTCCGGCCGTGGTCGACGACGCTTCGGCGCCAGCGACCGGAGCTTCGGCGGTCTACGAGTACGAGCCCTCGGAAGAGGCCATTCTCGAGACCCTGCTGCCGCGCAACCTGACGGTCCAGATCCTGTCGGCCCTGCTGGACAACATGGCCGGCTTCTACGCCAGCCAGATGACCGCCATGGACAACGCCACGCGCAACGCCGGCGACATGATCAAGCGCTACACCCTCGAATATAACCGCTCCCGCCAGGCCCAGATCACCAAGGAGCTGATCGAGATCATCTCCGGCGCCGAAGCCGTCTGATCCAAGCCTAACGACACAAGCACGCAGAGACCGAAAGACCGCAAGCCATGGCCAAGACCCCGACTAAGGCTCCCGCCACCGAAACGCCGGCCGCCGCCGCCAAGAAGCCCGCCGCCCCCAAGGCCGCCGCGGCGCCGAAGGCCGCTGTCGCGAAGGCTCCCGCCGCCGCTAAGGCTCCGGCCGCCAGGAAGCCGGCCGCCCCGAAGGCCGCCGCCGCCGCCTCGGCCAACGCCGCCGTCAACCTGGATGGCGCCACCGGTCGCCTGGTGCAGATCATCGGCGCCGTCGTCGACATCGAGTTCACCGGCGAGCTGCCGGCGATCCTGAACGCCGTCGAGACCGTCAACACCGCCACCGGCCAGCGCCTGGTGTTCGAAGTCGCTCAGCACCTGGGTCAGAACACCGTCCGCGCCATCGCCATGGACGCCACCGAAGGTCTCGTTCGCGGCCAGCCCGTGCGCGACACCGGCGAGTCGATCCGCGTTCCGGTCGGTCCGGGCACCCTGGGCCGCATCATGAACGTCATCGGCGAGCCGATCGACGAGCAGGGCCCGATCAAGTCGGACATCTATCGCACGATCCACCGCGACGCCCCGACCTTCGCCGAGCAGACCAACACCGCTGAAGTGCTGGTCACGGGCATCAAGGTCATCGACCTGATGTGTCCCTACACCAAGGGCGGCAAGATCGGCCTGTTCGGCGGCGCCGGCGTCGGCAAGACCGTGACGATGCAGGAACTGATCAACAACATCGCCAAGGCTTACGGCGGTTATTCGGTTCTGGCCGGCGTGGGTGAGCGCACCCGCGAAGGCAACGACCTCTATCACGAGATGATCGAGTCGAACGTCAACGTCGACCCGAAGGCCAACAACGGCTCGACCGAAGGCTCGCGCTGCGCCCTGGTCTACGGCCAGATGAACGAACCCCCGGGCGCCCGCGCCCGCGTCGCCCTGACCGGCCTGTCGATCGCGGAATACTTCCGTGACGAAGAAGGCAAGGACGTGCTGCTGTTCGTCGACAACATCTTCCGCTTCACCCAGGCCGGCGCTGAAGTGTCGGCTCTGCTGGGCCGCATCCCCTCGGCCGTGGGCTATCAGCCCACCCTGGCCACCGAGATGGGCAACCTGCAGGAGCGTATCACCTCGACGAACAAGGGTTCGATCACCTCGGTCCAGGCCATCTACGTGCCCGCCGACGACTTGACCGACCCGGCCCCGGCCGCCTCGTTCGCCCACTTGGACGCCACCACCGTTCTGAGCCGCGACATCGCCGCCCAGGCCATCTTCCCGGCCGTCGATCCGCTGGACTCGACCTCGCGGATCATGGACCCGCTGGTCATCGGCGAAGAGCACTACAACGTGGCCCGCTCGGTCCAGGAAGTGCTGCAGCAGTACAAGGCCCTGAAGGACATCATCGCCATCCTGGGCATGGACGAGCTGTCGGAAGAGGACAAGCTGGTCGTCTCGCGCGCCCGCAAGATCTCGCGCTTCCTGTCGCAGCCGTTCCACGTCGCCGAGCAGTTCACCAACACGCCGGGCGCCTTCGTCCAGCTGAAGGACACGATCCGCTCGTTCAAGGGCATCGTGGACGGCGAATACGACCACCTGCCGGAAGGCGCCTTCTACATGGTCGGCGCGATCGAGGAAGCCGTGGCCAAGGCCGAGAAGATGGCGGCCGAAGCCTAATGACCGAAGACGCCGATCTGGGCCATTTCTGCTGTGAGGAACTGGCGGAAGCCGTGTCCCCGGACATGACCGCCAGCCTCATCGAGCACGACAGCGGCCTGATCCTGCTGAATCTCGGCGAACGCGAGGAAGAGGGCGAGACGGGCCTGGTGCTGGCCACCATCCGCTTCTGCCCCTTCTGCGGGACCGAAATCCAGACCGACGAAGACATCGAAGCCGCCCTGGGCGACGTCGAGGAGACCTTCAACTGATGGCCAAGCTGCACTTTTCTCTGGTCGCGCCCGAGCGCGAACTGTTCTCCGGCGACGTGGACATGGTCCAGGCTCCCGGCGCGGAAGGCGACTTCGGCGTCCTGGCCAACCACGCTCCGTTCATGACCACCCTGCGCGAAGGCAAGGTGACCGTGAAGGACGGCGCGACGACCAAGGTGTTCGACATCCAGGGCGGCTTCGCCGACGTCGGTCCGGAAGGCCTGACGATCCTGGCCGAGCACGCCGTCGAAGCGGCCTGATTCAGGTTTGCTACGTGTTCTGAAACGCCCTCGGTCCTCGTGATCGGGGGCGTTTTCGCGTGCGGAGCGACCATCCGTCGCGTCATGAGTGAGAAAATTACACTTGTGGCCTAATCTTGGTCTTAATCCGCAGCCATAAGGGTTGCGAGGGACCGCCCGTCGGTTTTAATGCCGACCTCTCGTCTTGTTGGGGATATCCAGCCTATGCGCCTTGCGCTCGCCAGCCTGATCGCACCCGCCCTTCTAGGAATGGGCGCGGTCTCGACCGCCGCCGTCGCCCAGGAGCAAACCACCGCTCCCGCCGCCATGCCCGCTCCGGCTCCGGCCGCCGCGCCTGCTCCGGCCGATCAGGCCGCTCCGGCCGCCGCTCCGGCTGATCAAGCCGCGCCGCCCGCCGCCGCCCCGGCTGATGGACAAGCCGCTCCGCCGGTGCCCGCGCCGGCGGCCGGCGCCGCTCCGGCCGAAACCTATACCGCTCCGGTTCGTGGTCCGCGCACCACCGACCCGCTGTCGGTCCGCCTGATGGACGTGCTGGACAGGGTCTGCAAGCCGTCGGTCGCCGGCGGCGACTTCGCCCAGCTGGTCAAGGACTACGGCTTCAAGAAGAAGAAGGAACAGTGGGTCTTCGCGCTCGAGAAGCCCTACAACATCACCCTGGATAACCCGGGCTCGAACAAGAACGTCTGCACGATCACCATCGACTACGCGCAGACCCCCGAGCAGGCCCAGGAACTGGCCAACGCCCTGCACGACTACGCCACCTGGGAAAACAGCCCGCAGCTGCGCCTGATCCGCAACGACCAGACGGTCGGCAGCGACTTCCGCCGCTTCACCGTGTCGTGGGACGACGCCTGGGCCGGCGGCCACGCCGGTCTGGTGTTCATGCGCCTGAAGAAGACCGACGAAACCTCGGTCGGCAAGAACTTCGAACGCGCCCAGATCCTGTACAGCACCACCAGCCGCTAAGGCCCGTTGGTTGCCCTTCGGGGCGGCGCGATCTATCTAGGCGAGGCGCGGGGGACGACCCCCGCGCCTTTTGCTTTTCGCGAAAGCCGATTGTCCGGGGACGACCCCACCTTTTCAGGAAAGGGGCTCGTCGTGGCCTGGATCATTCTCCTCATCGCCGGCGTCTTCGAAGTGGGCTGGGCCGTGGGCCTGAAGTTCACGGAGGGCTTCACCAAGCCGATCCCGATCGCGCTGACGGCGATCAGCCTGGTTCTGTCCATGGGGCTGCTCGGCTGGGCGGTGAAGACCCTGCCTCTGGGCACGGCCTACGCCGTCTGGACCGGCGTCGGCGCCGTCGGCACGGCCATCGTCGGCATCGTGCTGTTCAAGGAGCCGGCGACGGCGGCCCGGCTCGTCTGCCTGGGCCTGATCGTAGCCGGGATCCTGGGGCTGAAGGTGTTCTCGCCGACGGCTTAAGCCGCTGCCCGGCCTTCGTCAGCGATAAACGCCAGGCACCGTTCCGCCACCTTTTCCCAGCCCGGCTCCCCGGGAAGCCAGTGGCTCATCTCGGGGAACACCTCGACGCCGCCGCCCAGGCGCGCGGCCGTCTGGCGGACCGTGGCGGGCGGATGGATGACGTCCTGGCCGCCGGCGATCGCCAGCACGGAACAGCCCGGCGCCGAGACCGAGGTGGTCATGAACGGGTCCAGCCACCAGTTGAGCGTTTCCCAGAGGGCCCGGCCGCTCTCGGCCGTCATGCGGGCGAAGATCGCCTTTCGCTCGGGGCGCTGCAGGCGGTCGACGCTGTAGCGCCGCACCACGCCATAGTCCGGCGCGATGGCCTGCAGCCAGTAGGGGCCGAGGGTGTAGAGGCTGACGGCCGAGACCGCCTCCTCCAGGCTCGCGCCCGAGACGCCCCAGGGCGCGGAGGGGGCCAGCAGGATCAGCTTGGAGGCCTTGGCGCGGCTGGCGGCCATCTGGGCGACCAGGCCGCCCATCGAGTGGCCGATCAGGATCGGCGGCGTCTCGCAGGTCTCGATCAGGCGCGCGATCTGGCGCGCGTAGTCGCTCATCGAGACACCGGCGGCGCTGCTCTGGCCGTCATGACCGATCAGGTCGGGCGTCAGCACGCGATGACCCGCCGCCTCGAACGGCGCGCGGAAGGCGTCGAAGGTCCAGCCGCCGCAGAAGGCGCCGTGGACCATGATCACGGGTGCGCGCATGAACGCCCTAAAGAAAACCCCGCCGACGAAGCAGCCGGCGGGGAGGAGCCTACACGCTCTACTTCGCCTTGGGCGAGGTTTTGGCGGCCGTCTTTGTCGCAGGGGCCTTGGCGGCGGCCTTGGGCGCGGCGGCTGCTTTCGGAGCCGCGGCCTTGGGAGCGGCGGCCTTGGGAGCGGCAGCCTTCGGCGCGGCCTTGGCGGCGGCCGGTTTCGCGGCGGCGGCCTTCGGAGCGGCCTTCGGCGCGGCGGCCTTGGCGGGAGCCGGAGCGGCCTCGGCCTTCGGCTTGGCCGGGACCTTGGCCTTGGCGGCCGGCGCGGCCTTCGGGGCCGGAGCGGCCTTGGCGGCGGGCTTCGGCGCGACGGCGGCCTTGGCCGGAGCCTTCGCGGCCGGCTTCGGCGCGGCCTCGGCCTTGGCGGGCGCGGCCTTCGCCGGCGCTTTGGGTTTCGCCTCGGCCTTGGGCTTGGCGGCAGCCTTGGGAGCCGCCGCCTTCTTCGGCGCGGGCTTCTCGGCCGCCGGAGCGGGAACCGCCGCCACCGGGGTCGGCGCGGGCGCCGGAGCCGGAGCCGGGGCCGGTTCCGCCGCCTTCACGGGCGCGGGCGTCGGCGCGGGTTCGGGCGGCTTGGCCGGAACCGGGGCGGGCGCGGGGGCCGGAGCCGCCGTCGTGGCCGGGGTTTGCTTCTTGCCCGTCAGCCAGGCGATCACGTCGTCGAGGATCTTCATCGTGTTGGGCTCGTCTATGAGATAATGGGCGTTGTTGGGATAGATCTTGAGGTCGGCCTGCGGGTACTTGCGGCCGAGGCGCTGGACGTCGTCCAGCGGCGTGGTGCGGTCCAGGGCGCCGGCATTGATCAGGATCGGCACGGTCACCTTGGCTTCGTCGACATAGGCCGTCTTGTGGACGTCCTTGTGCGGCCACGCCAGGTCGGCTAGCGCCTGGCCGCTGTCATAGACCATTGTGGCGTAGAGCGCGTCGTGACGTTCGGCGGGCACGGCGTTCATGACGCCGAACTTGAAGCCGGTCTTCCACATCTTGCCCGCCCGAGTCTCGGGTTTGGATCGGAGGGCCATGTTCAGGAAGGTGAAGACCGGAGAGAGCTTGGGCTTGCCGCGCGCATCGGCCGGCGAGGCCGGGGCGAACAGCACCAGCGCAGACGCATGGCCGGCCTCGGCGACCTTCTGGGCGATCAGCCCGCCCATCGAATGGCCGAAGACCAGCGGCTTCTTGCCGGTCTCCTTGGCCAGGGTCTGGGCCAGGGCGCTCATCTCGGCGACATAGTCGGCCAGGGAGAGGCCGACCAGACCCGCGCGGGGACCTTCGACCGTGCGCACCGCCGATCGGATGGTCGGCGCCTCCACACGATAGCCTTCGGCCTTCAGCCGCGCGGCGACGGGACCCCAGACGTCCCCCGCGCAGCCATAGCCGTGAATCAGCAGGACCGTATTCGCCATTCGATACTCCCCAGCGCGGGAGATCAGCCGCCGCGCGCGAACTCCTGGAACGCGGCGACCACAGCTTCGTAGACCCCGCGCTTGAAGGGTACGATCAGTTCGGGTGCTTCGTCGAGCCTGCCCCATTTCCAGGCGTCGAACTCGACGTGCGCGTCCGCTTCCAGATCGATCTCGGCCTCGTCGCCGATGAAGCGATAGGCGAACCAGACCTGCTTCTGCCCCAGCCAGCCCCGCGAGCGTTTCTCGTTGGCCAGCACCTCGGGCGGAAAGTCGTACGTGATCCAGCCTTCGGTGCGGCCCAGAAGTTCGACGGAGCTGACGCCGGTCTCCTCGGCCAGCTCGCGCCGGGCGGCGGCCTCCAGGTCCTCGCCTTCGTCGACACCGCCTTGCGGGAACTGCCAATTGTAGGGCGGGGGCTGTTTGTGGCGGCGACCCAGCCAGACGCGGCCGTCCGGATGGAACAGGACGACGCCGACGTTCGGTCGGTGCTTGGGATGGTCGAGCTCGGTCATGCCGAGCCTTTTTCCACGAGTTCTAGCGGTGCGCCAGGGCTGACGCCGGGGCCAGCTGCATGCCGCGCGCCTGCAGGCCGGCGGCCCAGATGCGCACCTGGTTGATCGTCACCGGATAGGCGAAGCCCGAGCCCAGCGCCTGTCCGCGACCGGCCGCGCCCGTCTCCAGCGCCTTAAGCTGGGTGTCGATGGCGCCGGCCGAGAGCTCGTCGTCGATCACCCGGTCGGCCGAGGCGCGCGGGATCGGGCCGGCGCGGCGGGCGGCCAGGCCGTCGTCGACGAAGGCCAGGCCCCGCGCCTTGAGCACGCCGTTGAAGGTGGCCATCGCCTGGTCGTTGTCGACGAAGCGGGCGCCCAGATAGTTCGACAGGCCGAAATAGCCGGTGGCGCGCGACATCAGCCACTCCAGCTTGCGCACGGTGTCTTCGGGCCGGTTGGCGGCGATCAGGGTGTAGGGACCCGGATCGTTGGCCGGATAGTCGGCCGGCTCCATCGGGGTCTCGAGCAGGACCTCGTGGCCATGGGCGCGGGCCAGGTCGATCCAGCCCTGCAGGCCTTCGGCATAGGGCGCGAAGGACAGGGTGATCTCGCCCGGCAGGGTCTCGATCGCCGCGCGAGTGGTCTGGGCGTTGAGGCCGAGGCCGCCGATGACCATGGACACCTTTGGGCGGCCGTTGGGCGTGAACGGGCGGGCATAGGCTTCTGCCGCGGTGCGGCCGTCGGCGCCGATGATCGGCAGAGGACCGCCGCCGGGGCCCGGCGCGGTCAGGCCGGCGATCGGCGCCTGGGCCAGGCCCGGGCCCTGCTGGATCGGCGGCAGGTTCTGCAGGCCCTCGGCGGCCGGCGCCTTGTCTTCTTCGGGCTTCACCGGGGCGAAGGGATTGGCCGACAGGCCCAACTGGCCGGGCGCCAGCTCGGCCCCGTGCGGATCCTCGCCGCCCAAGCCCTCGCGCCAGCCCTCAGGCGCGTTCTTGGTGGCGCCGATCTTGGTCAGCTCCAGGCGAATCACCGGCGAGCCGGCGTGCGGGTCGCTGGTGATCAGGACCAGCGTCGCCAGCGAAGCCAGGAACAGGCAGGCCGCGCCGCTGGCGCCGATGAAGGGATTGCTGACCGCGGCCATCAGCTTGGCGCGCAGGTCGCCGGACCCGCCCGGAGCGGGCGGGGTGGCGGCATAGGCGGGCTTACGCGAAAAGGAGACGGCCATGACCTCTTAAGGCTAGCGGGCAAGCTTCGAATATATGGTTAACGAGATATGGCCGGATGGCGTTCTGACGACCTTCTGGCCGCGGCGCGGCGACGCGGGCGCCGCTGAAATTGGCGTTTTCTGCAATCGCCGCAGGCGCTGACCAATGAGAGTGGTCGCGGACGGTCTGATCGGTTGACGGGCGCGGCCCCGGCTCATTCCCTGGAGTCCTCTCGCGGGAGAGATCGGGCCCCGGCCCGGCGCTGAAGGCGAAACCACCCCGGAAACGCTCAAGCAGAAGGACCGCGCGAGATGTTGAACGCTGGAAAGCAGGGCGCGTAACGCCCTCGCCGAAGGAGCAAGGCGACCGCCCGTCCATCGGAGACGGGGCGCTGAATCTCTCAGGCCCAAGGACAGCGGGGGTGCGAAGGCGAGCCGTCCCGGCTCGCTCAGACCCACGCGTGCGCCAAATGCAGATCTAGCCATTTTTCATATCGATATAGCAAAATGTAATGAACACGATCGTCGTGCACGACTTTCGTGAGATGTCTGTTAGGTGTACAACATGAACATATTCGAAGTGTTCATAAATCGAACATGGATGCGCAACGTTTCCACTTTGTGATTATGTGGATACGATCCGAGAAATTCTTAGTTTACCTGCGATGAGGTGTTGATGACGCTGCCCTGGTCAAAATGATCGGGGATAGTCATGACCACTCGCATACCTGCACACGCCGCCGTTCGTCTTAGGGCGCTGCTGCTCGCCGCCTCGGTTCTGGGAAGCGCCACGCCGGTCCTGGCCCAGGAAGCCGACAAGGCGGCCGAACTGGAAACCGTCGTGGTGACCGGCAAGCGCCTGTCGGAAGCCAGCGTCGCCATCGGCACCGACCACGCCACGGCCACCGTCTCGATCACCCGCGAGGCCCTGCTATCCGCGCCGGCGGGGATCACCGGCCTGAAGATGCTGGAAAGCCTGCCGGGCTTCAACGTCCAGGCCAACGACGCCCTAGGCATGTACGAGTTCGGCAACTCGGTCTCGGTGCGGGCCTTCAACTTCCAGCAGATCGGCTTCCTGCTGGACGGCATCCCGATGGGCCGCAGCGACCAGTTCGGCGGCAGCCCGATCTATCGCTATGTCGACAACGAGAACCTGCTGCGGGTGACCGCCTCGGCCGGGGCCGGCGACGTCGCTCTGCCCAGCTATGCCTCGCTGGGACCGATCGTCGACTACTTCACCCAGGCGCCGTCGCAAGAGGCCGGGGGCGCGATCAGCCAGACCTTCGGCAGCGACAGCCTTCGCCGCACCTTCCTGCGCCTGGAGTCGGGCAAGGTCGGTCCGCTGTCGGGCTATGTCAGCGGTTCGTGGATCAAGGGCGACCTGTGGCGCGGCCCGGGCACGATCGATCGCAAGCACTACGAGGGCAAGCTGAAGTACGACCTGCCCAACGGCGGCGACATCAGCTTCCAGACCGTCCACAACGACTATTTCGACTATGACAGCCCGTCGATCACCCTGGCCCAGTACGCCGGGACGGCGGGCGATGTCTTCGGCCGCCAGGGACGCTACTTCTCGTACCTGGGCTCGGTGCCGACCTCGGTCCCGTTCGGCACGCCGCTGTCGATCCCGACCGGCAGCCTGCCCGAGGCCGTGGCGGGGGTTCCGTACTCCAACGCCAACTACGCCCAGTACTACAAGTTCGCGGTCAACAAGCGGAAGGACCACCTGTACGGCCTGACGCTGAACACGCCGATCACCGACAATTTCGACCTGACCACCACGGCCTATTACGAGGACAAGGGCGGTTACGGCGTCTCGCCCGAGGCCTATGCGACCTCAAAGTCCAGCTATGACGCCGAGGTCGGCAAGGTGGCCGGCATCGTCGCCCCGCGCGGCATCCAGTACGGCCTGTCGGGCGTCGACGGAATCCGCAAGGGCGTCACCGCCAAGGTCGCCTGGCGCCTGGGCTTCAACAAGATCGAGGCCGGCCTCTGGCTGGAGAACGACGACTATCACCGCACCCAGAACCGCTACAATGTCGAGAACGGCAATCCCGACGGCAAGCCGCTGTTCAACGAGCGGGTTCACGCCCAGCGCGACTACAAGTCGCTGCGCGAAACCAAGCAGTTCTTCGTCAAGGACACCGTCACCCTGCTGGACGCCAAGCTGAAGCTTGAGCTGGGCTTCAAGGCCACCGACATCGACTACAAGATCGCCGGCTATCGCAATCCGGCCGACTACCTCGCCGGCCGCCACCCGATCCTGAAGGACAACTGGAAGGACAGCTTCCTGCCCCAGGTCGGCGCGGTCTACAACGTCACGGGCCGCGACCAGGTGTTCGCCTCGTACTCGGAGAACATGGCCCTGCCGCGCGGCGCCGACGACATCTTCTCGGCCGCCAGCCCGACCGTCGCCGGCCCCGACCCCGAGACCTCGACCAATTGGGAGCTGGGTTACCGCGCCAACCACAAGACGTTCAACGCCTCGATCGTGGCCTATCAGACCGAGTTCAAGAACCGCCTGCAGGCCTTCGCCTCGCTGGTGCCCGGCGGCGGCGGCACGACCGAGACCTTTTATCAGAACGTCGGGGCGGTGAAGGCCAAGGGCGTCGAGTTCAGCGGTCAGTGGAAGCCGGAGATCTTCGCGGGCAAGGCCTATTTCAACGCCAACGTTTCGTACAATGACGCCAAGTTCCAGGACGACGTCCTGAACTACCGCGCCAGCACCACGGCCGCGCCGACCACCCTGCCCGTCGCCGGCAAGAAGGTGCCGGACTTCCCCGACTGGGTGTTCCAGGGCGGCGTGACGCTGGAGCCGTTCGACGGCCTGCTGATGAACGTCTCGGCCCGCCACCTGGAGAGCCGCTTCACCAACTTCGTCAACAGCGAGAAGGTCGGCGGCTACACCATCGTCAACGCCTATATCGATATCGGCGACGGCTTCGCGGCCGGACCGTTCAGCCAGGTCAAGGCGCGGGTCAACATCGATAACCTGTTCGACAAGGACTATCTGGGCACGATCAACACCACGGTGAACACGCCCGCCAGCTTCCGTCCGGCCCCGCCGCGCACGATCCAGTTCACGATCTCCGCCGACTTCTAGTCCCCGCCCTCCGGTCGGCCTCTGCAAAGGCCGGCCGGACCCTTTTCGAGCGTACTCATGACCCGTTTCCTCCTCGCCACGAGCGCCGCCCTGGCCCTGGTCGCCGGCGCCGCGCCCATGACGGCCTGGGCCGCCGATCCGGCCGCCGCGCGCAAGCTGCACGAGGGCCTGCTGACCCTCGACACCCACCTGGACACCCCCGCCAATTTCGGCCGGCCGGGCTGGAACATTCTCGATCGCCATTCCGTCGACAAGGACGGCTCGCAGATCGACTATCCGCGCATGGTCGAGGGCGGGCTGGACGGCGGCTTCTTCGCCATCTTCACCAACCAGGGGCCGCGCACGCCCGAGGCCACGCGCGCCGCCCGCGACGCGGCGATCATCCGCGGCGTCGAGATCCGCGAAATGGTCGCCAAGCACGGCGACAAGTTCGCCCTGGCCCTGAAGGCCGACGACGCCGAGCGCATCGCCGCCCAGGGCAAGCGCGTGGTCTTCGTCAGCGTCGAGAACAGCTATCCGATGGATGGCGACGTCACCCTGCTGTCGACCTTCTACGCGCTGGGCGTGCGGATCTCGGGCCTGGCTCACTTCAAGAACAACGACATGGCCGACAGCTCGACCGACACGCCCGAGTGGCATGGCCTGTCGCCGCTGGGCAAACAGTTCGTCGCCGAGGCCAACCGCCTGGGCGTGGTGCTGGACGGCTCGCACTCGTCCGACGAGGTGCTGGATCAGCTGATCACCCTGTCCAAGACGCCGGTGATCCTGACCCACTCGGGCTGCAAGGCGGTGTTCAACCATCCGCGCAATGTCGACGACGCCCGCATCAAGGCCCTGGCGGCCAGCGGCGGCGTGATCCAGGTCGACGCCTATTCCAGCTATCTGATCGAGACGCCCAAGAACGCCGAGCGCGACGCGGCCATGGCGGCGCTGCGGGCCAAGGCGGGCGCGCGGGCCAAGATGACCGAGGCCGAGCGCGCGGGCTTCATGGCCGAGATGAAGGCGATCGACGCCAAATACCCCGTCCCGAAGGCGACCTTCGAGGATTTCATGAACCACCTGAACCACGCGCTGAAGGTGGCCGGCGTCGACCATGTCGGGATCGGCATCGACTTCGACGGCGGCGGGGGGGTGACCGGTCTGAACGACGCCTCGGACTACTGGAAGATCAGCGAGCGCCTGCTGGCCGAGGGCTACACCCGCGACGACCTGGCCAAGATCTGGGGCGGCAACGTCCTGAGGCTGCTGCGCGCGGCCGAGGCGGCCAAGGCGGCGTAAGGACCAACGAAAAGCGCCGCCCTGGTTGCCCGGAGCGGCGCTGATCGGATCGAGGAAGGCGAAACCCTACTTGTTCTCGCTGACCGGCTTGCCGGACGCCGCGGCGGCCGCCTTGGCGGTGACCTCGGCGACCTTGGCCGCCGGCTTGGGCAGCTTCGGCGTATTGGCGACGCCGCCGGCGTTTAGCACGGCGATGGCGCGCTGCAGCTGGAAGTCGCCCTTCTTGTCGTCGAAGGCGGTCGGTGGGGCCTCGGCCGGGGTGTGGACGCCCACGCGGCTCTTGCCCTCGTCGGCGTTCAGCGCGTTCTTGAAGCTGGCCTCGCTGAACCAGACGCGGTTGGCGATGTCCTGGGCCTGGTCACGGGTCTGGGCGACCTCGAGGTCCGGGGCGATGCCGGTCTTCTGGATCGAGCGGCCCGACGGCGTGAAGTACTTGGCCGTGGTCAGCTTCAGGGCGCCGTCGGCCCCGCCGCGCAGCGGGATCACGGTCTGCACCGAACCCTTGCCGAAGCTGGTCAGGCCGACCAGTTCGGCGCGGTGACGGTCCTGCAGGGCGCCGGCGACGATCTCAGCGGCCGAGGCCGAGCCCTGATTGATCAGCACGACCATCTTCATGCCGTTCAGCAGATCGCCCGGGCGGGCGTTGTAGCGCTGGATGTTGCGCGGATCGCGGCCGCGCTGGCTGACCACCTCGCCGCCGTCCAGGAACACGTCGGCCACGCCGACCGCCTGGTCGAGCAGGCCGCCCGGATTGTTCCGAAGATCGAGGATCAGGCCCTTCATCTTCGGGTTCTTGGCCTTCAGGTCATTGATCGAGGCGACCAGGGCGTCTGTGGCCTTCTCGTTGAAACCGGGCAGGCGGACGTAGCCATAGTCGCCTTCCATGCGGGCGATGGCGGCCTTGGGCTTGATCACCTCGCGGACCAGCTTGACGTCGAACGGATCGGTCTTGTCGCGGGCGATGGTCAGGGTGACGCCTTCGCCGGGCTGGCCGCGCATCTGCTTGACCGCCTCGTTGACGGTCAGGCCCAGCACGCTCTGGCCATTGACGGCGGTGATGTAGTCGCCCGCCTGGACGCCGGCGCGCGAGGCCGGGGTGCCGTCCATCGGCGAGATCACCTTCACGACGCCGTCCTCGCTGGTCACTTCCAGGCCGAGACCGCCGTACTCGCCGCGGGTGGTGTCCTGCATGTCTTCGTAGGCGTCGGGCGCCAGATAGCCCGAGTGCGGGTCGAGGCTGGTCAGCATGCCGTCCAGGGCCGCTTCGATCAGCTTCTTGTCGTCGACCTCGGTGACGTACTGGTCCTCGACCGTGCCCAGCACGTCGCCGAACAGCTCAAGCATCTTGTAGGTCTTGGTCTTAGGCGCGTTGTTGGCCTGGGCGATGGGACTGACATAAGCCATGGCCCCCGCGCCGAGGACGAAGGCGGAAACGCCGATGAGCAGGTACTTGCGCATTAAGGCCCGGAAGGCTCCCTACGCGACGCGCGGCGCCGCAACCGAATTTAGCTCCATCCAACCCTGTCAGGGATCGGAGGTATAATTACGGCCACCATTACTGAAAAAGCCGTCTACCGCGACTCCTGTTTGAGCCAACGCTCCGGATCGGCCGGGGCGCCGTTCTCCCGGACCTCTAGATAGAGTTCCGGCTCGGAAGATACATGATCCGGCATCTTCCCGATGGGGGCGCCGACCGCGACAGATTGTCCGGGTGAGGCCGTTATCTGGTCGAGGCCGGCCACGACCACGTGATAGGCGCCCTGGGCGCGAAGGATCAGCACCGCGCCCCAGCCGCTCAGCGCGCCGGCGTATTCGACGGTTCCGGCGACGGGAGCGGTGACGGTCAGGCCCTTCTCCGTGCGCACGGTCAGGCCGGGCGACTTGCCGCCGGCCGGCATCTCCTGGCCGAAACGGCGGACGATCTCGCCGGCGGCGGGACGTCGCAGCACCAGCGGCCCGGTGGCCTCGACCCTACCCCCTCCTGGCGCGTATAGGCCGTCGGTCAGGGCGCCCAGGGTGCGCAGCTCGTTCTGCTGGGTCAGGGCCTCCTGGGCATAGGCCCGCTCCAGCTGGGTCTTCTCGATGATCAGCCGCTCGATCTCGCCCTTGCGGTCGGCGACCGCGCTCTCGGCGGTGAACAGTTCGGCCGAGGCGGCGGCGGCCTCGCGGCGCAGGGTCCCGACCGCCACGGCCTGGCGGCCATAGGCCTCGGCGCGCTTCTGCAGCTCGGGCGTCATGGCGCGGATCAGGATCGCGGCCCGCACCGCATCGCGCGCATCGTTCGGCGTCACCAGCAGCGCCGGCGGCGGATCGCGGCGGAACAGCTGCAGGGCCGACAGCAGCAGCGACAGCCGCTGCCGGTTGGCGCCCAGGTCGGCCAGGATGGCGTTCTCGCGGGCGTTCAAGGCTTCCAGCCGGGCCCGCTTGGCGTCGACGTCGCCGCCGGCGGCGATGCGGGCGTGGTCCAGGCGGTCCAGCTCGGCGCGCAGATCCTCGATCTCGCGACGGGTGTCGATGGCGGTCTGGCGATCCCTGGCCCGCTGGTCCTCGACGATGCGGTCAGCGCGCTGCCAGCCGACCACGGCCGTCGGGACGGCGAGGATCAGGGCGCAAACGGCGATGACGAGTCGCGAGCGGGACATCGCCCAACCTTTAGCCCTAGTCGCGGTGATAGGGCGAGCCCGACAGGATGGTGGCGGCGCGATAGACCTGCTCGGCCAGCATGGCCCTGGCCAGGGCGTGCGGCCAGGTCTGGGGGCCGAAGGCCATGGTCTCGTTGGCGTTCGCCAGGATCGAGGGATCCAGGCCGTCGGCCCCGCCGATCAGGAACACCACCCGCCGCGTCCCGTCGTCGCGCAGACGGGCCAGGTGGTCGGCGAAGGCGCGGCTGGGCCGGACCTTGCCGTGCTCGTCGCAGGCGATGACGTGCGCGCCCTCCAGGTGCGGGCGCAGCACCTCGGCCTCGGCCGCCTTGCCGGGCTTGCGGGCCTCGACCTCGAAGATCTCGACCGGTCCCAGGGCCAGGGCGCGGCCGGACGCCGTGGCGCGGGACGCATAGTCCACGGCCAGTTGCGCCTCGACCATGCGGCCGAGCTTTCCGACGGTGAGGATGGTGATCTTCATCGGGGGAGTGCGTTGAGATCCCCGCCCTTCGACAGGCTCAGGGCGAGGATCTCAAGAACGCGCATCAATAGACCTCACCCTGAGCTTGTCGAAGGGCGAGGTCGCCTGGCGCTATCAGTTCGCCGCGGTGCGGTGCGGGGCGTCGACCGCCCAGATCTTCTCGATATTGTAGAAGCTGCGCACTTCGGGACGGAACAGGTGGATGACGACGTCGCCGGCGTCGATCAGCACCCAGTCGCAATGCGGCAGGCCTTCGACCCGCGCCTTGCCGTAGCCGTTTTCCTTCAGCGCCCGCAGCAGGTGGTCCGCCAGCGCGCCGACGTGACGGTGCGAACGGCCCGACGCCACGATCAGGCTGTCGGCGACCGAGCTCTTGTCCGCCAAGTCGATGTGGACGATGTCCTGGGCCTTGTCGTCATCCAGACGTTCCAGGATCAGGCGCTCCAGCGCCTTGAGATCGAGGGGCAGACTCAGGCCCGGGGATTCAGTCGATGACTCGGCGCCGGCCAGGCCTTCGTGCGCACTAAGCGCGGGGTCGCTACGCAGCGGATTGCTCCTTATGGGTTCGCTGTGGATATCTTCCATAGCACGGAATTGAGCCGGAAGTGAGGGGGTGATGGCCGAACGCCGATTCGTCGGCGCCCCTGAGGCGTTCACGCAACGCCCGAAAGCTTGGCCTTCAGCCCTTTTGCCTCGACCGCATCGCCGTGGAAGAGGCGAAGTTCAGCGGTCCGGTCAGGTACACCCAGGCCGGCGACTTGGCGTTGGGGAGCTTGGCGGCGGCGCTGGCGGGCCAGCGGGCGAAGGCGAAGCGGCGGGCGGCCGGCGAGGTGCGGGCCTTCAGCGCGATCCAGGGGCGGGAGATCACGGCGACCGGAACCTCGCGCATGATCTGGGTCCAGCCGCGCCAGCGATGGAAGGTGGCCAGGCTGTCGGCGCCCATCACCCAGACAAACTTCACGCCGGGATAGCGCGCCCGCAGCACCCGCAGGGTGTCGATCGTGTACCGCGACCCCAGGCGTGTCTCGGCGTCCGAGACGATCATGCCCGAGCCGCGCGCCCAGCGGCGGGCATTGGCCATCCGTTCGGCGACGGGACGGGTCTCGTGCGAGGACTTGAGCGGGTTCTGCGGCGACACCAGCCAGATGACGCGGTCCAGCTCCAGGCGGCGCATGGCGGTCTCGGCTACGTGGGCATGGCCCTCGTGCGCCGGGTTGAAGCTGCCGCCGAACAGGCCGACGCGCATGCCCGGCTCCAGGTGGAAGCCAAGACGCTGAGCGTTGGGCCGGCCGGCCTCAGGGACGAGTCTGGCCGGTCCCGCGAACCACATATTTGAACGTCGTCAGTTGCTCGGCCCCAACCGGGCCGCGGGCATGAAGCTTGTCGGTGGCGATGCCGATCTCGGCCCCGAAGCCGAACTCGCCGCCGTCGGCGAACTGGGTCGAGGCGTTGACCAGCACGATGGCGCTGTCGACCTCGGCCACGAAGGCGTCGGCGGCGCCGGCGTCCTCGGTGACGATCGCGTCGGTGTGGCCCGAGCCATAGGCCGCGATGTGCCTGGCCGCGCCGGCCACGCCGTCGACCACGGCCACGGCCAGGATCGGGGCCAGGTATTCGGTGGTCCAGTCCTCGGTGGTCGCCTTCTTCATCGTGGGCTCGATGGCGCGGGCGGCGGCGTCGCCGCGCAGCTCGCAACCGGCCCGGATCAGGGCGTCGGCGATCGGCGGGAGAAGCTTTTCGGCGGCGGCCTTGTCGACCAGCAGGGTTTCGGCCGAGCCGCAGACCGACACCCGCCGCAGCTTGGCGTTGACGACGATGTCGACGGCCTTCTTCACGTCGGCGGCCGCGTGGACGAAGACGTGGTTGAGGCCTTCCAGGTGGCCCAGCACCGGGGCGCGGGCTTCGGCCTGGACGCGGGCGACCAGGCTCTTGCCGCCGCGTGGGATGATCAGGTCGATGGCCTTGTCTAGGCCCGAGAGGAGGGCGCCGACGGCGGCGCGGTCGGGGGTCTTGACGATCTGGACGGCGGCGGCGGGAAGGCCAGCGGCCTTCAAACCGCGTTCTATCGAAGCGTGAAGCGCCAGGTTGGAGTGGATGCACTCCGACCCGCCGCGCAGGATCACCGCATTGCCCGAGCGCACGCACAACGCCGCGGCGTCGGCGGTCACGTTCGGGCGGCTTTCATAGATCATGGCGATGACGCCGATCGGGGTGCGCACGCGGCTGATGTCCAGGCCATTGGGCCGGGTCCAGCGGGCGGTGGCGACGCCGACCGGATCGGGGATGGCGGCCACGGCCTCGACCCCGGCGGCGACCTCTTCCAGCCGCGCCTCGTCCAGGGCCAGGCGATCCAGCATCGGACCTGAGACGCCGTTGGCCTCGGCGCGGCCCAGGTCCTTGGCGTTGGCGGTCAGGATGGCGACGGCGTCCTCGCGGATCGCGGCGGCCATGGCCTGGATGGCGGCGGTGCGCTGCTCTGGCGTGGCGAGACGGAGCGCATGCGCGCCCTCGCGAGCCGTCCGGCCCATCCCCGCCATCGTCGCCTGCAAGCCGGCGCCCGCGTCGTCCATCGTCCCCATCCTAATCCTGATGGCCCTGGTCAGTTATGCTCAGGTTGAGGCTTACCTAGGCGCTTTCAGGGCAGGATGAAACCGTCATCGTCTGAAAACGGACGGAGTTTTGGTGGGGCGGTCTCGCTTCAGGATGGGTCGCCGACCATCCAGGCTGGTATGTCGCTGGCGGCGTGCAGCACACGCCAGACGTCGATGTGATCCTCGCGGGCAACGTAGAAGACGACATAGGGATAGCCGTGCAACGGCCAGCTGCGCAGGCCGGGCAGATCGAGCTCGTGGGCGTAGCGGCTGGAGCCGGCGTCCGGTCGTTCGCCGATCAGCCGATAGGCCCGTTCGAGCGCGTCGATGAAGCCGAGCGCGGCCTTGCGACTGGCTTCCGCGAGATAGAAATCCAGCGCGTCGTTGATGTCGCGCTCCGCCAGGGCGCGCGGAACGACGTCCTTGGACTTCAAGAGCGGCCACGCACGCGCGTCCGAAGCGCGTCGAAGTAGCTCGCGTCCGCCTTGGCGCCAGAGGGCGCGGCCGCGCCGTCCAGCAGCAGGGTGCGGAGATGCTGGCGGTCCTGGTCCTTGCGGATCAGCTCCCGAACATACTCGCTGCTGGTGCCGTAGCCCCGGCCAGAGACCTGCTCGTCGACAAAGGCCTTCAAGGAGTCCGGCAGCGAGATGTTCATCGTGGTCATGGGATCAGGATGAGGTTCTTGGCAAAAATTGGCAAGCGTCGCGTCTGGCGACCTATTCCGCGTCCCACGCGTAGGCCTTGTCCAGCCAGTCCCCCAGCCGCCCATCCGGTCGCGCCAGAGCGTGGATCCGGGTCATCTCGTCATCGGACAGGTTGAAGTCGAGGATGTCGAAGTTCTCCTCGATCCGCGCCGGGTTCTTGGTGCGGGGGATGGCGATGATCCCCTGCTGGATGATCCAGCGCAGGGTGACCTGGCCGGGGGTCTTGCCGTGGGCGCGGCCGATCTCGACCAGCAGCGGGTCCTGCGCGACCTTGCCCTGGGCCAGGGGCGACCACGCGGTGATCGAGACGCCCAGGGCGTCCGCCTTGGCCTTCAGGGTCTTGATCGACAGATAGGGGTGATACTCGACCTGGTCGTTGGCGATCGGGGCTTCCGACAGCTTCGAGGCTTCCTCCAGCAGGGCCGAGGGGAAGTTCGAAACGCCGATGGCGCGAGTCAGGCCGCGCGACTGGACCTCGTTCAGGGCCTTCATGGTTTCGGCCAGCGGCACGTCGGGCTTGGGCCAGTGCAGCAGCAGCAGGTCGACATGGTCGACACCCAGCTTCTCCAGGCTCTTCTCGGCCGAGCGCTGCAGATCGCCGTCGTGGAACTTGTCGATCCAGACCTTGGTGGTCAGGAAGATCTCGTCGCGCTTGACGCCGCTGGCCTTGAGGGCGGCGCCGACATCGCGCTCGTTGCCGTAGATCTGAGCGGTGTCGATATGGCGATAGCCGACCTCCAGGGCCTTCTCGACCAGCGGCGTGGCCGCGCCGTTCTCCAGCTGCCAGGTGCCGAAGCCGAGGGCGGGCATCAGGACGTCGCCCGAGCGGATGGCGGGAACGAGCTTGGACATGGAGAACTCCTGGGAAGACGTCAGGCGGATATAGGGGCCGGGCGGCCGAGCGCCACCTTGATGCGAACGCGCCGAAGCCGCTCGCACTTTCGGCTGCCACGCTCCAGATGCATGGCTATATGTTCGGTATGGACGCTGAGAACACCCTGAAGACGCCGGTCCTGGTGCTGGGCGCGACCAGCCTGATCGGCGGTCACCTGCTGGCGCGGCTGAAGGCCGAGGACCTGGATCCGACGGCGTTCAGCCGGCGTCCGCCGACCGAGGAGACCTGCTGGATCGGTGGTGACCTGAAGGACGCCGATCTGGACGAGCGGCTGCCGGTGGCG
>Ga0255334_1000111_pt1 | contig 89915 bp, 89 predicted proteins | sample EtOH5_35cm_T3_12_FD_202080 | JGI IMG/M metagenome (GOLD analysis project Ga0255334, IMG submission 202080) | Sandy soil microbial communities from University of British Columbia, Vancouver, Canada - EtOH5_35cm_T3_129 | ecosystem: Engineered > Artificial ecosystem > Sand microcosm > Unclassified ...
GCGATACGCCCTTGCCATATGGCTCTTCTTTCGGACACGGTCATGTCTTTATCCTCCTTCATCGGTATAGCACGATTATCTCATGGCTGTATTGCCCTTTGAAGGTGTGGACAGTTTGACGCTTACGATAAGGTTATATGTTGCAGGACAAGAGTATGTTATAGAAAAAAATTTGAGCCTAGTTGAAACGATAATGGATATTGTCAATCATGCTATTGACGAACAGTCCTTGATATTTTGTGGGTTTCAAATAGACGGGGAAGAATATCATGGGGAGTTAGCTGATCGCATTACAGATAGAGGTTCCTCCATAGAGATGATAGTAGCAATCATGTTAACCGAAGAGCAATTAAAACAAGATACATTACTCTCCGTTGAGGAGTACATACATAAAGCGCTACCCTTATTAGAAACACTCTATAACGACTTTTATAATAGTCCATCCGTGGAAACATGGAATGATCTAGGGCAGCTCGTTGAAAGTATGAAATGGATCAGTAAAGTAGCAGATTATACAGAGTCTCACGCTCTTTTGGAATATCGTAAAGAAGTAACAGTTTAAAAATGTCAATATCCTCACAAAATACAGGGTTGATTGGTGATATAATACAATTTGAGATCATCCCTCGTTTTGAAAAAATTAGAGATGGATTGTTAGCAACAACTCCAGTGAAGAATATCGTCAATCGTCAATTCATAACATGAAATTTGAATAGTGCAGACATGTTACAACTTCAAAAATATTGAAGAATTGAATGGAGACAATTCGAGCTTCAAGAAGCGAAGTTAATTCGGTAAGAGAGAGTCACAATGGCAATGTATACTTCAAGATACCACTTAGTTCTTATGAAAAAATAGTCGATTGAAAAATCTTACGAGACATTTTACACAGTTCATAAATTGTTTCCCCAAAATTTCCGATACATATGGTAAAGGGAACTTCAGGGGAGGGAAAGTTGTGAGTATCCAAGGGAGTAACGTGGCTGCAAACGGAAAGGTGCCATATGTAGACAACCTGATAGGAGGGAACGGAAATCAGTCAGGAGTCCAACCAAGTGAAACAAAGGCTCCTGAGGCTCCTGTTCAGACCGAGAAAAAGATTTCAAAGGCTGATATGGAGCGGCAAGTCGAGAGCTTGAACAAATTCATGCAGTCAAGCACGACTCATCTTAAATTTACGTTACATGAGAAATTGAACGAGTACTATGTTCAAGTTGTCAGTGACACGGACAACACCGTCGTTCGAGAGATTCCATCCAAAAAGATGATGGATATGGTGGCTAAAATGCAAGAGATGATTGGTCTACTTGTTGACGAAAAAAGATAGGAGGGTGAAATAATGGGAATTCGTATTAGTGGTTTAGCTTCAGGAATGGACACTGAAAAGATTGTAAAAGATCTGATGAGGGCACAGCGTGAACCAGTGAATCGATTACACCGTCAAAAATCACTGGATGAATGGAAAAGGGATGCATACCGCGATATTAACACCCTGTTGGCGGAATTGCAAACAACGGTGAACAGTATTCGTTATGAATCAAGCTTTAATAAAAAAGTCGCTAGTTCAGAAAACGATGCTATTGTGTCAGCGAAAGCTACCGGTACACCGAAATCGTCCTCCTATGCCATCGAGGTGACACAACTAGCGAAAGCCGAAATGCCGGCTGCGGTATCGTTGGCCGTCGATTCCAGCATCACCAGTTCCACTCAGGCCATCGGTTCCGCATTTGATTTTACCATTGAAGGTCAAACCATTAACGTCACAGCTGCTGATACAATCGACAGCGTCATTCAAAAGATTGGTGGAGCTGGTGCAGGAGTACAAGCTCAATTTATTGATAATAAACTCGTGATCAAATCAGTCTCTGGAAATGATCTCGGGGGTGACAATAAATTCTCTGTAGAAGTAACTTCCGGCGATGGAAGCAAGCTAGGGATGGGGACGCTCAGTACTGTGACGAATTCTTCCACACGTACTGCAGGTCAATCTGCAAATGTTACAATCAACGGCGTCGAGCAAACGACCACAAGTAATACCCTGAAGTATGACGGTATGGAATTTACCCTCAAGCAAACAAATATCGGTAGTCCATTATTAGTTAGTACCAAGACTGATGAGGATACTATCTATAATTCAATAAAAGCATTTGTTGATAAATACAACGCTTCTATTGATGTTATTAACAAAAAAATATCCGAACCTAAATACAAAGGATATCAGCCCCTTTTGGATGAAGAGAAAGAAGCCCTCGATGACAAGACTGTAGAAAAAATGGAAAATATGGCAAAAAGCGGGACTCTTCTCCGCAATCCCATTTTGACCAGTGTACTTCATGAGATGCGCCGTTCAATCAGTGCACCGCTTACAGGCACAGGTGTGAACACCTCATTCGACACACTTTCTGAAATAGGAATAGGCGGTCCACCCTCTGGCAAGTATTCTTATCTGGAAAACGGAAAACTGTACATTGATGAGACCAAGTTGCGTAATGCCATCTCTGACAATGGCGCTGAAGTAATTAAACTATTTACCAGTTTTAGCTCAAGTGCCGATGCTGCAACAAAGTACAATGAGAGCGGAGTTGCTGAGCGGCTGGTTGACAACCTCAGTAAGGCAATCAAAGATATTACCACTGAAGCGGGAAGCGCTACCACCGTGTATGATGACAGCTACCTTTCCCGCAAAATTTCTAAAACCGATGATGAAATTGATAACTGGGAAGATCGGCTAAAGGTGATTGAAGATCGCTATTATAAACAATTCACCGCCATGGAACAAGCTATGTCCAAATCTCAATCCCAAGGCTCCTGGTTCGCGCAAATGTTAGGTAAAAGTAGTTAACAAGGAGTGATGCAGATGTTACAAAATGCTGCTCAGACTTACCAATCGAACCAAGTAACAACCGCAACTCCTGCCGATTTGACATTAATGCTGTACAATGGTGCGCTTAAATTCGTGAAACAGGCGAAAAGCGCCATTGAGGAAAAAAATGTAACGAAGGCTCATGAGGCATCTCTCAAAGTACAAAATATTTTGTACGAGCTGATGTCCACCTTGAACAACGAATACCCGATATCCAAGGAATTCGCCAAGCTCTACGAATACATGCTCCAGCGCACGATCGAGGCGAATATTCGCAAGGATCTCGAAATTTTGAACGAAGTGGAAGACTTGTTCATCCAATTCCGTGACACGTGGAAAGAAGCCATGCAATTGGCAAAAAAGCAAGGATAAGGTGCACAGATGGAAAAAACAAGTGTAGATTCCCTTATGCAACAGATGCTCGAGGCGACACAACGCCTCGAGCAAGCTGTGATGGTGAAGGATTCGGACCCTGACGGATGGCTGACGATATTGGACGAGCGTGAAGAGTTGATCGGGCAGATGCAGCATAGTGTGATCGATGGTACGGCGTTAACAGCCTCTCAGCGAGAGCTGTTGACTCAGGTCTACGATTTGAATCAACGCCTGATGCCACTGATGGACAACAGGAAGCAAGACGTGCAAAAGCAGCTAAACAATGCGCAGCGCAGTAGGCAAGCGTTGAACACATATCATGACATGGGTCCAAGCGGGTACGGAGCGTTTTTTGACCGTAAAAAATAAAAACGACCGGGAAACCGGTCATTTTTATTTGCAAAGCTCAATGATTATGCGCGAATATCGATCGTTTTCCCCAGCGTCGGATGACTGGCCGGCACGCTCTGCTGCGTGTTTGCCAGACTGTCCAGCAGAATGGCTGCCTGTGCTTGTGTACTGTCTTGTACATTCTTGGTCACACTGATGCTGACAGCCTGTTGCAATTGTACAGCGTTCATATGCTCACCTCATTGCTAGAGTGACTTTCATTGTCTTTATCGTCATTTCTTGCGTTTTTCTTTACCGCCTTGACTATTACCACTGTCTCATTTCCACCATCTGCTATACTAGAAACATCTCGTTGAGAAAACTAGGAAGGTGACCTCATTGTCCACAAAACGCCGCTCGCTCCTCCTCATCGGAGTCGTCCTGCTCATCTTCATTCATGCGGTCTATCTGAACGGCAGTCTTGCCGATCTGGTCAACCCGACCGCGATCGAGCTGGTCGCGCTCGCGGTGATCATCTCCTATGCGATCAAGCGCAAGCATCTGGACCTGAAAAAAATAGCGCGCTTGCTCATCCAAGGGCGCGAGAGCAACGTCGAGGACACGATCAAGCGCTTCTATTATTACGCGCTCGTGCAAAAGGAACAGGGATATATCGCGCTCGAGAAAGAGCTGCAGCAGGAGAAGGACTCGTTCGTGCAGAGGGGGAGCCTGCTGGCGATCGAGGGCGTTCCCGCGGATGAGCTGCGCCTCATTTTGGAAAATGAACTCAAAGGGGAGCAGTACCGGTACCAGCAATCGGCGGGCTTCTTCCGGCTGGTCAGCTTGCTTGCCCCCGGGATGGGACTGGTCGGCACGCTGCTCGGGATGACGGGCGTGCTGAAGTCGCTGTCCGACTTTACGATAACGGGCCACAGCTTGAGCGCGGCCGTCGTCGCTACGCTCTATGGCGCGCTCCTGGCGAATATGCTGGCTCTGCCCTGCTACTACCGGCTGATGGACCTGTACGACCGGGAAATGTTTGAGAAGCGCCTCTACATCGAAGGATGCATCGGTCTGCAGCGGATGGAGACGCCGCGTCTGCTGTTTGAAAAACTGAACTCGTTCCTGCCGGGCGACCAGAAGCTCGTGCTGATCAAAGAGCCGGGCAGCATGAAAGGAACGATCGAAAGGCAGGATCGCTATGCATGACGAACGGCTGTACGACGAGAAGGAGCTGGAAAAAAGCTGGCTGCTCAGCTACAGCGACCTGATTACGCTGTTGTTCGTCATCGTGGTGATCATCGCGGCGTCACAGGCGGCCAGTATCCAGACCCAACGGGAAGCGGCCAAAAAGGAAACCGCCCAGCAGCAGGCGTCGCTGAAGCAAGTGCACGAGAGCCTCGATCTGTTGAATTTGCAAAAGCTGGAGCTGCAGCGGGAGGTCCATCAGCTGGAAGCGCGGAAACAGGTGCTGACAGGCAGCGGGGACGAGAAGCCGGTCGTGCCGGATGCCGCTGTGCCCGTTTCGCCGGTAGGCTATGCGGACATAGATGCGGCGATGCGCGACATGGAGACTGTCCGCACACAGCTGTCCTCCGCCTTGGCAGAGCTGAATCTCGATTTCGAAGAGACGGAGGAAGGCTTGCGGATCCGCTTGCCGGTGAGCATTTTGTTCGCGAGCGGTTCGGCTGAGCTGAAGCAGCAGGGCAAGCAGATCGTCGGCACGGTAGCGGGAGTGCTGCAGAAGTTTGGCAACCGTGTGCGTATCGAGGGCTACACGGACGATGTGCCGATTGCCCGCAGTCCGTACAGGACGAACTGGGAGCTGTCGACGGGACGCGCCATTGCGGTAATGCGGGAAATGGTTGATGCATATACTTTGCCGTCCTCCCGTTTTACGGTAGCGGGACTGGGAGAATCCAAGCCGTTGGTAGATAATTCGAATGAGGAGAACCGCTCGCGCAACCGCCGGGTGGAGATGATCATTTTAGCGGAAAAAGAATAATTCGTAGTTTTCTGCAAATAACTTTATTTGCTAGAAGGATTCCGGTGTATCAGATAGAAGTATAACTGACAGGAATCTTTCTTTTTTCCGCAGCTTCTTGCTCGGTGTGGATTCGTCATTCTGGTCAGAGTGAAAAGTCACGCAACGAGCGGGAAGTTGTAGTGCCCGGCTTGTGCACAACTGCATGTGAATACTGTGGATAATTTTGTGGAGAACGCATGATTCACATGATTTTGTTGTGGATTGGTCTGGGGATAAAAATATAAGCAGAGATAGAATCAAGGGGGTTGTTCAAGTGAAGATCGGGAAAAAGTGGTTGGCTGCGCTTGCGTTGACCGTAGGAGTGGGACTGATGGTCTCGGCATGTGGAACGGGTGGTCAGCAAGCGGCAGGCGGCGGTTCAGGAGCGGGGGCAACAGACAAGGTTTACGTAGTGGGCACGGACGCTGCATATCCGCCATTTGAAAAGATGGAGGCGGACAAAATCACGGGCTTCGACATTGATGTGATCCATGCGGTAGCGGATGCTGCCGGCCTCAAGATCGAAGTGAAGAACACCGGATGGGATCCGCTGTTTGACGGCATTGCAAAAGGCAATGTCGATATGGGAATCTCCGCGGTGACGATCACGGATGAGCGCAAAGAAAAATACGACTTCTCGGATTCCTACTTCGACGCGAACCAGCTGATTCTTCTGCCGGAAGGTTCGACCGTGAGCAAGCTGGCGGATCTGAAAGGCAAGAAGATCGGGGTGCAGTCGGCCACGACAGGCGAGCAAGTCGTGAAAAAAGCATTTGGCGATACGTATGAAGGCATCAAAGGATATGATGATACCCCGTCGGCGGTGGACGACTTCTTCGTCGGCCGCGTAGACGCTGTCATAGCGGACAACGCCGTGCTGCAGGACTACGCGAAAAAAATGTCGGACAAGAAATTCAAGCTGATCAAGGATGATTCGTTCGAGGTGGAGCATTACGGCATCCTCATGAAAAAAGGCAACACCGAGCTGCTGGACAAAATCAACCAGGGCGTGAAAACGATCAAGGAAAACGGCAAGCTGAAAGAAATCAACGACAAGTATTTCGGCCAATAACGGCAACAGGTATAGCGCAAGACGGGTGCGTCCAGAGGCGTACCCGTTCCTTGTGCTTGGACAGCATTTGAGAGGAGGCATGGGCTTGGACTGGAGTGTCGTCTATGATTACAGGGAATTATTCATTCGAGGTGTCGGCAATACGATTCTGCTCACGTCGGTAGCCATCATCTGCGGAACCATCCTGGGCCTGTTCATCGGGTTGGCGAAGATGTCGGACAAGGTTTACTTGAAAGCGCCGGCAGCCGTCTACGTGGAGCTGTTTCGCGGCACGCCCTTATTTTTGCAAATTTTATTGATTCATACAGCTGTCATTCCGGGGATTTGGGGGTTGTTTTTCCCCGAAGCGAAGGTGCCGGAAGCCCTGTTTTCCGGATTTGTGTCGTTGACCCTGAACGCTGCGGCCTATATCGCGGAGATCTTTCGCGCAGGGATTCAGTCCCTCGATCCCGGGCAGATGGAAGCCGCGCGCTCTCTGGGGATGACCAAAGCGAAATCGATGCGGCTGATTGTCATTCCGCAAGCCTTTTTGCGCATGCTCCCTGCGCTCGGCAACGAGTTTATCGCGCTGCTGAAGGACTCCTCCCTGCTCGCGATCATTGCGACGCCGGAGCTGGGCTACGCGGCTTTCAACGTGGCGAAAAACACATTCGAGAGGTACCCTCCGTACCTCACCTCCGGGGCGATCTATCTGATCCTCACCCTGTTCCTCTCGCGGGTAGTCGTGCGAGGCCTGGAGAAGCGATATTCTCCTAAATAAAGGGGAATGACTGACGCTTTTTTTGGGTAAACTAGAAACGAACCATGCAGGATATCTATCCAAATTTTTTGCAAAAGAAAGGGTTGTGCTGTTTCATGCAAGGCAAAGTAAAATGGTTTAACGCAGAAAAAGGTTTCGGATTCATTGAGCGGGAGGGTGGCGACGATGTATTCGTCCACTTCTCGGCGATCCAGTCAGAAGGCTTTCGCAGTATCGAAGAAGGCCAGGCAGTAGAATTTGACATTGTGGAAGGCGATCGGGGTCCACAAGCAGCGAACGTCGTCAAACTGTAGAAAACATGAAATCCCCCTGGCCCGGTAAAAGGGTGCAGGGGGATTGTTATGTCAGCTGATCATTTTATGGATGTGCAGTTGGCGATGCTTGCGCAGATCGATGAATTCCTCGCCGCGGCGAACGAGCGGGCGCATCGGCTCGTCGTGATGGATCATGATGATTTCCACGTCTTCTCCGCTGTTGAGCACGGCCCTGGAGCCGACGTACAACAGTACGATGTAGTGGATGAACCGGGAGACGATCGATGGGTTCAGCTTACCCGTGCAGGCTTGCTCCCAGAGCACGTTGGCCGCCTCGAAAGGAGAGGTGCCTTTTCGATAGACGCGGTCCGTGCAGATGGCGTCAAAAACGTCTGCGACGCTGATGATCTGGCATTCATAGGGGATGGTATCCACGGTGCGGCTCTGGGGGTATCCGGTACCGTCCAGCCTCTCGTGATGGGAGAGGGCGCATGAGGCCATTAGCTCGTCGGCATCCGCCATCGACTGGAGCAGCGTGAAGCCGTATTCCGTGTGGCGTTTCATGATGGCGTATTCGTCGTCAGACAAACGGTCGGGCTTGGACAGCAGCTCATCCGGGATCATCATTTTCCCCACGTCATGCAGCAGCCCGATTTGGCCCAAAGCGTAGATGTCGTCCCCCGATCTTCCCATCAGCTTGCCGATCAGCGCAGAGACGATGCCGACGTTCAGGGAGTGGCGGTACGTATAGTTTTCCGTGCCTTTCTTCAAGTAAATAAAGCGGAGAAATCCCCAACGCTGGAGAACTTGATCGAGCAGAGGATAGAAAGCGTCGCTGAATTGCTTCAAGGGCGGTATGGAGCCCGAGGCGATCTGCTTGAACAGCCCCTCCGTCTGCTGGACAGCCCGCACGTATTGGCGGGCGGCTTCCGCCTCGTTCCAGTGGAGGACGGGGACAGGCATCTCGGGTGCCTCGCTGGCGTCCGTGATGCGGACGGAATTGATTTGATGGGCTTCAAGCAGCCTGATGTCACTCTGATGCAATACCGCTCCCGCAGGCAGGAGCAGCAGGCCGTACTCATTGTAAACGTCTTGTGCGAGTGTTGCTCCGATAAGAGAATGGGAAGGTTTCACCTCTGCCATGAGGATTCCTCCTGTGCGATATACGACCGCGAATTATGGTGGAATTGAGTGACTACGCGACTATTATATCATAGGGATTCTCGCAAGTATTGGTAAAATTCTGTCGAATATAAACACAGTGTAAAATTTTAGTATAGTTTTTTCATGCCAAACAGAAGGATTATTTACATTCGTGCCGAATATTCTTAACTAGACGGAAGGAGGTTGGAACCATGAAATTTAACATTCGTGGAGAAAACATTCAAGTCACCGCAGCCCTTCGTGAGTATGTGGAAAAGAAAGTCGGCCGTCTCGAAAAGTATTTTGAAACCCCACAGCCTGCCGATGCTCAAGTCACCATGCGCGTTCATCGGGGAGAAGGCACGATCGAGGTAACGATCCCGCTTGGCGGGGTGATTATCCGGGCAGAGGAAACCCACGAGGATTTGTACGCTGCGATCGATCTGGTGGTAGAAAAGCTGGAGCGTCAGATTCGCAAGCACAAAACGAAGCTGATGCGCAAATTGCGGATTGGCTCTGCTGCCAAAGTCATCGTGCGCGAGAGTCAGCCAGTCGCTTTGGCGCTAGCCGATGTGAGCGACGAGGAAGATGTGGACATCAATATCGTGCGCACCAAGAGATTCAATCTGAAACCGATGGATGCCCATGAAGCCGTGATGCAAATGGATATGCTGGGACACAGCTTTTTCGTATTCCAGAACAGCGATACCAACGACGTCAGCGTGGTGTACCGCCGCAACGACGGACGCTACGGTCTGATTGAACCCAAATAATGAAACTTGATAGCCTATCACTCGTATAAGACTGGGGAGTTGCTATTGGCAACTCCCTTTACTTGTGTAGTGGGGAAAAGATTTGTTAGAATAGATTTTTAGAGAGAGTTTATTTCGGAGAATCTGTATCCCTTTTTAGGGAGATGTGGAGCACTCCCAAACCGAGACGAAAGACCTATCTTGCCTTGGGAGCATATGGAAGGGGTGTCCTCATGTTAGGACTCGTTAAAAAGATTTTTGGTGATAGCAATGAACGCGAAGTCAAAAAAATGTTTAAGCGCGTAGAAGCGATCAACGCGCTGGAACCAAGCATTGCAGCACTCTCCGACGAGCAGCTGCGGGAAAAGACAGCCGAGTTCAAAGCACGCCTGCAAAATGGAGAAGAACTGGACCACATTTTGAATGAAGCGTTTGCCGTCGTTCGGGAAGCATCCAAACGGGTTCTCGGCATGAGGCACTTTGACGTTCAGCTGATCGGTGGGATGGTCCTGCAGGAAGGTCGTATCTCCGAGATGAAGACTGGTGAAGGGAAGACGCTGGTAGCGACACTGGCCACCTACCTCAACGCCTTGCTGGGAAAAGGCGTGCACGTCGTCACCGTGAACGAATACTTGGCGGAGCGCGACTCGACCATGATGGGTCAGCTCTACAACTTTTTGGGAATCACGGTCGGCTTGAACAGGAACGGACTGAGCCCGGAGGAAAAACGCGAGGCCTACGCGTGTGACATCACGTACGGCACCAACAATGAATTCGGCTTCGACTACTTGCGCGACAACATGGTGCTGTACAAGGAACAAATGGTTCAGCGTCCGCTGTTTTACGCCATCATCGACGAGGTGGACAGCATCCTGATCGACGAAGCGCGTACGCCCCTGATCATCTCCGGCTCCGCGAACCGTTCGACTGAGCTGTATTACATCAGCTCCCACTTTGTCAAACGGCTGGAGCAGGAAAAAGACTTTACGATCGATGAAAAGCTGAAAATCGTCTCCTTGACGGATGAAGGCGTCAGCAAGGTCGAGCAGGCGTTTAACATCGAAAACCTGTACGATACCGCGCACATGACCCTGAACCACCATATTATGGCTGCCCTGAAAGCACAGGTCCTGTTCAAACATGACGTGGACTACGTGGTGCAGGAAGGCGAAGTCGTGATCGTCGACGAGTTTACCGGGCGTCTGATGGTCGGCCGCCGCTACAGCGACGGCTTGCACCAGGCGATTGAAGCCAAGGAAGGCCTGCGCGTGCAGAGCGAGAGCATGACGCTGGCGACGATTACGTTGCAAAACTACTTCCGGATGTACCAAAAGCTGTCCGGGATGACAGGTACGGCGAAAACGGAAGAAGAAGAGTTCAAAAAGATTTACGGCCTCGATGTCGTCGTCATTCCGACGAACAAACCGGTGGCGCGTATCGACTTGCCCGACCTGGTGTTCAAGACAGAGGCCGCCAAGTATCGAGCAGTGGTAAACGACATCGTGGAGCGCCACAAAAAAGGCCAGCCGATCCTCGTGGGTACCATTTCCATTGAGAACTCGGAGCGTCTGTCCCAGATGCTGAAGCAAAAAGGCGTGCCGCATAACGTCCTGAACGCGAAGCAGCATGCTCGCGAGGCGGAGATCGTCGCACGCGCCGGTCAATACGGAGCCGTGACGATCGCGACGAACATGGCGGGCCGCGGTACCGACATTCAGCTGGGAGAAGGCGTAGCCAAATTGGGCGGCCTTCACATCATCGGTACGGAGCGCCACGAGAGCCGCCGGATCGACAACCAGCTGCGCGGTCGTTCCGGTCGTCAAGGGGACTCGGGTTCTTCCCAGTTCTTCCTCTCGATGCAGGATGAGCTGATGCGCCGTTTCGGTGCCGACAATATCATGAACATGATGGATCGCCTGGGGATGGAAGAAGACTTGCCCATCGAGAGCCGTCTCGTGACGCGCGCGGTCGAATCTGCCCAGAAGCGGGTAGAGGGCTCCAACTTTGATGCTCGTAAAGGCGTACTCCAGTACGACGACGTCATGAACCAGCAGCGTCTGGTCATCTACAAGCAGCGCCGCAATATTCTGGAACAGGAAGACCTCAGCCAGATCGCACTGGGCATGCTGTACAGCGTGATGGACCGCAACATCGGGACCCATTGTCCAAAAGAAGAGGTGCCGGAGGATTGGGACCTGCAAGCGCTGGCGGATGCAGCCAACAATTCGTTCCTGCACGAAGAAACCATCACCGTGAAAATGCTGAAAGGCAAAGAAGCGGAAGAGATCCGCGAGCTGCTGAAAAACGAGATCGACAGGCAGTACGCACAGCGTGAAGCCGAGATCGGCGAGATGGTTCGCGAATTTGAAAAAGTGGTCATCCTGCGCGCTGTCGACAGCAAGTGGATGGATCACATCGATGCGATGGATCAGCTGCGCCAAGGGATTCACCTGCGCGCTTACGGCCAGACCGATCCGCTGCGCGAATACCAGTTCGAGGGCTATGAAATGTTCCAGTCCATGGTCGCAGCCCTCGAGGAAGAAGTGGCCATGTACATCATGAAAGCGGAAGTCAGCCAAAACCTGGAGCGCCAGGATGTCATTCGCGGCCAGGGCATGAATCCGGAGCAGCTGCAGACGTCCGGACCGTCCGAGCATCCTGACAAAGACACTTCCGGTGATGCCGATCCGAAAAACCGCGCGCAGCGCCGTGCCGAGCAGCAGGAGCGCCGCCGCAGCAACAAGCGCAATCACTAACCGATCAAACGCCTGACATCCCCGCTGTAGCCGCAAGAGCTGCAGGAGGGGATGTTTTTTTCTTGTTGATTCCTTTTGTATAGACAGCGTTCGTCCCATTCCGGTTTCCCTCGCCGGGCGAAGAGAGTCGATTTGTCTAACACTGGAAAAAGCCATCGAACGATTCTGGTGGAAATGATTTGAAAAAAACATAGAATCGTAAGTACAACACTTTTTCCAAATACACGATGACGGGGGAATGAATGATGAAAACGACAGTCAACGTGATGGGCATACAAGCAACGAGCATTCTGGAGCGGATCGCGGCCACGCTGGAGGCAGTGCTGCGAGTCGGAAAAGAGAATCGATCGGTTCAGGTCATCGGCGGGAAAAACAATCAGGCGCGAGGCTCCCGGCTTGAGGTGTTCACCGCCCAGGATCCCGTCTTCCCGGAAGAGAGGGTGGTCTCGGAAATCCCGCAGACGCTCTGGATGAGCGTCGTTCTCGCCGACCCCAAGGGGCTCTCGGAGAAAAGGGAAGCAGGGCGAACGAAATATGTGACGACCCCATACAAAAAAGTGAATCCATCTACAGCCGTGAAAAAACGGACGGCCAAGCGGGCCAAACATCTGACGCTCGTCAGGAGAGCGCAGGCGGAAGCGGCACCCGCCCGGGAAATCCGCGACTTGAGCTCCTCGCTCTCGCCGCCAAGGCAGTCGCGAATGTGACGGATTGCCGTAAAAAACGCTCACCTTCCCCCGGCCTGACACGCTGTCAGGTTGCGGATCTGGCAATTTACGATACAATAATCTTTAGCATACAGAAGAGAAGGTGATTCGCAACATGGCATTAATCGATATCGCGGACATCAAGCAAGAGATGTCCAGTATGGCTAAACGTTTAGCAGATATCAGGGGGTCTCTTTGACCTCCCGACAAAAGAGGAGCGGATCGGTGAACTGGAGGAGCGCATGCTGGCACCCGACTTCTGGGACGACAACGATACTGCGCAAAAAACCATCAGTGAACTGAACGCCGTCAGAAGTCTCGCGGAGACGATGGGCAAGCTGGACTCCCAATACGAAGACCTGCAGCTGATGCTTGAGCTAGTCATCGAAGAAGGAGATCAGTCCCTCATTCAGGATTTGTACGATAGCACCCAGGAGCTGAGAAAAGCTTTTGAGAGCTTTGAACTGGAACTGTTGCTGAGCGATCAGTACGATAAGAACAATGCGATCCTGGAGCTGCACCCCGGAGCGGGTGGAACGGAATCCCAGGATTGGGCGTCCATGCTGCTGCGCATGTATACACGCTGGGGCGACGCCAAAGGGTTCAAAGTGGAGACCCTGGACTACCTGCCCGGGGACGAAGCGGGTGTCAAGAGCGTGACGCTGTTGATCAAAGGGCACAATGCGTACGGGTACCTCAAAACAGAAAAGGGGGTCCACCGGCTCGTACGGATTTCGCCATTCGATGCTTCTGGCCGACGCCATACCTCGTTCGTCTCCTGCAACGTCCTGCCGGAGATTGAGGACGACAACTCGATAGACATCCGCTCGGAAGACCTCAAGATTGACACCTACCGGTCCAGCGGCGCAGGTGGTCAGCACATCAACACGACCGACTCCGCAGTCCGGATTACGCACTTGCCTTCAGGCATCGTCGTGACCTGCCAAGCAGAGCGCTCGCAGATCAAAAACCGGGAACGCGCCATGAAAATGCTGACAGCGCGTCTGTTTGCACGGAAACGGGAAGAGCAGGAAAAAACGATGGCCGCGATTCAGGGCGAACAAAAAGACATCGCCTGGGGCAGCCAGATTCGTTCGTATGTCTTTCATCCTTACAGCCTGGTCAAGGACCACCGCACCAACGTAGAAGTCGGCAACGTGCAAGCGGTCATGGACGGGGACATCGACGTATTCATCGATGGCTATTTGAGATCGCAAATCAAGCGCTGACGAGCGTGGCAGAGACGGCATGGATTCCCGTGCCGTTTTTTCTATGCGTTCGAACGGCAGGCATCCGGCCCTCGGAATGGCCGGATCAAAGACGGCTTGGAAAAAAGGTTTACCGCATGTGGGGCATAGTGGTAAGTTGGTAAAAGCAGTGTGCCGCTGGCGTCGCACGAAGAGCAGCGTTTCCAGTCGCACAAAAATCGTTGCAAAGGGGAGAGTCTCATGCTGTATGTTGCCTTTTTACCCATTATCGACCAAGAACGGAATGCCAAGGTAAGACCTGCTCACCTGGAGTATCTCAATGACTTGTACAAGCAGGATAAAGTGTTCATGGCAGGCCCGTTCACGGACAAGGAAGGCGGCCTCGTCATTTACAAAGCGTCCTCCCTGGAAGAAGGGCGCAAATTGGCGGAAGCGGATCCGGTAGTGGCCCAGGGGGCGCGCACGCTGGAGCTGCGCGAATGGAGCCCGCTGGAGCTTCCGTTGTCCTGACGGTTTCGCAGGAAGGAATGAGTTCGGTGCGCATGAGGCATACTTAGCGAAGAATGATTTCGTAAAGGAGGAAACAGCCCATGAAACGTTTCTCGCTCTTCGGGGTTGCGGCCGTACTCGTATTCTCGCTTAGTGCCTGTGGCGGCGCTCAGCAAACGCAGCCGCCGGCGAACCAGCCGTCTGCGCAAACGCCGTCCACGACTGCCCCATCCGGCAGCTACGACGCAGCTACAGCCGAAGCGCTGTTCAAAAATACGTGTGCGGGATGTCACGGTCAGTCGCTGGAAGGCGCGGTCGGCCCGAACTTGCAAAAGATCGGCAGCCAGCTGACGAAGGATCAGATCCTGGAAGTTTTGAATAATGGCAAAGGCTCCATGCCTCCGGGCTTGGTAAAAGGTGCCGATGCGGATACTGTTGCAGCGTGGCTGGCAGATAAGAAATAAACGGTTTGGCACAGGAAGCGTCCGAATTCATCGGGCGCTTTTTTGCATTCGGCAGGTTTTTAGGGTTGTATTCTTGCTGAATTTTTATTATTATTCATGTATAAAAATACAGAGAGACCGTTGGGAAAGGGGAGAGATGAAATGGTTCGGGTCGGGATAGTCGGGGCTACCGGTTACGGCGGAGCGGAATTGATACGCTTGCTTGCGGGACACCCTCAGGTGCAAATCGCTCATTTGTATTCAAGCTCTGCCCAGGGCGAGTCGCTGGAAAAAACATTTCCGCACGTCACCGGGTTGGGTCTGCCCAAGCTGGAGCCGATTGATGCGCAGAGCATGAGCAAGGACAACGATGTCGTCTTCCTGGCGGCTCCGGCGGGCGTGAGCGCAGGCCTGTCGCCGCAATTGATGGAGCTCGGAGGGACGAGGGTCATTGACCTGTCAGGAGATTTCCGGCTGGAGAGCGGCGAGGCGTACCGGGGCTGGTACAAGCGTGAGCCTGCTCCTGCCGCATGGGTGCAAAAAGCGGTGTACGGTTTGACGGAATGGAATCAGGAGCGAGTGGCCGGCGCCTCTCTCGTTGCCAACCCGGGCTGCTATCCGACCGCGACCTTGCTCGCGCTGATCCCCCTGATGCAAAGCGGCTGGGTCAAGCCGGGCAGCTGGATCGTGGACGCGAAATCGGGAGTAGCTGGATCGGGGCGCGGCCTGTCCATGGGCGTGCACTACAGCGAAATCAATGAAAGCATTCATGCATACAAAGTCGCAAAGCACCAGCATACGCCGGAAATCGAGCAGGAGCTGGCCAAGCAGAGCGGAGTGGAATCGCTCGTGCAGTTTACGCCGCATCTGGTGCCTATGACGCGCGGCATCCTGGTAACCGCTTACGGACAGCTGGAATCCGGCGTGTCCCAGGAGCGGGTGCAGGAGCTGTTCGAATCGGCCTATGCCGACAAGCCTTTCGTGCGGATTCGCCCGGCAGGAAGCCACCCTCATACCAAGGAAGTGCTCGGCTCCAACTACTGCGATATCGCGGTGCATGTCGACGAGCGCACGGGAAGAGTCATTCTGTTGTCCGTCATTGACAACATGGTCAAAGGGGCGGCGGGTCAAGCCGTGCAAAACATGAACGTCATGTTCCAGTTCCCGGAAAAAGCCGGATTGCCACTCGTGCCGGTGTACCCCTAAAGAGGAGGAGAGCGGATGCAAGGAATTGTAGTCATCAAATGCGGCGGCTCCACGATGGATCAGCTGCCGGATACCTTCTTTCAAGCCATTGCCAGGCTGCAGGCAGAGGGCAAGCAGATCGTCATCGTCCACGGCGGCGGTCCGGCGATCAACGGCATGCTGGATCGGGTGCAGATCGTTCCTCAGTTTGTCGACGGCTTGCGTGTGACCTGTGAAGATACGCTGCGCGTGGTGGAAATGGTCTTGTGCGGGAGCATGAACAAGGCGCTGGTGCGGCGGCTGACGCAGGCAGGGGCCAAAGCGTGGGGCGTCAGCGGCATCGATGGGCAGACCCTGATCGCGGAAAAGACGACCAAGCCGCTGGGCTGGGTAGGCGAAGTCAAACAGGCGGATACGACCATTCCGCTGGCGATCCTCGGCCAAGGCTACGTGCCGGTCATCGCCCCGCTGTCCGTAAGCCATGACGGAGCAGAAGCCTTCAACGTCAATGCAGATGTAGCCGCAGGTGCGATCGCGGCGGCGTTGTCCGCGGAGAAGCTCGTCATGGTGACGGACGTTCCCGGCATTTTGCGGCCCGGGCCGGATGGCGGCAGGGCGCTTGTGCAGGAGACGAGTGCGGAAGAAATCGCTCAGATGATCGCGGATGGCATCATCACTGGCGGAATGATTCCGAAGGTTCAGTCGGCATTGGACGCGCTGGGCCAAGGAGTCAAGCAAGTCGTGATTTGCCGCGGCACTGCCGAAGACCTGCTGGCGGTGAGCAGCGGAGAGGCGGTCGGCACGACTGTCCGGATGAACGTCAATCAACCACAATAGGGAGGGGATATTCGCATGAGCACGGTAACAGCTCCAATCCATCTCATGAATAACTATGCAAGATGGCCCATCAGCCTGGTCAAAGGAAAGGGCAATCAGGTCTGGGACGATCAAGGCAGGCAGTACCTCGATTTCACTTCCGGCATCGCGGTGACATCGCTGGGGCACGTCCCGCCCAAGGTGACGGCCAAGCTGCACGAACAGCTGGATACGCTGTGGCACTGCTCGAATCTGGTGCGGATTCCGCAGCAAGGCATCCTGGCGGAGAAGCTGAGCCGCTTGTCCGGACTGGATCAGTCCTATTTCTGCAACAGCGGGGCCGAAGCGAACGAAGGGCTGATCAAGCTGGCACGCCGTTATGCGCAAAAGGTAAAAGGGACGGACCGCTTCGAGATCATCACGTTTGCGCAATCCTTTCACGGGCGTACGCTGGCGACACTGACGGCAACCGGACAAGACAAGGTCAAGGACGGTTTTGCCCCCCTGCCGCAAGGATTCGTCACCGTGCCGTACAACGATCTGGCAGCGGTCAAGGCAGCGATCACGGATCAGACCTGCGCGATCATGCTGGAGCTGATCCAGGGCGAGGGCGGCGTGCATCCTGCAGAAGACGCTTGGGTAAAGGCCTTGCGTGAACTGTGCGATACGCATGGCCTGCTTCTTTTGGTCGACGAGATCCAGACAGGCATCGGCCGCACAGGCACCTGGTTCGCCTTCCAGCAGTACGGTGTGAAGCCGGATGCCATTTCACTGGCAAAAGGCTTGGGAAGCGGCTTCCCGATCGGCGCGGTGGTAGCGACCAAGGAAGCAGCGGAAGCCTTCTCTCCGGGAACGCATGGCACGACCTTTGGCGGCAACCCGCTGGCGGCGACTGCGGGCATCGCCACGCTGGATGCGATGGAAGAGGAAAACATCCTCGAGAAAGTGGCCGGCATCCATGCGACGCTCCTCAAGGAGCTGGAGCAGCTCAAAGCCGAGCATCCGGACAAAGTGCTGACGGTGCGTGGAAAAGGTCTGCTGCTCGGTGTGGAGCTGGCGATCCCGGCAGCTGGCGCCGTGAACTATGCGCGTGAACAGAAAGGCGTCATCCTGCTGACGGCAGGCCCGAATGTGGTGCGGCTGCTGCCGTCCTTCGTCACGACGGAGGAGGAAGTGAAGCAGGCGGTTGCCGCCCTGAGCGAAGGGCTGGCGCAGGCGTAACAAGCAAATCATGTGTGAATTGGAAAAATGCAACGAGTGGGAATGGACAAAAAACTCGTTGCATTTTTATTATTTCAAATGTATATTAATACAGAGAGTTGCATAAATTCTCGGTAAGTGCGCCCTTTGGAGAGGAGTGGCTTTCATAGATGAGTGGAGAGAAAAAAGAGATTGGTGTTGGATATCTCACGCTGGAGAGCGGGGAAGTGTTCACGGGAACCTTGTACGGAGCCCCGATTACCGGCTTTGGCGAAGTGGTTTTTCATACAGGAATGACAGGTTATCAGGAAGTGATGACAGATCCCTCCTTTGCAGGGCAGATCGTTACGTTCACATATCCATTGATCGGAAATTACGGCATTAACGAAAGGGACTTCGAATCCGCTCAGCCGGTACTGACCGGCATGATCGTCAGCGAGCTGTGCCTGGAGCCGAGCCACTACGAATCGGTCAAGACGCTGGCGGAAGCAGCAGAGGACTTTGGCTTTCCGATTCTGGCGGGAATCGACACCCGGACCATTACCAAGCGCGTCCGTCAAAATGGTCCCGTCTTCGGAGTCATGTCGGACCGTCCGCTCGCGGTGGAGGAAGTCGTAGCCATGCGTTACAAGCACGCAAAAAAATCGCTCGTGGCCAACGTCTCCAGCCAGCAGGTCGAGCGGCATCCGGGAGTCGGCGAGCATGTCGTGCTGGTCGATCTCGGGATGAAGCAATCCATTCTCGATTCGCTGCTCGCCATGGGCTGTCGTGTGACGGTCGTGCCGTTTGATACGACATTTGCCCAAATCAAGGCGTTGCAGCCGGACGGCCTGATGTTTTCCAACGGCCCTGGCGACCCGGAGCATCTGCTCGCCTATTGCAGCGAATGGCGCAAAGCGGTGGAGCAGTACCCGACGCTGGGCATTTGTCTGGGGCATCAGGTGCTGGCGCTCATGTACGGCGGCAAGACGGAAAAGCTCGCTTACGGCCACCGCGGCAGCAACCATCCGGTCAAGGAGCTTTTGACAGGGAAGGTGTATTTGACTTCGCAAAACCACGGGTACGTGGTGAAGGAAGAGGAGCTGGATAAGCGGTATTTGGCCGTGTCCTACCGCAATGTCAACGACGGCTCGGTTGAAGGGCTCCGCCATCTCAGCCTGCCTGTCTTCAGCGTGCAATTCCATCCGGAGGCACATCCCGGACCCAGCGATACATCACACATTTTCCACCAATTCTTGCAATCGATGCGCGTCGTAGGAGCGAAGAATTATGCCTAAATTGTCCCACATCCATAAAGTGCTGGTGATCGGTTCCGGCCCGATCGTCATCGGTCAGGCGGCAGAATTTGACTATGCGGGCGCACAAGCGTGCCTCTCGCTGAAAGAGGAAGGCGTGCAAGTCGTCCTGGTGAACAACAATCCGGCTACGATCATGACCGATGAGCAGGTAGCCGACAAGGTGTATTTGGAGCCGCTCACGGTGGAATCCGTGACCGCCATCATCGCCAAGGAGCGTCCGGACGGCCTCTTGCCGACCCTGGGCGGGCAAACCGGCCTGAACCTGGCCGTTGCCTTGTCGGAAGCGGGCGTTCTCGAAACGTACAACGTCGAGCTGCTGGGGACACCGCTGGCAGCCATTCAAAACGGGGAAGACCGTGAGTTGTTCAAACAATTGATGCAGCAAATCGGCGAACCGGTGCCGGAGAGCGACACTGTGGAATCGGTCGAAGCGGCGATTGCCTTTGCCAACTCCATCGGCTATCCCGTCATTGTCCGCCCTGCTTACACACTGGGCGGCGCAGGCGGCGGGATCGCCGAGGATGAGCAGGCGCTGCGCAAGGTAGCGGCAGGCGGCATCGCGGCGAGCCCGATCGGCCAGGTGCTGATCGAGCGCAGCGTAAAAGGCTGGAAAGAAATCGAATACGAAGTCATGCGGGATGCCAATGACACCTGCATCATCGTTTGCAATATGGAAAACCTCGACCCGGTCGGGATACACACCGGCGACAGTATCGTCGTGGCGCCTTCCCAGACGCTGACCGACCGGCAGTATCAAATGCTGCGCAGCGTCTCGACCAAGGTCATCCGCTCCCTGGGCGTCGTCGGCGGCTGCAATATTCAGTTCGCGCTCGACCCCCTATCTGATCGCTACGTGCTGATCGAGGTAAACCCGCGGGTGAGCCGTTCCAGTGCGCTCGCTTCCAAAGCGACGGGCTACCCGATTGCCCGCATCGCAGCCAAGCTGGCGCTGGGCTTTGGACTGGATGAAGTGCCGAACCCGATCACCGGCTATACGTACGCGAGCTTTGAACCGGCGCTGGATTACATCGTCGTGAAAATCCCCCGTTTCCCGTTCGACAAGTTCCCGCTGGCTGACCGCAAGCTGGGCACACAGATGAAGGCGACGGGTGAAGTCATGTCGATCGCCCGCAACCTGGAGGCAGGGCTGCTGAAGGCAGTGCGCTCGCTGGAGCAAGGCTGCACGCATCTGTTTCGTCCGGAGCTGGCTTCCTGGACGCGGGAGGAGCTGGCTCATTCCTTGCAGGAAGCGACCGACATTCGCCTGTTCGTGTTCGCGGAGGCGATCCGCAGAGGCTTTTCTGAACAGGAGCTGCACAGCCTGACGGACGTCGATCCGTTCTTCCTGCGCAGCCTGCGCAAAATTGTCGAACTGGAAATCGAACTGGCTTGCTGCGAGGGCGACGAGCTGCCTGTGGAGCTGCTGCTTGAGGCCAAGCGCCGCGGTTTTGCGGATGAGACGATCGCGTCCCTGTCCGGCCGCGCACCGGCCCAGATCAAAACCATGCGCGGGCAGGCAGGGATCGCGCCGACCTACAAGATTGTGGATACGTGCGCGGCAGAGTTCGATGCCAAGACACCGTACTACTATTCCGACTGGCAAGGAGTCGATGAAGTCTCTGCGCTGCCCGGCCGCAAAGTCATGGTGCTCGGCTCCGGTCCGATCCGCATCGGACAGGGGATCGAATTCGACTATTGCTCCGTGCACGCAGCCAAATCCTTGCAAAAGAACGGCATCGCGGCGGTTGTCGTGAACAACAACCCGGAAACGGTGAGTACAGACTATGAAACGGCGGACCATTTGTATTTTGAACCGCTGCATGTGGAAGACGTCCTGCACATCGCCGAGCGCGAACAGGTAGAGGGCGTGATGGTGCAATTTGGCGGCCAGACAGCCATCAACCTGGCGGCCAAGCTGGAAAAAGCGGGCCTGAAAGTGCTGGGGACGTCCCTGTCCGCCATCGAGCGGGCGGAAGACCGCGAGCTGTTCTACGAAATGCTGCGCAAGCTGGACATCCCGCACATCCCGGGCAAAGGCGTCTCCTCGCTGGAGGATGCGACAGCGATCGCCGCAGAAATCGGCTTCCCTGTCCTGATGCGTCCGTCGTACGTCATCGGCGGTCAAGGCATGGTCGTCGTGCGCAACATCGACGAGCTGGCTGCCACGATCAATGATTGGCTGAACCATCCGGACAGCAAGACGTTCTTCCCGCTGCTGGTGGATAAATACGTGCCGGGCCGCGAAGCCGAAGTGGACGCGGTCTGCGATGGCGAAAGCGTCATTATTCCGGGAATCTTCCAGCATGTCGAAAAGGCGGGCATCCACTCCGGAGACAGCGTGGCTCTCTTTCCGGCGCCAGGTCTGTCAGACGAGATCAAACAAAAGATCGCCAGCTACACGGAAGCGATCGCCAAGGAAATGGGAGCGGTCGGCTTGATCAATATCCAGTTCGTGATCGACGGCAGCACCGTCTACGTTCTGGAAGTGAATCCGCGGGCTTCCCGCACCGTGCCGATCACGAGCAAGGTGACAGGAATCCCGATGGTGCAGCTCGCCGTTTCTGCGCAGCTGGGCGAAAAGCTGGCGGGAATGGGCTACGGGACCGGCTTGCTGCCGGAGATTCCGTTCGCCGTCGTAAAAGCGCCTGTGTTTTCGACCGTGAAGCTGAGCGGCGTCGATCCGGTACTGGGACCTGAAATGAAATCGACCGGCGAAGTGCTGGGCCTTGGCCGCTCCTTTGCGGAAGCGGCAGGCAAGGCATTCGCGTTCAAGGATAATCTGTTCGGAGACTGGCGGGAAGGCCATCTGGTTGTCGTGTCCTTAAAGGACAATGACAAGCAGGAAGCCGTCGGCAAAACACTCGCGAAGCTGCAAGCCGAGGGCGCGGTGCTGGCAGCGACATCCGGGACGGCCGGATGGCTCAGGGCGAGCGGAGTTGCGGTCGGCCATGTGATCGAGAGCGAGCCGAAGCTGATCGAGCTCTTGCAAACAAATAGGGCAGCCTTCGCGCTCATCACGGCAACCATCGGAAACCGCCATGGCCGCACAGGCTTTGCGATCCGCGCCCGGCTGGTGCAGCAAGGCGTACCGTTGTTCTCAGCTGTTGAAACCTTTGATTTATACGTGAAATCCATTCTGGAGAAAAGAGGTGGCTCGCATGCAGCCAGTGAAGATATTGGAACACTCACCAAACTTGCCGCTCAGCAAGCATAAAGGAAAGGATCTGCTCAGAATCGACGAGTTTAGCGGAGAAGAATTGAAGGAGCTGCTTCACCTGGCTGCTCACATCAAACAACTGCAAAAGCAGGGACAGCCGTTCCAGCCGTTGCAGGGCAAGACGCTGGGCATGATATTCGACAAGGCTTCGACACGCACGCGTGTGTCTTTCGAAGTAGGCATGTACCAGTTGGGAGGCATGGGCATGTTCCTCAGCGGCAAGGAGCTGCAGCTGGGGCGCGGCGAGCCGATCAGCGATACGGCAAAGGTACTGTCCCGCTACGCAGATGCGATCATGATCCGCACATTCTCCCACTCCTATGTGGAAGAGCTGGCTGAGCACGCCTCCATCCCGATCATCAACGGGCTGACGGACTTGTACCATCCATGCCAGGCGCTGGCCGACATGCTCACGATTTGGGAGCACAAGGGCACACTGAAAGGGATCAAGCTGGCCTACGTCGGCGACGGAAACAACGTGGCGAATTCTCTCGTGCTGGCCGCCGTCCTGCTGGGAATGGACGTGCGCGTAGCGACTCCGGCGGGCTATGAAATGGACAGTGCCATCGTGCAAAAGGCGAACGAATACGCCCGGCAAAACGGCGGAAAAATGCTGGTGACTCACGATCCGGCCGAAGCCGTGGCAGGCGCAGACACGGTGTACACGGACGTCTGGACCAGCATGGGCTTTGAAGCCGAGAACGAAGTGAGATTGAACGCTTTTAAAGGCTACCAAGTCAATGAAAAACTGACAGCTCTCGCCGATCCAAACTACTTGTTCCTGCACTGCCTGCCCGCCCACCGCGGCGAAGAAGTGACGGCGGGAGTCATCGACGGAGCGCGTTCCTTCATTTTTGATCAGGCTGAGAATCGCCTCCACGCCCAAAAAGCGATTTTGGCAGCCCTGGTGTGAGGATAGTTCTGGTTCTGAATGACTATTTCACAATTAAATCTAATAGACTATGAATATATGATTGCCGAATTTTGTCACTTATGTGTAAAATAAAGGTATGAAAGTCGCAAAGAAGTACGGACTGTATTTGGTCGCTTGGTCCGTATGGAGCCAGTAGCGAATCCGCCCTTTTCAGTAGAAAAGGAAAGACGCGCAGGGGCTGCACATGGTCGCTTGGCCCCTGGTTTCGCCAATAGCGAATCTAACTTTCTCCATAATTGTTTAAAGGGGGGAAAAGAGATGAAAAAATGGTTCGCTGCAATTTTGATGGTAGCTGCAATCGTAGCGGCAACTTCAGCAAATTGGCACGTCGGATAATGAAAAACAACAAAAACACCGCTTCGATTGTAAGTGGTGTTTTTCGTTAATTTGTGGAGGTTATACGCTGTGCTATTAGACGTAATCTTGATTTCCTTTGCAATTGCGTATCTGAGAGGCGGTCGCTTACGATCCATCCCAACTTTTAACCACATCGTGTTTTTGGTCATTAGCATTCTGTTACAAGTAATGGCCGTTTGGTTTAATGGGATTGCAGGTATTTTTATCTCTGTAGCGTATATTGCGATGATATGCTTTTTCTACGCGAACAGAGAACATGAAGATATCAGAATCTTCATGATAGGTTGGTTCCTAAATGCATTGGTAATATGGTTAAATAAAGGGAGAATGCCGATTGACTTGGAACAGGCCAAAAAGCTGCCTTTCTCTGTTGAGCCATTAATTAATGGTAGTGATTTCAAGCATTCGATTCTAAATGATGATACTCTGTTGCCGTTTTTGGGAGATATCATCCATATGCCATTTGTCATTCCAAGAATAATAAGCATTGGTGATTTGTTTATTATGCTTGGTGCTTTTCTGTTGGTTCAACGCATCACGAACAAGCCAATTTCTTTAATTAGACTGCGAGAAGGTAAAAACTATGTTGCGAAACATTAATCTAGCTAAAATCGCAACTTCCTTACTAGTAAAATATGCAATACCTTTGACTGCGGTCGCAATATTGATTTCGACCATACCCGATTGGCAAATTCGTACTCACTGGAGCACGCTTTTTATTTTTACTGTTTTGACTATTTTTGGTACTTTCGCTCCAGTGAGTACCTTAAATGCGCGTCTAACCATCAATAATGCAGTAATTTTTGCGGGTATTTTACTATTTGGCATTTGGGTTGCGGTGTGGGCAGCCTTTATTGAGCAGCTGTTTATGGTTTTCCTATTCCGACACTCATTCAAAAAATTTCTTTATAATAGTGGACAAATTCTTCTAACTCTTTGGGTCGTTGGTAAGCTCAACCTACTTGCAACGGAATTGGATATTCCATGGATGATAGGAGACACCTTGCTAATTTTAGTGTACTGGTTTATGAATACAGGTTTAGTAGCTATTGGTATTACTCATTTTTTTCAGGTGAAATTAGTCGATACCTTTAAAAACATGATCAAAGCAGGAGCCGGTACTTACTTGGTGCTGATGATGATCGGTAGTGTAGGGGCCAGATTAGTTGCTGAGTACGGCTCTCTTGCCCTGATTCCCCTAGTAGCCATTGTATTCACCTTAAGTAATATATTTAGACAATATTACGACAGCCTTAACAAGCTTCACCAAAAAGTAGAGGAAGTTAAGTCGTTTAACCACAGATTCCTGACAACTATGGCAGCTTCCATCGACGCTCGCGATCGATATACGAGTGGCCACTCCATGAGGGTTGCACATTGGGGCAGGGAAATAGCGAAAGATATCGGATTGCCTGCGGAGAAGGTTGAAGAGATTTACGTGGGCGGAATTCTTCACGACATTGGCAAAATTGGAATTGAAGATGAGATTCTGAATAAAAAGGGAAGATTAACACCGGAAGAATACGACAAAATCAAGCAACATACCGTCATCGGGTACGAAATTATTATGCAGGCGGGGATGTTCAAGGAATTACTCCCTGCGATTCGCTCTCATCATGAGCGTATTGATGGCAAAGGCTACCCTGATGGGCTGGTCGGGGATGAAATTCCATTAATGGCCAAGATATTAGCCATTTCGGATTCGTTTGATGCGATGGTGGCGGATCGACCGTATCGAAAAGGGTTGCCTGTAGAGGAAGCGCTGAATGAAATCAGGCGAGGGGCAGGCACGCAATTTGATAAGGTTTTGGCAGGACATTTCATCGAGATTGTGGAAAGACTGCCGCGTAAAGAATTAGAGAGTATTATCAGCCAAGAAACGCAGAGCAAAAAACAGTTACAGGAGGCGATTCACTGACGCTGTCTTCTGGAACTGTTTTTTGTTTTGGGAAAGAGCTGGTTCCATGAAGTGGAAGCACAAGGGCGCCGCGTTCGTCCCGGACGTCCCGTATGCAAGGAATGCATGGGAGAGCGGCCTGCTGCGAACGAGAGCATTTCTTTATTTTGCCGGGGTAAAAAGTAGGGTGGGCGGAAAGAAAAGTGGTTGTATTTTTATAAATTTGTTTGTATAATTACTCACATAAATAAATCTTCGAAACAGGGAGAGAGAACGATGGCAAAAGACAAAATTGTGTTGGCCTACTCGGGCGGCTTAGATACATCCGTAGCAATTAAATGGCTCCAGGAAACCTATAACTACGACGTCATTGCAGTGGCTTTGGATGTCGGGGAAGGAAAAGACCTGGACTTCGTGCAGAAAAAAGCGCTGCAGGTCGGTGCGTTGAAATCGATCGTAGTCGATGCGAAGGAAGCATTCGCAGAAGAATTTGTATTGCCTGCATTGAAAGCAAATGCGATGTATGAAGGAAAATACCCGCTGGTGTCCGCCCTGTCCCGCTACCTGATCTCCCGCGTGCTGGTAGAGATCGCGGAAAAAGAAGGCGCAGTGGCGGTCGCTCACGGCTGCACGGGAAAAGGCAACGACCAGGTGCGCTTTGACGTGTCCTTCACCGCTTTGAATCCCGACATCAAAATCGTGGCGCCTGTGCGTGAATGGGGCTGGACGCGCGACGAAGAGATCGAATATGCGAAAAAGAACAACATTCCGATCCCGATCAACCTGGACAATCCATACAGCATCGACCAGAACCTGTGGGGCAGAAGCTGCGAGTGCGGCGTGCTGGAGGATCCGTGGGCAGCTCCGCCGGAAGGGGCGTACGATCTGACAAAATCGATCGCGGATGCGCCTGATCAACCGGAAGAAATCGAAATCAGCTTCGTGCAAGGGAAGCCGACAGCATTGAACGGGGAAGAGCTCCCGCTGTCCGAGCTGATTCTGAAGCTGAACAAAATCGCCGGAAACCATGGGGTAGGCCGTATCGACCACGTAGAAAACCGGCTGGTTGGCATCAAGTCCCGCGAAGTCTATGAAACACCTGCGGCCACCACTTTGATTTTGGCTCACCGCGAGCTGGAATTCCTGACCCAGCCTCGTGAAGTCGCTTCTTTTAAACCGATCGTGGAACAAAAACTGGCGCAAGTGATCTACGAAGGACTCTGGTACTCGCCGATCCGCAATGCCGTTCAAGCGTTTATTGAAGAAACGCAAAAAAACGTGACAGGCGTCGTGCGCGTAAAACTGTTCAAAGGCCATGCCATCGTAGTGGGACGCAAATCGGCATCCTCGCTGTACAGCCACGAGCTGGCCACCTACAATGCAGGCGACCAGTTCGACCACAAGGCAGCGCTCGGCTTCATCAAGCTGTGGGGCCTGCCGACCAAAGTGTACGCGCAAGTAAACGAAGGTGTCTTGCATGAGAACATGAAGACAGACATCAAGATTTTGGACGAGAAGGATGCGATCAAGCAATGAAACTCTGGGGAGGACGCTTCACGAAGCCGACGAATCAGCTCGTAGAAGAGTATACAGCTTCTATCTCTTTCGACCAGAAGATGTGGCGTCAGGACATCGTCGGCAGCCTAGCGCATGTAGCCATGCTGGGTAAGTGCGGTATCCTGCCGATGGAGGAAGTCAGACAGATCATTGCTGGTTTGAAAAAGGTGAAAGAAAAAATCGAACGCGGGCAGGCGGAGTTTCTCGTCGCTCACGAAGATGTCCATATGAATATCGAGAAGATGCTGATCGAGGAAATCGGTCCGGTGGGGGGAAAGCTCCACACCGGCCGCAGCCGCAACGACCAGGTCGCGCTCGACATGCACTTGTTCCTCAGAGAAAAGCTGATGGAGATCATCCAGCTGGCGATGTATCTGCAGGAAGCCATGATCGAGCAGGCCAATCAGCATCTCGATACGATCATGCCCGGCTATACCCATCTGCAGCGGGCGCAGCCGGTCCTGTTCGGCTACCACCTGATGGCGTATGTATCCATGCTGCAGCGTGACATCGAGCGCATGACAGAGACCTGGAAGCGGGTGAATGTCCTGCCGCTTGGCGCAGGTGCGCTGGCAGGGACGACGTTCCCGATCGACCGTACGTTTGTAGCGGAGCTGCTGCAATTGGACGGCATTTACCAAAACAGCATGGACGCCGTCAGCGACCGCGATTTTATCGTCGAGTTTTTGGCGGATGCCTCGCTCTTGATGACCCACCTCTCCCGTTTGTGCGAAGAGCTGGTCATCTGGAGCAGCCAGGAGTTTTCGTTCGTGGAGCTGGACGATGCGTTCTGCACAGGCTCCAGCATCATGCCGCAAAAGAAAAATCCGGATGTCGCCGAGCTGGTTCGTGGAAAAACGGGCCGCGTCTACGGCAATCTCTTTGGCCTTTTGACCGTGATCAAAGGCTTGCCGCTGGCGTACAACAAAGACATGCAGGAAGACAAAGAAGGCATGTTTGATACGGTAGCGACCATTCATGGCGCGCTGGCTCTCCTGACCCCGATGATCCAGACGATGCAGGTGAAGACCGAGCGCATGCGTCAGGCTGTGACCAACGACTTCTCCAATGCAACAGACCTGGCCGACTACCTCGTGCGCAAGGATATGCCGTTCCGTCAGGCGCACGAAGTGGTAGGCAGAACGGTTCTGTACTGCATCGAGCACCAGAAGTACCTGCTCGATCTGTCGCTGGCAGAGTTTCAGAGCTTTTCGGGCATGATCGGCGACGACGTGTACGAAGCGCTCGCGGTCGAGACGGTCGTCAATGCCCGCAACGTGTTGGGAGGAACGGCTCGCATTCAGGTCGAGAAGCAGATCGAATGGTACCGCAAAAAGCTGGTGGACACCCACGAATGGGTGAACAAAAACAGCCAGAAGGTCATGATTGAATCGCTGATCGACATCGGCTCTCCGGTGCAACGATAATGAGCAGGATAAAAAGAAAGCGGATAGGCAAATCGCCTGTCCGCTTTTTGCATGGGCGGCAAGCTACAGGGACATGCGCAGGATTTGCGCCACGTCTTCGCTATTCAGCTGTTTGAAGCTGCCGATCGGTCCGAATGGCGTTGCTTTTTCTGCCATGACTTGCAGCTGTTCGTCGTTGATTTGGTAGTCGGCCAGACGGGTAGGGGCGCCAATCTTTGCGAAGAAGGCTTCGGTAGCCGCGATTCCTTCCAATGCCACTTCCTCGTCGGTCTTGCCGGATGGGTCGACGTTCCAGACCTCGACCGCGAAACGGGCGAAGCGGGCCACATTCTCGCGGTATACATAGCGCATCCATTTCGGGAAGATGATCGCCAGACCGCCGCCGTGCGGGATGTCGTACACAGCGCTTACCGCATGCTCGATCGAATGGGTAGCCCAGTCTGTTTCCACCCCGACAGGCAGGGTGCCGTTCAGCGCCATCGTTCCGCAATAGAGAATATTCGCACGCGCGTCGTAGTCTTTTGGATTGGCCAGGACGCGCTCCGCGTTTTCGATCACTGTTTTCAAAATGGATTCCGCAAAACGGGTCTGCAGCGGGATTTCCGGCGTATGGCTGAAATATTGCTCAAAGACGTGCGACATGATGTCGCTGATGCCGTAAATCGTCTGATCGCGCGGAACGCTGAACGTGTTCTCCGGGTCGAGGATGGAAAAGGTCGGGAAGGTCGTGGTGCCTCCGTGCTTTTCTTTCGTCTCCCAGTTGGTGACCACGCTGCCCCGGTTCATTTCGGAGCCGGTGGCGGCAAGCGTCAGCACCGTGCCGAGCGGCAGAGCGGCGGCAGGTGTCGCTTTTCGCGTATAAAAATCCCATACATCTCCTTCGTACGGCACGCCCACAGCAACGGCCTTCGCCGCATCGATGACGCTGCCTCCGCCAACCGCGAGAATCCAGTCGACGCCTTCCTGCCTGCTGAGCTCGATTCCTTTTTTTACGGTGCCAAGTCGAGGGTTCGGCTCTACTCCAGCCAGCTCCAGAACACGGCAGCCCGCTTCCTGCAAAAAGGAAATGACTTTGTCGTAGAGGCCTGAACGCTTGATGCTGCCGCCTCCGTATACCATCAGGACTGTAGAACCAAGCTGTTTCGCTTTTACTTGCAATTGGGACAGCTGCCCCTTCCCGAAAATGAGTTCTGTAGGATTATGGTAAACAAAGTTGTTCAACGTTCATGCCCCTTTCCGTTTCTCATTTATGATTCTTTTCTATTGTAGCCAACAGCATGAATGGAAGCTAGACGCCGATGTGCTGGCGGCCGTTTTGAAATAAAGATGTCGGATAAAAGCGGAAGAGTAGCCATTTCGACAAGAAAAAAGAGATTTAATGGATTCCATCATCGAAACAGGGTGGTATAATATATAAAATGGGGTTTCCCGCTGTTTTTGTCGGTTGGCTGATTTTTTTGCAAAAATAGCGGGGGTAGAGGAGCAGGGGCTTTTTGTCGATTAAATCAGGATCAAGAGATATAGATGGATCTAACAATGTAGGATGTGATTGGCTTGATCGAGATGTTTGAAGTATGGAAGACATACCCCAACGGCACCAACGCTTTAAAGGGTATCAACATTCGAATTGAAAAAGGCGAGTTCGTGTATGTGGTCGGTCCCAGCGGCGCCGGGAAATCCACGTTTATCAAGCTGATGCACCGCGAGGAGAAGCCGTCGAAGGGCCAGATCTTCCTGGGCGGCTTCAACTTGAGCCGGATCAAGGAACGGCAAATTCCGCTGGTGCGCCGCAGCATCGGCGTCGTATTCCAAGATTTCAAACTGTTGCCGACGCTCACGGTATTCGAAAATGTGGCGTTTGCCATGGAGGTCATCGAGAGCAGTCCGAAGCAGATCAAGCCGCGTGTGATGGATGTGCTGGGGCAGGTAAAGCTGAAGCACAAGGCCAAAATGCTGCCAAGTGAACTCTCGGGCGGAGAGCAGCAGCGTGTCGCCCTGGCGCGGGCGCTGGTCAACAGTCCGGGGATCATCATCGCGGACGAGCCGACCGGGAACCTCGACCCGGAGACGTCCTGGGAGATCATGAAGCTGTTTGAGGAAATCAATCAGCGCGGTACGACGGTAGTGATGGCGACGCACAACAGGGAAATTGTCAACACGATGAAAAAGCGGGTCATTGCGATCGAAGCCGGCCAGATTGCCCGTGACGAGCAGAGAGGGGAATACGGTTATGAAGATTAGAACGCTGGGACGCCACGTCCGTGAAGGGGTCAAAAACCTCGGGCGGAACGGCTGGATGTCGTTCGCTTCAATCAGTGCCGTTTCCATCACTCTTTTCATTCTCGGGGTCTTTCTGATCCTGGCCATGAACGTCAACTACTTCGCCCAATCGGTGGAAAAGCAGGTCGAAATCCGCGTGTTTCTCGACGTGCTGGCGACCAAGGAAAACGTCGCGCAGGTCGAGCAGAACATCAAGACCATTCCGAAGGTAGACACGGTTACGTTTATTCCGAAAGAAGAGGGGCTGAAGCAGTTCAAGGAGAGCCTCGGGGAAAAGGCGTACCTGTTTGAAGGATTGGAAAAGGACAATCCGCTGCCGGACACCTTAGTCGTCAAAACCAAAGATCCGAAAGACACTTCTGTCGTAGCCGCGCAGATCAAGAAGCTGGAGTACGTCAAAAACCTCAACTACGGGGAAGGAACGGTGGAAAAGCTGTTTGCCTGGACGGGAGCGATCCGCAACGTGGGGATTGCCTTCATCATCGGGCTGGGCTTTACGGCGATGTTCCTGATCGCCAATACGATCAAGCTGACGATCGTGGCGCGCCGCCGCGAGATCGAGATCATGAAGCTGGTCGGAGCCACGAACTGGTTCATCCGCTGGCCGTTCTTTGTGGAAGGGCTGCTGATGGGGATTATCGGAGGGCTGATCCCGACGGCGATGCTGACTATTGGCTACTACTACTTGCTGGACGGGATCCAGTCGAGCTTTGAGGCAGCCCAACTGTTCAAACTGTTGCCACTGTTCCCGCTGGTTTATCAAGTGGCGATGGCTTTGCTAGCGATTGGCGCGTTTATCGGCATCTGGGGAAGTCTGGTGTCTGTCCGCCGTTTCTTGCGGGTATAATTCGGTACAATGTGGGAGGAGTATCATGAGGAAGAAGATCGCGCTTGCACTCTTGATAACCGGTCTGGTAGCCGGATCTGCAATCCCGACCAACGTGAGCTGGGCAGCGAGCAAGGCATCGCTGGACAAGATCAATCGAGAGCTGAAACAAATCCAGCAAAAATATAACGCGCAAAAGCTGCAGGTGAAAGAAACGGATCAAAAGATCGTCTCTGTCCAGAAGCAGCAGATAAATTTGCAGACGAAGCTGATGCAGATCGACCTGCGCCGGAATGAGACCCAAAGAAAGTTGGACAAGCTCGAGACGCAAATGGACGATACAAAGGAAAAGGCAGCGCAGGCGCAGGACCAGCTGGATGAAGCCAAGGACCGCGTCGCCAAGCGCGAATCCCTTTTGAAGACACGCGTAAAATCGATGTATGAACGCGGCAATGTCTCCTATCTGGACGTTCTCCTGGGCGCATCCGATTTTGGCGATTTTCTCACCCGGATGGAGGGCCTGCAGCTGATCCTGGAGCAGGACACGCGCATCCTGGAGGACAACATCCGCGACAAGAAAACGATCGAGACGAAAAAGAAGGAAATCGATCACCAGCTGGTCGTATACGCCGGCATGTTCGAAGAGGCGGGAAACCTCAAGGACGAATTGGACAAGCAGGAAAAGGAGCTTCAAGTTGTAAAGGCAGAGATGCAGAATCAGGAAAAGGAGCTTCTCGAGATCAAGGAAGAAGAAGAACAGCAGCTGCTCGCGATCGCCAGAGAGCAGTCCGCCAAATACGCCGAGCGCGTGCGGGCAATGAGCTCGGGCAGCAATGGCTACAAGGGCGGCAAACTCGCGCTGCCTGTCGCAGCAGGCTCCTTTCGCTTCAGCTCCGGCTTCGGGATGCGAACGGACCCGTTTACCGGCCGTTCAGCTGGGCATAATGGTGTAGATATGGCAGCACCGAAAGGAACCACGATCATGGCTGCCGAAAGAGGAGTAGTAATCTTTGCAGGCTACTCCAACGGCTTCGGGAATACAGTGATGATCAAGCACAACTCGGAAATTACCACTCTCTATGGACATATTCGAGAAGGCGGAATCAAGGTTTCGGTGGGACAAGCCGTGGAGAGAGGGCAAAAAATTGCCGAGGTCGGCTCTACCGGCCGTTCAACCGGCAATCACGTACATTTTACCGTCTACAAGAACGACGTCGCCGTTGATCCGATGCCGTATCTCAGGTAAGAGAGCCTGGTCTGACAAATATCGCTAGCTGAAATGGCACACACTAGCAGCATATCTTTTTTTGCCGGAAGCACAAAGGATGGTGACGCAACAGTGAAATGGAAGGGACGTACCGTATTTGCGCTCGTACTCGTCTCGATCGTGGCCAGCAGCTTTTTGACCATGTCGATCATGAAAACCTCGGCAAATGCCAACGCGAGTCAAAGCGGGATTCTCACTGCATCGACCAGCACGATGCTAAGCGGCAGTGGAGACTATCCCCAGGAGTTCAAGAAGCTGTACGAGGCTTTTTCAGCGATCAAGAAAGATTACATCCAAAATGTCACCACGGAGCAGTTGGTAGAGGGCGCGATCGGCGGAATGGTGGGTTCCCTGGACGATCCCTACAGTGATTACATGGACCCGCAATCAGCTGAGGAGTTTACTTCTACCTTGCACTCGACGTTCCAAGGGATTGGAACCGAAGTGACGCTGCAAAACGGCAAGGTTACGGTCGTCTCTCCTTTCAAGGATTCGCCTGCCGAGCGCGCGGGATTGCGCCCGAACGACCAGATTATCAGTGTAAACGGGGAGTCGTTGGAAGGGCTCGACCTGCATGAGGCTGTGACGAAAATTCGCGGACCCAAAGGAACGAAAGCCGTATTGAAGGTCATACGCGCGGGTGTGGCGGAACCGCTGAACATCGTATGTGTGCGCGACGACATTCCGATCGAGACCGTGAACAGCCAGGTGTTGGAGAAGAACGGCGTCAAAGTGGGCGTGATCGCCATCACGCAATTCTCTACGGATACGGCCAAGCATTTCAGGGAACAATTGGCCAGCCTGGAGAAACAGGGCATCGGCGGACTGGTCATCGACGTGCGCGGCAACCCGGGCGGTTATTTGCTGGCAGTCAAGGAGATCGGGGAAGTGCTCGTGCCGCATAAAGGCTTGATCGTTCAGATCGAATACGGCGCCCAAGGGGAGCAGAAAGAAGAATACCGTTCGACGACAGACGCGCCGAAGCCGTATCCGATCTCGCTGTTGATCAATGGAGGCAGCGCCAGCGCGTCGGAAATTTTGGCCGGGGCTTTGCGCGACAGCGGCAACTACAAGCTGATCGGCGAGAAGAGCTTCGGAAAAGGCACGGTTCAGAGCACGATGGAAATGACGGACAAGAGCCAGCTGAAGCTGACGATTGCGAAGTGGCTCACGCCAAAAGGCGAATGGATCCACAAAAAAGGGATCGAGCCTGACATCAAGGTCAGCCAGCCCGCGTACTTCAATGCGACGCAGCTCCCGGCCGACAAGGTGCTGGCGCGCGATATGGCCGGCAATGATGTGAAAAACCTGCAGCTCATCCTGACCGGCTTGAATCTGTCCCCAGGCAGGGACGACGGATACTTCGACGCGAAGACAGAGCAGGTGATCAAGCAGTTCCAGACCGTGCACAAGCTGCCTGTGACAGGGAAGGTCGACGCAGCGACACGCACCCAGCTGGAAGACAGTCTGCGCGAGACGATGCGCAAGCCGGAAAACGATCTCCAGCTGCAAAAGGCGATCGAAGTCGTCGCCCAGCCAAAATAATCCACCGGTCGGAGGCAGGGAAATCCCTGCTATTCGTAGAAATGGTAACCACGGCTAATCGCATGCCGTGGTTTTTCTTTTTTGCTTTCGGAAAGTGCAAGTGCAGCGAAGGCTCCGCCACAAGGCTGGGCGCGGCCAAGTTTTCTAACCATTCGAGGTGAGGCAATTGACGATACAGGCAGACTTGCTTTCCATCGTATACGGACTTGCAGCGATTTTTCTCAATCCGTTTCTGTATCTCTTTCTCGTCTTTATTTATCTGCACTATCGGCGGCAGATGAATCTGGAGAGGCAATTGTTCGCAGTACGGATCCAGTCGCCGCTGCCCCAGACGATTCGCTCCGCCGGAATGGGCGTGGTGGCGGGCGTGCTGATTTCCTTGCTCGCAGGGGCTTTGGGCATCGTCGTACAGGCACAGGATTTGTGGCTATTATGGGGGTTGGCGATCGTGATGGCTTTGATCCGCTTGCGTTTTCTCTGCTTCGCTTACGCAGCTGGCCTGCTGACGGTGCTGAACGGCATCGCGCAGCTGCTGCCGTCGTGGAACACGGCTCCCGTCATCGGTCCTGTGTGGGAGCTGATCGGACAGGCCAAGCCGCTGCCGCTTCTGGCGCTGGTCGCGATCATGCACCTGATGGAGGCCATGCTCGTCCGCTGGAACGGGGGGAGAGACGCTTCGCCGCTGTTCGTCGAGGGAAAGCGCGGACGCATTGTCGGCGCGTATCTGCTGCATTCCTTTTGGCTGACTCCGCTCGTCATGTTTGTCCAGGTGGACAACGGGGCTGTCAGCGGGTCGCTCTATCCGGGCTGGCCGCTCTTTTGGCCGGAAGCATCTACTTTTGCCCTGATGCTCTTGCCGACAGTCACGGGCTTTTCGGACATGACCCAGACGATGACGCCGGGGCAAAAATCTTCGCAAATCGCGAAGCAGCTCACGCTGTATTCGATCGTTTTGCTGGCGTTGTCGGTACTGTCTGTCTGGGTGCCCGCCCTGTTGATCGTGACGGCGCTGTTTGCACTCGCGGGACATGAAGGCCTGTTCTTCCTGAGCCGGATTCAGGAGCAGAAGCAAACGCCGTACTTTATCCAATCGTCGCGGGGAGTCAAGGTCATGGGAGTCATCCCGGGGACGCGGGCGGAGGAGATCGGGATCGTGCCCGGTGAAATTATCGTCAAGGTAAACGGAATCAACGTGCGCGACAAGGAAGATTTGTATCCGGCGCTGCAGGCGAATTCGGCCTTTTGCAAGATGGAGGTGCTCACCCGCAAAGGGGAGCTGAAATTCGTCCAGTGCGCTGTCTATGCAGGGAATCACCATCAGTTGGGCATCATCGTGGTGCCGGATGCAAGCACGAGCGTCTACGTCGACCTGAAGCGCGCGAGCGTCGTGGAGCTGATCAAGCAACGGCTGGAAAAACTCCATATCGGGGCATAGAATAGAGGCCATCGGGAGGAACAGCACGCGTCTGCGGGCGCGCGGGTTCCTCCCGTTTGCTTTTTCTGCGCGGCATGCAAAAATCCGCACCCTTCGGCCGGGAAGGGTGCGGATTTGTTTGGTTCAGGCTGTGGCTTCGAAGCCGGTGATTTGGCTGAGCGATACTTTTTGGCCATCCTCCAGGACGAATTCGACTGCGCCGTTCTTCATGCTGACTGCCTGGATGACACCCGACAGGCTGTCGCTGGTGGTGCTGCCGTCCGGATTCGTCCGGGAAACGCCGTACGTAATGGTGTATCCGATCATTTGGGCGTATTGCAGCGAGTTCGTCATCGCCTGATTGTCCGGCTTGACGCTCATGCCCACGATTTCCTCCAGTTTGACGCTCTCGCCGTTGTCCAGCTGGAACGAAGCGGTTCCGTCCCGCATGGTAAATCCGCTAATCATCGCATTTTTGACTTCATCGACGGTAGGAATATCATCCGTTGTGGCAGGATCGCCGTCTTTGTCCACTTGACTGGTCGTTTTGTACGAAATCTGGTTGCCGATCATGTCCATGTACTTCAGGCTGCTGTCCAGTGCATTTCCGGTCATGCCTTGCGATTCGAGGCCTTTCACGTCCGCCAGCGGAATCGGATTTGTCTCGCCCGCCATGCGGAAGTAAATTTTTCCGTTGTCCATATAAACGGCTTGTATAGCACCTTGCTTGGATTCCGTGGAAGTCTCGCCGGTGATTTCATCTGCTGTCGTCAGGTCGTACGTGGCGGTGCGGCCGACCAGCGATTCGTATTTTTCCAGCGTGAGCATGCTGTTGTTGGACTGCTCCATCAGGGAGGCCATTCTGGTCATCTTTTCAACCATTGTCATCATGCTTGTCTGTTGAATAAACTGGGAGTTGTCCATGGGCGACATCGGATCCTGGTTTTTCAGCTGTTCCAGCAGGAGCTTCATGAACGCGTTGTTGTCCAGCTCGGTCGAAAATTCCTTTTTCCCTTTATAACTGAGGTAAGCCGGCACCATCGAGCTGCTGTTTACCGGAGTGCTATCAGACATGTTGGTTCTCCCTTCCTGTACGGGTTCCCCGTGCGGGCATGTACTTCCATTAACAGTATCGGATAAAGGGCGTGCGGGATAAAGACAAACATTTGTTCGAATTTCGGCTTATTTTTGTACGCATTGTGTTATAATGGAAATAGAAACCTTTACGCTACGAGGAGTTGAACGAGGGAATGGAGCGTTTTGAATTGGTATCGGAGTACCAGCCGTCCGGTGACCAGCCCACTGCCATTGCAGAGCTGGTAGCAGAGATACAGGCCGGTAAAAGACACCAGACCCTCCTGGGTGCGACTGGTACGGGAAAGACTTTTACGGCAGCTCAGGTGATCGCACAGGTGAACAAGCCGACATTGGTCATGGCACACAACAAGACGCTGGCGGCCCAGCTGTGTGCGGAGTTCAAGGAGTTTTTTCCGAACAATGCCGTAGAATATTTCGTCAGCTACTACGATTACTACCAACCGGAAGCGTACATTCCCCAATCGGATACGTTTATTGAAAAAGACTCCAGCATCAACGAAGAGATCGACAAGCTGCGCCACTCGGCGACCAGCGCCTTGTTCGAGCGGCGGGACGTCATCATCGTCGCTTCGGTATCTTGCATTTACGGCTTGGGTTCTCCCGAGGAGTATCGGGAGCTGCTGCTGTCCTTGCGCGTCGGGATGGAGAAGAGCCGGGACGAGGTGCTGCACCGGCTGGTGGACATTCAGTACAATCGCAACGACATCAATTTCACCCGCGGGACCTTCCGGGTACGCGGCGACGTCGTCGAGATCTTTCCTGCCTCCCAGAGTAAGCAGGCGATTCGCGTGGAATTTTTCGGAGACGAAATCGACCGGATCACGGCGATCGACGTGCTGACCGGGGAAATCCTGGGCCAGCGCGAGCATGCGGCGATTTTTCCGGCTTCCCACTACGTGACGCGGGAAGAAAAAATGAAGCTCGCCGTGCAAGGCATCGAGGCGGAGCTGGAGGAGCGTCTGGCCGAGCTGCGCGAGGCAGGCAAGCTTCTCGAGGCGCAGCGGCTGGAGCAGCGCACGCGCTACGATGTGGAAATGATGCAGGAGATGGGCTTCTGCTCCGGGATCGAGAACTACTCCCGCCATCTGACCGGATTGCCGGCCGGCCATGCGCCCTATACGTTAATCGATTATTTTCCGGATGATTTTCTCGTCTTGATGGATGAGTCGCATATGACTTTGCCGCAGGTGCGGGGGATGTACAACGGCGACCGCGCGCGCAAGGACGTCCTGGTCGAGCACGGTTTTCGCCTGCCGTCTGCAAAAGACAACCGCCCGCTCAGGTTTGAGGAGTTCGAGGCAAAGATCAAGCAGGCGGTCTACATTTCTGCCACGCCGGGCCCGTACGAGCTGGAGCACTGCCCGGTGCTGGTGCAGCAAGTCATTCGTCCGACGGGTCTGATTGATCCGACGATCTCGGTGCACCCGATCAAGGGGCAGATCGACGACCTCATCGGCGAGATCCAGGCGACGATCGCCAAAGACGAACGCGTCCTGGTCACGACCTTGACGAAGAAAATGTCGGAGGACCTGACGGATTACTTGAAGGAAGTAGGGATCAAAGTACGCTACCTCCACTCCGATATCAAAACGATCGAACGGATGCAAATCTTGCGTTCCTTGCGGCTGGGGGAATTCGACGTCCTGGTCGGGATCAACCTGCTGCGGGAAGGCCTGGACCTCCCGGAGGTATCGCTGGTGGCGATTCTCGATGCCGACAAGGAAGGCTTCCTGCGCAACGAGCGCTCCCTGGTTCAGACCATCGGCCGGGCCGCGCGCAATGCGGAAGGACGCGTCATCATGTACGCCGACAAAATCACGGACTCGATGAATGCGGCGATCAAGGAGACGGAGCGCAGACGCGTGATCCAGCAGGCCTACAACGAGCAGCACGGCATCACGCCGCAGACGGTGAAAAAGGCCGTCCGCGACGTGATCGAGGCGACCAAGGTGGCCGAAGAAAAAGCGAACTACTTGCCGCATGAAGACTTCAAGAAGATGCCGAAGAAAGATCGCTTGACGGTGATTGCACGAATGGAAGAAGAAATGAAAGAAGCGGCCCGCAACCTCATGTTCGAACGCGCGGCGGAACTGCGCGACCTGATTCTGGAGCTGAAGGCTGAACTCTAAGGAGAGATTTTTTTCATGCCATTGGAACATATCGTGGTCAAGGGCGCTCGCGCCCATAACCTGAAAAATATTGATGTGGTGATCCCGCGGGACAAATTCGTCGTGTTGACGGGCTTGTCCGGGTCGGGGAAGTCTTCCCTTGCCTTTGATACGATTTACGCAGAGGGACAACGCCGTTACGTGGAGTCCCTGTCCGCCTATGCCCGGCAATTTCTCGGGCAGATGGACAAGCCGGATGTGGATTCCATCGAAGGTCTTTCTCCGGCGATCTCCATCGACCAGAAGACGACGAGCCGCAACCCGCGTTCCACCGTGGGGACGGTCACGGAGATTTACGACTACCTGCGTCTTTTGTATGCGCGCGTAGGCAGGGCGGTATGCCCGGATCACGGCATCGAGATCCGGTCGCAGACGGTGGAGCAAATGGTGGACCGCGTGATGGAATACCCGGAGCGCACGCGCATGCAAATCCTCGCCCCGATGGTTCAGGGGCGCAAGGGCGAACACGTCAAACTGCTGGAGGACATCCGCAAGCAAGGATTCGTCCGCGTGCGGGTGAACGGAGAGGTGCGCGATCTGTCCGAGGACATCAAACTGGAGAAAAACAAGAAGCACAACATCGAAGTCGTCGTCGACCGGATCGTCGTCAAGCCGGATGTGCAGGCCCGGCTCGCGGACTCGCTGGAGACGGCTCTGCGGCTGGCGGACGGCAAAGTCATCATCGATGTGATGGAGCAGGAAGAGCTGCTCTTTAGCGAAAAGCATGCCTGCCCGGTGTGCGGCTTTTCCATCGGCGAGCTGGAGCCGCGGATTTTTTCCTTCAACAGCCCGTTTGGGGCCTGCCCCGAGTGTGACGGGTTGGGTGTCAAGCTGGAGGTAGACCCGGACATGGTCGTTCCGGATGCGACCAGAACCTTGCAGGATGGAGCGGTCGGAGCATGGGAGCCCAAGTCTTCGACGTACTACCAGCAGCTGCTGGAGTCTGCCTGCCGTCATTTCGGCATCAGCATGGACGTTCCGTACGAAGAGCTGTCGGCCGAGCAGACGCAGATTTTGATGTACGGCAGCATGGGAGAAAAGATCGAGTTTCGCTATGAAAATGAATTCGGCCAGGTGCGGGAAGCGATCGTTCCTTTCGAAGGGGTCATTCCCAATCTGCAGCGCCGCCATTTGGAGACGAGCTCGGACTACATTCGGGAACAAATCGAAGGCTTCATGAGCCAGAAGCCTTGTCCGGTCTGCAAAGGGCATCGCCTGCGCCAGGAGAGCCTCGCGGTAAAAGTCGGGGAGCGGAGCATTTCCGAACTGACGGACTTGTCGATTCTCGATGCGCACCGGTTTGTAGATGGGCTGGAGCTGACCGAGAGAGAGGCTACGATTGCCAATCAGATCGTCAAGGAAATCAAGGCGCGCCTCAACTTTTTGATCGATGTCGGCCTGGACTATTTGACGCTGAGCCGGGCAGCCGGGACGCTCTCCGGGGGAGAAGCGCAGCGGATCCGGCTGGCGACGCAGATCGGCTCCAGTCTGATGGGCGTCCTGTACATTTTGGACGAACCGAGCATCGGTCTGCATCAGCGGGACAACGCGCGGCTGATCCGCACGCTGGAGCACATGACCAAGCTGGGCAATACGCTGATCGTCGTGGAGCATGACGAGGATACGATGCTTGCCTGCGACTACATCATCGATATTGGGCCAGGCGCAGGCCCTCACGGCGGGCAGGTCATCGCAGCCGGGACGCCGGAAGAAGTCATGCAAGACCCCAAATCGCTCACAGGCGCCTATTTGAGCGGGCGCAAGTTCATTCCGGTGCCGCCGGAGCGCCGCAAGTCGAACGACAAATGGCTCAAGATCGAGGGAGCCAAGGAAAACAATCTGAAGGGCGTCAATGTAAAGATTCCGCTGGGCATGTTCGTCGCGGTGACGGGCGTCTCCGGCTCGGGAAAAAGTACGCTCATCAACGAAATTTTGCAAAAGACGCTGGCGCGGGACCTGAATGGCGCCAAGGTCAAGCCGGGTGAGCATCGCCGCATTCTCGGCCTGGAGCATCTGGACAAGGTCGTGGACATCGACCAGTCCCCGATCGGACGGACCCCGCGTTCCAATCCGGCTACTTACACCGGGGTATTCGACGATATCCGCGACCTGTTCGCGTCCACCAACGAAGCCAAGGTGCGCGGCTACAAAAAAGGCCGCTTCAGCTTCAACGTCAAAGGCGGCCGTTGTGAGGCGTGCAGCGGCGACGGGATCATCAAGATCGAGATGCACTTCCTGCCTGACGTATACGTCCCGTGCGAGGTATGTCACGGCAAGCGCTACAACCGGGAGACGCTCGACGTGAAGTACAAGGGCAAGAGCATCGCCGATGTGCTGGAAATGACCATCGAGGACGCCGTGGAATTTTTCCGCAACCTGCCCAAAATCGAACGCAAGCTGCAAACGATCGTAGACGTCGGACTCGGCTACATGAAGCTGGGGCAGCCTGCCACCACGCTGTCCGGCGGGGAAGCGCAGCGCGTCAAGCTGGCGTCGGAGCTGTACCGCCGCAGTACGGGGCGCACGCTGTACATTCTCGATGAGCCTACGACCGGCTTGCATACGGATGACATCGACCGCCTCCTGAAGGTGCTGCAGCGCCTGGTGGAAAACGGGGAGACGGTCCTCGTCATCGAGCATAATCTGGATGTCATCAAAACCGTTGATTACATCATCGACCTGGGACCCGAGGGAGGAACCCGGGGCGGACAGATCGTCGGGACAGGGACGCCGGAGGAAGTGGCGGAGCTGGAAGGATCGTATACAGGGAAATATTTGCGGCCGATCCTGGAGAGAGACCGTTCCCGGACGTTGGCGCGAATGGAACAGCTGGTTTCCAAATAAGCGTGTTCCGATAAGAAGAAGAGAATGACCTTGGGAAAGGGGAGAGAGGGATGATCCGGTGGATAATCAAGCTGTTGCTGAACGGAGCTTGCTTGATCTTGATCAGCAACTGGTTTCAGTCCATTCAGGTATCCAGCTTTGGCGTCGCGGTCTGGGCGGCTCTGATTCTGGGAATTGTCAATACGTTGATTCGCCCGATCCTGATGTTCTTCACGCTGCCGCTGAGAGTCTTGACACTGGGGCTCTTCTGGTTCGTCGTCAATGCCATCACCTTCTCGCTGACGGCGTACTTCATCGACGGCTTTGAAATAGGACCGTGGCCGGACAACATCGGGATCGTTATCCTTGCATCGGCTCTCATGAGTCTGTTGGGGTGGCTGATCGATTTGGTCGTAAGCAAACCGAAGAAGCAATAGGGGAATGGCAGCGAGAAAACAGCGAAAAAGGAAAACCCGCGGCTCTCAAAAGGGAGCAAGCGGGTTTTCTGGCCTGGAATCCAGTTTCTAGTTCTTTTCTTCTCGCAAGTGGGGAGGCAGGGGCTCGTACACAACGCCGCCCTTTAGCACACCCGAAGTGTTGAGTGTAGAAAGGAGAGCGAAGAATTCACTAAACAAGGTCCGCAATTTCTTCATGGTAAACCACCCTCTCATCATGATTTTGCCAAACGCGACAAAAGACGATACGAACTCGGCAAGAGAAGCACGGATTGCAAGAGAACGGCTAGTGTATATGTCATGCTGATATGGTAATTATATCCTACCAAACTTATAGAGAGAAAGCAACCCACTCCGATGAGCCACAGGACGATCGACCGGCTTCTGCGCTGGACGGCTGGGTCGTGCGGCACGTAGGTATGCTCCGCGGGCGCGTGTCGAAAATTGATCCCAAACGAGATTCCCGTACCGATGAGAACCAGCAGCTGCGCGTAAGGAGCGGGCAGTACGGGCAGGTGCTTCAGCAGGAATCCTCCCCCCAGCATCAATGCGAGGGTAGCCCCCAGACAGGTCCATGGGCTGCGCAGATGAGCACCGCTCGAGAACAGCCGGTGAAAATAAAAGAGAAAAAAGAGCAGCATCGTTTCTGCGAACAGATGAAGGAGAAGGGAACAAACAATCAGTGCTGCCAGATTGATCGCATTCAGCAGAAAGATTTCGATGCCGTGGGCCAGTTTCCCCAGGGAGTGCGGAACCTCCTCCGTTTTGAGACGCTTGGCCAAACGCATGGATACTTTTTCGGTCCAGGTCATGGGCTTGCCTCCTCCGAACGGGAATAGGGAAAAACAGCTACCGACTGAGAAACGAGACGCGAAAGCTGGTTACGCCATTTTCGGAACGAACGGTGATTTTGCCGCCGTACCGATCCGTGACCGTTTTCACGATGACCAGGCCGAGGCCGCCATCGCCTTCTTTTTTGGTGGTGTATCCGGCCTGGAAGATTCCGGAAAGCTTGTCCTTGGGAATCGTAGGACCGCTATTTTCAATCATCAAGAAATGCTCCCGCTCATCCTGGTCCCATTCGAGGCGGATGAAACGGTTTTCCTCCAGCTCATAGGAAGTGGCGCGAATGGCGTTGTCGAACAGGTTGCCCAGCACCTTGATCAGATCGTAGGTTTTGATTTGCGAGAATTGGCTGACGGTCCGGATGTTCATGGTCAGGGCGATTCGTTCCGCCAGGCAGACCTCCAATTTGGATTGCAGCAGGGAGGAGACGGCCGGGTTTTTGATGCTTTCCAGCAGCTGCGAGCTGGAATCCACCGATTTTTCCACCGTGACGGTCTCTTGCAGCAGCTGCTCGACATATTCTTTTGCCAAATCGACGTAGCCTTTTTTCAGGAAGCCGTTGATCGCGGTGTAGTGATTGAGCGAATCGTGCTTGATGGAACGGATCGCAGTGACCAGATCGTGAATGCTGTTTAAATACGGAGTGCCTGCCTCTTCCTCTACCTGGTTGATCGTCAGCATCAGATAAATGCGGAACAAAATCACGATGACGATAAACAGAACGAGAATCAGGATCTGGAACAGCATCTGGAACTGCGTCGAATAGAATGCCGCCAGGTCAGAGTTGTTATCCCGCAATAAGAACGACGTATTCAAAAAGAGAATCAAAAGAAACTCGATGCTGCCGACGAGCACGAGTAGCAATAGGTAACGGTTATTACGATTTTCGGGCAACAGTCGGTGAATATCGAATTTTGTGACCCGCAGTAATATGGCGGCTAATAGAAAGATTCCCAGGTACAGGCAGCGCATCGTGATCGTCTGCATCGTCGTGGAGAGAATCTCTTTAAAGTAAATTTGCTGACTGTTAAAAATGGCGATCACGATAGACTCGGCGATAATCATCGAACAGATGGCGGTCGTCCCCATAAAGACAGATTTGAGGATGTGAAAGCGATAGAACCCAAAAAAGAGCATCGTCGTCAGCAGGAACATGAGCAGTACCTTTGGCTGATAGGACATATCGAAGTAAGTCAGTGCTTCACCAGCGATTGAAAAGAAAATACTGACGCAAATGGCCTGCTTCTTTTTTTCGAATACCGAGTGATTGAATATGGCCAAAGCGATAGTAAGCAGCAAGAAGGCTTCGGGTATGTCTACAAATACAAAGCGAAGTATGAAATCCAAAGCTGTGCCTCCTCTCGTCCGAAATTCGGAGCGCAAATGATGTCAAATTTACTGTAACCTATGTAGCGCCTTAGACCAATATATTTTCTATCTTAAAAAATAACACGAAAAATGTAAATGATATGACAATTCACCTCATCAGGATTCCCTGGCCGAAGGTTGTCGCCGCCCTGGGCCTTCGCTACAATAGAGGTACACAAACGGGACGGAAATCCCAAGGTAGGGGGAAACTCATGCGAAAGACGAATGTCAGTCACCTCGCCGAGCATTTCAACATGGCGATCCTCAGCGGCGAAGAGGGGTTGGGTCGGGAAATTACCGTTACCGATCTGAGCAGGCCGGGTCTGCAGCTGGCAGGCTTTTACTCGTATTATGCGGAAGAACGTATCCAGCTCTTTGGATTGACGGAAATCAACTTCTTCCAGACGCTCAATCACGAGAAGCGGCTGGAGAGAATGAACTTCCTCATGCAGGGGCAGACCCCGTGCTTTTGCGTGACCCGCAATCAGCCCGTGCCGGAGGAAATGATCGAGGTGTCCAATGAACGCGGGGTTCCGGTCCTGAAGTCTCCTCTGGCTACGACGACATTGGTCGGCAAAATGACGAACTTCCTCGAAAACCGTCTGGCACCGACCACGACCATTCATGGCGTGCTCACGGATATTTACGGCGTGGGTGTCCTGATTATGGGCTCCAGCGGAATCGGCAAGAGCGAAGCGGCCCTGGAACTGGTCAAACGCGGGCATCGTCTGGTGGCCGATGACGCGGTGGAAATCCGGCAGACGCAGGCGGGCCAACTGAGCGGCAGCGCGCCTGAGCTGATTCAGCATTTGCTGGAGATCCGCGGGGTAGGGATTATCAACGTCATGACCATGTTCGGTGCCGGTGCCGTGCGGAATATGAAAAATATTGAAATGGTCGTGCAGCTGGAGCTGTGGGAGCCGCAAAAAATGTACGAGCGTCTCGGGCTGGACGAAGAGACGCTGAAGATCATGGATACCGATATCCCGATTATCACGGTGCCGGTTCGTCCTGGCCGCAACTTGGCGGTCATTATCGAAGTGGCGGCAATGAACTTCCGTTTGAAACGGATGGGGTACAATGCGGCGGTGCACTTCTCTCGCAAGCAGTCGGATGCCATCCTCGAAGATTCCGATTTGTAAAGAGTAAAGAAGGAGAGCGGCAGATGAGAAAAACAACGCGCTATCCCGTCCACGGAGCCAACCCGCTGTGGCAGCTGTATCGGACGGTGAGCTTTTGGAAGGTCAGCAAGAACTTTATCGTAATCCAGCTGGCGAGATATACGCCGTTTTTGTCCTGGAAGAACTGGCTGTACCGCACCTTTTTGCGGATGGAGGTAGGGCAGCAGAGCGCCGTGGCTTTGATGGTCATGATGGACATCATGTTCCCCGAGCTGATCAAGATCGGACGCAACTGCGTCATCGGGTACAACACGACGATTCTCGCCCACGAATACTTGGTGGAGGAATACCGGCTGGGGGAAGTCCGCATCGAGGATGAAGTGCTGGTTGGAGCGAACTCCACCATCCTGCCGGGAGTGACGATCGGCAAGGGAGCGATCGTGGCTGCAGGGACCGTCGTCCATAAAAATGTGCCGGCGGGAGCCTTTGTCGCGGGGAATCCCATGCAGGTCATCCGCAGCGGTGCGCCATCGGGAGACGAACAGGAATAAAAGAAGACGGAGAAGGACATACGAAGAGGGTCTGCTGCTTTGGCGCGGGCCCCCTTTTTGTGCTTCGTCTGTACGGTGTAGAATTTTCCGACTATTCTCATCTGTGTTGACCACTTCTGGTTTACGTGGTACGCTTCTTCAAAACACTTTAACTTACTACCATGTTAGCATAGTAAAGCGCGATCGATGGAGGGAAGGTACGATGGCAAAGCCGTTGGGATTTGAAAAGCCGCTGGGGATGCGGGACATTTTGCCGGATTCATTGGCAAAGCAACGGCATTTGGAGCGGGCGTTGCGCGAATGCATTGAGCGTTGGGGGTATGAAGAAATCTCTACGCCATCCCTGGAATATTACGACACCGTAGGAGCGGCCAGTGCGACGTTGACGGACCGGATGTTTCGGCTTTTGGACAAACAGGGACATACGGTGGTGCTGCGTCCGGATATGACGGCGCCGATCGCCCGTGTGGTTTCTTCCTTATATAAAACTGTTCCTTTGCCCCTGCGCCTGTTTTACCAGGCCAACGTGTTCCGCGCACAGGAAAAGGAAGCCGGGCGCAATGCAGAGTTTTTCCAGACCGGCATCGAGCTGATCGGCGATGCGTCCGTCGATGCCGATGCCGAAGCGATTGCACTCGCGGTGTTTTGCCTGCAGGCGGCAGGAGTAGAGACCTTCCGCATCGCCATCGGGCACGTGGATTTCGTGGATGGGCTGCTGGAGGAATGGATCGAGGACGAGCCGGTTCGCAATCAGTTCAGACAATTCCTGGTTGAGCGCGACTTCGTCGGATTCCGCCATTTGCTGTCCACGCTGGAGCTGGAGCCCGAGGCGAAGGAGCGGCTCGAGTCCCTGCTGCGGCTGCGCGGCGGCAAAAGCAAGATCGAAGAAGCGCGTGCGCTCACGAAAAACGGAAAGGCGAGACGGGCGGTCGAGACGATCGCGTCGCTGTGGGAGGCCCTCGAGGCTTACGGCGTAACAGACGATTTGCTGCTGGACTTTAATCTGATTATCAACCTGAACTACTACACAGGCGTGGTCTTTGAAGGATATGCGGCTGACCTGGGCTCTCCCTTGCTGGGGGGCGGACGGTATGATCACCTGCTGGCGCAGTTTGGGCGACCGGCGCATGCGACGGGCTTTGCGATCAAGATGGACCGGCTGCTGATGGTCACACCTGCTGCGGAAAGCCCGCCTGCCGTTCGTGTCCTCCTGTGCTATACAGAGGATCGGCGGACAGAAGCACTGGCGGAGGCGCAGCTGCTCCGGGCGGACGGACTCGTGGTCGTGACGTGGCTGGTGAACAATCCGGCAGAGGCGCAGGACATCCAGGGAGCTTCCTACAGCAAGGTCATCTGCTTGACGAAACAGGAGGAATAGGGAATGGGTTTTTCCGATCTTTCACAGAAACTGACAATCGCCATGCCGAAGGGGCGGATCTTTGAAGAAGCGGTCCACTTTTTGCAGCAGGCTGGCTTGCAGGTGACGGCAGAGCTGCAGGATTCCCGCAAGCTGGTGATCCCGGTGGAGAATGCCAGACTGGAATTTATTTTGGCAAAGCCCACGGATGTTCCAACCTACGTCGAATACGGAGTAGCCGACGTGGGCGTGGTAGGGAAAGACGTCCTGCTGGAAGAAGAGCGCGATGTGTACGAACTGCTGGATCTGCAGATCGGGTACTGCCGCATGATGGTGGCGGGGATGCCCGATTGGAAGCCGACGGAGGCGCCGCGGGTCGCGACCAAGTACCCGAAGATCGCCTCCCGCTACTTCCGCGAGCAAGGACAGCAGGTCGAAGTCATCAAGCTGAACGGATCGGTGGAGCTGGCGCCGATGATCGGACTTGCCGATCGCATCGTCGACATCGTATCGACAGGGCGGACCTTGAAGGAAAACGGGCTCGTGGAGCTGGAGCATATTTGCGAGATTACGACGCGGCTGATTGCCAATCGGGCAAGCTATCGGATGAAGAGCGAAGCGGTGGATGACATTGCGAGCAAGTTTCTGGAAGTCATCCCGCGAAAGGCATAGCAGGGCATAGAGAAAAGGGAGAGGTGACACAGCGATGCGGATCATATCAGCCAGTCAGTTTGATGGGAAACGGTCGGTAGACTCCGGGACAAGCGAGCAGCAGGAAGCCGTCAAGACGATTCTCGCGGACGTGCGGGAGCGAGGAGACGAAGCGCTGCGCGACTATACCGAGCGGTTCGATCGAGTGCGCCTGGAGCAGTTTCGGGTGAGCGAGGAAGAATTTGCGGAAGCGAGCGCGCAGGTTTCGTCGGAAGTGACGGCAGCATTGACGGAAGCGGCCGAGAACATTCGGGATTATCATAAACGGCAGGCACGCCAGTCGTGGTTCACCACGAAGGAGAGCGGAACGCTGCTCGGTCAGATCATTCGCCCCCTGAAGCGTGCGGGGCTGTACGTGCCGGGCGGGACGGCGGCGTATCCGTCCAGTGTGCTGATGAATGCCATTCCGGCGAAAATCGCGGGGGTGCGTGAAGTGGTCATCACGACGCCGCCGGGACGCGACGGGAAGATCAATCCGGCCATTCTCGTGGCGGCACAGATCGCAGGCGTGAAGGAAATCTACAAGCTGGGCGGCGCGCAGGCGATCGCAGCGCTCACCTATGGTACGGATCAGCTCAGGGCAGTTGACAAGATCGTCGGTCCCGGCAATATTTTCGTCGCTTTGGCGAAGCGGGAAGTGTTTGGGCTGGTGAGCATCGACATGGTGGCGGGGCCAAGCGAGATCGCGGTCCTGGCTGACGGGACGGCCAATCCGCGCTACATAGCGGCTGACCTGCTGTCGCAGGCCGAGCACGACCCGATGTCGGCAGCGATTCTCGTGACCACTTCGCAGAAGCTGGCGGAAGAAGTAGCGATAGAGGTGGAGCGCCAGCTGGCCGATCTGCCGCGCCGTCAGATCGCCGAAGCGTCGATCCGCGAGTTTGGCGCCATTTTGCTGGTCGACGATCTGGAGGAAGGCTTTGCGGCGATCAACCGGATCGCTCCCGAGCATCTCGAGATCATGATTGCGGAGCCATTCGAGCATTTGGGCAAGGTGGAAAACGCAGGCGCCATTTTCCTCGGTCCGTACAGCTCGGAGCCGGTGGGCGATTACTTCGCAGGCACCAACCACGTCATTCCGACCAATGGGACCGCGCGCTTTTCGTCGCCGCTGTCGGTCGATGATTTCATCAAAAAATCGAGCGTCGTCTCCTACAGCAAGCGCGACTTGCGGGAGAACGGACGTAAAATCGTGGCGCTGGCCGAGCAGGAGGGCCTGGCTGCGCACGGACGGGCGATTGCCGAACGGCTGCGTGACTTTGATCGCGAAGAAGAGCGGGAGCGTGACAACGGATGAGCGAGATCCAGAAGCGAACAGCACAAATTGAGCGCAACACCAACGAGACCAAGATTGCCCTCTCCTTTGGCATCGACGGGTCGGGAGAGAGCAAGCAGGACTCCGGGGTTCCTTTTCTCGACCACATGCTGGACCTGTTTACGCGGCACGGGCACTTTGACTTGACGGTCAAAGCAAAGGGCGACATCGAGATCGACTACCATCACACGGTCGAGGACATCGGCATTTGTCTGGGGCATTCCTTGCGCGAGGCACTGGGCGACAAAAAAGGCATCAAACGCTACGGCAACGCTTTTGTCCCGATGGATGACGCGCTGGCACAGGTCGTGATCGACATCAGCAACCGTCCGCATCTGGAGTACCGGGCGGCTTATCCGTCCAACGTGGTCGGGCAATTTCCGACGGAGCTGGTGCATGAATTTTTGTGGAAGTTTGCGCTGGAGGCGAGAATCAACCTGCACGTGATTCTGCACGATGGACACAATACCCACCATATGATCGAAGCGATCTTCAAAGCATTGGGCCGAGCGCTGGATGAAGCGACGACGATCGACCCGCGCGTCAAAGGGGTCCCGTCTACCAAAGGGGTTTTGTAGCATGATCGGCATTATCGACTACGGCATGGGCAATCTGTACAGCTTGAGCAAGGCGCTGGAGCGGCTGGGCTATTCCTATGATTTTGTGGCACAGCCGGAGCGGCTCGGCGAATGCCGCGGGCTGATCCTGCCAGGCGTGGGAGCGTTCGGCGATGCGATCGCCAACATCCGGGAGCTGGGACTGGAACCGGCGATTCACGACTATGCCGCGACGGGACGTCCGATCCTCGGCATTTGCCTCGGGATGCAGCTGCTGTTCGGAAAAAGCGCGGAGCATGGCGAGCACATCGGGCTGGGGCTGCTGAACGGAGAGGTCGTCCGTTTCGCGGGCGACTACAAGATCCCGCACATGGGCTGGAACCAATTGCAGCTGAGAGCGGATCATTGGCTTTTCGATGGGGTCCAGTCAGGCGACTACGCCTACTTCGTCCACTCCTATCACGTACAGGTGGGAAATGCGGAAGAATTGCTGGCGACGAGCGATTACCATCAGGATGTGACCGCGATCGTAGGGCGGGACAACGTCTACGGCATGCAGTTCCATCCGGAAAAGAGCGGGGAGACCGGGATGCGCCTGCTGCGCAATTTCGCTGTACAGTGTGAGGGGGTCTTGGCATGAGTTTCATCATTTATCCGGCGATTGACATACGCGGGGGCAAATGCGTTCGGCTGTTTCAGGGGGATTACGCCCAGGAGACGGTGTACGCCGATTCTCCGCTGACAATGGCAAAGCAGTGGGTAGAGCAGGGCGCCGCCTGGGTCCATCTGGTCGATCTGGACGGGGCCAAGCAAGGCAAGCCTGCCAACGCGGAGATCATCAAGGAGATCGCTCGCACGATTGCGGTGCCTGTCCAGGTGGGCGGGGGCATCCGGACCGAGGCGCAGATCGCCGATTACCTGGAAGCGGGCGTGGCGAGAGTCATCGTCGGGACGGCAGCGATCGAAGACGAGCCGTTTACCCGGGGCATCCTGCCGAAATACGGGGACAAGATCGCGATCGGACTCGACTGCCGCAACGGCATGGTCGCGACGCGCGGCTGGCTGAATACGACGGATGTCTTTGCGACAGAGCTGGCGAAAAGACTCGTGTCGTACGGAGCAAAGACGTTTATTTACACCGACATTGCCCGCGACGGCACGCTGAACGGACCGAATGTGGAGGAAATTGCGGCGCTGGCTGTCGCGACCGGCAAGTCCGTCATCGCATCCGGCGGCGTCAGCAACCTCGATGATCTGCTCGCGCTCTCTGCGCATGAGCAGGCTGGCGTCTCGGGGGCGATCGTCGGCAAGGCGCTGTACACAGACGCTTTCACCTTGGAGGAGGCGCTGAATCGCATGGGGGAGCGTGTGTAAGATGCTGGCCAAACGAATCATTCCCTGCCTGGACGTAAAAGAAGGACGGGTGGTCAAAGGCGTGCAGTTCGTCGGGCTGCGCGACGCGGGAGATCCGGTGGAGCTCGCCAAAAAATACAGCGAGGAGCGGGCAGACGAGCTCGTCTTTCTCGATATTTCCGCTTCCCATGAAGGCCGCAAGACGATGGTCGATGTCATCGAGCGCACAGCGGCGAACATCACTATTCCGTTTACGGTCGGTGGCGGCATCAACAGCGTCGAGGACATGAAGCGGATCCTCCGCGCCGGAGCGGACAAGATCTCGCTGAACACAGCGGCCGTGCTGCGGCCGGAGCTGATTCACGAGGGGGCGGCCGTATTCGGCTCGCAATGTGTCGTCGTCGCGATTGATGCCCGCAACGTGGGCGGTGACCGCTGGGAAGTGTACACGCACGGAGGACGCAACGCGACGGGCAGAGAGGTGATTGCCTGGGCGCAGGAAGCGGAAGCATTGGGTGCGGGGGAGATCCTGCTGACGAGCATGGATGACGACGGCGAGAAAAAGGGCTTTGGCATCGAGCTGACCAGACGGGTATCGGAAGCGGTCGGCATCCCGGTCATTGCCTCCGGCGGCGCGGGATCGCGGGAGCATTTTTATGACGTATTGACGGAAGGAAAGGCGGATGCAGCCTTGGCTGCTTCCATTTTCCATTATGAGGAGACCTCGATCCAATCGGTGAAAGAGTATCTCCAGACAAAAGGAGTTGTGGTGCGGCCATGACAGCAGAGATCGCGTGGGAACAATTGAAATTTGATGAAAATGGCCTCATTCCTGCCATTGTGCAGGATGCCGTGAGCAAGGAAGTGCTGACGCTCGCGTATATGAACAAGGAATCGCTGCAAAAATCGCTGGAGACGAAAGAGACGTGGTTCTGGAGCCGCTCGCGGGCGGAGCTGTGGCACAAGGGAGAGACTTCCGGCAACACCCAGCAGATTCTCTCCATTCGCTCTGACTGCGATGGCGACGCCCTGGTCGTACAGGTAGTGCCGAACGGGCCAGCGTGCCATACCGGCGCGTACAGCTGCTTCTCCGGCAAGCTGGCAGGGGGAACGGGTGAACAGGAAGCGTCTTCCGCGGTTCAGGCCGACCGCTTTGCCATTCTCGGGGAGCTGGAGCAGCTGGTTGCCGCCCGTGAAGCAGAGCGCCCCGAGGGCTCCTACACGACGTATTTGTTTGATAAAGGCGTGGACAAGATTTTGAAAAAGGTGGGCGAAGAGTCCGCCGAGGTGATTATCGCGGCGAAAAACCGCAGCCATGAAGAGCTGCGCTACGAAGCCGCCGATCTGATCTTCCATCTGCTGGTACTCTTGCGGGAGCAAAAGCTGCCGCTGGATCAGGTGCTCAGCGAGCTGCAGCGCCGCCGTTGAGCGCAGGTTTTTCGCTGACCGGACCCGCTCTCTTTGCCGGAGAGCGGTTTTTTTTATCATCCTCATGGACCGTTCTTCCACGGCGGCCGTATCAATATGGCTAAGGCTTGGCAAAGCCGGGTTTTCCAAGTACGCTTACCTTATCTTACTTTTGAGGAGTGTGATGGCCTATGATGAACCAAAACCAGAACCAAAATCGTCGACGTGACTCATTCGCCAATAAACCATCGAAGGGCAGTGAAGCATACGCGAGGACTTTTTCCGCAGCACGTAGGAGGGGACCCCTGCCTCTCCAGGGGTCTTTGTCATAAAGCTATCTGTTCCGGCAAACTCAGACAGGAAAGGAGGAGCACATGGCGATTCGATATGGGTGGCTGGTTTTGCTGGTTGCCTGCAGCTGTTTGTTTTCGGCCGCTGCCCACGCCGAAGACAAGGTTTTGCGCATCGCTTTTGATAAAGCGCTTCCACCGTTCTCCTCCGTGGAGTCAAATGGCGAGGTGGCGGGCTTCAACATCGAGCTGATTCGCGCCATCGCGGACCATAACGGCTGGGAGCCGGTCTCGCCCTGATGCTGGTAGCGGGTGTCGTGCAATATTGGAAAAAGCGCCGTGTAGAGGCGGTCCAGGCGAAACGAGCCGGCTGATGTACTCTTGCAAAGGAGCGAGAAGACTTTTCCTGCTCCTTTTTGCAGGGAACGTCCGTTTTATTTGCAAGAAATATCCTATGAAAATAACTCTTGATTTCGATTTTGGGATGTGATAAATTTTTTCTTGTTGGCACTGCAGAAATGGCGAATGAAATAAGTAAGGCTCGGTAGCTCAGTCGGTAGAGCCTCTGACTTTTTACAAAGGAAAAATAAGTGAAAAATATGAAGATATGCGGACGTAGCTCAATTGGTAGAGCGTCGCCTTGCCAAGGCGAAGGTCGCGGGTTCACCCTCGCAGTGAGAGCAGGAAGCGACCCTCGGGTACTTCAGAGCTGGCTTGCCAAAGAAGCGTTTCGACGCAGAGGCGCCAGGGGGAAGCGAGACCCGTCGTCCGCTCCAGGATTGTCCGTAAACACCACTTGCTATGTAGCCAGTGGTGTTTTCCTGCTTTTGCACCTAGAACATTTGCAAGACGAGTCAGCTTGTAGGGCGCGAGCGCATCTGGTACGATACTTGAAGTGCTGCTCCTACGATGTTGGAGGTTTTATGAAACATAACAAAAGTATACTGAAGAACACGACCGTCGTTGATTTCAAGCAAGATGCCGCTTTTTTTGTGGAACGTGGCACGCGCTTATTAAATCGGTACGACTATGAAAAAGCGTTGCGCTCCTTCCGTCGAGCGATCGAGCTGGAGCCTGCGAATGCGGAGTGCCATTGCCATCTGGCGAGTGCGCTGGCAGAGACAGGCCAGTTTGAAGCATCGAATGATGTCCTTTATGAGGTTATAGAAAAATGGGATGCCTCCATGTCGGAAGTGTACTTCTACATGGCCAACAACTACGCCAATCTGGAAGACTACCAGATGGCAGAAGAAATGGCGATTCGCTACCTTCAGGAAGACAACAACGGCCCTTATCGGGAGGATGCCGAGGAGCTGCTGGACTACATTTACTTTGAACTGGACATGCCGCCACGCCATTTTCCGAGCGACAAAGAAGACGTCTACAGCAAGCATGAACGGGCGCGTCGCAGCCTGGAGGAAGGACGTTTTTTGGAAGCACTGGATATATTAAAGGAGATCGTGGAGACTGATCCGTCCTTCCTGCCCGCATGGAACAATCTGTCGCTCGCCTACTATTACGTAGGGGACTTCCAGCAGTCCATGGGCACGATTGAGAAGACGCTGGAGATGGAGCAAGGCAACCTCCATGCCCTGTGCAATCTGGCGGTCCTGCTGTCGCATCACAACCATACCGCAGAGCTGCTCTCGCTGATGGACATGCTGAAAAAGGTCGTGCCGTTTCATCCGGAAAACACCTACAAGCTGGCGACGACGATGGGCGTGCTGGGTCAGCACGACGAGGCTTACGGCCACTACCAGCGGATGCTGAAGTCGACCGGCCGTCCGCACGAGGCTTGCACCTATCATTACGCCGCGATCTCGGCGTATCTGAGCGGGCGAAAAGACCAGGCCCTGCGGTGGTGGCAAAAAGCGAAGCAAATGGACCCGGAAGCCGGCGTAGCCGACCAGTACATTCAGATGGTAAAAAACGAGCAAGAAGGGGAAACGATAAAACCGATCCCTTATCAGTATAACCCGCCGCAAAAAGAGGTCTCCTGGGAGAAAGCTTCGTTCGCCGGCGTAGAGAATTTCAAGGCCGACCCGATGATTCGGGCATCGTTGCTGTGGGCGCTGCAGCATGGCCGGGACGAAGTGAAATTCGCGGTACTGCAGACCTTGTCCCTGATCGGCGACGACGAAGCCGAAACAGCTGTGCGCCAGTTTTACCATTCGACAGACAATCAGCAGCTGCAAAAGCTGGCTTTGCTGGCGCTCGCCGATATGGGAGCAGCCATGCCGGAAAATGCGCCGAAGTTCGCAGCAGGATCATCCGCCGACAAGCAGGGGGTGGAGAGCGTAGAGGAAGCCATTCACCTGTACATCATAAAAGACGGGCGGGTGGCGGCCGGAAACTGGTGCCTCCGGTTCTGGCAGGAGCAAGGGGAGTTTGCCAAAAGCCAAGTACAGGTGCGGAAAGCATTAGCATGGGTCGCCGCATTAGAATATGTATACGGAACCGTTACAGAGGAGAAGCAATCGCAGGCTTATCTCGCACAGAAGTACGGAGTATCTGTCCCTACCGTAGCGAAATGCGTCAAAGTGTTGACAATGCTTGATCCTAAATAGATTATTACATTATAATAAGTTTAAACAAGAATGCTTGGCTGCGCCAATTTCTATGGTAAAGTTTTATCTGTACAGGGTAATGACACACCTGCTTGATAAAGGAGGCATCCTCTATGAGTGAGCAAAAAGTTTATGATGTAATCATCGCCGGTGCTGGTCCTGCCGGTATGACGGCTGCCGTATATACTTCTCGCGCGAACATGAGCACGCTGATGCTGGAGAGAGGAATCCCCGGAGGCCAAATGGCCAACACAGAGGAAATCGAAAACTACCCGGGCTTTACTTCCATTCTCGGCCCGGACCTGTCCACCAAAATGTTCGAACACGCGCAGCAGTTTGGCGCTGAATACGCGTACGGAGAAATCAAGGAAGTGCGCGACGAGGCGCCGTACAAACGCGTCGTCACGGGTGACAAGGAATACCTGGCCAAATCCGTCATCATCGCCACGGGAGCAGAGCACCGTCTGCTAGGCGTACCGGGAGAAAAAGAGCAGTCCGGCCGCGGCGTATCGTATTGCGCAGTGTGTGACGGCGCCTTTTTCCGCAACAAAGAACTCGTAGTGGTAGGCGGAGGCGACTCTGCAGTAGAAGAAGCGGTGTTCCTGACACGCTTTGCGTCCAAAGTGACCATCATTCACCGCCGCGATCAGTTCCGCGCCCAAAAAATCCTGCAAAAACGCGCCTCTGAAAACGAAAAGATCGAAGTCATCTGGGATACCGCCGTCAAAGAAATCCGCGGCGAAGGCAAAGTGCAATCCGTTCTGCTGGAAAACACCAAAACAGGCGAGCAGCGCGAATTTGCGACCGACGGCGTGTTTATCTACGTGGGAATGGATCCGCTGACCGAGAGCGTACGCGCGTTGGGGATTACGAACGATGCCGGCTACGTGCTGACGGATGAAAAAATGTACACCCAACTCAAAGGCGTATTCGCCGCAGGGGACGTCCGCGAAAAAATGCTGCGCCAAGTGGTGACAGCTACCGGTGACGGTTCCATCGCTGCCCAATCCGCTCAACATTACGTGGAAGAGCTGAATGAAGCCTTAAAGGAACAAAATGTCACAATCTCTTAACCTGGTTGTAACATAAGTGAAATATTGGGGAGATAAGATAAAGACAATGAATTGACCCCCTTATCTATATAAATCATTGTTGCGTGGCTGGCATTCAGTCGCGCTTCTTTTTTTGGGATGGCTTGTCCCCTGGCTGCAATAACGGGGAAGCTTGCAAAAGGGTGCGAATATGCCGGGCAATATGGTATGCTATTGTCAGAATCGTAGGAGGCGAGCTGTGTGACGGAATCGGGAAACGATAAAGCCATTAATCTGCTGATTATTACGGGAATGTCAGGTGCCGGAAAAACGGTGGCTGTGCAAAGCTTGGAGGATTTGGGCTACTTTTGTGTAGACAACCTGCCGCCTGTACTGATTCCTAAATTTGCCGAACTGGTCAAACAGTCCGGTGGCAGTATTGAGCGGGTTGCACTGGTGATCGATTTGCGCGGGCGCGAGTTCTTTGAGAGCTTGTCTGCGACGATCGATACGCTGAACCAGATGAGCGGGCTTTCGTACCATATTCTTTATCTCGATGCGAACGACGCAACGTTGGTGTCCCGCTACAAGGAAACCCGTCGTCGCCATCCTTTGTCGCCAAACGGTTCGCCCCTGGAAGGGATTCACGCTGAGCGCCGCCTGCTGCAGGAGATGAAAGGATGGGCGCAACAGATCATCGATACGAGTCAAATGAAACCGGCCCAGCTGCGGGAAAAAATCATCAACCAGTATGGACAGCAGGGGTCGCCGCTTACGATTAACGTGCTTTCTTTTGGATTTAAATACGGGACTCCGATCGACGTCGACTTGATGTTTGACGTTCGCTTCTTGCCGAATCCGCATTATGTGGAAGAACTGCGCCCGAAAACCGGCTGTGACCCGGAGGTGGCGGAGTACGTCATGAAGCATAAGGAGACCCAGGAGTTTATTGAAAAACTGACGGACTTCTTGGCGTACACGCTGCCGCATTACCAGCGCGAGGGCAAAAGCCAGCTGGTGATCGGAGTTGGCTGTACAGGCGGAAAGCACCGCTCCGTTGCCATTGCCGAGCATCTGGGCGAGACCTTCGGCAAAGATTTTACGGTGCGCGTCAGCCATCGAGACATGGAAAAGAACAAGTGAGCATAGGATGGCAGGAAGAATAAGGGAATCAATCCCCCTGTGAAGGCAGGACGCATGTTTATGGGTAATAGGGATAATGAGGTGACATATGCCGACTAAGGGAATGGGGAGACTGCAAGCAAGGCAGTTGCGAATTGTCGTAATCGGCGGAGGAACGGGTCTGTCCGTTTTGTTACGAGGGTTGAAACACGAGCCTGTGCATATTACCGCAATTGTTACCGTAGCCGACGACGGAGGAAGCTCCGGGCGGCTGCGCAAGGAAATGGATATGCTTCCTCCGGGAGATATTCGGAACGTCCTGACTGCACTGGCTGATACGGAGCCATTGATGGAAAAGGTGATGCAGTACCGTTTTTCGTCAGGAACCGGATTAGCCGGGCATAATTTGGGAAATCTACTACTTGCAGCGATGAACGAAATTACGGGTGATTTTGTCACGGCTGTCAAGACATTGAGCGGCGTTCTGGCCGTTCGGGGAGATGTGCTGCCTGCGTCTACCCAGTCGATTCGTCTGGTAGCGGAGATGACGGATGGCTCCCTCGTCATGGGGGAATCGCAAATCCCGCTGACCGGCAAAGAAATCAAGCGCGTCTTTCTCGATCCGGAAGACGCGGTCCCGCTGGACGATGCTTTGGCCGCGATCGCAGAAGCGGATGCCATCTTGATCGGGCCAGGAAGCCTGTATACCAGCATCTTGCCCAATTTGCTGGTGCGCGGACTGTTCGAGGCCATCAAAAACTCGACAGCCCCGAAAATCTACATCTGCAATGTCATGACCCAACCGGGGGAAACGGACGGATTCACCGCTTCCAAGCATGTCAATGTGATGTATGAGCACGTCCATGGACCTTTTTTAGATACGATTATTGTCAATTCAGCAGAGCTGCCCCACCATGTGTTGGAGAAGTATGCGGAGAAGGGAGCAGCTCCTGTCCCATGTGATTTGAAAAAGCTGCGACAGCTGGGGCTGCAGATTGTCGCGAAGCCCCTGGTCACATTCGAGGACGGTTACCTGCGACACGATGCGCGCGCGGTGAGCAAACAGGTGGTTGCACTCGTCAAGCGCGGGCGAAAGGTGCTGAAGATAGAGAAGGAGTGAAGGCCGATGTCATTCGCCGCGCTGACCAAAAAAGAATTAACGATGCAGGAGGGTGCTGACTGCTGCAGCCGAGCTGAGCTATCCGCCTTGATTCGCATGAATGGCAGTCTTCAGTTCGGTGCCGGACGGCTGGTGCTTGACGTCACGACAGAAAACGCGGCGATTGCCAGACGGATTTACACCTTGATCAAAAGGTTGTTCCAGATTCACGCCGAGCTTTTGGTCCGGAAAAAAATGCGACTGAAGAAAAACAACGTCTATATCGTGAGAATCCCCAATAAGGCGAACGAGATCCTTCAGGAGCTGGGGATTATGGATCAGAGCCTCTCGTTTGTGGCAGGAGTCGCTCCAGACCTCGTGAAAAAGTCATGCTGCCGCGCAGCGTATTTGCGCGGTGCCTTTTTGGCAGGGGGCTCTGTCAATCACCCCGAGGCTTCCAGCTACCATTTGGAGATTTTTACGTCCTATCAGGATTTTTGCGAGGCATTGACCAAGATCGCCAATCGGTATAAACTAAATGCCAAGTGCATCGAGCGGAAAAAAGGGTATGTTCTCTACATTAAAGAAGGCGAAAGGATCACAGAGTTCCTGAGTCTGATCGGTGCTCACCAGGCCTTGTTCTACTTCGAAGACGTACGAATTGTCAAGGATATGCGCAACTCCGTGAATCGTCTGCACAACTGCGAAATTGCCAACATCAACAAGACGGTGAACGCAGCCACGCAGCAGCTGGAAAATATTCAGCTCATCGATCAGGAGATGGGCCTGGAGAATTTGCCCAGGCGTTTGCGGGAAGTGGCTGAGATGAGGGTAGCTCATCCCGATATTAACCTGAAAGAATTGGGTGAGATGCTGCCGAGCGGAGTTGTCAGCAAATCGGGAGTCAATCACCGCCTGCGAAAAATTAACGAAATTGCTGACAAATTACGAGAAAAACAAAATATTTCGATGTAGATGCATGATATACTAAAGGATAATAGTCAATGGAGCAAGGAGGTTCATTCATGGTTCAACAGCAGGTTGTGGTTCAATTGAAAACCGGTTTGCAGGCACGTCCGGCAGCCTTTTTTGTACAAGAGGCCAACCGTTTTGCATCAGAAGTGTTCGTAGAAAGAGAAAACAAGAAAGTCAATGCGAAAAGCATCATGGGCATCATGAGCCTTGCGATCAGTACCGGAACGGAAATCACCATTTTGGCAGAGGGGCCGGATGCCTCCCAGGCAGTAACGAGTCTTTCCAAGCTGGTAAGCAAAGAAGAATAGGCGCAAGGCCGAAGACACTTTCCCTGTGGAAGGTGTCTTTTTTTGGCTTGTCCATTTTCGCGGATGCGCATCATTTTTTCCTCCGTTGGGAAATGCTAATCGGTGTAAACCATGACAAGGGGGAAGCAAAGGATGACGAACCGCGAGACGAACTGCGACAGCTGCTACGAAGGCCGCGATGCGTACGACATGGACATCGACCGCATGGTGAACGAAGGCTTGGGTGGAGGACAAGTTTCGGATCAGAACGGACTGATTGAAGAAACGACGGTCCACACGATGAAGGGCGCGAGTAACGCTGAACAGGCCAATGAGGACGCGGAAGGCTGAGGAGGAGGGAACCAGCATGGATTTGACACGTGCACAGGAGATTGTCAGCACTGACGATAAAATCGTGGTTCATTACAAGGGAGATTCCGTGTGGATTGACGAGCTGGATGAGTCCACGCAGACGGCCCGCATCCATACGGAACGGAACCCTGCCAGCAGCTTGAGGGTAGAAGTGGGGCAGCTGGAGGAAAGACGAGAGCAGTGACTGCAAACCAAACCGGGCGAGCAACGGATGGCAAGCTCGTGCTCAATCCCGGAAGCGTAGGCTTTCCCGCTTACTACGAGGAGGAGCCATTTCCCCACGTTATGGAGTCGAAGTCACCCCATGCCAAATACGCCGTACTGTGGCGTACAGAGGTCGGCTGGAGGATCGAGAAGGTAGCGCTGCCCTACGACTGGGAGCTGGCCGCCAGACGAGCTGAGGAACAGGGCAGACCGGATTACAGCCACGCCATCCGGAAGGGCTATGCGCATATCCCGACGAAGTCTGACTAAGACGGCAAAACACCCGGCCATGGCGGTCGGGTGTTTGCTTTTTCATCCGTGATTTACTTTTTCGAGGAAGGCTCGGAAGTAATCACTTTGTCGATCAATCCGTACTCTACAGCCTGTGCTGCTGTGAGGAAGTTGTCGCGATCCGTATCTTTCTCGATGCGCTCCAGCGGCTGGCCGGTGCGCTCGGCGAGGATCTGGTTCAGGTGGTCGCGCATTTTCAGGATGCGCTTGGCGGCGATTTCGATGTCGCTCGCTTGACCTTGCGCGCCGCCCAGTGGCTGGTGAATCATCACTTCGCTGTTCGGAAGCGCAAAGCGTTTGCCTTTTTCACCGGCGGTCAGCAGGAAGGCTCCCATGGACGCTGCCATGCCGATGCAGATCGTGGAGACAGCGGGCTTGATGAAATTCATCGTATCGTAAATGGCCATACCGGCTGTAATGGAACCGCCAGGACTATTTATGTACAGAGAAATATCTTTGTCCGGATCTTCCGCCTGAAGGAACAACAGCTGAGCCACCACAATATTGGCTACCGTGTCGTTGATGGGGGTCCCCAAAAAGATGATGCGGTCCTTGAGCAGGCGCGAGTAAATATCGTAAGCACGTTCACCGCGGTTGGTCTGTTCAATAACGGTAGGGATTAAATTCATGTGCATCTAGTCTTCCTCCTCTCTTTGTAAGAATATCATACACAAAAGGTCAATGAAGGTCAAACAGATAACTGCAAGCCCTCCCTACCATGTTTGCCAACTTGCCTCCCCCTTAAAACTACTCAGACGGGAAAACATTTATTCTTCGTCTGCCTCAATCAGCTCTACCGCAAGACGGAGCGTGGCCGTCATCTTTTTCCCCTGAATAATCGTATACTCCTCGACCTGCTTGGCCTGCAGCTGATTGATGGCTTCCGCCAGCGCCTGCTCGTCCTTATAAGGCTGGATGGTCAACAGGCATTCTTCGTCACTTGCTTCCTGGTAGATCAGAAAAAAACGTTCGTTTGCCATGAGTCCCTCGCTTGTATAAGTTATCCACAGTCTTATCAACAGGTTGTGCACAAAAACATTTGTTCGCGGGAGGTTTTTTTTACCTGAGAAAATTTTCCTGCAAGCAGTTTGTTTAGACATAGTTTGGTCATGAACCAGAAAAAGGAATATGGGCGACTGCGTCGTCTGAACGGCAAGGAGCTTCCGTTTCCTCAAGAGATCGTGACCGAACGCGGTGTGGCTTATGTGAACGTCCGAGCTGGGAGCGAAGGTGAGCTACGATGCCAAGCACCGGACCTACAAGCTGACAATTCAAGTCAACTCGTAGGGAGGGGCGCAGCATGATTGCCAGTGTCGGGAGGATCCTTGTCCTTGCGGCGGCAGCCCTTTACGTTATTAATAAAGGGTATTCCCAGAAATAAGAAAAATATATAGTTTTTTTCCAAATGAATCTGGTTGCAAATTTTCTAATTTATTTTAAAATGTAGGAGTAGTTCGTAGTTTGTTCGTAAAGAAAAAGGAGAATGGATGCTATGAAAAAAAAGAAGACACTGTCAATTCTCGCTGCTACTTTTGCTTTGGGATCGCTTCTTGCAGGATGTGGGGGAGGGCAAAACGCCGCTCCGCAACAGAACGGAACTTCGGAGCAAAGCGGCGGCAGTGGAGCAACTGACGGAAAATTGGAAAAGCTCGTCATCGGCGTAGTCGGTCCGATGTCCGGCCAATACTCTGACTACGGCAGCACGGCCAAAGCAGGTGCGGAATACGCCCTGAAAGAAAAGCTGGAAGACTTCAAAAAGCTGGGCTTCGATGTACAGCTCTCTGCACAGGATGACCAAGCTGACCCGAAACAAGGGGTGGCGGTAGCGCAAATGCTGATTTCCAATCCTGACGTGGTCGGGGTGGTAGGCCATGCGACTACAGGCGCTTCGATCACGGCAGCTGCACAATACGAACAGGAAAGCCTGGTGATGGTCTCTCCATCCGCAACGGGCTCCGACTTGACCGAACAAGGCAAAAAAATCGTGCACCGCATTTGCGCGCGCGACGACCAGCAAGGCTCCAAAGCGGCCATTTATGCGAAAAACCAGCTGGGCATCAAGAGCGCTTATCTGATGCATGACAAGCAGGCCTATGGACAAGGTCTGGCAGAAGAAGTGAAAAAGCAATTTGAAAAAGACGGCGTGCAAATTGTGGGCTTCGAGGGGGTAACCGCTGGCGAGAAAGACTACAGCGCCGTCATCAACCAAATTGTCGCGGCGAATCCGGAGCTGGTCTACTTCGGCGGATACTACTCCGACGCCGGCATTATCGTGAAGCAAGCTCGTGAAAAAGGCTTCAAAGGCATCTTCATGGGTGGAGACGGCTACGACTCTGCCGACCTGGTGAAAATCGCCGGTGCGGATAATGCCAACAACGTCGTGTTCACTTCTACTGTAGGAGACGTAGGCGCGACCGAAGAAGGCAAGAAATGGATTTCCGACTTCGAATCGTCTACCGGCAACAAAGTGGGGATCTTTACTTCCTTCGGCTACGATTCCATGGGCGTCATGCTGAACGGTCTGGAAGAGGCGGTCAAGGCGAACGGCGGCAAAAAGCCAACCCGCGAGCAAGTGCTGGATGCGGTACACAAAACCAAGGACTTCAAAGGCAAATTCGTCAACGTGACGTTCGATGACAAAGGGGACAACACCTTCGCTTCCGTGTACGTGTACAAATATGAGAACGGCCAAAAAGTATTCATCGGCGAAGCGAAGTAAAAGACTGTTAGGACAGCCGGTTTGGGACATACTACGTTTGGCGTGACAACAACCTCAGCCTCAAGGCAAAGGAAGGGATCTCCATGTCAAACAATCGCAATACCCAAAACGGCGGCAACCAAGGCAACAGCAGCAAAACGCAAAAGAGCCAGAACCAGAAGTCTGAGCGCGACCGCAATCTGAACAAGCAGGACCCGCAGTAACGCAGCAACCAAAAGCCCCCGGAGCCAAGTCGCTCACGGGGGCTTTTGCATTTGGTTGGGGGAACGTCTGCCGTCGCGCCGGCTCGAGGCTGGTGCTTCGGCAGACGTTCAGGAAAGGCCCTGTTTGCTGGGCAAGCGCTTTTCCGGGTGATTGTAGCCTTGATGCTTCCGGTTCTTTCTATCCTTCGCCTGGGCTTCGTGGATCCTGGCGACAAATTCGCTCGTGCTCATCTTGGTAAAATCCATCTGACACCTCCTTGTTTTGCCTGTGGGCGGTCTACTCCCTTAGGATGACCCAATCTGATCGTCGGCAATCGGCAAGGTGATTTTGACGACGGTTCCCTTGTTCTTTTTGCTGGTAATCTGGAAGGTGCCGTTGTGGTCCTTGATGATCTTGCTGCTGATCATCAGCCCGAGGCCGGTGCCCTTCTCTTTGGTCGTGAAAAACGGTTCCCCCAGCTTGGAGAGGAATTCTTCCGATACGCCGCAGCCGTTGTCCGCAATCCGGACCAGCACCTGGCGATTGGGCAGCGTGCGGGTGGAGATGCGGATATCTCCACCAGTGGAAATGGCTTCGATGGAATTTTTGATGATATTGATAAACACCTGCTTCAGCTGATTTTCCTCGCCGGCGATGTCGGGGCATTTTCCGAACGAGGCTTGGAAGCGGATGTTTTTCAGGTTCGCTTCGGAGGCAAGCAGGGCGAGCAGGTTTTGCAGCAGGATCACGAGCGAGATCGGCTTGACCTGCAAATTTTGCGGTTTGGAGAGCACGAGAAGCTCGCTGACGATGAAGTTGATCCGCTCCAGCTCTGACAGCATGATATCGGCGTACAATCTGTTTTCCTGCAGACTGGGGTAGAGCAGCTGGATAAATCCTTTCAGGGAAGTCAGCGGATTGCGGATTTCATGGGCAATGCCCGCCGCCAGTTCTCCGACCAGGGAGAGCTTTTCCGCCTTGCGCAGCAGCTCCTCGTGATGCCTCCGCTCCGTGATGTCGCGGGATACCACGATGAAGCCGTCGCACTGGTGATCTTTCGTCAGGATCGGCACGCCCTTTGACTCCAGGACGATCCATTTGCCATTCTCGCACTGAAAGCGAAATTCGCAGATTCCTGGCTTTTGGGAGTGGATGAGGTGCTGAAAATGCCGGGTGACGAGGTGGCGGTCGTCAGGGTGGATAGACTCCAGCGTCATCTGCGGCATGGGCTTCCGCCCCAGCACGCGTTCGTGAGAGGGGGACAAGTAGATGACGTCCCCCGCTTTATCGGTAATCATGATGAGATCGTCTGACTGCTCGGCGATGATCCGGTTGATCTCCTCGTTTTTCAGCAGGGCCGCCTCGGATTCCTTGCGCTCCATGACGTTGCGCGCGACGAACATGATCTTTTTCACTTCGCCATGGTCATTGAGGATGGGGATGCCCCGCGTCTCGAATGTCACGATGGTGCCGTCCTTGTTGAGGGAGCGGGTCTCAAACTGGACAGGCTGCTTGCGCTGCAAGATTTCCCGATGATGGGCGCGCTGGCTGGGCAGATCGTCCGGGTGGGTGAGCTGCAGGCGTCCAGCAGGATGAAGTTCCGCCAGTGAATACCCGAGATGCCGTTCGACAGAAGGCGAGATGTAAATGAGCTCCATGGCAGGGGTGTAAAAGGTGACGATGTCCTCGGTGTGATCGATCAGCAGGCGGTATTTGGTCTCGCTCTCCTTCAGCGCCTCTTCTGCCTTTTTGCGATCCGATACATCCCGCGCCGTGCAGGTGGAGCCGATGATCGTGTCTGCTTCATCGAGGACGGGCACGATCGTCAGATTGACGTCGAGCAGCGTGCCGTCTTTGCGCTGACGGACCGTCTCGTAATTCGTGATGTGCACGCCCATCGTCCGGACGGCTTCAAAGAGCTGCTGGGTTTCATGGACCAACTCCGCGGGAATAAAGGTGTAGGGCTTCTGCTTTAGTTCTTCCAGCGTCCACTCGTAATAGTGTTCGAAGGCCTGATTGACGAGAATGAGGTTGTTGTCCATATCACTAAAGGAAATCGCATCCGTCGTATAGTGAAAAAACGCACGCAAGAGCTGATCGGAAAGCAGCTGTGGAGATGCTTTCCTCGTGAACCGCTTCCTTTTCCAGGATAAGGAGGATGTAAGTTTGTCCATGCCTGATTCCCTGCCTTGCCAATGGAGTAGTGTCATGCACTGTCATGTATATTGTTGTAATTATTCGCCTCGCAGATAGGCATCTCCTACCGGGAGCTGCGGAATTCACGGCACCGAAGTGTTTTTCACGATTGCCAGAAGCATGGACATTTTGAAACGGCGAAATAAGGTATAATGAATGGATAATGAAGAATAACAGGGGGATTGTGAATGTCGACGGGTTTTATCGTGGGAGTGGTCATTATATTCGTTATCATTATCGGGAGCACACTGTGGGTTACGAGTAAAGCTTACTCCCGTAAATCTGAACAAATCGATCCGTTGCCGACCAAAGATGGGATGCAAAAAGAGCTGGATCAATAGCAACCGCATACAGAAGCCTGCGGACGTCTGATGTTTCAGAGGCTGCAGGCTTTTTTTGTCCGGCTTGCAGCAGCGCGCGCATCGAGCTGGTCAATGGGAAGGCGGGCCGCCCCATCTCCTCTGGCAAAACAAAGAGAAGACTGGTCTGGACCAATCTTCTCAAAAAATCAATCGATGGTACGCCTGAAGGGAATCGAACCCCCGCACATGGTTCCGGAGACCATTGCTCTATCCACTGAGCTACAGGCGTGCAGTCATATAGAGTGATACTTCCTCATTATACGACATCAAATGAGAAAAATGCAAACAAAAACGTCTTTTGGGTGGATTTTTTTCATGAGGGTGAACTCATTCTTCCTTTTTTTCGCTCGAATTCAGTTATTGGCAGGAAAATTGCAAGAGAGAACGAATATAATGGGATATAGAGATGAGACAAAAGAGCAGCAAGAGGAAGTGCGGAAGAGGAAAGGGGTGAGCTTCATGAACATGGGACTGGGATTGTTTCAAGAACAGACGCTGAAGTTAGTGATGACGCCGGAGCTGCGGCAGGCGATCACCATATTGCAGTATTCGGCTGTCGATCTGATTTCCTACTTGCAGGAGCAGGCCACTGAAAATCCGGTCATCGACCTGGAAGCTCCGAGCGAAATTGCCTCCACCAAAGCGGAAAAGCCGACGCCGGAAATCGACTGGAAGGAAATCGTAGGGAATCGGGCATCTGGCGAGTACATCGCGCCGAAAAATGAAAGCACTTACAATCCGCTCGATTTTGTCCATCAAGGATCGGATACACTATACGAACACATGGAACGTCAACTCGGATATGTAAAAGGCTTCTCTCCCCTGCAGAAAAAAATCGCCCTGTTTCTGATCGGAAACCTGGACGAGAAAGGGTATCTCGAAGTCACGTTCGAAGAAGCGAGCGCCAGACTGGGAGCGGAGCTGCCAGTAATCGAGGACGTATTGGCGATCCTCCAGCACTTTGACCCGGTCGGCGTCGCTGCCCGCAGCCTGGAGGAATGTTTGCTGCTGCAGCTCGAGCATCTGGCGCTGGACGATGAAAAGATCGTGCAGGTCGTTCGTTTCCACCTGCAGGATATGGCGGACAACCGCTACCAGCGAATTGCCGACAAGGTAGGCTGCACGCCGCAGGATGTGCAGGCCATGGCGGATCTGGTCCGTACGCTCAATCCGCGCCCGGGAGCGGCCTATTCCCGCACAGAAACACGCTACATCATCCCCGACGTGGCAGTGGAAAAGGTCGGCAGCGAATACGTCGTCCTGGTCAATGACGTCGCGACGCCGCGCCTGAAAATCAACAGCTTTTACGAGAAAATGCTGAGCCAGCAAAAGAGCCATGAGGAAGCCAGGCAATTCATCCACGAAAAGCTGAATGCGGCGATGTGGCTGGCCAAAAGCCTGGAGCAGCGCCGGCTGACGCTGATGCGGGTGACGCAGGCCATCGTGGAGGCGCAGCGAGACTTTTTCGAGCGCGGCGTCCACTATCTGAAGCCGATGACGCAAAAGGAAATCGCGGAGCGGGTCAACCTGCACGAGTCGACGATCAGCCGGGCGACGAGCAATAAATACGTCCAGACGCCGCGGGGCATCTTTGAACTGAAGTACTTCTTTACCTCCGCGCTGTCGACCGCAAGCGGAGAAGCGACATCGTCGGAGAGTGTGAAGCGCCGGATTAAAGCCCTGATCGAACAGGAAGACCGCAAAGCGCCCTTGTCCGATCAAAAGCTCGGAGAACTGCTGCAGGCGGAAGGCATCGAGATTTCCCGGCGGACGGTCGCGAAATACCGGGAAGAAATGATGATTCCGGCTTCGGCGAAACGAAAGAGGTTTTAACGATTGGAAAACGGAAAAGCTTTTGAAATTGTCCTGTACGGACGAAAGAAATGCCATCTGTGCGAGGAGGTGGAGCTCGTCATCCGCGCCCTTGCGGAGGAGTTCCCCCTGCGTCTTGCCGTCGTCGATATCGAGAGCGATCCCAGCTTGCACGAGGAATTGATGCTGGTCATCCCGGCGGTTGCCATCGATGGAGACCTCGCGTTTCGCTCGGTCACGCACGTCGTGACCTACCAGGAGCTGCGGCAGGAGCTGATCAGCCGCGCAGGCAGATAAAAAGCAGCCTCCCCATGTCAAATAGGCTTGGGGAGGCCTTGCGAGTTTCTGACAGATGTGTTACATTCATGTCGGAACGAGATTTTCTTTTTTTTTACACCAAGCGGGACATAAAATGTATATAGAGGGACATAAAATGTCCCTATCTAAGGCAAGTCCATCCAATGGAAAACAAGGAAGAGGGTACATGCGCCGATTAATCGAGTTGCAACAAAAGCTGTTGCCTGATCTGCTTTACGTGCTGCGCGAGCGGTACATGCTGCTGCGTTCGATCTATCATCTGCAGCCGATCGGCAGAAGGGGTCTGGCGCAAGCCATGGATACGACCGAGCGGATCTTGCGGGCAGAGGTAGAGCTGTTGAAGGAAAGCGGGCTGCTCCATGTAACCGCGGCGGGCATGAGTCTCAGCGACGAAGGCGTGCAAGTGCTCGATGAGATGGAGCCGCTGGTAGGCCAGCTGTTCGGCCTGAAGGATCTGGCGGAGCGTCTCAAGCAAAAGCTCGGGATCCCGGAAGTCGTTGTCGTCCAGGGAAATGCGGACCAATCGCCATGGGTGAAAGAAGAGCTGGGCCGGATAGGGGCACGAGTCCTCAAGCAGGTCGTGCAGGAGGGCGATATCGTCGCTGTCACAGGCGGCACCTCCATTGCCAGTGTGGCCAAGCATCTGTCGCCGTCCGCTGTCTTTCGCTCCGTCCAGTTTGTTCCAGCCCGCGGCGGACTCGGAGAGCGGGTGGAGCTCCAGGCCAATACGCTTGCCTCTGCCATGGCCGCCAAGACAGGAGGCTCCTACCGTCTGCTGCACGTGCCGGACAGTCTGCATCCCGAAGCCTTGCAGACTTTGGTGAAAGAGCCGCAGGTACAGGATGTCCTCTCGCTTTTGCGCGACACGCGCATCGTCCTGCACGGGATTGGTGATGCGCTCACGATGGCGAGAAGGCGCGACTACTCGCCGGAAGAGCTGCAGGAGCTCGAGGCTGCGGGGGCGGTTTCGGAAGCCTTCGGGTATTATTTTAATGAAGCTGGGGAAACCGTCCAGCGCATGCCGACCATTGGACTGCAGCTGGAGGAAGTTCACAAAGCGGAAACGGTACTCTCCATCGCGGGGGGCGAGAGCAAGGCAAAAGCCATTCTTTCCTTTGCCAAACAGTCGTGTCAGAATGTACTTATCACGGACGAAGGGGCTGCCTGGTCTCTGCTGTCCACATGACTGCATCCAAAGAAGGAGGATGGCTTGCAAATCATAAAGCGATATAAGCAGGAGGTATTCATATGGTAAAGGTCGGTATTAACGGTTTTGGCCGCATCGGTCGCAACGTCTTTCGCGCAGCGCTGAACAATCCGCATGTAGAAATCGTCGCAGTCAATGACCTCACGGATGCGCGAACGCTGGCGCACCTGTTGAAATACGATACGGTTCACGGCGTGCTTGATCTCGATGTAGAAGCAGGCGAAAGCACGCTGATCGTAGGCGGGAAAGAAATCAAGGTACTCGCCGAGCGCGATCCGGCTCAACTGAAATGGGCGGAATACGGCGTGGAGATCGTCGTGGAATCCACCGGACGTTTCACCAAACACGAAGATGCGGCGAAACACCTGGAAGGCGGAGCGAAAAAAGTCATCATTTCCGCACCAGCTACGAACGAGGATATTACCGTCGTCATGGGCGTAAACGAAGACAAATACGATCCAGCGGCCCACACCGTCATTTCCAACGCTTCCTGCACCACGAACTGTCTGGCTCCGTTCGCGAAAGTATTGAACGACCAATTCGGCATCGTGCGCGGCTTGATGACGACCGTTCACTCGTATACCAACGACCAGCAGATCCTCGACCTGCCGCACAAAGACTTGCGCCGTGCCCGCGCAGCGGCTGAGAACATCATTCCGACCTCGACAGGGGCGGCCAAAGCGGTAGCGCTGGTGCTGCCTGAGCTGAAAGGCAAGCTGAACGGATTTGCGATTCGCGTGCCGACTCCAAACGTCTCGGTAGTCGACCTCGTAGCCGAGCTGAAAACCGATGTGACCGTCGATGATCTGAACAAAGCGCTGAAAGAAGCGTCAGAGGGTCCGCTCAAAGGCATCCTCGGCTACTCCGAAGCTCCGCTGGTATCCTCCGACTACAACGGCAATCCGGCGTCCTCGACCATCGATGCACTATCGACTATGGTCCTGGAAGGCAACCTGGTAAAAGTAGTCTCTTGGTACGATAATGAGTGGGGTTACTCCAATCGTGTCGTAGACTTGTGTCATTATGTTGCGCAGCGCGGTTTCTAACACGTAAAATAGAATTGGTGTGAATAAAGGGAGAGAGATCTCCCTTTTCCCATATCTGTTTTCCGTATTAAAAGCCAATGACTTGGGAGGATCGTTCATGAACAAGAAATCTATCCGCGATGTTGAGCTGACGGGCAAACGCGTTTTCTGTCGAGTCGATTTCAACGTACCCATGCAGGACGGGATGATCACGGATGATACGCGTATCCGTGCTGCCGTGCCGACCATTCAGTTCTTGGCGGAAGCAGGGGCAAAAGTAATCCTGGCAAGCCATTTCGGCCGTCCGAAAGGGCAAGTAGTGGAAGAGATGCGTCTGACCCCGGTCGCTGCCCACTTGTCTGCACTCTTGGGCAAAGACGTCAAGCAGCTGGATGAATCCGTCGGAGCGGAAGTGACGGCAGCCGTGGAGCAAATGAAAGCAGGAGACGTCATCCTGCTCGAAAACGTACGCTTCCATGCGGGAGAAGAAAAGAACGATCCACAGCTCGCGAAAAGCTTTGCCGCGCTTGCAGATCTGTTTGTGAACGATGCCTTTGGCGCAGCCCATCGCGCCCATGCTTCTACAGCTGGAATCGCTCTGTACATACCGGCTGTCGCAGGCCTCTTGATGGAAAAGGAAATCCGTTTCATGGGCGGTGACTTGTCCCGTCCGGAGCGCCCGTTTACGGCGATCGTCGGCGGTGCAAAGGTGAAGGATAAAATAGCAGTGATCGAAAATCTGCTGACCAAAGTCGATCATTTGATCATCGGCGGCGGGATGGCAAACACGTTCCTCAAAGCACAAGGCTACGGTATTGGTGCTTCTCTGTGCGAGGACGACAAGCTGGATTTGGCGCGGACCTTGATGGCGCAGGCAAACGTGCGCGGCGTGCAGCTGCTCATGCCTGTCGATGTCGTGGTCGCGGACCGTTTTGCAGCCGATGCAAAAAAAAAGACCGTCTCCATCGATGCGATTCCGGACGGCTGGATGGCGCTCGATATCGGTCCGAAAACCGTGGAACAATACCATCAGGTCATCGTCGCGTCCAAAACCGTCGTCTGGAACGGGCCGATGGGCGTCTTTGAAATGGATGCCTTTGCGCATGGGACAATTGGCGTCGCGAAAGCCATGGCGGAGTGCTCCGGTACGACCATCATCGGCGGCGGAGACTCTGTGGCGGCAGTCGAAAAAGCAGGCGTAGCCGAACAAATGACGCACATTTCCACAGGCGGCGGCGCTTCCCTGGAATTTATGGAAGGAAAAGAGCTGCCGGGTGTAGCGGCGCTCGCTGATCACGAATAGGGGGAGTTTTATTGAGAACGCCGATTATCGCGGGGAACTGGAAGATGTTCAAGACGGTCGCCGAGGCGACTGCCTTTGCGCGGGAGGCCAAGGCAGGCCATACGAAGCCCGGGGTAGAAAAGGTGGTATGTGCTCCTTTTACCGCATTGCCGGCGCTGCGGCAAATTTTCGTGGGTACGGATATCGCGCTCGGCGCCCAGAACATGCACTTTGCAGAGCAAGGGGCATTCACCGGCGAGATCAGCCCGGGCATGCTGAAGGAAATTGGCGTGAAGTACGTCATCCTCGGTCATTCCGAGCGGCGTCAGTATTATAATGAAACAGACGAGACCGTCAACAAAAAAGTGCTGGCGGCCTTCAAGCATGGGCTTCTGCCGATCGTGTGCGTAGGGGAGAGTCTGGATCAGCGGGAAGCAGGCGAGACAGCTGTGGTCGTCCGCACGCAGACAGAAGCCGCTCTGGCCGGCCTCGAAGCGGCACAGCTGGCGAATGTCGTCATCGCCTACGAACCGATCTGGGCGATTGGGACAGGCAAGTCTTCCACCGCAGAGGAGGCGAACGAGACGATCGCAATCATTCGTCAGACAATTGCGGAGCGCTTTGGCCAGGAGACTGCGGCCAAAGTCCGCATTCAATACGGCGGCAGCGTCAAGCCAGAGAACATCGCCAGCTACATGGCTCAGCCGGATATCGACGGAGCGTTGGTCGGAGGAGCCAGCTTGGTTGCAGAAAGTTACCTGCAGCTCGTAAATGGAGCTTCGCAGCAATAGGAGGAGAAACAGATGGCACATCGGCCGAAACCGGTTGCGCTGCTGATTGTGGATGGCTTTGCCCTGCGCGACGAGACGTATGGCAACGCGGTGGCACAAGCGAACAAACCAAACTTTGACCGTTACTGGAATCAATATCCCCATGCAACTCTGGAAGCGAGCGGGCTCGCTGTCGGATTGCCCGAGGGGCAGATGGGAAACTCCGAGGTTGGCCATCTCAACATCGGAGCAGGGCGCGTCGTGTATCAGGACTTGACCCGCATCACCAAGTCGATCCGGGAAGGCGAGTTTTTTGAAAACGAAACCTTGCTGGATGCTTTCCGTCACGTAAAAGAAAACAACAAGCAGCTGCATCTGTTCGGACTGCTGTCCAACGGCGGCGTGCACAGCCACATTGCCCACTTGTTCGCGATCCTCGAGATGGCGAAAAGGCAGAGCTTCGATCGCGTCTACATTCACGGCTTCCTGGACGGGCGGGATGTATCCCCGGACAGTGCAGTCGGATATATCGAACAGCTGCAGGCCAAGATCGCGGAAACCGGCGTCGGCAAGATCGCGACGGTTCAGGGCCGCTACTACGCGATGGACCGCGACAAGCGCTGGGAGCGGATCGAAAAAGCGTACCGCGCCATGGTGTACGCAGATGCCCCGCATTACCAGGACCCGATCACGGCCGTGAAGGAATCGTACGAGAAGTCGATCATGGATGAGTTCGTCATGCCGACGGTCATCACTGACGAGCAGGGGACGCCTGTTTCCACCATTGCGGACGGGGATGCGATCATCTTTTTCAACTTCCGTCCAGACCGTGCCATTCAAATCTCGCAGGCGTTTACCAATGAAGATTTCCGCGGGTTCGACCGGGGAGAAAACCATCCCCGCAACCTGCACTTCGTCTGCCTGACCCATTTTTCCGAGTCGGTGGACGGGTATGTGGCCTACAAGCCTTCCAACCTGGACAATACGCTGGGCGAGGTGCTGTCGCAGCAAGGTCTCAAGCAGCTGCGCATTGCCGAGACGGAAAAATACCCGCACGTGACCTTCTTCTTCAGCGGCGGACGCGAGCAGGAGTTCCCCGGCGAGACGCGCATTCTCATCCCGTCGCCAAAAGTCGCGACCTACGACTTGCAGCCGGAGATGAGCGCGATCGAGCTGACAGATGCGGTCGTAGCCGAGATCGAAGCGGACAACTTTGAGGCGATCATCCTCAACTTCGCCAACTGCGACATGGTCGGCCACTCCGGCAAGATGGAGCCGACGATCAAGGCGGTGGAGACGGTGGACGCCTGCCTGGGCCGGGTGGTAGAGGCGATCACGGCAAAAGGCGGCGTGGCCGTCATCACAGCCGATCATGGCAACGCCGATCTGATGCTCGATCCGGAAGGCCGTCCAATTACGTCGCACAGCACGTATCCGGTGCCAGTGATCGTGACCAAGGAAGGCGCTACCCTGCGCGAAGACGGTGTTCTGGCAGATCTTTCTCCAACCCTGCTCGCTTTGCTGGGAGTTGCGCAGCCTGCAGAAATGTCCGGCAAATCGTTGCTTGCAAAATAGCCCGCTCTGGCACAAACTGAAATGTGGTGCCTACCGGCTTCATCAATCATGGCGGGGAACCCGCACAGAAAAAAGGAGATGGATGAGAAATGGCGATCATTACAGACATCTACGCACGCGAAATCATGGACTCCCGCGGCAACCCTACCGTGGAAGTGGAAGTATATCTCGAAGACGGCTCTCTGGGACGCGCTGCGGTGCCATCCGGCGCTTCTACCGGCGCCTATGAGGCAGTAGAGCTGCGGGACGGCGACAAATCCCGCTACCTGGGCAAAGGTGTGCTGAGAGCAGTCGAAAACGTAAACGAAATCATCGCGCCCGAGCTGATCGGCATGGATGCGCTGGATCAAGTCGGCGTGGATCTGGCATTGCTCCAGCTGGACGGCACGCCGAACAAAGGCAAGCTGGGCGCCAATGCGATTCTCGGCGTATCCATGGCGGTTGCCCGCGCGGCAGCAGATTCCCTGGGCTTGCCGCTGTACAACTACTTCGGCGGCTTCAACGCGAGAACACTGCCTGTGCCGATGATGAACATCCTCAACGGCGGCAAGCACGCGGACAACACCGTCGACATTCAGGAATTCATGGTCATGCCTGTCGGGGCAGAATCCTTCAAGGAAGCGCTGCGCACAGGCGCGGAAATCTTCCACTCCCTGAAAAAAGTGCTCTCCCAAAAAGGTCTCAGCACCGCAGTGGGCGATGAGGGCGGTTTTGCGCCAAACCTGAAGTCCAACGAAGAAGCGATCACGACGATTCTGGACGCGATCAAAGCAGCGGGCTACGAGCCGGGCAAAGACGTATTCCTGGCGCTCGACGTAGCTGCGACGGAAATGTTCAAGGATGGCAAATATCACTTCGAAGGTGAAGGCGTCGTCAAAACAACCGAAGAAATGATCGCGTTCTACGAAGATCTGGTGAGCAAATACCCGATCATCTCCATCGAAGACGGCTTGTCCGAAGACGACTGGGAGGGCTGGAAAGCGCTGACGGACAAACTGGGCAGCAAAGTGCAGCTCGTGGGCGACGACTTGTTTGTCACGAATACAGAGCGTCTGGCACGCGGGATCGAAGCGGCGACAGGCAACTCCATCCTCGTGAAGGTCAACCAGATCGGTACGCTGACGGAGACCTTCGAAGCGATCGAAATGGCGAAGCGCGCTGGCTACACAGCTGTGATCTCGCACCGTTCCGGCGAAACCGAAGACTCTACCATCTCCGACATCGCGGTTGCGACCAATGCGGGCCAGATCAAGACAGGTGCGCCTTCCCGCACCGACCGCGTGGCAAAGTACAACCAGCTGCTGCGCATCGAGGACGAGCTGGGCGATACGTCCCGTTTTGGCGGACGCGCTGCTTTCTACAACCTGAAAAAGTAACGGACGGATCCCAAACAAGTACGACAAGGGCTGCAGCCGCGAGGTTCTCTAGCGCGGCTGCAGCCCTTTTTGCTTGCGTGAGCCGTTCATGGCTCGTTGGGCAGGCGACCAGCTCAGTGTATGGGGAAAAAGGGGAAAGTGCCTAAGCGGCATTCGCTCGTGCAGCCAACAGCAAAAAAAGACTGACCCGAAGAAAAAATGGGCCAGTCTATCGCTGTTTGTCAGGAGAGCAGAGCCGGATTGCGTTCCAGGACGGCTGCTGCCAGCCTGCTCTTGCTGTACGGGATGCACATCGGCGTGCCGTACAGAGGATCGAGCGTAATCTGGCAGTCCATGTCAAACACGGTGCGCACAAGCTCCGTCGTCAGCACGTCGTCCGGAGATCCCTCGGCTACGACAGTCGAGTCGTGAATGGCAACGATGTGATGGGCGTAGCGGCAAGCCAGGTTCAGGTCATGCAGGACCATGACGATCGTGCGCTGCTCGGTTTCGTTCAGCTCGAACAGCAAATCGAGAATTTCAATCTGGTGCGACATATCGAGATACGTGGTCGGTTCGTCCAGCAAGATCGTTTCGGTCCCTTGGGCCAAAGTCATGGCGATCCAGGCGCGCTGGCGCTGGCCGCCGGAGAGCGAGTCGACAGGGCGGTTGGCGAGGTCGGTGAGCTGGGTGGCTTCGAGCGCACTCATCACCATTTTCTCGTCTTCCTCTGACCATTGCTGGAGCCAGTTTTGGTAAGGATAGCGGCCTTGCTTGACCAGCTGCAGCACGGTCAGTCCTTCGGGGGCAGTCGGCCCTTGCGGCAGAATGGCGAGCCTTTTCGCGACTTCCTTGGTCGAGCGCTTGGCGATCGATTCGCCTTCGAGCAGGATCGCGCCTTCCTTCGGCTTGAGCAGTCGGGCCAGAGAGCGGAGCAGTGTAGACTTGCCGCTGCCGTTGCTGCCGATAAAGACAGTAATTTTTCCGCGGGGGATGTTCAGATCCAGCGCTTCAATGATGTTGCGCTCTCCATAGGACAAGGTAAGCTGACGGGTCTCCAGAGCTTGCATGAGGTTCTCGTCTCCTTCCATTAGCGATTTCGATTTTTGTACAGCAGGTAAATGAAAAACGGGGCGCCGACAGCCGATGTAAAGACGCCTACGGGAACTTCGATCGGGGTAAACGCCATGCGGGCGATGAGATCCGCGCTCAGTACGATCAGGGAACCGATGAAAGCCGAGAGCGGCAGAGCTCCGCCAAAGGATGGGCCAATCAATTGCTTGGCGATGTGCGGTGCGAGCAAAGCGACGAAGCTGATGTCGCCGCCGACGGAGACGGCTGTCCCGGTCAAGGCTGCGCAGATCATCAGCAGAAGGAAGCGATCCCATTGCAGGAGGCTTCCGAGGCTCGTAGCGACATCGTCGCCGAGCTGTTGGATGTTCACCCGGCGGGAGAGCACCGCTGCGGCGAGAATCAGGATGACGACCCATGGCAGGATCATGACCACATCGTTCCAGTCCACGCCGTAAATGCTTCCGGTGAGCCAAAGCAGGGCCTTGTTCTGCAGAAGAAACGGACTGAACGTAATCAGGATCGTCACAATCGCGCCGGCTGCTATCTTGATTCCGACCCCGATCATCACGAGCCGGAGCGGAGTGACGCCCTTTTTCCAGGCCAGTATGTACAGGAGCAGCGTGGTGAGAAGGGCGCCCAGAAAAGCGATGGGCGGCAGCCATTTGATGCTGGCTGTTTCGAACAAGAGCAGAAACCCGACGGCTGCGATCGATGCGCCGCCGGAGACCCCGAGAATGTCGGGAGCGGCCAGCGGATTGCGGACAATGCCTTGCATGATCGCCCCGGCTCCAGCGAGCGCTGCACCCACCAGGATCGCGACGATGATGCGCGGCATGCGAAACTGCTGGACAATCAGGGCATCCTGCTCATTTCCGCTGCCGAACAGCACTTTGAGTACGTCGAGAGGATGGATGGACATTTCCCCCATTCCCAGGCTGACCACCGCTACGGCAAAGGTCAGCAAGAGCGCGATCAGACTAAACCATACGGATTTCTTATGGAGTTGAAAGGAGGTAAGGCGTTTGCCCACTCGCAGAGACAAATACTCTTTCATCCTTTATCTAGCCCCTTTCGAGCGACATAGATGAAGAACGGGATGCCGATCAGGGCGGTCATGACGCCAATAGGTACTTCGGCAGGCATTGCGACGAAGCGAGCGGCGATGTCCGCCACCAGCAAAAGAATGGAGCCGAGCAGTCCGCTGTACAGCAAAATCCAGCGTGTGTCGATGCCTACGAGGTAACGTGCCAGATGGGGAGTGACCAAGCCCACGAAGCCGATGGGGCCCGCGACGGCTACCGCACATCCGGACAGCAGGACGATGACGGCGCCGGTTGCGATTTTCACCAGCAGCGTTCGTTGGCCTAGCCCTTTGGCGACATCGTCTCCCATGAGCAGCGTCTGGATCGGTCTGGCAAGCACGAAGGCAGCGATCCAGGCGACGAGCATATAAGGAAAGACGGTTGCCAGATACTCCAGCTTTCTTCCGCCGACGGACCCGGAGAGCCAGAAGAGGATTTCATCCGTAGCCTTCTCGTTCAACACCATCATGCCGTGGCGAATGGAGGAAGCCAGAGCGGTAATGGCTGCGCCTGCGAGCACGAGCTTGACAGGGGTCAGCCCGTCTCTGCCCAAAGATCCGAGCAGGTAGACGATGAATCCGGCGACGGCGGCGCCAAGAAACGAAATCCAGGTAAACTCGGTCAGAGAGCTGATGCCTGCGAATGTGACCGCAAACACGACAAAGAGAGATGCGCCCGCATTGAGGCCGAACAGCTCGACGTCCGCTACAGGATTGCGCGTGAGGGATTGCAGGAGAGTCCCTGCGATTCCCAGGCAAAAGCCTACCGTGATGGCGTTCAGCACGCGGGGAACACGGAGTTCCTTGATCGCGATGTGCTCATTTGAGCCGTTAAACTGAGTGTAAGCGTCAATGGCGGTATGCCAGCTGGTGTCGATCACGCCAAACACGAGGCTGGCATAGCTGAGGTAGGTGATCAATACAAAAGCGACGACTACGCCCAGGACCTTACCATAGTGATTTGACAGCAATGAGTTCATATGTACTACATCCTATCTCCCAGTTAGTTCTCTACTTTATTTAATGAAGGTACTATAGTTAAGTTTAGATGCAGGATGCACATGTGTCAATGATGCTGATATTCATTATCATTTTCTTGTTGACTTCTTATGGGCAGGCATGTAGGATAATCATTGGTATTGAATGTTATTCTCAATAAGCACTTAGGAAGGGGTACATTTCATCATGTTTTCTACATATCGGACCACGGGCGAAAAAGCATTTTTGGCAGTCCTGATGGCGTTGTTGCTGATTGTCACAGGTTGCGGGGGCGGAGGAGGACAGCAGGGAACCGAACAAAAGCCTGCTGAACAAAAACCGGCGGAGCAAGCGGCTGGCACATCCAATTCCTCTGACCAGTCCTACACCGTGAAGCACGCGATGGGCGAAACGACGATTAAAGGCACGCCGCAACGTGTGGTCATGCTTACGAACCAAGGGGAAGAAACCCTGATCGCTCTCGGCCTGAAACCAGTAGGGGCAGTAGGTTCTACCATTGTTCCGACGAAATTCTTCGACTTCGTAAGCAAAGACCTGGAAGGCGTAAAACTGGTTGGGACAGAAGGCCAGCCTAACCTCGAAGCGATTGCCGCTTTGAAACCAGACCTGATCCTGGGGATGAAATTCCGCCACGAAAAAATTTATCAGCAGCTGTCCGCAATCGCTCCTACCGTGTTTGTAGAAGAGCCGCGCGGCGACTGGAAAGCAAACTTCTCGCTGTACGCAGAAGCTGTCAACAAAAAAGCAGAAGGCGAAAAAATCGTTGCCGACTGGAACAAACGCATTGAAGATTTCAAGGCAAAAGCTGGCGACAAGCTGAAAACACAAGTATCTGTCGTACGATTCATGCCTGGTAAAGTGCGCATTTACTACAAAGACACGTTCACTGGCGCCATCTTTAAAGACCTCGGCCTCGCACGTCCGGCAGCTCAAGACAAAGAAGAGTTCGCAGCAGAAGTCACGAAAGAGCGCATCCCGGAAATGGATGGCGACATCTTGTTCTACTTCACGTACGAAACGGGCAAGGGAGAAGCGTCCAAGCTGGAACAAGAGTGGACCAACGACTCTCTCTGGAAAAACCTCAATGTTGTCAAAGCGGGCAAAGCCTTCAAAGTGGATGACACCATCTGGAACACTTCCGGCGGCGTAATCGCAGCGAACAAAGTGCTGGATGAACTGGAAGGCTACATCATCGGCAAATAAGACAGCAAACGGAAAAGACGACCAAAGCGAATGGGCTCTGGTCGTCTTTTTTTGCCTTGCGCTTAGCCTGCCATGTTGTTGATCGTGCCTCTCGGGTAAAAGACGTTCATGTGATCGATGAACACCTTGTCGTCATTGGTTCCGTCGGCAATGCCGGAAAAGACGATTTTCAGCTCGTAGTTGTCGTTTACTTTGTACGTGTAGATGGTTTGGCCTGCCACATTGGCTGTGCTTTGCGGTTTGCCCAGCGTCTTCACGACATCGGCCAGAGAAACGTATTGCAGCTGATAGTTGTAGGAGCCAATATCGACGATCTGCATCCCTTTGTTGAAGCCGAAGACGAGGCCGCGGTCGCGGTACGTATTGTACGTAATCCCGCTTACGTAGGAGACGAGATCCGGCTTGCCCCACTGCTGTTCTACGGTATCAAACACGTCCTTCTCTACTCGGTACTCGCTGCCGAGCGTCTGCCCGTTCTTCGCCAGGTCGCGCAGGGTGGTCAACAGCTCGGAGGAGTTCATGTCTGCCATCAGATTGCGGTTCCCTTGCGGATAGTACACGCTGTAGCTGACCAGAGTCGATGCGTTGTTGGCGGAAGGAAGCGATTCGAAAGCGAATTTGACCTGGTATTTGCCGGTCACATCATACGTGTAGATTTGTTGGCCGGCGAACTCGCCGACGCGGTCGGGTTTGCCCCATTTTTGCTCGATCTCGGCCAGCGTGATCGTTTGAATCCGCGGATCGAGAGAACGGATGTCGGCGATCTGCATGCCTTTGTTGTAGCCGAACACGACCTTGCGTTTGTCGTATGCGGCGTAAGTGAGACCGTTGGCATAGCGGGAGCTGTCAGGCACGCCCCACGCCTTTTCGACGGTATCGAATACGGTCGTCTCCACGGTGTAGGGGGCATTGATGACGGCGCCTTTTTCTGCTTCCTTGCGAATCTGGTCGAGCAGCTTTTCCGATTGGGGAGCAGCCGGAGCCGCAGTGGTCGCGCCATTGTTCACACCTGGAGGGGCGGGATAGGGAGCGGATGGAGCAGGGGACGTCCCGTTGGAAGCCCCGGTGGACGCCCCGGTGGACGCCTCGGGCATCGAAGTCGGCTGGTTGGTTTGAATGAGCGCCGCTCCCATCCAGCAGGCTGCGGCGAGGATGGAGCAGGCAGCCAGTCCTTTTCCGATGCGGCTGAATCGTCTTGTGTGCAGAGTTTGTTCCATGTTGGGTACCTCCTTGGACCGTATGGTAGTCATGATGGTTTGCTTGGCCTCGGGCGACATTTCGACATCAGGGAGTTTGGCCAGCCGCAATCGCTGCTTGCGTGCGTGATCGATGGCGGTGTGGCGGGCGATGGTCAGCAGCCATGTCTTGGGCTGTGATCTGACTTCGAACGACCCCACAGAGCCGAGCGCCTTCAGAAAAACATCCTGGACCAGATCTTCTACGTCGCGGTTGCCGGTGTAATAGACGAGAAACTTGTAAATATCGTCGCCATAGCGCAGAAACCATTGCTCGATCAAGTCGTTTTTGTCCATAGCTGAACCACCTTTATGCGTTCTCCTTGTAATTTGACGATTCCAGCCGAATTTCATTACAGTTCACACAAAAAAACTGCCGGAATGCCCGGCAGTTGGAGATGGGAACGTCAGATGTCAGGAACGGAGAAAGCTTCGCGTGTAAACCCGAGGCGATAGCTGATGAGGCTGATCAGCACGCTGGAAATGGCGGCAGAGGAGGAGAAGGTGAGCATGATGAGGATCTGATTTTCATCGAATCAAACGTAGGAATCATGCTCGCTTTTACGGCGCGCTTCAGGACGTCCTGGAGCGCTTGGCGATGAACCAGATTCGCTTGCAGACGCTCTGGTCTTCCTCGAGATCGTGCGTGATCCATAGCAGGGTCGTGCCGGTTTGCATGTGCAGATTGAACAGGAGGCGGCCTGCTGTCTGCTTGCTGATGGCGAGGCGCTGTTTTTCTCCGTCGGACAGCTGGTGGGCAGGCTTTCCCCATTCGAGATGATCCATGGCCAGCTGCTCCAGGCAGGCGCGCGCCAGCTTTTCGTCAAAGGGACGCTGATGCAGCACGCTCGTGATCCGCAGGTTGTCTTCTACCGTCCCGGGGAGCATGACGGGCTGCTGCGCGACATCGCTCATCGTCATCCGCCGCGCTTCAGGCTCCCAGTGACGCCATTCCTTGCCGTCGAGACGAATGGTCCCCTGATCGGCTTTTGCCAAACGTCCCAATATTCGGAGCAGCGTGCTTTTTCCCTGGCCTGGTTTGCCGAGGATGCCGATGATGTCCGGTTCGGTGATACTTGTCGTAAAATCTCGAAACAACCACTGATCGGGGAGGGCCGAGAATTGCTTTCCCAGGTTTTCAATTTCCAGGCTTGTTGTCATCTCCGCTCTGTTCTCCCTCCCTGTAATGCCGAAAACACCGAAGAGGACGAATCTCCGGTGTTTTTTCGTTCGGGCTATCTATGTACTTATTTGTGTTCAGACAGCCATTGTGCAACCGCTTGAATTTCCGGTTGCTTTTTCAGCACTCCTGGTGGCATGCCACCCTTGCCTTCTTTTATGATCTTCTCGATGTCTGCTGCGCCCAGAGTTGCGCCAATTTTGGTCAAGTTTGGCCCAACCATTCCTTCCAGGTTTTGGCCGTGACAGGAAGCGCAGTTTGCTTTGAAAACAGCAGCAGCGTCAATGTTTGCAGTCGGTGCGCCAGCGCCACCTGCCGCTTCTCCCCCGTGTTTTGGAGGGAAAATAATCGATCCTACGAGTGCGATGAGAAAAACTAGAAACAAGATACCAAACGAAGTGAAAAAGGCCTTCGCGGAATCAATTACGTCGTTTTGATTCATGTCTTTTTTGTTGGACCCAGCCATCTGACAAAGACCTCCCAAGGCAAATGATAACGGTTCAACTGCAATTTTACGGCAAAATCATGACCGTTGCAAGGCGACGAAAGAACCGACAAAGAACGTACACATTTTCCCTTTTATAGACAATAGCTTCCCGTTTCTTCTTTATAGTATTCCCTTGCATGCCGATAACGATTCTGGCAGAACTTCTCTATTCTCGCGACGGAAGTCTGCTTGCTGATCTCTGCCAATTATGTTAAAGTGGATGTATTGGTTTTTTACCGCCTTGGAAATACGTTTTGAGGTGAATGAAGATGGCATTGGCTGCGAAAATTTTACTTGTGATCGCAAGTATTGGCTTAATTATCGTCGTATTGTTACAATCTGGTAAAAGTGCCGGTCTTTCGGGAGCGATTGGCGGCGGCGCTGAGCAACTCATGGGCAAACAAAAAGCGCGTGGGATTGACGCACTATTAGGGAAGCTGACCGTTGTATTCGCGGTTGCTTTCATGCTCTTTGCGATTTTGCTCGGTTATTTCTTGAAAACAGGAGCGTAATAGACGAACGGCCAAAAGGCAGCAAGCGCGACTTGCTGCCTTTTTCTCTATCCCGATTGCGATGCGGAAGAGCGGTGAATACTACATAATAGGAGTGAAATGGAAGCGCGGTTGCAGCCACGCAAGAAGGAGGTTTGAGGATGAAGGATCAGGATATCCTGGCGTTCATGCGGGAACAGGCGTATCACCCGATGACCGTGAAGGAACTGGAGGAAGCGTTCGGGATCGAGGATGCCGGGACGTTCAGAGAATTGGTAAAAACGCTCAACGCATTGGAGGCGAGCGGCGAGGTCATACGGACGAGGGCGAATCGCTACGGCGTGCCGGAGAAGATGAATCTGGTGCGGGGGCGCTTGCACAGCCATCCGAAAGGCTTCGGTTTTGTCATTCCGGAGACGCCGGAGATGGAAGACATCTACGTCCATGCGAATGACATGAACGGCGCGCTGCACGGGGACACCGTGTTTGTTCGCGTGGAGAAGGAACCGGGCGGCAACCGGCTGGAGGGACGGATCATCCGCGTCGTCGAACGGGGCATCAAGCGGGTCGTAGGGACGTTCAAGGACGAGACGCATTACGCGTTTGTCACTCCCGACGAAAAACGGATCGGCAAGGACGTATTCATCCCGAAAAACGCGTACAACGGAGCGGTGGACGGCCATAAAGTCGTGGTGAATATCGTCCGCTATCCGGAAGGCCGGGTCAATCCCGAGGGAGAAGTCATCGAGATTCTCGGTCACAAAAACGATCCGGGAGTCGATATTTTATCCATTATTCGCAAGTACAACTTGCCGGAGGCTTTTCCGGCGGATGTGCTGGCGGAAGCTGAAGCAGCGCCGGATGAGATCTCCGAAGAGGAAATACGGGGACGTCGTGACCTGCGCGACCGGATGATGGTCACGATCGACGGAGCGGATGCCAAGGACCTGGACGACGCCGTATCGCTCGAGACTTTGCCCAACGGAAACGTGCGTCTGGGGGTTCACATAGCGGATGTGAGCCACTACGTCAAAGAGAAGTCGGCGCTGGACAATGAAGCGTATCGCCGGGGCACGAGCGTCTACCTGGTCGACCGAGTGATTCCGATGATCCCGCATCGTCTCTCCAACGGGATCTGCAGCTTGAATCCACAGGTAGACCGCCTGACGGTTTCCTGCGACATGGAAATGGACAAAGACGCAAAAGTCGTGAAGTACGATATCTTCCTCAGTGTGATCCGCACGAATGAACGGATGACGTATGCGGATGTGCGCAGCATTTTGGAGGATCAGGATGAAGCTCTGATCGAAAAGTACAGCGAGCTCGTGCCGATGTTTCGGGAGATGGAGAAGCTGGCGAGAAAACGCCGCGAGCAGCGGATGGAGCGCGGCGCCATCGACTTTGACTTCCGCGAGGCGAAAATTTATGTGAATGAGGAAGGCACGCCGACGGACATCGGGTTCCGCACGCGCTCCATTGCCGAGCAAATCATTGAAGAATTCATGCTGGCGGCGAACGAGACGGTAGCCGAGCATTTCCACAGGATGAAGCAGCCGTTCATGTACCGGGTCCACGAAGACCCCAACGCCGAAAAGCTGATGGCTTTCATGGAGTTCATCACCAACTTCGGGTACTCGATTCGCGGAAAAGGCAATTCAGTCCATCCGCGGGCCCTGCAGCAGCTGCTGGAGGAGGTCAAAGGGAAGCCGGAGGAAATCATTATCAGCACCGTGATGCTGCGTTCGATGAAGCAAGCGCGCTACGACGCGGAAAATCTCGGCCACTACGGCCTTTCCACGGAGTTCTACACGCACTTTACCTCCCCGATCCGCCGCTACCCCGACCTGATCGTACACCGCCGCATCCGCGACTGGATCGAGTCAGGCGAGCGGCTGTCGGAAAAACGGCTGGCGTACTGGACGGAAAACATGCCGCACATCGCGGAGCACGCCTCCCAGCGCGAGCGCGTGGCTGTGGATGCAGAGCGCGAGACCGACGACCTGAAAAAAGCGGAGTACATGAAGGAACGAGTGGGCGAGGAGTTCGAGGGCGTCATTTCGAGCGTGACTTCGTTCGGGATCTTCGTCGAGCTGCCGAACACGATCGAGGGCTTGGTACACGTCAGTTATTTGACGGACGACTACTATCACTACCACGAGAAAATGTACGCCCTGATCGGCGAGCGAACGGGCAAGCAGTTCCGCATCGGGGATGTGGTGCAGGTGCGGGTAGCGAATGTCAACGTCGAGGAGCGCATCATCGACTTTGAAATCGTGGGCATGACCAAGGCAGCCGGCTTCCGCGGCAGCAAGGAGCGCACCCCGAAGGTCATCGACGGACGGGGAGGAGAGCGGCGTGGCGGCACACGCGGCAAGCAGGACCGCTCCCGTGCAGACCGTCCGGACCGGCAGAAGGACAAACCGCATCCGGCGGCCCTCCGCCAAAAGTACAAGGAGCGCCGGAAAAACGAGGGCAAAAAGCCTTCCCGCCGTTCAGGCGCGCGCTCTGCTTCGGATGTTAATGAAGATGTCGTGGCGATCGGCACAGGAGAAGGCGCGGGAGAGACGCCGACCCAGCGTCAGAAGGGCTACTGGGAGGACCTCGTCCTTTCCAAAAAGAAAAACCGCAAGAACGTCGCCAGCAGCGCCAAGCGGAAGCGTCGTTAAACATTTGTGTAAGGGCGGTTTTTGCGGCAAATGGCCGGGTAAACGCCTTGCCACTGGGAGCAAAATTTGCTAGACTTACCTTTACAAAACAGCAAGCGAGGTGATCTCCATGTCCAAAGACAAAGCCGGGACCAAAACAGTCGCCCAAAACCGAAAAGCACGCCACGATTACCACATCGAGCAAGTATTCGAAGCGGGCATCGCGCTGACCGGTACGGAGATCAAAGCCGTGCGAGCGGCCCGCGTCCAGCTCAAGGACAGCTTCGCCCGCATCCAGGACGGCGAGCTGCTGCTGTACAACGTGCACATCAGCCCGTACGAACAGGGCAACCGCTTCAACCACGAGCCGGAGCGCACGCGCAAGCTGCTGATGAGACGCCTGGAAATCCTCAAGCTGAACGGCCTGATCCGCGAGAGAGGCTACTCGCTCGTCCCGCTCAGCATTTACCTGAAGGGCGGCTGGGCCAAAGTCGAGCTGGCGCTGGTTAAAGGGAAAAAGAACTACGACAAGCGCGAGGACCTCAAGAAAAAGGACGCTGCGCGCGAAGTGGAACGCGCCTTGCGGGAGCGGCAAAAAGCGTAGGACGCAGGGATTTTGCCTTCCTGGACTGCTTGAACGATTTCTGCCGCAAACGGGCACAGGGACTAAAAGCAGCTCAACAAGCGCTGGAAGCAAGGAGCACAACTCTAGCCTGCCTTACACGGCAAGCAACGGATCGGCTTGTTCTCAGGTGGATTGGCTCAAGCTGGCATGCTTGGCAGGAATCGATGTTGAGATTTGCCTGTCCGATGTGCTATAGTGAAGGAGCAGTAAACACTGTTAACTACCATAGTCTAGGTGCGGAACACGAGGTCGTCTCTTCACCTAGACTTTTTGTCACCTTTTCTACCATGGGGGCGTTCTGGATTCGACGGGGATGGTAGAGCATGAGAAGCGAGCCGGGGGGTTGCGGACCTCGTCATCAACGCAAACGCCATTAACTGGCAACAAACAACTTTCTCTCGCTGCTTAATAACCAGTGAGGCGCTACCACTCCATCGCCCATGTGGCGTGACTAGCGCTCAACTTTAGTGGGATACGCCGGAGGCTTCCGCCTGGAGCCAAAGGAAGAAGAGCAATCAGGCTAGGTGCCAGGTCAGCGCGTCACTCCGCGAATCTGTCACCGAAACTCTAAATGAGTGACTGCGCTCGGAGATGCTCATGTATCGCTGTTTTCGGACGGGGGTTCGAATCCCCCCGCCTCCACCTAATAAATCCACAATTTTGATCTTGAAGATAACATCTACATGCTCTTTGTAGACGATCACTTTTTCGACATAGCTACCGATGAACTTTTTGATCTCGGGAATGTTTTTCTCAGCTACATACGATTTGAACATGCCAAACAGTTGTCGCAGGATTTCCTCCGTGATGACTGTTTTTTTTGTTCTTCCAATTCTGTCATTTTCTCAAGGAAAGTCGATTGAGTGAAGCCTTGGGCGACTGCTGAAACGATATTGTCGAGCTGCTTGGTGACGTCTTGCAGATTGGCTTTCAGTGCCAACAACTCTTCCCGCCTTTCTGTGTTCAGCGAATTTTGGTACTCGTTCAACTGCTCGACAAGTTGAGGGATCACGTCGTCATTGAAAATCTTACTGTGTAGCTCGGAGATGACAAAGCTTTCGATGTGCTCTCGGCGCAGCTCCTTGTTGTCGCAGGTCTTCTTGTTGTCTCGGTTGCCGCAACGGTAGGTAACGTACTTCATTTTGTTCCTGCCAATCGGGCGGCAGTTGCCCATCATAGCAAACTCTTGGTCTAGCTTCTCCAGGCATTCACCACAGACGATCAGGCCGCTGAGCAGGTAAGATTCCTTTGCTTTATACGCGGCAGGTGAGCGCTTGTTTGCTGTCATTTTTTCTACGACCTTTTGGTAGTCTGCGGGGGAGACAAGTGCTGGCATTCCGTCAGGAACGCGAATCACGTCATTGTCTCCCTTGACGGCGTGTCCGTTGCGTTTGCCGAAAGCATTTTTGCTTGCAGTCTTGTTGAAGACATACACGCCGCTATACTTTTCGTTTCGCAAGATGTCGTGAATGCTGTTCTTACGTAAGCGTCAAATCCGCCCCACCTGTTCTTGAAAAACAGAGTCTGCCACAATAAATCCATCATCATTCAGGAGAGGATGGATTCAGCATGGAAGAAACCCTACAGCAACTATGGGCAAAACGAATCGTGTCTTATCAGGAAAGTGGGCAAACGATGAAAGTATGGTGTGCCGAGCAAAAGCTGCCCATTCATCAGTTAAAATATTGGCTGTACAAAGCTCAACAACAACAGATTACGGCATCAGCTGCTACCATGTTTCGCCGTGTAGCCGTTCCTGCCCCGACAACGGAACCTGACCGGTTATGGATACAGGTGGGTTCCGCCCGTATTGGGGTAAGTCCCGGCTTTGAGCCTCAACTCCTTCGTGACGTGGTTGCCGCGCTGATTCCCGAATGCTAAATCTGACGGGAACTACGCAGGTGTATCTAGCTTGTGGACCTACGGATTTGCGCAAATCGATTGACGGATTGGCCGTAATCGTCCAGGAACAGTTTTCGCTTGATCCGTTTTCCACCGCATTGTTTGTGTTTTGTAACAAGAGACGGGATAAGCTCAAGATCCTTCAGTGGGATCATGCAGGTTTTTGGCTTTCTTATCGTCGTTTGGAACGAGGCACGTTTCAATGGCCCTCCGCGGGCCCTTCTCCCCTTTGTCTCACGCAACGAGAGTTGCGTTGGTTACTCGATGGTCTTTCCTTATCGCAACAGCACGCCCATCCTGGCGTATCGCCTAAAGTGGTCATTTGAGCTAAGGCATCCCATTGAAGGAATTTCCCCTGGGTTTTTCGAATGAATCCTCTATGAAAACAAGAACGGAATCCCTCACCCTGGAACAACTCCGGCA
>Ga0255334_1000112_pt1 | contig 89813 bp, 74 predicted proteins | sample EtOH5_35cm_T3_12_FD_202080 | JGI IMG/M metagenome (GOLD analysis project Ga0255334, IMG submission 202080) | Sandy soil microbial communities from University of British Columbia, Vancouver, Canada - EtOH5_35cm_T3_129 | ecosystem: Engineered > Artificial ecosystem > Sand microcosm > Unclassified ...
CTGCCGTCCGAAGCGCCTTGAAGACCATGCACAACTGGGAAGAAGAAATCGTGAATTACCATCGCTGTCGCTGGACCAACGCCACGGTAGAGGGGCGTCACAATCGGATTAAGGCCTTTCAGCGCCGTCACTGACTCATGGGTGATGGTTTCAAATTGAAAAGTAGAGGGCGAGATGATAACCTATGATCTTGCAGGGAGATTGCAGACTGATCATGCAACCATGGAGTCCGAGCGACATACCATAATTAGTTCTCTTTATTGGTTACGGTATCTCCACGGCAACTAGCTGGAATATGGTCGCTTGTTGGTCGTTTATACCAAGAAAATCGTGATATATTGATATGTGAAATGAAAGAGACGACAACCGCACGTGAGCATGGATGCTCCAACTCGCGGCAAGGCTGACCAACACGAGGGGGCATTCATCAAATAACCTAATCATATATCAAAAAAGTATTTTTGAAGAAGAAAAAGGAAAAAAATACCTCGTGACGAATAGATATAATGTACCACAAAAAAAGTGAATGGAGGAAAGAGAAAATGTTCAACGGAAAAAAATTGTACTATCACTAGCTGCAGTTGCACTATTCTTTGGAGGGGTTTCTGTACACAGCGCAGCGAGAGCCGAAACTGGGAAAGCAGAATTGGCTAGGGCGGATAGGAACGCAGGTTTCATCGAGATTGCTGCCAAAGATATCAGTCCTGGGGGGATTACACCATATTCGGACCCTGTTGATGAAGATAGTCGACAACGTTAAAACCCAAGCGTCGGTTGCTTCAATGACTGCTTGGGTTGGCACAAGGTTAAGCAATATTAATATCCTTTATACAAATTTAAGGCTTGGGATCTCATATAATAGTTATTATCGCTATTATGAGTATATTAATAGTACGACTCGTTTTAACAATGAATGGCATGACCACGTAACTGAAGTTACTTACATTGCCACAGGCAGTAAGGTATCAGATGAAGTATTGGCGAAGTATGGTCTGAGAAATCCGTAAAAAAACGAAATGGTTAGGATAGGAAGTGCACAACTTGTTAAGATATATAGTCCTCTTCTTTGGTGTAACAATAGGGCTTTATACTGTATCGGTCACAGTGGATCGCGCTGAATATCCTGGCCTTTATAGAGTTTTAAGCACTGCAGTAATTGGATTAGCCACCTTCCTTTTTTGGTTATACGAAAAGCGCAAATAGAAATGACCAGCGCTTCTTTATAAACGCCAGCGAAATGTGAGGAATCAAAGGTACAAGAAAAGGAATCACCCGCCTTCTCTGCCGGTTTGCTTTGTAGTAGTTGTTATTGTTATAATCGTCATCGCAATATTCGTAATATTTGTCCTGAAAAAGACCAAAAGCAGCGAGCACCTTTGGGTGCTTTTTCTATTTGCGATTAAGAAACGGAGGAAAGGGAACATGGACAAATATGACGGCATAAGGCTACCGGAGACTTTCAAGAAAAAAGTGCAACTTTTGAAACACGGGTCTAGCAACAACAGTGCCGTGTTTGACCCGGAGCCTCTGGCGAGCCGGAAGTTCCCGCTCTGGGCGAAGGGGGCCGAGGCCGTCTTCGCTTTGATTCAGAACTATTAATATCAATCATCCTTCTTTTTATGTCTAATCTCATCTATAGGTTGGAAGATAATCGAATTCGGGGCTTTTTAAATCAGTTGGCTTCGAAAAATTACTATTAATAATTTTTATGATTGGATAAAATTGGTTTCGCACTTCGGCCGTCCGGCACTCCGTCAATCCGCCAGGGTCAGGGGCGATGCCGCTGCCGGCGCCGAATCGTTGGCATGAGGAGACTCTTGTGCCTCATCTTTCGAGTCGTGAGCCGCCAAAGCTTCCCTGCGCTCCTTTCCCGACAGCTCCCAAGCCGTCTTTGCCAGCAGGAAGCAGAGAACGACGTTGAGGAGAGACACCGCCAGCATGGGGAAGTCGGCGGAGGCGCCGTTCATCCCGGGCGAGCCCGAGAAGAAGATGATGTGCGTGTTCACATAGACCGACACGCTGAAGGCGGCCGCGAAGGCGAGCAGCCTTTTGTCCCGCAGAGCGACGTAAGCGGCCAATGCGAGTGCGACCGCCGGAAACAGATAGCGCTCGTGCATGCTCGTCGAGAAGGTGAACACGCCCGCAATCTGGATGAGCCCGGCGAGAAAGGCGAAGGCCGGACTCCGGCCGCGCAAGTAAACCGCCCACGAGAACAGCGTCGTGACCGCAATGAACACCAGGCCCCAAACGTGATAGCTGAACAGGAACCAGGTGGTTGAGCTGGGGGTATAGTTGGCTCCGATCAGACTGAAGAAGTTATAGGCGTTCACCGAAGCATACGGATATTCGCCGACGGTGCTGCGGAAGAGGTCGATGAGCCAGAGCGGCTCCTGCTTGAGCGAGAAGGGAATGGCAATCAGCGCCGCCGTTCCGATTCCCGCCGCCGCTGCGGCAAGCCAGGTCTTGAGGCTCCTCTTTCGCACCAGCTCGAAGAACAGCACCGGCAGGAAGATGATTCCTTGCGGCTTCATCATCACCGCCGCCGCGAACGCGACCGCCGACCAGACGGGCTTCTTCTCCGCGATGGCCGCGAGAGCGAGCACGATGAGCAGGGTAAAGAAGGAATCCACCTGCCCCCAGACCGTCGAGTTGATCAGAACCGCCGGGTTCAGCACATAGAAGGCCGCAAGCAGCAAGCTCGTTCCAAAAGAAAACCGCTTGCCTGCCAGCCGGTAAAGAAACCATGCCGTCAGGACATCCGCCGCGATCGAGGGAAGCTTTAGCAGCAGAGTGGAATAACCGCTGAGACTGAGTCCCGACATCGCTTTGCCGATGAGGTAGAGAAAATACATATAAAAGGGCGGATAGTCCACGTTGCTCTTCAGATAGACATTCTCCAGCCCCTGCGCCGCCGCGACCGCCCAACTGCGAAACAGGGAGAGGTCGAAATGCCCGCTGATCCAGGGAGCCGCCGCCACCCGCAGCAAAAACCCCGCCCCGAGCACGGTTGCGACGAGCAGCCGCCGATCGTTCTCGCGGACCCGCAGCATCCCCTTCTTCCTCAAGACAAGGGCTCCCGCGCCGCAAAGCGCCGCAAACCCGAGCGCGTACAGCAGAAGCGGGGTTCGTTCCGCACTGTTTGCCCCGGAATTGCCGCCGAACCCGCGCCCGGCTCCGCCGCCGTTGCCGCGGCCGCCAACCCCGCCGCCGCTCATCGCGCCAGCTTGCCCGCCGAACGAGTAGCCCATTCCCATCTCGGAGCCGGAGCTTCCCCCGGAGTTCCCCTCGGAATTACCACCGGAATTATCGCCGGAATTATCGCTGGAATTATCACTGGAATTGCCGGAGCCCGGTTCCCCGCCGGAATTGCCGGAGCCGGAACCGGAGCTGCTCCAGTTGCCTCTCATGCGGCTGCCGTATCCGCTATCGCCCGTCTCGGCGCGATTTGCGCTGAAGCCCCGCTGCCTGCCTAACGACTGGCCGCCGCCCATGAAGCTTCTGCCCGTCATAGCGGTTCCGCTTGAATTTTTGGCACTCGTATAGGCGGCGCTGCCGTAAAAGGACCAAAGCGAATACCCCGCCGTCAGCAGGGCCGCCAGCAAAACGGCGATCAGTCCGATTCTCATCCCGTTTCCGTTTCGTTCTTTCATTCGTCCTCTCCCTCCCGTAAACGATCGTGTCGCGCTCTCTTTCCCAGTATGTGCCGCGAAGCTTAAACCTACCTTAACGGGAGCTGACGCAGGCCTGAACGCGGACAAAAAAGAAGAAGACCGCCGCCGGCGGTTCTCCAGGTTGATTTCCCATACCCCCTCAATTCTCCACCTTGCGCTTCATAGGCCGGACATCAAGATACACCGGGCGACACCGCCACGTTCCCGCACGTCCTTTCCGGGGTATGCCGATTGTAAAAAGAAAACCGCTCCATCCCGATTGGCGGTCGATGCCGCCTTGCGGAATGGAGCGGTTTTCTTGCGGTATTGACCGAGGCGGCGCAACCCGGGCCGGTTACAGGGATTCCAGGAAGCGGACGAGCGTAAGCAGTCCCTTGTCGAAATTCTCCAGATGGAAATGCTCGTTCGGAGCATGGAGGTTCTCGTCGGGCAGCCCGAAGCCCATCAGCACGACCGGAATCGCCAGCACGCGGGACATGTTTTCCACAATGGGGATGGAGCCGCCGTCCTTGGTGAACACGGGCCGTTTGCCGTAGACGTGCTCGAAAGCGTCTGCCGCCTTCTGCAGGATCGGCAAGGACGGATCGATGGTGAAGGGATTGCCCTTCTCCCGCTGAAGGACGGAGACCTTGGCCCCGGCCGGGGTATGCGCCGCGATGTGGCGCTCGACCTTGTTGAGAATGTCCTGCGGGTCCTGCCGGCCGACGAGGCGGCAGGTGATCTTGGCGTGCGCCTCGCGGGGGATGACCGTCTTGGTCCCCTCTCCCTGAAAGCCGCCCCACACGCCGTTCAGCTCCAGCGTCGGACGGGCGCCCGTGCGCTCGACGTACGTATAGCCGGCTTCGCCGAACAGCTCGTCCAGGCCCAACTCCCGCTTCAGGGCCTCTTCGTCGAATTCCTTGCGGGCCAGCTCCTTGCGCATTTCCGGTGTCAGATCAGGCACATCGTCATAGAAGCCGGCGACGCTCACGCGGCCGTCCGCCGTGTGCAGCGAGGCCAGCAATTCGACGAGGGCGTGCAGGGCGTTCGGGACACCTCCGCCGAAGGAGCCGGAGTGCAGGTCGGTGTTGGCCGTCACCACATCGACATCGAGCGAGCAGAGCCCGCGCAAGCCCGTGCAGATCGCCGGCTTATCCGGCCCGAGCAGCTCGGTGTCGGAGATGAGCACGGCGTCCGCCGCCAGCTTGCCGACGTTCTCGTCGAGGAAGCCGTAGAGGCTCGGGCTGGTGATCTCCTCTTCGCCCTCGATGCAGAATTTCACATTGACCGGCAGCTTGCCTTCCTGTCTCAGGATCGCTTCGAGCGCCTTCACATGCAGGAACAGCTGTCCCTTGTCGTCGGTCGATCCGCGGCCGTACAGCTTGTTGTCGCGAATCTCCGGCTCAAAGGGCGGGGATTGCCACAGGTTCAGCGGATCGACCGGCTGCACGTCATAATGGCCGTAGATGAGGATGGTCGGTTTGCCCGGCGCATGCAGATGATCGGCATACAGGACCGGATGGCCGGCGGTCTGGTGGATTTCGACATGCTCCATGCCGGCGACGGCGAGCTTGTCGGCCAGCCAGGCGGCGGCCTTTTGCATATCGGGCTTATGTTCGGACAGGGCGGAGATGCTCGGAATGCGCAGCCATTCCGTCAGCTCGTTCAGATACTGCTCGCGGTGCTGCTGAAAATACGCTTGGTAATCCATGTGGTTCCTCCTGAAAAGATGTGGGATTCCTTTATTTTACTACAAGCTGCCGGGATAATACGAGCGGAATAGGAGGAAGGCTTTGCGGGATGGGTTTGGGGAGGCGAGCCATTTCATCACTTCCTCAAGAGGAAGGGCGTACGGAATGCCCCTGAAACGCAGAAAAGGGCCGTCAACGGCCCCTCTCCATTTGCCTGCTTTGCTGGTCGCGATCATCTTCAGCGCCCTCCGTTGTCCTCGGCTATCCGCATGGGTGCCGGCCACGGCGCGCGGCGCGCGCGAACGGTTTGCCGCACGCCCAGCTTTCGCCTTCGGGCGACTGTCCGCGCAATTAGAACCGGTTCCAAGCTGTGACTTCGTCCACGGTGAGCCTTGAGGTTTTGTGCGCCGCCCGGGCTGCCTTGCCCACCGCGATAAGCATGACTTGGACATACCGGTCCGGCACGTTGAACTCTTCCTTGAATTTGGCGGAATCATAACCGCCCATAGGAACCGTATCGTACCCGTGCGCCTTGGCTGCCAGCATGAACTGCTGCGACACAAGCCCGCCGTCCACCAGCACGATCCCGCGGGCGACCTCCGGCGGCAAATTCTTATACGTCTCCTTGACGTGGGAAGCCATCCGGTCTTTCGTCGCTTCGTCCATCGCACCGATCTCGACGTTGCGGTTGTAGATCTTCTCGGTCTGCTGCCAGGAATCGAGATCCCCAAAAACGGCGATCACGGCGGAGGCGTCCGCCACCTGCTGCTGGCCGTAAGCGATCGCCTTCAGCTTCTCCTTGTCGGCTTGATCCGTGATCACGAGAAACCGCCACGGCTGGAGATTCGAGGAGGAAGGAGCCAAAGTCGCTTCCTCCAGCATCTGCTTCAGCTCTTCCTGCGGAATTTTGAAGGCAGGGTCATAATAGCGGACGGAATGACGCTCGCGGATCACGTCCATAAATTTCATATCAGCCGAAACGGTGTTCATGATAAGCTGCCTCCCAAACGTAATGTTGTCTGTTCGGGATCATTATACACTTTTCATAAGTCGCTAACACATGGTACGCAATGCATCGGCACGGGTTGGGTTGGGTTGGGTTGGGTTGGGTTGGGTTGGGTTGGGTTGGGTTGGGTTGGGTTGGGTTGGGTTGGGTTGGGTTGGGATGGGATGGGGTTGGGTGGGCGGGGACGAGAGCCGACCGGTTCGGCCAGGCCCCGGTCTCGCCGCGTCAATCGTCGGAGCCGTGCGGCTATCCCTCGTCAGCCGTCGATGCCGTCGGGACCGTCCGCGATGTCGATGACGCCCACGGCCAAAGCGCCGATGGCGGCGGCTTTGACGAGATTTTTGGCCGCGCCCTTCACCTGCTCGGAGTCCTTATCCCGAATACCGTCCACTGCGTCTTTGCCGTTCCGGTAGACGTATTCCGCTCCCTGCACCGTTCCCCGCACCACGCTCCGGGCGGCGCCGCCGAGATCGGCAAGCCCGTTGTCCCGCCGGGCCGAATCGGCGGCGATCAGGCCCGCGCCCGTGTCCCACATTCCGCTGGCCGCCGTTCCGAGCGTGTCTCCCGTCTTGGCGGTCACCTTCTCCACGCTGTCTCCGATCTCCTTGATGAACGGGCTTCCCGCCAGCTCGCCGACCACGCGGACGCTGCCGCCGATCGCGAGACCGGTCATTTTGCCGGCGTAATGGCCGGCTTTTTTCAGAAAATCCATGCTGCTCTCTCCTCTGCGCGCCAGAAGCGCGGTCTTCTCAAGTTATCTGCCTGCTCCATATTACGTCGCGCCCAGCGCGTCGGTTTCAGAGGGTCGAGCCGGCTTCAGACGGCGGCGAACTGGCTGTTGTAGAGCGCTGCATACCCGCCGTTCAGCGCGAGCAGCTCCTCATGCGTCCCCTTCTCGACGATATTCCCGTTCCGCATGAACAGGATCAGGTCGGCCTCGCGAATCGTCGACAGCCGGTGGGCGATGACGAAGCTGGTCCGCCCCTCCATCAGCCGGAGAAGAGCCTTCTGAATGCGCAGCTCGGTGCGGGTATCAATGCTGCTGGTCGCTTCGTCCAGGATGAGCATCGGCGGGTCAGCCAGCATGACGCGGGCGATGGTCAGGAGCTGCTTTTGCCCCTGCGAGAGGTTGTCTCCGGAAGCCGACAGGAGCGTGTCGTAGCCTGCGGGAAGCCGCATGATGAACCCGTGCGCATGGGAGGCCTTGGCCGCCGCCACGATCTCCTCCTCCGTCGCATCCGGCTTGCCGTAGGCGATGTTGTCGCGGATGCTGCCACCAAACAGCCAGGTGTCCTGCAGCACCATGCCGAAGCTCCCACGCAGGCTGTCCCGCGTCAGGCTGCGGATGCCCGTTCCGCCCACGCGGATGCTGCCGCCGTCCACATCGTAGAAGCGCATGAGCAGATTGACGAGCGTCGTTTTCCCCGCCCCGGTCTGGCCGACGATGGCCACGCGCGTTCCCGGCGGAACCTCCAGGCTGAAATCGGTGATCAGCGGCCGGTCGGGGGTGTAGCGAAAGCTCACGTGATCGAAGACGATGGTGCTCTGCACCGCCGGGAGCTCGCGGGCGGAAGGCGCGTCCGGGGGTTCCGGCTCCTGGTCCAATACGGCAAAGATCCGCTGCAGGGAAGCGGTCGCCGCCTGGATCTGCGTCAGCACGCCGGTCACCTCGTTGAAGGGCTTGGCGAACAGATTGGAGTAGATCAGGAAGCTGGACAAGTCCCCGACCGTGATCCCGCTGTAGATGATATCGAGGCTGCCGATGACGGCGACGATGGAAAAGGTGATGTTGTTGACGATGCGGGTGGTCGGGTTGGCGAGCGAGCCGTAAAACTGCGACTTGACGCCGACCTTGTTCAGTTCCTCATTGCGCCGCTCGAATTCCCGGCTGGTGTGTTCCTCATAGTGGAAAGCCTGCACGATCCGCTGCCCGCCGATGATTTCCTCCGCGTACCCGTTCAGGCTGCCGAGAAATTTCGCCTGCTCGCGGAACAGCTTCTGCGAACTCATAGTGATAAAGCGCGCGACATAATAGGACACGGGAGCCGACAGAAGCACGACGAGGGTCATCAGCGGGCTGATGTAGAGCATGAAGCCGATCGCTCCGACAATCGTGAAGATCCCCGTGAGAAAGGTGGAAAAACCTTGCAGCATCCCGTCCGAGACGGCGTCCATATCGTTGATGAAGCGGCTGATCGTGTCGCCGTGCGGCGTGTTGTCATGGAACTTCAGCGGCAGCCGGTTCAGCTTGTCGAACAAGTCGGCGCGCATCCGGTTGACCGTCTGGTAAGCGATTTTGTTCGTCCAATAGGTAAGCAGCCAGGCGAAAAAGCTGCCGAGCGCATACACGATCGCGAGCCCCAGGAGAATGTCGCTGATCGAGCGGAAGTTCACTGCGCCGGGGCCGATCATATGGTCGACGGCCCGGCCGATCAGGAGCGGTCCGGAGACGCTGGCGGAGACGCTGAGCAGAGCGGCCAGCACGGAGCCGAGGGCGAGGCGGCGGTTGCTCTCGGCATAGGCGATCAGCCTTTTCCAGACTTGCCAAGTTGTCGCGTTCATCGTGCCGCCTCCTCTTCCTTGTCGTCCAGCTGGGACAGTGCGATCTCGCGGTAGACCTCGCTGGAACGCAGCAATTCGTCGTGCTTGCCGACTCCGGCCAGGCGCCCTTCGTCGAACACCAGAATTTTGTCGGCATGCTGGATCGTGCTGACGCGCTGGGACACGAGGAGCACCGTGGCTCCCTCGCTGCTCTCGCGGATGGCCCGGCGCAGCGCCGCGTCCGTGGCGAAGTCGAGGGCGCTCGACGAGTCGTCGAGGATGAGAATCTCCGGCCGGGCAATCGCGGCCCGGGCGATGGTGAGGCGCTGCTTCTGCCCGCCGGAGAGGTTGAGCCCGCCCCGGGAGAGCGGCGTGTCATACCCATCCGGCAGTTGCCGGATGAACTCGTCCGCCTGGGCGATGCGGGCGGCGCGGCGCACTTCTTCGTCCGCGGCGTCTTCCTTGCCCCAGCGGATGTTTTCCGCCACTGTGCCGGTGAAGAGCACCGCCTTCTGCGGAACCAGCCCGATCCTGCGGCGCAGCTCGGCGAGCGGATAGTCCTGCACCGGGACGCCGTTCACCTTCACTTCGCCTCTCGTCGCGTCGTAGAACCGCGGGATGAGATTGACGAAGGTGGATTTGCCCGAGCCGGTGCCGCCGATGAGGCCGACCGTTTCGCCGCGGCCGATCGCTACGGTGATATCCGCAAGCGCCAGCTCTCCGGTCGCGCTGTACCCGAAGGATACGCCGGCGAATTCGATGGCGGCGGGAGCGGGCGGGACGGACCAAGCGAGCGGAGCGGATGGAGCGGAAGCTGGGCCGGGAAGGTCCGCCGCGGCTTCCACGGAGGCTGTTGCCGCAGCGGGACCGGCAGAGCCCACCGTCAGCGCGGAAACTGCGGGACCGGCGGAGGCTGTTGCCTGCGCGGGAACTGCGGGATCCGCAGAGCCCGCCGTCGACGCGGAAGCAGCGGAAACCGGCGCCAGCGAGCTTCCTCTTCCGGCGGGAGCCGCCGCCGCGGCCCCGTCGGCCACCGACGGCTCGGTCGCCAGCACCTCGCTCACCCGTCCGGCGGAGGAGAACGCCTTGGTGAAGATGATCATCAGGTTCGACACGACGATGAGCGCCAGTAGAATCTGCGTGACGTAATTGATGAAGGCGATGATCTCCCCTTGGGACATGCGGCCGCTGTCGATCCGTCCCCCTCCCACCCAGAGGATGGCGATGATGCCCGCGTTCACGACCAGAGTGGTAAACGGGCTCATCAGCGCGGACAGCCGCCCGACCCGGATGGCGGTTGCCGTCAGATCGTCGGAAGCGGCCCGGAAGCGGCCCTTCTCTCTCAGCGCCTTCGCGAACGCGCGAATGACCCGGACGCCGGACAGGTTCTCGCTCAGCACGACGGCGAGGCCGTCCAGCTTGCGCTGGTAGCTGCGGTACAGGGGTGAAGTGCGGCTGATGATCCAGTAGAGCAGCACGGCGAACACCGGAGCGGTCGCGAGCAACACGAGCGAGAGCGGAAAGTCGAGGATCATCGCCATGACGATCGCCCCGATGCAGATGAACGGAGCGCGGATGACGAGTCGGATCAGCATCGCTACGGCAAACTGCAGCTGATTGACATCGTTCGTGAGCCGATTGGTTAATGTGGAAGTGCCGAAGCGGTCCAGCTCCGCATAGGAAAAGGACGAGATGCGGCGGAACAGCGAATTTCGCAGCAGCGTGCCGAAGCCTTGGGAGGCGCGCGCCGCATAGTATTGGCAGACGAGGGCGCTCAGGTAACCGCAGATCGTCATGAGCAGCATGACACCGCCCATTCGCAGCACGTATGAGGAATCGTGACGGGCCACCCCGTTGTTGACGATCAAGGCGACCACCGTTGGCAGCAGGAGCTCCAGGATCGCCTCCAGCAGCTTGAAGAGCGGACCGATGGTGCATTCCTTGCGAAAAGGCTTCAAATATCCCGTTAACTCGCGCAATTCCATTCACACCTTAGCCATAGAGTTGACGATTTTCCTCCATCGGTTATGATTATGGCATAATCGTTCGCATATGAAAACTATGTGTTTCGTATCACTTTCATATGATTTGCATATGGGAATCAGAAGGTAAAAAAAAGGGAGGCGCGTACGGATGGACATCCGCCAATTGACTTATTTTCTTGCCATCGCCGAAGAGGGCCAGATCACGGCGGCGGCCAAACGGCTGCAGATGGCCCAGCCGCCGCTCAGCCAACAGCTGCGTCTGCTGGAGGAGGAGCTCGGAGTCAAGCTGGTGGAAAGAGGGGCGCGAAGCATCCGACTCACCGGAGCCGGCGAATTGCTCCGCGACCGCGCCCGGCAGATCGTCAGCCTCACCGATTCCGTCGTCCGGGAAATCGAGGATTACGCCAAGGGCCTGACCGGAACGTTGTCTATCGGCACCGTATCCTCCTCTGGCGCGGCTCTGCTGGAGGAGAGGCTGGCCGATTTTCACCAGGCTTATGCGGGAATCAAATTCGAGTTGCACGAAGGGAACACCTTCGCCGTTCTCGACATGCTGCGCAAAGGGATCGTAGAGGTCGGAATCGTGCGTACGCCCTTCCCCACCGCCCCTTTCGAGTGCCTGTATGTGGAACCCGAGCCGATGACCGCCGTCATGACGCCGGAGCTTGCCTGGGAGGAAGGAAACTCTCCGATTGGGATAAGCGAGCTGGCCCGGCGGCCGTTGATCCTTTATCGGCGGTTCGAAGCGATGATCCGCGAGGCATGCGGTCTCGCCGGTTTCGAACCGGAGGTTTTCTGCCTGAACGACGACGCCCGCACGACCCTGCTCTGGGCCAAGGCCGGCCTCGGCATCGGTCTTGTGCCCGAATCGGCCTTGCGGATCGCCGACAGCGGCAACCTGATTGCCCGGGAAATCATAAGCGATGCCTTGAAGACGCGAATCGCCGCCATCTGGATGAAAGACAAGTACCTGTCCGCTCCCGCCGGCAAGTTTTTGGAATGCTTCGGCAAGCTGCCAGCGGACAAACCGGGAATCGGCAAGAACCGGTAAGGAGAGCCATGCGGGTGCGGCTGCCGGTTCCGCTGCCAGTGCTGCTGTGGGTGCCGCTGCCGGTTCCGCTGCCAGTGCTGCTGCGGGTGTCGCCGTGCGATAAAGCCGCCGCCTCGCAGCTGCCTTGCCCACGCCTCCCATTGCCGCTTAGGAGCTGCGCTGAAATAACATGCCCTAAGAACACAAGAAGAACATAAACAAATCGGGCAGTCGGCGAGAAAATCAAGATACGTTAAGTTAATTGGGCCCAGCTCCTTAGATGGCCGCAAAGCGGGCGGAGCTGCGAGCAAGCGGAATAGGAAAAAGCTGCGAATATGCAGGAATCTTCTTCAGAATCTTCCGCTTCCGTGTAAATAGATGCAAATAGAATCTGCAGGAATCGGACGAGCATCTCGCCTTCTTGATGCCATTTGAGTGGATAAAGCTGCATATTCTATTTGCAGGTATCGGCGATTGACCTGGCGCTATCCGAGATAAAAGATGCACTTTTGCTGCAATCCAGGCTCCAACTTTTGTCCATCTATGCCGTTACCACTGGCCGGGTTATTTCTGCCGTTCCTCCACCGCCAAAAAAACAACCCCAACCGGCCTATCTCGGCCGAGTCGGGGCCAGGGGGGTTCTCATTGAAAAGCGGGGACGGTCCCCTTCGGAACGATCTGCACCCACGTCTTGCCGGGGATGAGCGGCAGCTCCTTGCCGTCGGCGAATACCCGGATCACGCCGTCATTGCGGCTCCAGGTCGCCTTCCGCTCACGCCCTTGTTGAATGAGGACGGCGTTTCCCGAGGAATTGACGTCGACGGCCCGGCGCCCTGCCTTGTCGAGGACGCGGTGATCGGCTTCCATGACGATCACGTTGGCCGCGGTCAGCTGCTTGCCCGATTCCTTGTCCTCATGCGGCTTGTCGTCCATAAACCGCTTGTACACTCCCGCTTCCGCGTCATATTCATAGCTTACCTTGTAGCCCATGAGGTAGGGGATGGTCACACTCCCGGCCGGCCCCCAGGCCGCGCTGTCGCTGCCGCCGGTCGTCTCTTCCCCGGCCTCCGCAAAGAGCAGCCCCGGATTCTTCCACGCGGCGCGAAACTTGTGCCGGGCGAAGCCCTGCTGCACCTTTTCCCAGGAGGTGTACAGGTTGTGCGGCGCCTTGCGGTCCTTGAAGCGCCAGAAGACGGCTCCGTCCGCATAAACGCCGTCCATGTGGTCCGCCTTAAGCTTCACCATCATGTTCATCCCGTCCTGACTCCAGCCCGCATGGACGAGCACGGCGTCGAGACCGACACCAATCTCGGCAAAATAGGGGCGCATGCTCCGCACCGGTCCGATCACCTGCGGATGCTCACTCTGGTAAACGGCGAGGAATCTCGTAATCTCTCCCTCCGCCAGCACCTCGTAGACCAGGTCGGCCTGTTCGAGTCCGCTCTGCGGCCGGGCGGCGGGCGAATTCTCCACGGTGAACAGGAAAGCCCGTCCGCCGCTGTCGCCGGAGACGGGCAAGCCCGTGAGCGGCGCGCGGTTTGCGGCAACGGGAGCTTGGGTAGCCGTCGGCGCCGCGATGGGAGCCTCCGTCGGCTTGAGCGTAGTTGATGCGGGCGAGGCCGTCTCACGCTCTTGCGCCGATCCGCACCCGGCGGCGAGCAGAAGGATAAAGCAGCTGCCGAGCAGCAGCAGCTTGCGAGGAAATCCGGAAAGCGGAGTTGTCCGGGAGCGATTTCGTCTGACGGTTGTCATGAGCGCCTCCTGTATCGGGTCTGCCAATCCTCTCCAGTATAGCATGTCCGCATGTCCAAAGGCTGGAAGATTCGGTCGGCCAATCTTCGCTTCACCGGCGAATATCCGCTTGGCAAATGACGAATGCCCGCGCCCGCAGCAGCCTTTTGTCGAATGCGGCTATCAGAGGTGCGGGACAAGCACTCTTGTGCCATCCCCCGCGCCGAAGGAAATCCGGGCTTTACAAAGAGCGGACATGTGGTATAGTAAATTCAAATTGAATCTGCCAATCATCACTAGGGGGGCCAGCCGGCTGAGATGGAGCGTCAAGCTCCGGACCCTTGGAACCTGAACTGGATTATACCAGCGGAGGGAAGTGAGTGAGCCTGCCTACAACCGATGATTCGGTGTTGCCGGACCCGTTCGTTTCCCCGGAAGCGAGCGGGTCCTTTTGCGTTCGGGGATGGTATGCAGGCGGATTGGCAGTTTGCTGTTTGAGGAGGTCGCCATGCCGCGGATTCTAACCCTTGACCGCGTTTCCTATTCCTACGCGCCCGGTCAGTCTCCTCCCCTGTTCGCCGATCTCTCCTTCGGTTTGGAGGAAGGGGAGTTCGTCTCCCTGGTCGGCGCGAGCGGCAGCGGCAAAAGCACGCTGTTCAAGCTGATCGCCGGCCTCGCCGAGCCGGATGGCGGAACCATACACATCGGCGGCTCGGGCTCCCCTGCCGCCCGGAGAGGCGGGAGGCTGGGACAGGTCGGCTACATGCCGCAAAAGGACCTGCTCCTGCCCTGGCGCACCGTGCTGGAGAACTGCCTGCTGCCCGCACGGCTTGCGGCGAATGCCGGCTCCGCCTATTCCCCGGACCGGGTTCGCCGGCTGCTCAGCCGCTTCGGCCTCGAAGGTGCGGCCGACGCTTATCCCGATGAGCTGTCGGGAGGCATGCGCCAGCGGGCCGCCTTTTTGCGGACGGTAGCGACCGGCCGCTCCCTTCTCCTGCTGGATGAGCCGTTCGGCGCGCTCGACGCTATCACCAAGCAGGACATGCACCGCTGGCTGCTCTCCCTGTGGGAGGAGCTCGGCGTCACCGTCCTGTTTATCACCCACGACCTGGAGGAGGCGCTGCTGCTCAGCGACCGGATCTGCGTCATGCCCAGCCTTCCCGGCGGCGGGCTCGCCGAATACCCGATCGACCTGCCCCGGCCGCGCACTCCGTCCACCCGCTTCGATCCGGCCTTCATCAAGCTGCGGCAGGAGCTCGAAGGGAGGCTGCCGTCATGAAGCGGAGGCGTTCTTTTCCCCGTTTTGAGAATTACGGGTATTTCCTGCTCTTCGCCGCCCTGCTGCTCGGCCTCTGGGAAGCCGCGGCGCGGATGGGCCTGATGCCCGCCTTCATCCTGCCGGCGCCGTCGGCGATCGGCCGCGCCCTGGTCGCGAACAGCCGCCTGCTGTTCCTGACGCATCTGCCGGTGACGCTGCGGGAGGTCGCGGTCGGCTTCCTGCTGTCCGCAGCCGGCGGAACTCTGCTCGCCGTTGCGATGCGAGCGTGGCGGCCGCTCGACAAAGCGCTGTATCCGCTGCTCATCGTCAGCCAGACCTTGCCGCTCATCACGCTCGCGCCGGTTTTCATCCTCTGGTTCGGCTACTCGCTGACGAGCAAGGTCGCCGTCGTCTTCCTGACCGCCTTCTTCCCGGTGGTGGTCGGCGCCTATGACGGTCTCGCCGACACGAGCCGCGAGTACCGCGAGCTGCTGCTCGCGATGGGGGCAAGCCGCCGCGAGGTCTATTTCAAAATCCGCGTCCCCTTCGCCCTGCCCTCGCTGTTCTCGGGGCTGAAGCTCGCCGCAGTCTACTCGGTGGTGGGAGCGACGATCGGAGAATGGCTCGGCGGGAATGCCGGCCTCGGCTACTACAGCCGCCGCATGTCGGCCAACCTGCAGACGGCGGACATGTTCGCCGCCGTCCTGCTCTTGTCGGTCACCGGCATCCTGTGCTTTCTCGGCGTCGCCGGATTAGAGAAACTATGCTGTTCCAGGAGGAACCATTCATGATCCCGAAACGCCTTGCCGTCTGCCTGACGGCAATTCTGTTCGCACTTCCCGTCTTATCCGGCTGCGCGAATTCCGCCAATTCCGCCAATCCCGCCGATTCCGCCACTTCCACCACTTCCGCCGATTCCGGCAGCTCTCCGAGTCAACCGGCGGCGAGCACGGCCGCGCAGCCGCAAGAAGCTTCGCCCGCCAAGCAACCGTCCCCGACCAAGCTGTCCATTATGCTCGACTGGTATCCGAACGCCGTTCATTCGTTCCTCTACGTCGCGGAGGAGAAAGGGATCTTCGCCGCCCACGGCCTCGACGTCGACATCCAGATGCCGTCGGATACCAACGACGCCCTGAAGCTTGCCGCAGCGGGCAAGGTCGATCTAGCCCTAAGCTACCAGCCGCAAATCCTCATGGCCCGCGGAGAGGGCGTGCCGGTGAAGGCCATCGCCGCCATCGTCCGGCATCCGCTCAATCACCTGATGGCGCTGGCCGACAGCGGAATCACCCGCCCGAAGGAGCTGGAGGGGAAGAATGTCGGCTTCTCCTCCATCCCGCTCTACGAAGCGATGGTGCAAACCATGGTGCAGGCCGACGGCGGCGACCCCGCCAAGGTCAAGCTGACGGATGTCGGCTTCAGCCTCATCCCCGCCCTCGCGGCCAAGCAGACGGATGCGATCATGGGCGGCTTCATCAACCATGAGAAGCTGCTCTTGGAGAAAGAGGGGCATCCGGTGACCGCCATGGACCCGGCCCGCTACGGCGTGCCCGATTACAGCGAGCTGGTTCTCGCGGCGAGCGACGACTCCGTGAAGACCAAGCAAGCTGCTCTCCAGGAGTTCCTTGCCGCCATTCGCGAAGCTCAGGATCAGGTGACCAAGGACCCGGACGGCGCGCTGACCCTGCTGCTCAAGCATGAAGACAAGACCTCGCCGCTCGACAAGGAGATCGAGGCGAAGAGCCTGCAGATCCTGCTGCCGCTGATGACCGAACCGGGAGTTCCTTTCGGCCGGCAAACCGCCGCCTCCTGGAACGACGTGCGCTCCTGGCTGCTCGCGAACAAGCTGATCCCGGATTCCATCAAAGCCGAGGATGCCTACGTCCAGTGGTAATCCGACCCTGGCAAACCAAGACCCCAATTTCGAGGAGGAATCATCCATGAGCTACCTTGCCAAAATCCGCTCATCCAACCCGCTCGTCCACAACATCACCAACATCGTCGTCGCCAATTTCTCCGCCAACGGGCTGCTCGCCCTGGGAGCCTCGCCCTTCATGGCGAGCGCGCTGGAGGAAGTCCAGGATGTGGCCCGCATTGCCGGCGCCGTCGTCCTCAACATGGGGACGCTGGACAAGGCTGCCGGCGACGCCATGATCGCCGCCGGCCAGTCCGCCAACCGGCACGGCGTGCCGGTCGTCTTCGATCCGGTAGGCGCGGGAGCGACCCCCTACCGGACGGATACGGCCCGCCGGATCGCCGCCGCCGTGAAGCTGACGGCGATCCGCGGCAATGTCGCCGAGCTCGCCAACGTCATCGGCGAGCCGTGGGAGATCAAGGGTGTGGACGCGGGCGCCGGCGGCGGCGATGTCCGGGCGCTGGCGGAACGCGCCGCGCAGAAGCTCGGCACCGTCGTCGTCATCACCGGCAAGGACGATATCGTCACCGACGGCGAACGGACGAACACGTCCGGCAACGGTCATCCGATTCTGACCAAGGTCACCGGCACCGGCTGCCTGCTGAGCGCGGTCGTCGGAGCCTTCCTCGCCGTCGGCCAGGACAACCCGGTGGAGGCGGCGACGGAGGCGGTCGCCTATTACGGCGTTGCCGCCGAAATTGCCCACGAGCTTACGGCGGGTCGGGGACCGGGCAGCTTCCAGATCGAATTCCTCAACCAGCTCGCGTTGGTCACGCCCGAAACGGTGGAGGGCCATGCGAGAATCGAGCGGCTGAACCGCGTCTAAACCATTGGCAACCGAGAACAGGAGGCATCGACAACCATGAGCGAATCCATCCCCAGGGCGCTGACCATCGCCGGCTCGGACAGCGGCGGCGGCGCCGGCATTCAGGCCGATCTGAAAACCTTTCAGGAGCTCGGCGTCTACGGCATGAGCGCCATCACGGCCGTCACGGCGCAGAACACGCTCGGCGTTCAAGGCGTCTACCCGCTTGAGCCGGAGGCGGTAGGGCGGCAGCTCGATTCCATCGGCACGGACCTTCCGCCCGCCGCCGTCAAGACCGGCATGCTGTTCAGCAGCCGGATCATCGAAGAAGTCGCCGCCAAGGCGGAAGCTTATCGCTGGAGCAAGCTGGTCATCGATCCGGTGATGATCGCCAAGGGCGGCTCGCCGCTGCTGCTCGAAGAGGCGGTCGCCGCCCTGCGCAGCCGCCTGCTGCCGCTAGCCGAGATCGTCACCCCGAATCTGCCGGAAGCGGAGGTGCTAACCGGCCTGATCATCCGTTCAATGCGCGACCGGGAGCAAGCGGCCCGCCAACTGATCGACCAGGGCGTCCGCTGCGCCATTATCAAGGGAGGGCACGATGAGTCGGCGGAGTCGACGGTCGACCTCGTCTATGACGGCCGCGCCTTCACTTATCTGGAAGGGCCGCGCGTGCACACCCCCCATACGCACGGGACAGGCTGCACCTTCTCCGCAGCCGTAACGGCCGGGCTTGCCCATGGGCTGCCGCTGCTCGAAGCCGTCCGGCTGGCCAAGTCCTTCATCCAGGCCGCGATCGAGGACGGGCTCGGATTCGGCGGCGGGCACGGGCCGACCAACCATTTCGCCTACCAGCGGCGAAGGAGGGAACGCCCATGATGACGAACAACGCCAAACGCAGCCCCGAGGACATCCGTCGGCTGCTGCGGGTCTATTTCATCATGGGCAGCGTGAATACCGCCGGAAGGCAACCGGAGGCGGTTCTAGTCGAAGCGATCGCCGGCGGGGCCACCCTCTTTCAATTCCGCGAAAAAGGCAGCGGAGCCCTGGAAGGCGCCGCCAAGCGGGAGCTCGCCGTTCGGCTGCAGGCCCTCTGCCGCGAAGCCGGCATCCCCTTCCTTGTCAACGACGACGTCGATCTCGCCGTGGAGATCGGCGCGGACGGCGTCCATGTCGGGCAGGACGACGCCCCGGCGCGAACCCTCCGCGCCCGTCTGGGCGCGGACAATATCATCGGCGTGTCCGCCCATACCCGGGAGGAGGCCCGGCAGGCAATCCGGGACGGTGCCGATTACATCGGCGTCGGCCCGATCTATCCGACCTCCTCCAAGGATGACGCCGCGGAAGCCTGCGGCCCCGAATTCATCGCTTCCTTGCGGGAGCAGGGAATCACCCTCCCGCTCGTCGCCATCGGCGGCATCACCGCGGCGAACGCCGGGCCCGTCCTGCGCTCGGGCGCGGACGGCCTGTCCGTAATCTCGGCCATCGCCGGAGCGCCCGACGTGCGGCGGGCGGCGGCAGCCTTCTCCGCGCTCTACGCGAACGAATAACGGAAGAGCCTCCCGACCAAGGCGAGTGGTTATCCGCCCTGAACAGGAGGCTCTTCCGTTCTGCCGGAATCGGGCCGTATCCGTTCATCAAACCCGATTATTCATCCGGTTCAAGATGAGTCTGCACATACGAGATATTATGCGCCGCCAGCAGGCGCCGCTCCAGCTCTTCGGTAATATCGTGGCTTTCACCAACGGTCAGCTCCCGCGCCACCTCTAGGGTTACGTCAACCAGAGTGCTGTTGCCGGCGATCCGCGCCTTCAAGTCCTTGATCGAGATCACCCCGGGCGTCGCTTGAATCGTATCCCGGATGCCCTCAAGCTCCTTCTCATCGAATCCGTCCGTGAGGCTTTGAGTCGCGTCGCGGAAAATGTCCCAGGCCGTCTTGCCGATCACGAACGCAACGGCGGCGGCGGTGAGCGGGTCCAACCAAGGCATGCCGAAGCGGGAGCCGAGGATGCCGACGAAGGCGCCCGCGCTGACCAGCGCGTCGGACCTATTGTCCTGAGCGGCGGCGCGGAGCGCGCCGCTGTTCAACTTGCGCGACAAGCGCAGGTTATAGCGGTACACCAGGGAGATGCCGCCCGCGCAGAACAGTGCGGTCCAGGCGGCGACCCAATCGGGCGAGCCTTCCGCCGGAAATCTCAGCTTGTTGATGGCATCGCCCAGCACCTGCAGCGCTACTCCGAACATGATCAGCGAAGCGATGAGCGAGGCGACCGTTTCCGCGCGGCTATGCCCATAGCGATGATCGCTGTCCGGCGGCTTGCGGGAGATGCGCAGCCCGATCAGGACTGCGAGCGATGCGGCGATGTCCGTGGTGTTATTGAGACCGTCCGCACGGAGAGCGTCCGACTGTGTAAGGCCGGCCACCGTCAGCTTGACGGCGGCGAGCAGCAGATAGGCGGCTATACTAAGCCAGGCTCCTTTGTCGGCTTCATTCATTTTCGCGGCCATGACAATGTCAGACTCCTGTTTGGAAATGCGCCAAAATAACGCATCTCGATTTTCTTGCTGACTGCCCGTTTTGTGCAGATTCCTCTGGTATTCTTCCAGCATACACGTTGAAGTCCGTGTGGGTCTACAGAAACAGTGTTGTCCTGCCGCTTACGAATCATGCGGGCGAAAAAAAGTTGCCCTCATCCAAGCGGAAGAGGGCAGCCTAAGGCCGTTCTGTCGGCCATCGCCACGATTTGGCTGGTATAGTCGATCTTATGAGAATTTACCATTATAGCAATTCTTTTATATCGTTCTCCAACTGTTCTGGTTGATAAGCAGGTGAATAGCGTGCTTGAACATTGCCGTTTCGGTCAATCAGAAACTTGCCGAAATTCCATTTTATATCACCTGGCTTGGCAAAGGGCTTCAGCACTTTGACTTTGCTTTCAAATGACTTGGTGCCTTCATCGCCCCGATCTTCCGGTGCCTGCTCCTTCAGCCAGGAGAAAAGAGGGTCGGCATTTTTTCCGTTTACATCAACCTTCGAGAAGCGGGGAAAAGTTGTATTATAATTCAGCGTGCAAAATTCCTCAATCTTTTCATCTGAACCCGGTGCTTGGTTTAAAAATTGATTGCAGGGAAAGTCAAGGATTTCAAAGCCCTCCGATTCATATTGTTGATACAGAGCTTCCAGCGCTTGATATTGCGGCGTTAACCCGCACTTGGTTGCCGTATTCACAACGAGCAATACCTTTCCTTTGTATTGGGACAGGGGTACGGCCTCGCCTTTGTTATTTTTGGATGTAAATTCATAAATGGTTTCCATGATACTTCCCACCCTTTCCGTTTATATGCTTGCCATAGAACTTCTTTGCCGCATTCATAAATCAATTCCCAGGACGTTTTTGACCATCACCCCCACTCCAAAGGAAATTGCCGCCACACCCATGCTGATGCCCGCCATCACGAGAAAACTGCGCCGGAACGGCCTGCTTTTTGCAATCGAGATGTAAAAGTTAAAGCAAGCAATGATAGCGACAGCGATCAGCAAGGTGAATCCCAATGCCCAAAGATATCCGTCCGATGGGGAGAACAGATAGGGAATAATCAGCAGCGCAACGGTGATCAAATAGGCAAACCCCGTATAAGCGGATGACTTGACCGCGCTCTTCTGACCTGCCTCACGAGATGAAAGATACCCTGAAGCCGTCATGGACATTGTTGCGGAAACACCTGTAATCAGCCCTGCCATAGCAATAACATGCGTATTTTGCATCGCCAGCGTATACCCGGCGAGGGCGCCGGTAAGCTCGACCAGCGCATCATTCATACCCAATACCATATCGCCCACGTAGCGCAACCGTTCCTCATCCAGCATATCGAGCAGCTTTTGTTCATGTATTTCTTCCTCATCCAATACTTGCTTTAATTCGGGAAATTGGGAAACCTCGTTTTCATAGGCCCTGATCCCGAAATCCTCGCCCTGTTCCAGCAGTTTAATCACAAACGTATACCCGAGTATGCGGGCGGCTAATGAATAGAGGAATAACCGGAAACGTCGGGGCTTCAGCTTGCAGCCTGTATACTTTTCAAATATCGCAGCATGTTTAAACTCATCATTTGAAATAGCGAGCAGCGTTTCACGTTCGCTGTCATTTTTCGTAAGCCGGGCAATTTCGCGGTATAAAGCCGCTCCATCTATTTCTCGCTGCTGAAGCTTCTTTAAAGAAGCGGCATTTGATTTTGATTCCATTATAACCCTCCGATCTTTTAAATTGATGAAAACCTCATTTGGGCAAGGTTACCGTAAAGGTTGTTCCGGCGCCTATTTTGCTTTCACAATGGACTGTTCCACCGCATAGCTCTACAATCCGTTTCGCAATCGCCAGTCCCAATCCGTTACCCATCTGTGCATGTGACGCATCGGCCTGATAAAACTTTTCAAAAATACGGCCAATGCTTTCCTCAGCGATGCCGATCCCCTCATCCGCTATTATAACCACAATTTCCTGGTGTGTTTCCTTCGCTGAAATCAGGATACTGCCGTAGTCATCGGAGAATTTGATCGCGTTCTCAACCAGGTTCATCCATAACTGTTGCAACAGCTCCGGGTCTCCCCAATAAGTAATGGGCTCTAAACAGATGTCCAATTCCAGGTTTTTTCTGCTCCACTGATCTTCGAGAAGGAGAATTACTTTGCGTATCTGTTCATCCAGGGAAAATGACGCCGACTTATCATAAATCACCTGATTGTCCAGCCGCGACATTCGCAGCATATTGGAGCACAAGCGATTCAGCCGGCTTGTTTCTTCGATAATGATAGTAGTGCATTGGTCGAATTCCTCGTCTGGAAGATTCTTATCCTGCAGCATTTCGACAAAGCCTTGAATTGCTGCCAGGGGAGTCTTGAATTCATGGGAGACGTTGCTCATAAAATCTTTTCTTAGGTATTCCATTGTTTTGAGCTCAGCGGCCATCAAGGTAAAGTTTTCCGCCAGTGTCCCCAACTCATCCTTGCTCTTGTGATGGATGGCCACATCAAAATTGCCCTTCGCAATCTCCTTGGTTGCGTTGCTCAAATGAATCAGCGGGTCGGAGATAAATGTAGCGGCAAAATAGAGAAGAATGAAGCCGATCGCACAGCAAGCGACTACTACGCCCGCCAGCAAACCGATCATCGTGCTTTGCGTCAGTTCACGGCCGTCATTCAAAAATAGCAGATAATATCCTGCGGCAAGCCCTAACGAGGCGACACACGAAAAGCACAGGATGCAAAGAGCAACAAGTGTGGATTTCGCCCGGATCGAACTGGATATTTTCTTGATCATACCATTCTCTCCGCTTTGTATCCCAAGCCGCGAATGGTAATGAGCTGAAATTCCGGCCGATCCTCAAATTTCTTGCGGAGTTTCTTGATGTGGCTATCAACCGTGCGGTCATTGGCATCTGAGTCCATGCCCCAAATCTCATCCATGAGCTGCTGGCGGGTGAAGATTTTTTTCGGGTAGCTTAACAACTTGAACAAGAGATAAAATTCCTTCTTGGGCAACTCATAGGTCATGTCCGGCGCAGCAACAGTCAAGGTATCATAATCCAGCACGACATCCCCGATCTGGATTTTATGATCATTGGCGATCTTGGCACGCCGCAAAAGCGCCTCCACGCGCAGGATCATCTCATTCATGTTGATGGGCTTTACCATATAATCATCCGTACCGACGCGGAAGCCTTTTTCCTTGTCCGCAAAGCTTTCCTTTGCGGTGACCATCAGAATCGGAATGTCATCATTATCCTGCCGCAGCGTCTCTGTCAGCTGGTAGCCGTCAATTCCCGGCATCATAATGTCGCTGATGATGAGATCGATCTGCTCGCTGTCAACAAGCTCCAGAGCTTTTTCCCCATCCTCCGCCTGAAAAGTCTGATATCCCGCTTGTTTCAGGCGTGCCGACATAAGCGTCCTAAGGTTCTTGTTGTCTTCTACTACCAATACCCGAAACATCGACCGCCCTTCCTTCTGCCGTGCCATTTTTCGCACATTCCGACAACTTGCGGCCATTATAAATCGGCAATGTGACCTCAATGTGCCCTGGAGTCATTTCGTTAAAAAAAGGAGCCATCAACGTGGCTCCCCAATTTTGGTCATACCATTATTTTGCAGATCGAATTGGTGAATTCGACCGGATCCTGAACCGGAAGCCCTTCGATCAAGAGCGCCTGGTTGTACAACAGGTTCGTGTACAGGGCGAGCTTCTCCTTGTCCTTCTCCGCGGCCTCCTTCAGGGAGCGGAAAACGTCGTGGCCCACGTTGATCTCCAGCACCTTGTCCGCCTCGATGTCCTGGCTGTTCGGCATGGCGCGCAGCACCTTCTCCATCTCGATGCTCAGCTCGCCCTCGCTCGTCAGGCAGACCGGATGGGATTTCAGCCGCTTCGAGGCCCGCACTTCCTTCACCTTGCCGGAGAGGATCGATTTCATCTCGGCGAACAGCTCGGCGTTCCCCTTGTCCTCTTCCTCCGCCTTCTTCTCCTCGTCCGATTCGATGCCGAGGTCTCCCGCGGAAACGTTCTTGAACTCTTTTTCCTTGTAGTTCATCAGCACCTTCAGGGCGAATTCGTCGATGTCGTCGGTCAAATACAGAATCTCATACCCCTTGTCCGCCACGAGCTCGGTCTGCGGCAGCTTCTCGATGCGTTCCACGGAGCTCCCCGTCGCGTAATAGATGTACTTCTGCTCCTCGGGCATCCGCGAGACGTATTCATCCAGCGAAGCGAGCTTCTTCTCCTTGGAAGAGGTGAACAAGAGCAGATCCTGCAGCGTGTCCTTGTTCATGCCGTAATCGCTGTACACCCCGAATTTCAGCTGCCGTCCGAAGGCTTCGTAGAAAGTCTCGTATTTCTCCCGCTCGTCCTTAAGCAGGCTCTGCAGAGCTCCCTTGATCTTGCTCTGGAGGTTCTTCGCGATCGCCTTAAGCTGGCGGTCATGCTGCAGCAGCTCGCGGGAGATGTTCAGCGACAGGTCCTCGGAATCGACCATCCCCTTGACGAAGCTGAAATAATCGGGCAGGAGGTCGGCGCATTTGTCCATGATCAGGACGCCGCTCGAATAGAGCTCCAGCCCCTTCTCGTATTCCTTGGTGTAATAATCGAACGGAGTCTTCTCCGGAAAATAGAGAATGGCGTTGTAGACGATGCTGCCGTCGACCTTCAGGTGCAGGTGCTTCAGCGGCTTGTCGAATCCATAGCGCTTCTCCTGGTAAAATTTCTCGTAATCCTCATCGGTCAGTTCGCTCTTGTTCTTGCGCCAGATCGGGACCATGCTGTTGACGGTCTCTTCCTCGCGGACCTCGGTGTATTTCGGCTCGGCGTCTTCCTCGTCCTCCTTCGCTTCCACCGGGACGCTGTGGGTGACGTCCATTTTGATCGGGTAACGAATGAAGTCGGAGTATTTTTTGATCAGCGAGCGCAGCCGGTATTCCTCAAGGTATTCGTCGTAGCTCTCGTCGTCGGTGTTCGCCTTCAGATGCAGCGTGATTTCCGTGCCGGTTGCTTCCCTCACGCCGGGCTCGATCGAGTAGCCTTCCGATCCCGTCGATTCCCACATATACGCCTCGTCCGAGCCGAAGGCTCTGGTCGCGACCTTGACCTTGTCCGCCACCATGAAGGCCGAGTAGAAGCCGACCCCGAACTGGCCGATGATCGTGTGATCGTCCTTGGTCTCGTTCTCGCTCTTGAAGGCGAAGGAGCCGCTCTTCGCGATGGTCCCGAGGTTATCTTCCAGCTCGTCCTTCGTCATGCCGATCCCGGTATCGGTTATCGTGAGCGTCCGCGCCTCCTTGTCGGCGGACACTTTGATAAAGTAGTCGTCCTTGTTGAATTCCAGCTTGTCGTCGGTCAGCGCCTTGTAGTACATCTTGTCGATGGCGTCGCTGGCGTTGGAGATGAGCTCGCGCAGGAAAATCTCCTTCTGCGTGTAGATCGAGTTGATCATCATCTCGAGGAGCCGTTTCGATTCCGCTTTGAACTGTTGTTTGGACATGAATCTGCTATCCCCTTTGCACCAAAAGATAATTGAACCTGAACGGTAAATCGGCTGCCGTCGTTAGCACTCAGTTAGGAGGAGTGCTAACCTTTATTTAACACGTTCTTTTTTCCCCTGTCAATAAGCTCCATCGGTCCTCGCAGTAAGGCCGGACACGCGCCACCCCGCCATTGTTCTGCTCCAGCCTCAGGACAGACTCTCGACACTTTCACAACAGACCTGATTCGGCACTCCAACCCATTCGTGACCACCCGCTAACCCGACTTCGGGGACAAGGGTGCAATTGGGTAATGGACATGAGCGACGCTTAGCCGGCCAAAACCAACTCATTCTGTGTGTAACAGACATGCAAGACGCTTAGAAGCAGAATGTTGCCGGTAAAGGAGAAAATCGGAAGCTAAGCGTCGCTGAAGTCCGTTACATCGCCCGCAACGTGAATTTCCGGCTCTAACGGTCGCACATGTCCGTTGCTGCATAATGCCGCCCGCAGGCCTATCTTTCGCGCTCCAATGGGGGAGCAGCAACAATCTTTACGAAAAGAGCCTTTCAAAAAAAACGCGCGCTCTTCCGATGGTGCGAAAGAGGCGCGCGTCCTTTTGCTTGAGGCGGCAATGAGACCGGGATGTTACAGAAGGAGATCGCCCAGCAGGAACAGGTTCAGCGAGATGACGATCGCAGCTACGATCCAGCCGAGCACGGTGGTCAGCCTGCGGTTGACCAAGCCTCCCATGATCTTGCGGTTGCTCGTGAACAGGATGAGCGGGATGAGGGCGAAGGCGATCCCGAAGGAAAGAACAACCTGGCTCATGACGAGGGCCTTCGTGGGATCGGCTCCCGAGGCGATGATGGCAAGGGGCGGCACGGTCGTAATGGCCCGGCGGAGATACAGGTTGATGCGCTTGTTGATGAAGCCCTGCATCACGACATCCCCGGAGATGGTGCCGACAGACGAGCTGGCAATCCCGGCAATCAACAGAGCCAGGCCGAAGGAGATCGCGCCGACCGGTCCGACGAGATGATGCAGCTGGGTGTACGCCACCCCGAGATCATCTACGAACAGACCGTTCTTGTGAAACAGCGCGGCCGCGATCACCACCATGGACATGTTCACGGCTCCGGCAATGAGCATGGCGATGACGATGTCGAGAAATTCCATCTTGAAAATCCGCTTCTTCTCCGCTTCCGACTTGCCGACGATCCGGTTCTGGGTCAGGGAGGAATGCAGATAGATGGCATGGGGCATCACGGTTGCGCCGAGAATCCCGGCTGCCAGAAGAATGCTGTCCGTCCCCCGGAAGGCGGGGAACGCCAGGCCGCGCGCCACTGCGCCAAGATCGGGACCGGCGATGAAAACCTGAAAAGCGAAGGCCAGCACCACGATGAGGACCATCGCTGAAATACCCACCTCGAGAGAGCGGAAGCCGCGCCTTTGCAAACCCAGGACAGCGAAGGAGACGACGGCTGCGATCAAAGCTGCCGGCAGCATCGGGATATTAAACAGTAGATAGAGCCCAAGCGCCGCTCCGAGGAATTCGGCCAGATCGGTGGCGATGATCACGAGCTCGCTCTGAATCCACAGGAAGATGGACGTCCGCTTGGAAAACTGACTGCGGGCGACCTCGGGAAGATTCTTCCCCGTAGCGATGCCGAGTTTGGCGGACAGGGACTGAATGAGCACCGCCATCAGATTGGAGAAAGCGATGACCCACAGGAGAAGATAGCCGTATTTGGAACCGGCCGTGATATTCGTTGCGAAATTGCCTGGGTCCAGATAGGCTACAGCGGCGATGAAGGCCGGGCCGAGGAAGGGCAGGAGCCGCTTCAACCCGCGAACTTCGCCTCTCAGAACGGATTCCGCCGCCATCTCCGTCGTCATCCGGGCCGCAATTGGTTGTTCCATCATGGCGTTTCACCCCTTGTGAAAAAGTTATCTAACTGCATAAATATTTGCCTTGTGCAACTTTTGAGTAAATTATAGCCGATGCGCACAAAATTGTAAATACATTTAGGTTGTAATAATTATAATTTTCATTAAGTTAAACAATTGCCCTTTTCCCATCCCGTATCCCTAATTTATTGCCTTACCCGCGAGATCGTTCCGATTATTCAACCAAAATTTTTGGAGAGGGGCAAACTGCTCGCGAGCCGCGGCAAAAAAAGCTTTCGGAACGCGGATTTGGCGCTCCGAAAGCCTTTGGAAAAACGGATGTCGGCTCCTCCCTTACCTCCACGCCTCCTCCTCCGGATCCTCCTTCTGAAAAACCCGCGGGACCGGCACCTTGTACTTTGGGCTACGCAGGAAGACTGACAGGAAGAAGACGGCGGCAACCGCGAGGGCAAACCAGGCCGCCGACCCGACGAAGGGGAATACCGCCAGCGAACAGGCGCACGACAAGGCGCTGATCCGCGCCTGCCAGGGACTGTCCTTCAAGAGCCGGACTCCCGCCGCCGTCCCGCTGATGTAGGTGAGGATGAAGGTCGCGTTCGGATAGCGGATCAGCTGCGACAGGGAGATCGTTCCCCTGGCATAGATCGCCATGATCGCGGCAAAGCAGACGGCGATAAAGATGAGCCCGCCGACCGGAGTGGCTGTGCGCTTCGACAAGCTGCCGAACGCGCGGGGCGCTTCCCCGCGCTCGGCAAGCGAATACGCCAGGCGGGAGGCGGCTCCCGTATAGGAAATGACGGTAGCCGTGCAGATGAGAACGGCGACGATGCCGGTCGCGATGCCGCTTGCCCGGCCAAGCCCCATCCCAATCACGCGGCTGAGCGACACGTCGGCTCCGCCGCTGTGATAGCTGGCCGTGCCGATGGTGGCGACGGCGGTCAAGGTATAGAGAAAGCCGAGCAGTATAGCGGCGATGATGACTCCCTGGACCCCCGCTCGCTTCGGGTCCTTGAATTCTCCGGACAAGTGCGAAACGGCTTCCCAGCCGATGAAGCACCAGAACAACAGCGCCGTCGCCTTTCCGACGCTGAGCCAGCCGTGCGGGGCAAAGGGGGTGAAGGACGCCAGGGACAAGCGGGGAATGGAAACCGCGATCCCCGCCAGCAGAACGAGGACGATCGCCAGGACAACCGCGATCTGCACGCCGCCGACCAGCTTCATACCGACGAAGTTGATGATGAGCGCGACGGCCAGCATCGCGCATGCGACTGCCACGCGCCAGCCTGCGCCGAGGCCGAGCGCATCCGTCAGGTAGCCCGCTCCCGTCAGGGCAGCCACCGGTCCGCCGATCGGCACCGACACGAGGAAGAACCAGCCGGTCAATGCCCCGGCCTTCGGCCCAAAGGCCATTTCGGCAAAATGGGAAACCCCTCCCGCATTCGGGAAACGGGCGGCGAGTAGCCCCATGGACAGCGCCATCGGCAGAATGAGCAGGGCCATGAAGCCCCAGGCCACGATGGAGGCGGGTCCGGCTATTTCCGCGGCGAGCCCGGGCACGACCAGAATGCCGGAGCCGAGCACGGAACCGATGTACAAGGCAACCGCTTGCGGAAGCCCGATGGTCCGTTTGATTCCTCTCTCCGCCGCTCCCGCTTGCGGAATTCCCGGCGGCGCCGCAGGCAAATTTCCTTGCCCTGCGGCATGTTTCGCCTTTTGTCCCTCGTCGGCAAAATTCCCGTTTCGCACCCTTGCCGTTCTCTCCATGCTGTCCCCCTCTTTCGCTTGTCATTTCCTTCATGCTACCCGATACTATAACTATCAGTAAAACGGAACTTTCTGATGATTTTCATCGGAATTTTCGATAATGATAGTTTATAGCGGCAAACGGGAGGGAAACTGAAATGGAACTTAAGAATTTGCATACTTTTATCAACGTCGCCGAGGATGGCAGCTTTACAAAAGCGGCTTCCCGGCTGGGCTACGCCCAGTCCAGCATCACCGCCCAGATCCAATCGCTGGAGGCGGAGCTCGGCGTGCTGCTGTTCGACCGTCTCGGCAAGCGCATCGTCATGACGGAGGCCGGACGCCGCCTTTTGCCTCATGCCAAGGAAATGGTTCAGATGCACGGCGTGATCAAGGAATCCATCCAACTGGACGACAAGCCGACCGGAACCCTGACCATCGGCGCTCCCGAATCGCTTACCGCTTTCCGGCTGCCAGCGGTCATTCGGGAGTACAAACAGCTGTATCCCCAAGTCAAGATGATTCTGAAGCCAGGGGTTTGCACGGAAATGAAGGAACTGGCCCGCGCGGGTGAAGTCGATCTCGCCATCCTGCTTCAGCCGGTCCACGAGGATCCGGATTTCGTGATCATTCCTCTCGTCGAGGAACAAATGGCGCTCATCGCCGCGCCGGACCACCGGCTGGCTGCCGCCCCGGCGGTAACGCCGGAGGACCTGCGCGAGGAAGTGATACTCTACACGGAGACGGGTTGCACGTATCGGGAAGTGTTTGAGCGGGAATTGAAGGACTCAGGGGTAACGCCGGAAGCGGGGCTGGAATTCTACAGCATGGAGGCGATCAAGAACTGCGTGATGCTCGGGCTCGGGCTGGCTCTCGTTCCGCTCATCACCGTGCAGAGGGAGATCGCCGAAGGCAAGCTGCGCCGGCTGAGCTGGGATGACCGCTCGCAGCGGATGACCACTCAGCTTGCCTACCACCGTAAAAAATGGGTCACGCCCGCCTTGGAGGAGCTGCTGAGACTGCTGGAGCGGTACGCAGAGGAATGGCGGGAGGAACTGTCCGCCGAGTGATCGGGCAGTGTAGGGAGGAGACCAGGATGATTCAGATGAGGCGCTTGCTCTCGTAAGCGTGAAAATCGCCGACGATCGCCAGCTTCATCCAGTAATTGGTAAACTTCTGCAGAATTTCGCCCGCAAGGCGCGTCTTTAGCTCGATAAAATCCTCCGTCAGCTGCTCTTAGCGGAGCAACAGCTTGTGGCAGCCCTGAAACCGAACGTTCGCCATCAGGTCGCCCGTTGCAATTCTCTATGTACCGGATCAGTTCATCGACGCCGGGAACGGAGGCGTAGGCGACAGCCATTACGACCTCTACTGGGGGCTGTGGACGCTTGCCCACAACCTCAAGACGGCCGCCATTGGCAGCCGCTTTCTGGACGCTTACGACAAGGACGGCTTCTGTCAGGAGAAGCTCTCCGCCTTCGCGGAGTGGATAAAATCCGTGGAACAGCCGGACGATCCGACGGCCGCAAGTCTGGTGAGAAACGAGCTTCGCCGTCGGTAGAAACGGAGCCGTCCCGCTCTCGATCGGCAGTTGCCGGAGAGCAATGAAATAACCATTAACCATACAAAGGAGCCTGCCCCATGCCAACCCGCGAAGAACTGGGACGCCTATATCCCATTCACATCGAGCCCTACCATCCCGACTGGCCCGCCCTCTACGCCAATGAAAAAGAAATCTTGCTGCGCCTCCTCGGACCGGAGCTTGCCGGACGCATCGAGCACATCGGCAGCACCTCTGTTGCAGGGCTTGCCGCCAAGCCCACCGTGGATATCCTCGTGGAAATCCCCCGCGATCCCGGCAACCGGGAAGAAATCGTCCTGCGGATGAAGGACGCCGGGTATCTGCTCATGACGGAGCAGACCGCTCATCTCATGTTCGTGCGCGGCTACACGCCGGTTGGACTCGCCAAGGAATCTTTCCACATCCACATGGGGCCTGCCGATCAGGCGTTTCTCTGGGACCGCGTGTATTTCCGCGATTACCTGCGGAAGCACCCATCCGCGGCCAGGGAGTATGAGGCGCTGAAACGGAAGCTTGCGGAGATCCATCGCCATGACCGCGAGGCCTACACGGACAGCAAAGGCGAATTTATCGCCCGGCTGACCCGCGAAGCCAAGGTGGAAGCGGCGGCTATTCACTTATAGGCCAGGAAGAAAAACCGCGGGAACCGGAAGATGATCTCGCCATTCGGCTGTACCGGGTAACGAAGGGCGACCTGTTGCCGGATATCGTATTCGAATTCCGCCTTCTTCTCCTCCGGCAGAACATTCAGGTACGGCCTGAGGCCCGTTCCCTTGTACCATTCCAGAATGGCCTCGTGAGAGTCCATCCGGTGGAAATAAACGGTTTCCCATAGCGCGAACCCTGATGCAATCTCAGCCAGCAGGTCGAAATATTCCGGCTGGGTGAGGTTGTGGAAGATCCGCGGATTGGGGAAAAAGGGCCGCCACTTCCCCGACGTTGTGACCTCCTCGATGATCAGGTGGATGGGCTCCTCGTAATTCATCGGCGTCTGGACCGCCATGACACCCCCCGGCCGCAAGAGGCCGAGCATCTCCCGCAACAACCGGGGATGGTCCGGAATCCACTGGATGCAGGCGTTGGAGAACGCCACGTCATACCCGCCGCCCAAAGTCGCCAAATCCTTCCAGGCGTCTCATACCTGGAAATCCAGCCGGGGATAGGCTTCCTTCGCAGCCGCAATCATCGCCGGCGAATTGTCGATACCGAGAATCGAGGCCTGCGGAAACCGTTCCGCAAGAACCGCGGTGCTGTTCCCCGGTCCGCAGCCGATGTCGATCACCCGGCGCGGGTCAATCCCCGTGATCCGATTCGCCAAATCGATGGCGGGCTGCGTCCGCTCGCCCGCAAACATCAGGTACTGCTTCGAGTTCCAATCCTGCATAGTCTTATTCCCTTCCTTCCAATGTTCAAATCGCCGGCGGTTCTCGCAGCTTCAAAAGAACCTTATCCAGAGACAAGGTTCTAAAATAATATGAGATTAAAAGTATCATGTTTGCCGTTTGGCATATTTCCATTCATCTATGCTCCGAGGGTCCACTTGCAATAGATCGGAGATAACAAGTGCTAATGTTACCGTGGGAATAACGGTTCCATATTCTATATTTTGCAGGTGGCGCAATGAACATTTCATTATGCCGTTTATTGTTAAATTGAGAGACTCCTGCGTATACCCCGCCGCTTCCCTTGCTTCCTTGATTTTCAAAGCGGATGCTCCTTTTTAATTTCCACAGTAGCAAAAAAACGGAAATTGTATCACGAATTATAATTGACGAAATATAATACGTTATCTATAATCAAATTGCAATAGGCTGCGATGACATTGTCATCACAGCCTTTTTGATCCTGAGCGTCGCCTATGACTGACCCCTACAGTTTCTCATACTCCAGGAAGGGGTCCGGCAGCCGGATCACGCCCGCTTCCGTGTCGCTCATGCCCACGTACAGATCGGCGTTGCCGTCGCTGCAGCGAATTAATCCGCCGCTGAAGAGAATATCCGTCAGATCCGGCCGTTTGGCTGGGCCTTCGGGCAGGTCCGCGCGCTCCGCGAAGATCTTCATCGGCGTCCGCTCCCTCGTCGCCGGATCGAAGGCGAAGGTCATCGGATAATAGTGGCGGTTGCCCTCGCCGTCGAACCAGGCCGCGTGCCCGAGCACGCCGATCAGGCCGTTCTTCAGCGCGTGGGCTTCGTTGGCTCCGCCCCACTCCTCCTCGGGGAACATGCCCTCGAATAGGGGAGCTTCGGCGATGGCGGCGGAGGTAACCGCCTCAAGAGAGGCCGCACGGGTGAAGCCGATCTTGCCGCGTCCGCCCTTCTCGCCCTGCGGGCGGCTGAGAACGCCGACTCCGCCGCCCGGCAATTCAACCAGCCGGACATCCTTCATATGATCGGGTCCGGTGAGGAACGGCTTCAGGGCGGCCGGTGATTCGCCGCGGAAGAAGGTCGTGACCCAGGAGGCGATCCGCTCCGGGTCGTCCTTGTCCCGGATCAGAGAGACGCCGCCTAAGATCAGTTCTCCATCGATGCGCGTATGAAACGGGTCTTGCAGCGGCAGCGGAGCAAATCGCGAATCCGGCTCCCAGACCTCCCCGTTCAGACGAAAGATCAGCACTTCGGAGAATTCCGTCTCCCGGCCTTCCACCCGGCCGGCCAGCAAGAGCTTCCCTTCGTCTTCAAAGGGAGCGGAGATGTTGTACACGTCTCGTCCGCCCACCTGGCCGAAGGTCAGCTTGCGGGAGCTCGGCGCACCCTCTGCGCGGCGGCAGCTTCGGTAGTCTTCCAGCATTTGATGACAGGATTGAGCTTGTGCAGATAGATTCAGCATAATGACCTCTGCTTTCTGTTGGTTATCGCCTTGAATGTCTCAATTCTCAATCGCGTAATCGACAATGACTCCGTTGCAATACCGCTTGCCGTCCCGGTCGACGAGTTCTCCGTCCTCAGGGAGCGTCACGCACAAGACAGCGGCATGCGCCGGGATCACGACAGCTCCCGAGACCGTGGGCAAGAGCCGGTGGGAAACCGCATCGTAGCAGCGCATCCCCTCATGCGGCAAATCCGCAAGGACCGCCTTGTCCTCGCCGTAGGGATTGTAGTACAGATACGTCGGATAGGCCGGCGCATGGAAGAAATCGGTGCGCAGGCAATCCAGCCGCAGGATCCCTTCGACTTCGGTTTGCGCGATAATTCCGCCATAGATGCCGACATGAGACGAGCCGTACAGCCCCAGGTCGATGGAGCCCCAGCTGTAGCGGATGGCATCGCCCGTGGCGTAGGGGCTCTGATGATCCCACCACTTGCGCAGGCCCTCATACGCGATCACATCGTGATCGTCGGGATGATAGAAGGCGCAAGTTTGCTGCTGCGCGGACAGCGCCCGCGGATAGAACAGCCGCGCCGCGTTCGCCGCGTTCAGCAGCCATTTGCCGATGTCGGCGGCAAAGCGGCTGTCGTAGCGGACGAGCGGCACAAGTGGAGCCGCCAGGGCGAAGGTATTCGCCGCGAAGGCGTAGCCGCTGCGGACGGGGTCGCTCTCGGCTGAGCCGTCCTCCGGCGGCTCGGCATCCCAGCGCTGGCCCCAGTCCATCAAACTGCCGCATAGGCCGTGGCAATCGTAGCCGCCCCAGCGCTCGGCGATAACGCCCCAGCCCGGCCGGCAGGCGCTGTCGCCCGCGAACACGTCGTTCACCAGCTTTGCCACGTCATGCGAATCCCCCAGCTCGGCGTTCATCCGCGCGGCGGCGTAAGCTCCGAACGGCAGCAGGATCTCGTAGAAGGGATTGCCTTCGAACCGCCGCAGGAATTCCAGGCTGGAGCGGGCGGCCGCGAGCCGCCTCTCGCCTCCCCAGCGAACAAAGGCCATGTACTGCAGCCACGCCATGCCGGCGGCGGCGTCCGGCTCCATCCAGCGGCCGTTGTCCACCGGACGCCCCAAAGCGAAATCATAAGCCAGATGATTGAAGTCCGGCACGCCGGTATCCCCGGCCAGCGACTCGCAGGCGGTCAGCCATTTGTCCGCGGTTTCCCGCATCATCCGCTGCAGCCCCTCCTCCGCCGGATAGCAGGAAGCGAGTCCGCCGAGCAGAATATGCGGATAGAGCTCATACCAGAAGGTGCTGCCCGCCTTCAGGAAGGTCCGGTTCAGGAACAAGCGCTCTCCGTTGTCGACGGCAAAATACCCTTCCAGCATCTCCACCCAATTGTGCCCGTTCTGAGCGGACTTGTCGATGCCGGCCAGAGTCGCTCCGAGCACGGCTGCCGCCGTATTGATCGCCTCGTGGCTCTCCATCCCTCCCGATGCTCCGAGATAAGAGGGCAGTCCGAACATATCCCGGTCGGCGTTGCGCCGCGACCGGTCCCACCAGATGAGCGGGAAGAAATTCCCCCGCGCCCCAAAATCAAAGACGAGACGGTCGTACTGCACGCTGACCTCCCGCCAGTCCCGCATCGCGTACGGGGCAGGCATTTCCGGCATCAGCCCGACTTTGCGGATCATAGGCCGCTCCTCCCTTCAAATCGAAGGGACGGCAGACTCGCCGCCGTCCCACAGTTTTTAACGCTTGCTTTTACTTCGTCGTCTGCTGATCGAGGAAGGCCTGAATCTGCTTGGTCGCTTCCTGCTTGATCTTGTCGATGTCGCTCTGCAGCTTGGCGTTGGCTTCATGGCTTTGCTGAAGCTTCGTCAGCCCCGCAACCGGGCCCGCCACCATGCCGAGCTTATAAGGCAGCTCTTCCGAGGGAATTTTGGCAAAATCGGGGTTGGCAAGCTCGTTCTTCACCGGGTCCTGGTTGAAGGCAAAGCCGGCCAGCGCCGATTTCACATACGTCTTCTCGTCCGCCTCATAGCGGAACGCATCGACCAGATTGTCCGGAACACTCGACGAGAGGCGGACGTACCTCGGGTTCCAGGTCAGCATATAGCCGGGGAATACGTAGTTCGTGCTCGGATCCACACCGGAGGGAACTTTGTATTTGTCGGTGCCAACCTTTTCCCAGTTCTTCCCTTCGATCCCCAGTTCAAACAGGTCGTGATTGTCCTGGCTCTCGAACAGCCAGTTGATGAAAGCCATCGCCCGATCGGCATTCGCCGAGGTCTTGGGAATGGCGAGGAAGTTCCAGACGCGGAAATCCACCACCTGGTTCGGGTCCGGCTGCACGCGATCGCGCGCCGTCTTGGAGGTCAGGAAGTAACCCAGCTCGGCGTTCGGCACACCCGCGGTCAGCTGCGTTTTGACGCTGTCCAGATTGGAGAGGCCTTCCATCATAGCCGCCGCCCGTCCGGCATAGAACGTACCGCCGGCATCCTTGCGGACGATCGGTTCTTTTTCGATATAGCCCTTGTCATGCCAATCGCGGATCTTATTGTACGTGCTGTAATCCGGTTGGTTGAACGGAGCGGGGAAGCTGGACATGTTCGACACTTTATCCCCCGTAATGGTCAGAGCGGTTACTTTTTTATTGTCGATCAGAACCGTGCTGTTTACGTTCGGCCCGAGGGCGACCGTCCACAGTCCCTTCGTGTACATGGCCGGCTTATCCTTATTCAAGTCGATGAGAGCCTGGGCCCCGTAGTTGCCGTCGTTCTTGATGACGAAAGGAATCAGCGACGAATCGTTCGCCTTCACCTTGTCGAAGAAGGCAAGCAGTTGATCATAGGTGGTGATATCCCCCATGCCGTATTTCTTGGCCAGATCTTTGCGGTAATAGATGGTGGACAAGTCCCCCATGTACTGGCCGAGCGGAACCCCGTAGACATGCAGCTTGCCGTCCACGCCCGTAAACCGGTTATTGCTCAGATAGGTATCGCTGAACGCCTTCTTCAAGCCCGGGTATTTGTCGTTGTTGAAGTAGCCGTCCAGGTTCGTGTAGTTGTCCTGGGCGATGAAGGCATTCATGTTCATCCAGGGCGCGTCGAAGGCGATGTCCACCTGCTCGCCGGCGGACAGCTTCAGCTTCAGCTTGTTGACATAGTCCGCCTGCGGCGTGAAGGTCACATTCAGCTTGATGTTCAGAGTATCCTTCGTCCGCTTTTCGAACTCCGCCACCACATCGTCAAACTGCTTCGGCTTGTCGCCCCACAGCATGATGTTCAGGGTGACCGGGTCCGGCTTGGTTATGTCCGCAGCCGTTGATGCTCCCGGAGCCGTCGATGCGGACGGCGAGGCCGAACTCGAACCCTTGCTGCAGGCGGCTAGCATCGCGAGCAGCATGCACATCGCGATCAAGAGAGAAAGCGCGCGCATTTTCTTGTTGATCATCGTAAAACCCTCCCATTTTTGATGATTCATGAGCTTGCATTGAAACAAGTATGCCAACCGGCCTCGCGGCCGTGATCAGCCTTTGATGGCTCCGACCTTCAAGCCACCGACAAAATACCGCTGCAGGAACGGATAGAGGAAGATGATCGGTCCCACCGTCACGACGGCGGTGGCGAGCCGCACCGTATAGGCCGGAGCGAGCGTGGCTGTGGATTGGGCTCCTTGAACGGCAATGCTCTGGGCCATGTCGACGTTGCGGATGATCTGCATGATGATATATTGCAGCGAGAACAGCTTCGTATCGTCGATGTACAGCATGGCCGGCATCCAGGAGGACCAATAGCCGAGGGCGTAGAACAGCCCGATCGTGGCCAAGGCGGGCAGGGACAGCGGCAGCACGATGGTGCGCAGGATGCGGAACTCCCCGGCCCCCTCGATCTTCGCCGACTCGAACAGCTCCTTCGGAATGTCGTTGAAGAAATTCCGCATGAGGAACATGTTCCAGGGCGACAGCAGGGCGGGCAGGATGTACACCCAGATGGAATTCGACAGGTGCAGGTACTTGGTGATCAGAATGTAGTTGGCGACCATCCCGCCGCTGAACAGCATCGTGAAGTAGAAGAACATCGAGATGGCTCCCGCATAGTAAAGCCTTCGCCCCGACAGGGCGTACGCTGCCATGCTCGTCACCAGCAGGCTGAGCGCGGTCCCGACCACGGTGATAAAGATGGTCACCAGGTAGGCATCGGGGATGGTGCTGCTGTGGAAGATCGCCCGGTAAGCCGCCAGCGAAAAATGCTGGGGAAGCAACCGGTAGCCCACTCTCATCAACGCTGCTTCATCGGTCAGGGAGCTCGCCACCACGAGCAGGAAGGGATACAGGCAGGCGATGGCAAAACAGGAACAGAGGACATAGAACAGAACAGGCAGCATACGGTCGGTTCCGGTGTTTTTCATAAGTGTGCCTCCTTCCCGCTAGAATAACGCGGAGTCTTGGTCCAGTTTGCCGGCCAGCTTGTTGGCGGCGACCACCAGCACGAACCCGACCAGGGATTGGTAAAGGGCGATGGCCTGGGTCATGCCCATCGAGCCGGTGGTGCGCAGGGCGCGGAACACATAGGTGTCGATGGTGTCGGTCGCCGGGAAGAGGAACGAATTGTCCCCGACCAGCGAGTAGATCATATCCAGGTTGCCGCCGAAGATGTTGCCGAGGCTGAGCAGGAACAGCACGACGATCGTGCTCTTCAGGAGCGGCAGGGTGATCCGGAAAATGCAGGAAAAGCGGGAAGCGCCGTCGATTCTCGCGGCTTCATACAGCTCCTTATCGATGCCGACGATCGCCGCCATATAGACGATGGCGCCGAAGCCGGCCGTTTTCCACAGGTTCATAATGACCAGGACCCACGGCCACACATGCGGATTCGTGTAAAAGGATACTTGCGGCAGGCCGACCGAGGTGAAGAAGTGGCTGAGCACCCCCGTATCGGCGGTGAAGAAGGCGACCGTAAACAACCCGATGATCGGCCAGGAGATGAAGTTCGGCAGAATCATCACCGACTGCATGATCCGGACGAACAGATTGCGCCCAAGCTCGGTCAGCATGATCGCGAGAGCGAGGGACATGATCGTGCCGGTAATAATGAACGCAACGTTGTAGAGAACGGTATTGCGAGTGATCAACAACCAATCGCTGCCTCGGAAGAAGAAGCGGAAGTTGTCGAGCCCGACCCACGGGCTGTGGAAGATCCCCTTAAGCGGATTGAAATTCAAGAAGGCGATGGAGATGCCGACCATCGGCAGGTAGGCGAAGATGATGCTGAATACGACCGCCGGGATCGCCAGCGCATACAGATAGCGGTTGTACACAAGATCGTGCAAGCCCTTGTGCTTGTTCCGTACCGGCTGCTTCATGGCATTGGCCTCCGTCCTTCTATGGCTTCCATCGCTTCGGCGCTTTCCCCGTCCGCGAGCGCAGCCAGCACCTCGGCAAGCGGCGCCTCGGCGTAAGCCATGCAGGAGTCCGCCGCGCCGTAATACAGGCGGATGGTCTCTCCTTCGAGCAAGGCTCCGCAGGAGAAGATGACGTTTCCGAAGAAGCCTTCCATTTCGTACGGCTCTTCCGGAACGAGGAAGGGCTTCTCACAGCGGGCAAGCACCCGCCAGGGCTGATCCAGATCGAGAAGCATGGCGCCCATGCAATAGCGATTGTTCTCATCCGCTCCGTGATAGAGCTCAAGCCAGCCTTGCTCGGTGCGAAAGGGCACGGCGCTCGCGCCGATGCGGGTTCCGTCCCACAGGCCGGGACGCACGCCGGCGATGCGGCGGTGATTCCCCCAATGCACAAGATCCGGCGATTCCGCTAGCCAGATGTCGGGCATGGCGTAATGCGAGGAGGACGGCCGGTGCAGGGCGTAATACTTGCCGCCGATTTTCTCGGGGAACAGCACCACGTCCTTGTTGTCGGGGTGGAAGATCAGTCCCCGGCGTTCGTAGGAGCGAAAGTCCTCCGTATGCACCAGAGGAACGACGATGCCAAGCGGCGACACCGCGCTGTACGTAATGATGAACCCGCCCTCAAGCGGCGTAATCCGCGGGTCCTCAACGCCGTACGACTCATAGTCGGACGCGGGCTCAAGGGCCGGGACCGCTTCCACCTCGAAGCGGATGCCGTCCCGGCTGCGGGCGAGGCGGATGTGGGAGATCGAGGTCAGATAATTCTGCCGGGGCGTGCGGATGACCCGCGGGTCGCTGAAATCAGCCTCGCCATCCCGTGGAATGCGGCAGATCTCCATTTCATCTGTCTCCGGATTGTATAAGGGGGTGAGATAGGAATCCGCATCCCGGTTGATCGGCCGCTCGGCTACCCGGAGCAGCAGAATCACCTCGTCCTTCAGCCGGGCGACGCCGGCATTGAACACGCCGATAACCTCCCACCCCTCTCTTGAAGGCGGAACATCTCGGCAAGTCAGGATCGGATTCAACTCGGATCGTTTAACTGGCATTTCAAACTCCTCCCTTGCGAAGCCGGCTATAAGCATAGTGCCATGTGCGTGTCGGGCGTACGGATGCTGTACAGGCAAGCTTCGATCAAGTCTGTTTCTTCCTTTAACTTGTCTTTCCATGATTATTGTAGTCCCAGCTGACCCCTGGCCGTTACCTTCCCGTTTCCTCATTTGGGAGGAATGAATTATTGCGCAGCTCCGAAGCACAAAAAAACCGGCCCACCGGCACAAAAGAATCCTCCGCCGAACGAACCGGTTCTGCTTTTTTCACATGGGAGCCCGCTTTACTTGCTGCGGCAGGCCAGCCGATATTCGCTCGGCGAATGGCCTGTCTTGATGCGAAAGATCTTGCCGAAATACTTCTCGTCGGTAAAGCCGGATTTCTCCGCCACTTCATAGACCGGCAGATTGGTGGTCTGAAGCAGCCTCTGCGCCTCCCGCAGGTTGGTCTTCTGCACATAGTAGACGAAGGAAACGCCGACGATCTCCTTGAAGCACTTGCTGAAGTAGCTGACGCTCAGGTTCACGGCGTGGCAAAGCTCCGCCTGGCTCTGTTTATCGCCGGAATCGCGGTGCATCAGGTCCAGGGCGCGGAGGATGGACTCGATGACCTGCTCCGAGTACATGGTCCCGCACAGCCGCAGCATCGCCTCCTCGCGAAAGGCCTCCACCCATCCGTGCAGATCGGCCGACGACTGCAAGGGCTCAAGCCGCGGCAGGAAAGTCGACACTACCGGCTGCAGGGAAGGGCAGCGGTTCGGCCATTCCGCAGCCGCACTCGTCAGCAACTCCTTGAAAGAGTCGCCGTTCATCTCCTTCAGTGTCTCCTCCACCAGCTTTTCGCCGGAGGACGCTTCCGCGATCCAGGCTAATGAACTCCATTTTTCCTGCAGCTGTTTGGAAGGGATGGAGTGGTAATCGTCCTTCGCTCCTCGCGGCCGCTTACGCTCCGAACGCAGGCGCAGCTGCTGGGAGACCCTCTCCAGCAGCTCCCGCACCGACTGGTCATCCAGTTGGGTCTTGACCATATAATCGATCGCACCCAGACGAAGGGCCTGCTGTACATACGCGAAGTCCTGATGGCAGGTGATGACGACAGACAGGATGGACGGATAAGTCTCCGTCAATGACCCGATGAAGGCCAGCCCGTCCTGGCCCGGCATCGAGATGTCCGTCAGCACCAGGTCGACCGGATTCCTGCGCAAGAAGGCTTGCGCCTCCTCCGCCGTCGCTGCCTCCCCCGCCCATTCCATTCCGAACTCCGCGAGCGGGAGCATGCTGCGAATGCCTCTGCGCACGAGCGGCTCGTCATCCACCAGCAAGACTTTGAACATGAGGCTCCTCTCCCTTCACCGTATTGGGAATCAGGATGATCACCGCGGTTCCGACGCCCTTCCGGCTTTCGATCCGCATCGAAGCCATTTCCCCGTAATAGACATCCAACATTTTCTTGACGTAGTTCAGGCCGATCCCGATTCCCGTGCTTCTCGCGCTCCGGCCGTTCAGAAGCTCCTCGATCTTCTCCGGCTCCATGCCCGCTCCGTTGTCTTCCACCCGAATGCGGATCTGGTTCGCGTTATACCGGGAGATCTGAACGATAATGGTCCCTTCCTCGCTTACGAGGCCGTGATACAAGGCATTTTCCACCAACGGCTGGAGGACGAAGCGCGGGATGGGCACATCGCGAATATCTGGATCGCTGGCGACCTGGACGTTGAAGCGGTGATCGTAGCGAATATTTTGCAGCTCAATGTAATCCCCGAGAGCCGCGATCTCATCCTTGATGGTCACGATCATGCTGGTCTTGCCCATGTTGTATTGCAGCACCCGGGTGAACACCTTGATGAGATCGTAGATTTCCTTCTGCCCCTTCTCCAGGGCCAGCCACTGGATCGTATTGAGCGTGTTGTGGAGAAAATGGGGATTGATCTGGGAGATCAGCTTCTCGACCTCCAGCTCGCCCCGGCGTTTTTCCTTCTGCTCCACTTCCTTGATCAGCTCAACGATTCGGTAGCTCATCTCCCGGAAGCTCGCATGGAGCATGTCAAACTCCTCCAGGCCGGGCCGAAGCCGATCGAGATGATCGCCTTCCTGGCTGAACCGGTTCATGGCCTTGTTCATCCCCTGCAGCGGGCGGTAGACCATTCTCCATACATAGGAGGAGGCGCTCACGGTCAGGGCAAGCGAGAGGCAGAGCACGAGGGAGAATTGAATGCGCCACTGGTTGATCTCCTTCTCGTAGACGCTCCTCGGCACGAGCGAGATCAGCTGCCAGCCGTTCTGCCCCTTGGCGGTGAATTGCCGGTAGTCGTGCAGCTTGCTCAGCTCCTCCTCGGCCAGCCCGGTCCCTTCCTTGACGGCAAAAGGCAGATCGCTGTAGTGCACGGCTTGATCGCTCCCGACCAGCAGATGATAGATCACCCGATCCTCGCTCTTGGCGGAGGCCCGAGAGACATACTGGTTCAGGTTTGTCTCCAGGTAGACGTAATACGTCCCGTTCGTTCCGTACGGAATGCTGCGGATCAATGAGATGACGGTCGCATTGCTGGAGTTGAACACCGACGGATGCGGGCTGCTGTAGTAGAGCTGACCGGCGATATAGAGCGAAGCGAAGGGAACAGGCTCCAGGGTCAGCCCGAAGAGCTTGGGCTTCAGCGGAGCCGATTCGAACTGAATCGGATTGGGACGGCCGGCAAAATAAAGGAACACGCCCTGAATCCCGGGATTGGAATAAATGATGTTGGTGAGCGACTTGTCGATCGTCAAAAAGGCATCGGTCTTCACCGACGGATCATCGCTATCCAGGTAGCTGGTGAGATCGTCGCCGAGTCCCCCGCCCACGGCGAGCAGTTGGGAGACGCTCATCAGGTTGGAGAAGGCCTTTTCCAAGGAATCGCGCTCGCTCTCTACGAGCATCTGGTAATTGACGTTTACCTTCTCCATCTGCACTTTGTAGAACCAGTAATAAGAGGTAAAGCCGATCAGGAAGATCGGCGTGATGGTGACAAATACCAGCAGCGTGGTGAGTCTGCCCTTCAGCGTGTTCGGCCAGATCCGCCTCAGCACCTTCGGTACGGTTATTCGCTTCATGCTGCTCCTCCTTGCACCGTTTCGGCTGCCCGCCCCGCTTGCGGCCTTCCCGTTGCGCCGAGCATGGCCGCGGCAGACAAGCCCCTGCCTCTATCGTACCACAGGATGCAGCCGCCGGTGGAACCAAGGCGGCCCTCCGAGCGGATTCAGCCTGATTTCACCGGCGCGGAATACAGATACATCTCATTCGCCCCATCCGCGGGATCATAGACGGTCAGCCCGATCCGCGAGCCCAGCGTTTCCTTGCGCGGGGCGGCCCAGTCCTGATTCACCAAGCCATTCCTCCCAGCTTACTTACTTTTATTATAAAAGCGGCGGCAGGCCGACGGGTACGCTTCCATTTGTCCAGTTGCGGCGGTTGATTTCTTCAGCCCACATTTCGCATATGGAATTTAGTCAATCTCAATATAGTGCGGAAGGAGACAGTAGAGAACCGCAACAGATCACATGCTACTGATTTTCGTCGACGAAATCAGTAATGACTCAGCATTTCTCGACAAGGCATATGCAGCCGTGGGCCATAAGGGCTTAGCGGTTTACAGATGTGACAGGATTCGCCGTGTAGATGGTCATGTCGTATCCGGCCATCTCGACGACCCGACAAGCCGATTCATCTGCATTATCCGTTAGAAGCGTTCTTTCCGGTCGGCGTATTGCAGCAGGATAATCTTGATTTGCTTGAGCATCTCAAGCAGGACCTGTCCTGTCGGTTTGTAGTCACATGCGCGCCCCTTGATCCGAAACGGCTTCTCTTCCTTGTCCAACTGCTGCCGGATGCGGTACTCCAGCATGCCGTAAAGGAGCAGTGCCATGACGAGTACAATGCCGAGCGCTTCCATGCGTTCGGGTGTTTTCAGGTAGATGCCATCCACAAGCTGGGGGATTCTGATCCTCTTGATCTTGATTGGGCCCAAAGCGCAGCGGGATTTTTTCGGAAATACGATGTGATAGAATCGGCTGATGAATATCGCGAGAGATGATTTTCAGGTAAAAGGGGAATCACCGCGCAACGGACGAAAGTGAAGTGAACGCCCGGCTCGGAAGGTCCGAGGCTTTCGGAATCATGGCGACCATCATTCAGGAGAACAATGTCATCAAAGGAGTGGTCCAGGGGTTTTTCGGCGATTTGATTATCTTGGAATAAATCGGAGGCCAGACGATTTGGTTCTAGAATTTCTCTTTCCTCTCCACTGTAAAAGGGGATGTGCCCAAAATAGGAAGAACCTACTTTTGGGTCAGCCTCTTCTTCATCAGCGGCTTAGCACAAAAGCCGCGGCGGCCTCACCCAAGAGGAAACGATTCAGGCTCGCAGCTCTTCCCCATCGCGGCCGACGAATCGACGAATCCCTTTTGCACCCGGAATGCGGGGAGGCTCCAACCGCTGCCGCTTCAGCACCACTTCCAAGCTTCCTCATCTGTTCTAGAGCCTGTTGAAGAGGGTCACTAGCCATCCAGCCGTCGGCTCGATTCGCGCACCACCAGCTTGGGGGTAAGCTTCACGGCGCGCTGCCGGAAATTTTCGCCCTGCAGGCGTTCCATCAGAACCTGTGCTGCCCGCCTGCCGATCTCCTCCTGCCGCATCGCCACCGAGGTCAGCCTGGGATGGATGCGGGAAGCGATATCGAGATTATCCATACCGACGACGGCGATGTCGCGCGGTATGGATAATCCGGCCTCTTCGCACGCCGCCATGACGCCGATGGCCATCAGGTCGTTGGCGGCGACGATCGCTTCCGGCCGGTCCGAGCCCGCGAGCCAGCGCCGGGCAGCCGCATGCCCGCCCTTCTCCGTATAGTCGGACTCGGCGATAAAGCTGTCCTGCAGCGGCAGCCCCGCCTCTTCCATTGCCGCCCGGTAGCCGCAGAAGCGCTGGTAACCGGTCTGTTCCCCCAGGCTGCCGCCGAGGTAGGCGATCCGGCGGATGCCTTGGCCGATCAGATGCTCTGTCGCCAAGCGGATGCCTTCGTACGTGTCCACGTACACGTAGTCGAAGCGATCCCGCCCATGCGGCGATGCGTACAGATTGGTAAGCACGACGGGCGACTGCAGTTTGTTGATCTCGGCGATGTTCTGCTCGCAGAAGTTGAAGGAGACGAGAATCAGGCCGTCGGCTACCTTTTCTCGCAGGTTCTGGATCGCTTTCAGCTCTTCCTCGAGACTGTGCTTGGTGTAGAACAGAATCATCAGATAGCCGTGCTCCTCCAGCACCTGATTGATTCCGTTGATCATATCGAAATAGAACGGATTGCAAATATCCGGCACGGCAAAAAGGACCTTGTTCGTGCGCCCCAGCTTCAGCATCTTGGCGGCATTGTCGGGAGCGTAGTTCAGCTCCCGGGCGGCGGCGAGAACCCGCGCCTTCGTCTTCGGCCCGCAGTAGCCTCGGCCGGACAGCGCCCGCGACACCGTCGAAGCGGAAACGCCGACCCGCTCCGCGATATGGTAGATCGTATGCTTATCCATGATTCCTCCGTTGTTCGGGGTTTCTCGTCAATCAACCCCATCCTTCATTGTAAAGGAGAACCAGCAGGAAAGGAAATAGCCCGCACCGCCAAGACCGGACGAGCGAGCGAGTCGGCTCCCGCGCATGCTGAGAGCGGACGGCGCGGCTCCCTGCGCGACAGGGGCGAGCAGCCAACCGCGCTACCCGCCCCGTTTCGCACTACCGAAGGCCGCTCGGTTTCCAGCCGGTCGTCCCGCGGACCCAGGCGTTGTTTGCTCCCGACCGGGTGAATCCGTGATTGCGGTCGATGCCGGCTCTCCCCGCCGTATACCAAGGAGATGTCGCGGAGGCGGAAGACTGCTGTTCAAAACCCGGCTGGCCGACGAGATTGGGCCCGCGCGTCAGGCTGACATCGTCGAGCTGAAGCCAGGTATCCCCGTTCGCCCACAAACCGGCGTAAATTTCGATGACCGAATTCACTCCCGAATGGAACGTGACCGTCTTTTCGGTATAGCCGGGCAAGACGGTGAACGATACTTCACAGGCAATCGCGCCCTTGTTCGGTGACGTTGGAAGCGCCTTGCTTCGCCCGTATCGGAGGAACGGTCCCGCCGACCGGCCCTCAATGGAACAGCTTCTGGCAGGAGCAGACCTCTAAGGCACAGCCCCGAAACCCAGCGCTCAGATCACCTCGCGCTCGTCGTTGCCGGGCAACAGCGGATGCGGTGCATGCGGCTCGGACTGATACCAGAACGCCGTCGAGGCGATGTCGCTCTGCTGCGGCAAATAGCGGTGCCCGGAGCGCCAGCCGAGGTCCTGGATCGTCACCTTGAGGTCGCGTTCGAAGCGGATCGGGTCCATGACATGCCAGCGATACATGCCGAACCGCTGCTGGCTGTGATACAAGCCGTCCGGCTTGATGACTTGATGCATGCCGAGATACGCCGTCGAGTAGGTTCGGTACGTGCCGAGCGGCTGCTCCCAATTCCATGCCCCGCCAAAATAATCCTCGGTCCCCGTCCCGCAGATGGTCGGGAACTTCGCGTCGCCGTCAAGATAGAACTTGATCTCGCCCTCGCCCCACCAGCCTGTATTGTTCACCTGCCAGGCCAGGTACGTGCCGACATAATGCCCCTTGCCCCTCACGCCGTCGAGGATCGTGTGCACCTCCTTGTAAGCCACCGGGTTGCTGCGCCGCCACTGGGCGTGAAAATAGGCGGCATCGTCCGGCACCTCGGTCAGCGTATAATCGATCTGGTAATACAGAACCGCCTTCTCGTCGTTCTTGTTCTCCATCGTGATCCGGGCGGACTTGCGAAAGGGCATCTGCCAATAGTTGTTGAAACCGCCCGCCGGGTTGACGGCGATCGGCAGCGAGTTCACGTCGGCCCGCTCCTGCCAGCCGTTGCAGAAAAAGTCGCAGACCGGCACCTCGACCGACGGAGCTTGCTCATCGTCCCAGTAGAGGCGGAAGATCAGGTTGCGCCACTGCGGCGGGAAGCAGGTGAGCCACAGATGCTGAATCGCCCCTGGCCCCTGAATCTCGCCCATGACGAACTCCGTATTCGGCTCGATCTCAACGGAAGGCGACACCTTCCAGCCGAGCCCGAGATCGCGCGCGCAGGTTACACCCGTGCCAGTGGTCGCCATGGCTCCCTTCTCTTTGCCGCCGGTGAAGTTCTCCGGGCTGATCGACCGAGTGACCGCTCCCGACAGCCGCGCCAGATTGCCGAGACCCAAATCCAGTCCGTTAAATGCGTTCATGCCTTCCCTCTCCTCACTTCTCTGAATAGTAGACTTCCAACTCGCGGATCGCGGTGAACGCGTCATCCCCGCCCGGCTTGCCGATGATCCGCACGCCGTCGCCGAACATCTCGACGAACGCAATGGCGCAGGTTTGCCCGTCCGCCTGCTCGTTGCCGGGGTAAGGCGCGGAGAAAACCGCGTTCTTCACGTCCACCCACTTGAAATCCTGCCGCACCTGCACCCGGATACCCCCGAACCAACCACCCGCCGCCCACGAACGTGTTGGCATTCAGCCACATCTCACAGGCGTCGGCGCTGATAAACTTGGAGGGGATCACAGTGGCGTAACCGCCGTTCTTCTCCAAGGTCCACGGGTATTTACGATTCCGCCGCCCTCGACGAGCAGCCCAGCCGGATCGGCCGCTTCCCTCCGATCGCAAGAAGCAGCCGCAAGCGTGACCGCCAGCAACCTGACCGCCGCGATCTGCCTACCCCAAGGACTCGTTCGCTCGGTGGTTCTCCCCATGCTCGTTAGCTCCTCCTCCCCCGGATCGCCCGGTGCCGTTTCCGCGCGTTGCGGCGCCGTGAGCCAGGCTTTCGATGCGAGCTCCGCTCATGGCCGGGCGGCATTCTCCAAGCGGTCCTCATATCTCAATGCCATGCTGGGCCGCGAGCTCTTCGCCGAGATGATCCCGGATGCGCAGGTACGCCTCCGCCGCGGCGCCGCAGCCCCAGTCGAAGATCGTGAAGCGGCCCATGCCCTGCCCCTCCGGCCCCGTTTTGCCGTCATGGCCGTAATTCTCCATCATGAAGCCGTAATCCTCCTCGCCGAAGAAGGGGAATGCCTTTTCCCATTGCCGCTTCGTCTTCCCGTTCTCCGGTGCGTACATCATGACGAACGACGCCTTGAGCGCCGCGACGCCCCGCTCGATATATTCCCGGCGGTCCATCGCCCTGCCGTAGAGAAGAATCAGCTCGGCGAACAGGCTTTGACGCGCGTCGTTCCACTCCCCGTCGGCGTTCATGACACCGAAGCCGCCGAGCGCCTCCACGTAGAGATAAGGCGGTTGCCAAGACGCCTGCGTCATCAGCAGTTCGTCGAGGCAGCGCTCGCCAGCCGTCAGATAGCGCCGGTCGCCGGTGGCACGCCAGCTCTCATACAACGCCTCGGCCGTCCAGAACATCGACAGATTGCATTGCTTGAACATGGCGTTGCGGGCGACAGGGCGGCCCAGCAGCTCCTTCGAGCCATAAGGGCTGCAGGACCAGTAGGTCTCGAAATCCTCCCAGCGCCCCGCCGGCACGATCTCCGCCAGCACGATGTCCATCGCCCGCAGAGCGGCGTCTTTGTACCGGGGATCGTGGGCGATCTCGTGGAGCTTGAGCAAGAACGTAACCGACATCGCCGTCTCCGCCGACTGAACCAATTCCGCGAGCGGTTCAAGCGTCCGGCTATCCAGCCATGCGGGAAAATACCCCTTGGCACCCTGGAGAGCGACGAGCGCCTCGGCGTAGGACGCGGCGTATGCCAATAGCCGTTCGTCGCGCTCCAGCTCCTCGTACCAGCGCAGCATGAGCAGCGCCGTCCAGCTCATATCGAGGATATGATAAGGCGCCTCGCGCGGCGTTCCTCCCTCCAGCCACGACGTCGCAGGATTGCGGTTGGAGTTGCCCCAGAAAGCCTCCTCCCAGCCGCGGGAGCGGTTGATCTCGATGCCGTCCACGGTCACCCGCTCCATCTCCGTGGCGATGACGGACGGGAACAGCCCGTCACGTTGCGGCGCGGACAGCGCCAGCTCCTTCGTCAGCCGCGCGCGCCGCAACAGATCGGCATCCTCCGTCACGAGCGCCTGGCGGTATACGCCCGCTGCCGAACGCAGCGAGCTGAACCAGGCTTGGTTCCAGATCGAGTGCGGTTCCCGCTCGCTGGCCGGCCCGGGGCAGTTGGGACTCTGGCTCGCGTCGACGATGAAGACGGAGCCGCCCACGCGGCGGCCGCCCAGCTCGAATTCGTGCCAGACCTCACGCTCCCAATGCTTGAACGCCCAATCGTAGGCCCGCTCGACATACTGCGCGAGCGGCCCCGTCTCTGGGGCGCCGGCCCGAAAGAGCGGTCCTCCCCAGCGGCTCCACAGCCATTCCAGCGCGAAGCGCCAAGGATTGGCCGCAATCGCTTCCTCCTCGCCGGTCAACAGGTAGAACCCGATGACTACGCGGCCGGCCGGGTAGACGGCACCCGTCTCACGGACGAACAGCACATGCTCCGCCGGGCGGGTGAGGCTCATGCCGAGCGTGAGCTCATTGCGCGGGGCGTCGAGGTCCAAGTACCACCTGGCGGGCGCCTCGGAGCTCAAGAGATTGAGGTCGGGAATCAGGATTAGCGTCCGTTTGCCGCCCTGCGCGATCAGCGCCGGCGAGCGAAACACGTGCTGATCCACCACATGGTGATCGGTCGGAGTCAGATGCGGCGACCAATGAAGCGTCGGTTCGAAGGCCGGCGTCAGGCTCAGCCGCCAATCGTCCTGGCGCACCTCCTCCTCAAGCTCGAACGTCAGGATGCAATGGAGTACGCGCTCGTCGAGCTGCCTGACATCCGTTGACGGATTGCGGCCGCCGAGCCGATCGATATGAAGTGCCGAGACGAAGTTTTTCGGCAACAGGTCCAAGTTCATCTCCTCCAAGAACAGCGATTTCTCTTTCAATTCCCATGCCGCTTACTCATGCATCGCCGCCAAGGCTCGAAGTTTGGCCGCTCCTGCTTCAAGTCGCTCTCAGCGCCCGAGACGAGGACGAGCCGTCACAGCGCACGCCTCACGCTTTAGTCGCCCGAGGCGCTCTCCGACCCGAAGCGGGGCCGTGCGGACATCCCCCCCGCCTGTGCGCGGCCGCGCACACTCCTCCGCTCCCAGCTCCCGAGGCTGCGGCATGGCGGCCGCCTTCAGGTCAGCTCGAGCAGGACGACTCCGCGAGGCGGTATCGTCAAATCGCCGTCACCCTTGGCGGCGGCCGCCGCCAATTCGGGCACGGCGATCCCTTCCGCCCCCGGCGCAAACAGCCAGGCGGACATCCGGCGCAGGCCGTAGTCCGAGGGATTCAGCCGCACGCTGATCCGCTGCGGCTCGCCCGTGACGTTGGCGAAGAACAGGCCGACGCTTTCTTCCCGGTACTGCCAAGCCGAATGCACGACGGCATCGACCGTCAGCCGTCCGGAAACGTTGTATTCCGGCGTCTCCTTGCCGTGGTTGTAGTGAAACCACTCCAACTCCACCTGAGCGCAGTCATATTCGAGCGGCTTCAGCATCCGGCCGAATGCCCAATAGGGATTGGCTTTGCCGATGCGGAGCCGGGCGTACAGCCCAACATAGGCCGCCCGCTCCTCACCGAAGGCGTACCCGCGCGGATCGAACCGATAATAATGCTCTTCCGGCGGATTCTCCGCCCCGGCCAGCGCCTCCATCGGGCTGTATTCGTAGTTAAGCTCGTACAGGCCGCCCCACAGATAAGTTCGCGCCACCGTATAATAGAAGAGATCGCCGATCTCGCGCACGAGCTTGCCCCAGCCATCCAGCCGCAGACCACCGTAGTCATGATAGACGTAGCCGAACATGGGGATCAGTTCGGCGTCGCCGGTCTTGAGCAGATCGCGCAGTGGCCAGAGCTCCAGCGGCGCCGCCGGCTGTCCCCCCGCCCGCGCCTGATAGAAATCGATCAGATCGAGCAGCGTCTCATTCATCATCTCCGTGCCAATCGGCACGTACCGGCCGGAGGTGGCCGCCATCGCAGCCTTCGTATCCGCATAGTTGCGCCGGTAAGCCTCCTCGATCTGCCGTCCGGCGCCGACGGGATGGCCGTGCGATTCGTCCATGCAGACCTTGAGAATATTGTTCGCCGAGATATCGTAGTAGATCGCGTCCACATCCGCCGTCCGCTGCAGCTCCATGTCCCGCCGCACATGAAAGTCGTGCGTGTACGGATGAGCGGGGCACAGGAACGGAAAGTTGTACGCGTCAACGCTCTTCTTGGCCTCGGGAAACCTCTGGGCGGCGGCGCGTCCGAGCTCTCCGTCGGCACCATCGAAATGGTACAGGTAATCGAACTCGAAGGGAGCGTATTTGTCGCCGTATTGCTTCATCGCTTCGATGTTGGCCGAATGGAAGCGGGTCGGAAACCAATCGTCCATGCCGCCGGGCACGCCGCTGCCGAACGTCTGCGGCGCATGGGTCCAGTCCGGCCCGAGAACATGAAACATCGGCGTGCCGATATACCGGTGGTAGGCGTGCAGCCAAGCCGTCCGGTCCGAGCCGGCATTGATGCCGAAGGTGGCGACTCCCATATCCCGATACAGCCAAACGCCCGCCTCTTCCGCTCGGTCCGCCAGCTTGCCTCCTCCGCACCAAGGCTGCTCCTCGGCCCAGCTCCGATACCGGTCGGCCGCTTCATACCAACCATCCCCGTCCAGAAAAGCCGCCTCCACCTCGTACGGCGGTTCGATCCCTCGACCGGGTCCAATGTCCTCGCAGCCGTGGATGAAGGACGCTTCCAGCAAGCCGAGGCCGCCCTTATAGAAGTTCAGCCATTTGGGATGCCCTCCGCCGTCGATCGCGGCGAAGTACAGACCGCCCCTGCCCAGCCCGTAATAGGCAAAAAACTGCATCGAAGCGCCGGAGAAGCTCTCGGGGTAAGGCATATACCGCATCCCGACCCCGCCCGCCGCGAAATACTTCAGCGGATTGCGCACCTGCACGCCCGTCGCAAACGGATGTGCGACATAATCGTCTTCGCCCCGCTCAGTCACCGCCCCGATGCCGGGAAATATCGGGTATTCCAGACTGTGCACACGCCGCTCGGAACGATTGACAAGAGAGCAGCCAAAACGAAGCGCCCCCTCTCCCGGTTCGTGCGAGATGCGGGCATGGACGGCGAGTCCCTCCGCCAACCTCCAGGTCAGCGAGACGGCCCGCGTTCCGGCGCGGACACCCCCGGCCGCCGGAACCGCACATCCGCCATCCGCCTCTCCGGCTTCCGGTGCATCGAGCGCGTTTGCGGCTTCCCCCTCGGCGGACCATTCGAACGCCTCGAACGCCGAGCTCGCACCATCGTCCGTCTCCAGCCGGAACGGATCTCCGTTCTCGGCGGCGTTTGCCCCCAGATAGTCGATGCCGCGGCGCTTGTCGCAAAGGCGCCGGATGACGCCGTCCCGTTCGCCGAGCTCCAGCCGCAGACTTTCATTTTCCAATACGATCATCGCGTGAGACCCCATTTTATAGTCGCTGGCTTATTTCAAACCGGAGATCTTGATGCCTGAGATGATGTGCTTCTGGAAGATCAGGAACAGGATGATCGTCGGCAGCGCCGATAAGGCGGAGCCCGCCATCAACATGCCCATCTCGGTCGCCCGTTCGGAGCGGAACGTATACAGGTACTGCATGATCTGAAACAGCTTCGGATTGGTGATCGTCATCGTCGGCCAGACGAAGGAGTTCCAATATGCCAGATAAGAGCCGATCCCGACGATGACGAAGACGGGAAACGACATGGGCAGGAAGACGCTCGTAAAGATCTTGATGCGGCCGGCGCCGTCGATCAAGGCAGCTTCTTCGAGCGCGAGCGGGATGTTCAGATAAAATTGCCGGATGAAGAACATGTGCCCTGCCGAAGCGACGCCGGGCAGGACGAGCACCGCGAGCGTGTCGAGCATGCCCATTTTGTTCACGACGATGAACGAAGTGAGCAAAATCGCCATCCCAGGAATGAACATCGTCGTGATGACATAGACCCAGAGAAAGCCTTTAAACCGGAATTCCAAACGGGCGAAGACATACGCCGCCGCCGAATTGATGGCCAAGCTCAGTGCGGCGAACAGCACCGCGCCCCCGAACGTGACGGCCATGGACCTCAGGAATGTGCCGTCGCCGAGAATGTCCGTATAGTTCTGCACGAGCCAGCGCTTAGGAAAAAAGCGGAACGGCGTCGCCAGCACCTCGGCCCGCTCCTTGAAACCGGCGATGACCACCCACAAGAGCGGAAACAGCGCGATGAGCGTGACCAGCGCCGAGATGGCCGTGGCGAGCACCTTTTGCGTACGCGTCATAGTGTTCATGCTTCGATTCCTTCCTTTCTCTCGCCTTAACGCAGTTTAACCGTCGATGGCCTTCTCGGAATTGAGCACCCTGAAGATGATGGCGGAGATGCTGCCCAGCACCACGAACAGGAGCAGGGAGGCCGCAATCGACTTGCCGACCATCACATCGTTGCGGAAGTGGTTCAAAATATACAGGTTCGGCGTCACCGTCTCGTTAAGCGGACCGCCGTTCGTCATGACGAGCGACAGCTCAAACTGCGAAATTTGAGCAGTGAAACCCGTCACCAGCAGATAGAGAACGACGTTGCGCATGAGCGGGATCGTGATATAGAGCATCTTGGCCCAGGTGCCCGCACCCTCTAGCTCGGCCGCTTCGTAGTAGCTCTCCGGGATGTCGTGCAAGCCGGACAGCATGATGAGCGCGGTCAACCCGAAGCCGAGCCAGACGGCCGGCACGGCGATGCTGGGCAGCGCAGTACTCACCTCCGCCAGCCAAGCCTTCGGCTCTATGCCGAACCAGCCGAGAATATAATTCGCCAGGCCGGCGGTATAGTCGTAGATGAAGACGAAGATGACGGACGCCACAATGCCTGAGATGACCGTAGGGATATAGATGGACGTCTTCACGAATCCGGAGAAGCGGGGGGACAGATTCTTGACGACGTTCGCGAACAGAAAGGCCAGGATCAGCATCGCCGGCACGACCATGAACGCGAACTTCAGCCCGGTCCACACCGATTCGAGGAACAGATCGTCCGTCAGCACGAGATAATAGTTGCGCAGGCCGACGAACACGGAATCCTGATAGAAGCTCCAGTCATAAAAGCTCACGACGAGCGCGTAGAAGAACGGAACGACGACGAAAATGGTCAGAAGAATCACTATCGGCGACAGCAGCAGAAAGGCAGGTCCGTTGTCCTGCTTGATTTTCGGTTTAGCCATCGTTAATCACCGCCATGCTCGGGATGAAAGCGGCATCCGGCAGATGGTTCGGCTGTCGGATGCCGCTTTTCGATAAGGCCGCTCAGACGCGCGGCCTATTGCTTCGGGTTGGTGCCTGCTAGCTTATTTTTGGCGATATAGTCGTTGACGTCGTTCTCCGCCTTGGTGATCGCCTTGTCGACACTCGTGCCCTTCATCGCCGATTCGATACCGGTGGACACGGCCAGCGCGACATCCCACGGGTAGAGCGGCTCGCCTTTGGCATATGGAATGACCTTCTCGGCAATCAGCGCACGCCACGTATCCTTCGATGCATCGGCATCGGACTTCATCGCTTCATCGACCGATTTACGTGGCGAGAACTTGGAGAACTGGGAGGTCTTGAAGAAATCGATCATGATGTTCGGATCGCCCGCAAGCAGATAGCCAATGAAGTCCGCGGCCTGCTGCGGATGCTGCGCCTTGCCGTCGATGGCGAGCGTCCAGCCGCCAAGCGTCGCCGTCGGCTTCGTCTGGTCGCCGTCAATCGAAGCCATCGGCGCGATGCCGACCTTGTCGATGATCGTCTTGTACGAGTTGCGCAACTGGCCGATCGCCCAGGAGCCGCAGATTTGAATGGCGACCTTGCCTTCGCCGAAGCCCTTGATGTCCGCATAAGGGGCGAGCTGCTGTTTGGGCATGGCGCCGGATTGATAAGCATCCTGATAGAATTTGTACAAGGCCTTGTAACCGTCGTTGTTGATGTCCGCCTTGGACCAATCGTCCGTCAGCGCCAGGTGACCCGCGGCGTTATATTGCAGCCCCCAGCTCGACCAGCCCAGATCCGGCGCGTTCTGTGCGATCGAGAGCCCGAAGACGCCCTTCTTCGTCAGAGCTTTGGCGTCCTTCAGCAGCTCGGCCCAGGTCGTCGGCGGCTTTTCCGGATCGAGCCCAGCTTCCTTGAACAGATCCTTGCGGTAATACATGACCGCGGACGGCTCGACCAGCTTCGGATACGCATAGTTCTTGCCGCCGACATTGACGAACTCTTTGACGTTGTCGTACAGATCGTCGAAGGCGGCCGCTTCCATCAGGCCGTCGAGCGCCATAATCTGGCCGGTCTTGGCGGCGTTCGCTATGTTGCCGTAGTTGATCGTGCGGATTTCCGGAGCCTTGCCCGCGGCTTGCGCGGCCTTCATCTTCTGATCCCATGCGTCGCCCGGCACGATGGTCAGCTTGATCTCCACGTTGTTCTGGGACTTGTTGTACGCCTCGACATACTTCTTAAACCAAGCGTCCGTCGTGTCCTCGAACTTCTGCGTCCAAAATTCAATTTTGACCTTCTCGGCGGGGGTGCTCTCGCTCGTGCTGGCCGAGGGACTGGCGCTTGCGCTGGCCGAAGGTTTGCCGCCGTCGGATGCGCTGGGACTTGCGCTGTTGCTACTGCCGTTCGAGCCGCCGCAGGCCGTTACAGCCAGCGACAAGGTGAGAAGCACCGACGACATCACAGCCATGGAATTCAGCTTGCCGGTTTTGAGTTGCATGTTCAATCCTCCATTTTTTATATGAACCTGCTATTTAAACGCGGATGCGCGCCTAAATCGATACGCTTTCATTTCTCCAGCGAAGCTCGGAACCAGAAGACATTGTACGGATTCCACAGGGACAAAGCGAAGTAGATGGTCTTGCCCCCATCCGCCGCATACCGGTCGTTCATAAAAGGACCGTATAGCCCCGGCTGCTGTTCCTTCGTCACCAGGTCGATCGCCTCGCCCCACGGCCCCCAGGGGGCTAGCCCTTCGCGGATGATAACGCCCCTTCCCTCCTGCAAATACGTCATCAGCCACCGCTTCAGGTACGGATTCCAGACCACGGACAGCTCGCCCGCCGTGTCGTCCAGCAGGGTCACGGCTCTCGCCATCTCCTCGCTCCACAGCGGATTCCCCCGTTCGTCCGATCCCGCGTAGTACCGATGCGCCTCCTGCCGCTCGATATCCTTCTCCCCAACTTTCATCAGTTTTACACCGCCGAAGCGTCCGGAGGGGATGCTCCAGAGGTAAATGTCCTTCGTCCCGTCGCCGTTCGCCACCTTATAAGGGCTGACTTGGATAAAGTTGCTGTCGCCCGGCCACTCCGGATGCTCGAGCAGCGTCCAATTCTGCCCTTCGTCCACCGACTTGGCCAGGCCGGCGTAATTGGCATCCCATCGCCCCGGCTCTCCCCAATGGTTGACCGACATGTAGTACAGATACAGCGCCCCGTTCGCTTCGACGCCGTGAGTCGGAATCTTGGTCATCTCGTCGTAGTCGAGCTTCTTGGACGGCAACAGCTCCTTGGCGGTGCCGATCTCGTCCGTGATCATCCCGTCCAGCGTGATTCCGTCCTCGGGATTGTCGTCGGTCGTAAACCCCAGCGTATTGGAACGCCAGAAGCTTCCCCCTCCTCCGATCTGGTCGGCAGGCCGTTCTCCGAACGTGTCGCCGAAGACAAAGTACGTCTTCTCACCCGCGTTCAACATCGAACCGAGATCAGTCCCGTAAACGGCGTACCGATCCGTCTTGTTCGGCGACTCCGCACCGGTGATCTGCCCGACCTGCCGCATGTCCGAGATGCCCTTCAGCAGAAACGGCTTGCCGGACGATTCCAACATCGGGTTGCCCGATGAGGCTCCCGTGCAGCCGGCGGACGTGAGCAGAAGTACGGCGGCGGCGGTCATGTTCGCTTTCGGACTCAAGATACCCCCTCCTTTCATTGTCGAAACGGCTCTACGGATTCTAATGCCCGAAGATGCGGTCGAGGCTGGGCGGATGAAACGGCTTGATATCGGGAAGCGGCAAGCGGTCGCCGACCTTGGGCAGCGCGGGGAACGCTTGATGCGGCTCCGTCTGGTACCAATAAGCCGTCGAGGAGACATCGTCGCTTCGGTGATTGTTGTGGCCGTGTTCGATCGTCACCTTGATGCTCCGATCAAATAGAATCGGATCGAGAATATGGTAGCGGTACGTCGAGATCTTGCCGCTCCAGTTCGGTCCGCCTCCCAGGATGATGCCGTGATAAGGCGTGCACACCTCCTGCTGCGGGCACCAGGCGGTATTAAAGTAATCCTCCATCCCCGTACCGTGCAGCGTCGGCGGCCAAGGCTCGCCGTCGATGAAGATCATGTCGTCGCCCTCGCCGTACCAGTTCCACTCCCGCGTGTCGCGCAGATTGTGAACGTTGAAGTTGCAGCCGACGTAGTGGCCCCGGCCGACCGCGTCGAGGATGACGTAATTGCCGGCGCCCGTCGTGTTTTTGCTGCCGAATTCGAACTCCGCGTTGTCCACGCCGACATCGGAGATGCCGTCTGTCGGACATTCCCGACGCCACTGGGCATGGAAGCGAAGCTCCTCCGAAGGCAGGCGGTCGTAGGCTTCATAGTCGATGTAGAAATAGAACTTGATCGGCTGCTCCGCCTCGCTCTCAATCGTAATCCGGGCACCGCTTGCAAACGGCATTCGGAAGAAGCTGTTGAACGCCTTGCCGTCCTCGGGGCTCATCATGAGCGCCGCCGACGTATAGTTGCGGGTGATGCCGTGTCCCATCCCGAAGAAATCGCCGATCGGCGCTTCCACGCTCGGTTCCGTCTCCCCGTCCCAGTACATCCGCAGGACGATCTTGCGGGGCAGGAACGTTTCTTCGGCCGGAGCGTCCGTCGCCATCGTCATCCAGATGTGGGTGATAGCGCCTACGCCTTGAATTCGGCAAATCTCCATATGATCCCCCGGACGGATGGAAAAATAGTCCTTATTTCCTCCCGTTCGGTCGTAGCTCGATTCCCGCTTTCTCTTGCCGCTTCTCGCCAGGCTGAGCGAAGATAAGCTTGGTTGCAGGTCCATATGATTTTCTCCTCTAAGGTTGATGGGGAGCGTTCAGCCGCTTCTCAGCAATCGATTGCAGAAAAGGAAACGATTTGAACGCTCCGATCTGCCACGGTCGGCTCCTATCCGTCAAGATCGCCGTGGGAACTCCCTCCGCCGTACCCACCATCGAAATCGGACGAATCGCGATCATCGGACAATTGATCTGCAATCGATTGCAGAATAGTATCGAAGGATTCCCTCTCGTTCGACTCGTCACCGAATTACATTGACCTCATTGTGAAAGATTCCCTGAATCGGCGACGGCTCTACCTCATCCTTGCCGATGCGCCGCAGGAGGATTTCTCCCGCTTTCTGTCCCATGTCGTAAGGATGCTGGTCGATGTAGTAGAGCCCGGGAGACTTGAGCAAGGGAGCCGCTTCCACCTCGCCGAAAGAGGCGACCGCGATGTCCTCCGGTATCCTGAACCCCTGGTGCACGATCTCCAGCAGCACGCCGAGACTCATCCGGTTGTTGAGCGATACGATGGCCGTCGGCCTCGGATCGGTCTCCAGGAATTTGCGCGTCGCCCGGATGCCGTCCTCGGTCGAAAAGTCCCCGTTGTATACGAGCGGCGCCCGCTCGATCCCATGCGTCCGCATGGCGGCAAGCACGCCCTCGAAGCGCTCGCGTCCCGTGCTTACCCGCTTCGGACCGTTCACTACGCCGATGATGCGATGGCCGTCGGCGAGCAGTCTGCTCACCAAGCGATTGGCGCCATCCTCATTGTCCTCCGCGACCAGATCCAATCCTGTCCCTGCCGCTTCTCCGGACAATTTGCGGTCGATCAGAACGATCGGCAACCCGGATTCGGAGAGGTCCGCCACCGTCTTCTCATTGCCGCCGGTCGTCGCCAGCACGATCGCGTCGACCCGCTTTTCCTGCAGCATCTGCAGGAGCCTCGCTTCCTTGCCTTGATTCTCATCCGAGCTGCAAAACATCAACTGAAACCCCTCTCGGCCGACGACATCCTCGATTCCCCGCGAGATTCCCATGAAGTAAGGGTTGGAGATGTCCGGCACGATCACGCCGATCAGAAACGTTTTGTCCTGCTTGAGACTTCGGGCAACGGCGTTCGGCTGATAATTCAGTCGCTTCATCACGTTCATCACACGCTCCCGGATTTCGTCGCTCACATAGCCGCTGTCGTTCAACACCCGGGAGACGGTCGCCGTCGAAACCTCGGCTTCGGCCGCAACCTGCTTAATCGTCGCCCTCGCCATTTCATTCACTCCTGACACGTTCCAAACCACTTTGGTAGCGCTTACGTAAACGATTACACAATCATCCTAATCGAAACCGAAACTTCCGTCAAGCTTTTTTTGGAACGTCCGAAAAAGGGAGCCGTCTTGCGGTTTACGAACCCGTTTCCCGCCGATCCGCGCTTGTTGACCTTGCGGATGCAGTTTCACCTGGAGCTGCTGGGAATCTCCCGACTCAGGTCATACTTGAACACGACGATCGTGTCGTATATCGCGAATCCGCGTGCCAGGAAATAACCCAGCTCCGGGAGCCTGTCCGTGTCGATATACTGAGCCATCACGATCCGCTTGTCCGGATGGTGCGCTTTGATTTCCCGGGAACGCCGGATCAGCGCATCGGTCAGGACCGCTCTGACCGCTTCGTCCTCCGCGTTTTCCGCTAAGGCGATCTCCAAACGTCAGGTATCGGACGAAGCGAGGGTCCTCTTCCTACCCAGAAGCTCCTCTTCCCGATTCTTCAAAATCGTACAATGCGGCCTGATAATCTTAACATGGACCAGTGCAATATTGAGTTTTAGCAACTGCACATTTTGGAAATGTGTTGGTGAGAGACTATGAATTCAGTAAAAGCACCCACTCTAAAGATTTTAGAAGATTACATGTACGAAAAGAAATTGACCATCACCCAATTTGCCGAATGCTTGCTGACCAGTTTACGAGTATCTGCTAAAATTAGGATTGGCCACAATATTTTAAGGTGTATTGGGCTATTTGAGCAGTACCGTGACTTTGCTAACGTGCAGATGCACAACTTAGCGGGCGGGATGCAGAAGCTGTATTCGCTTTAAAACAGAAGCCCCCACCCCCACTCTTCCGGTGGTTTTGGAGGCTTCCCTTCCGAATTCATCTTGCGAAGCGAAATTTTGCGATGTCCACCGGGCAGGGTCACACATGCGGGCTCACATGCCGTCAAATAGCTCCGGACGGAAATGTGCCTTGGATTTCGGAGATGACTTCGTAATAGATGCTCATCCTCCTGTTCCCTCGCTTAAGATTTTTATGATTTTGCCTTCTTCTCCTTCTTCACCTTTGGGGGAAGAGTCTTCACGTAAGAATAGGAACGATCCAGCCAATTCCGGATGAACTCGTCATCCGTCAGCTTGCTTTCGGGGATCTCTACGTATTCCTTCATGATGAAGTTGGGGCGGGGCTCAAACGGCTCAATTTCGTCGCATTCGGATTGGATCGCCAAACGGTCTTCTTCCGATAGCCTCAGAAAGACCTTTCCCCCTTTCACACCTGTCCACATATTGTCGTTCACAAAATACACCGGAGCTCCAAACATAGGCTTTTTTTTGCTCACATAGCCGATAATCAGCTTTTCCAAAAAGCTTCCCATATTCTGATCTGCCTTCTCCCAATCCATTTTCGACATCTCCTTTGTTTATACCAGATAACTTGCGAACAGCATGATATTTAGAACGGTTAAGATAACCGCGATCACCCACAGGGCAATGTTATGGGCTAAGGAATTCTTGTATTTCCCCATCACCTTGCCGGACGAGGTTAGGTAGATCTGAAGAAATACGGTGATGGGCAGTTGGATGCTGAGCAGCATCTGGCTGTAGATGAGACCTTTGAGCGGATCGCGGATCAGAAAAATAACAAAGGCAGCCAATACCAGAATTCCGGCAACGCCGATTTTCGTATGCCTGTCCCTGATATCATAAGGTTCCCCAAAAATCCCCGCAAATATGGACCCTCCCGCCATTCCGGCTGTCATGGATGAGGAAATCCCGGAGAACAACAAGGCAACGCCAAAGATAAGAGCTGCGAAATGGCCTACTGCCGGCACCAGCATTTGCTGCGCCTGCCCCAGATCTTCCACTCCGGTATGGCTCGCATAGAAGGTCGTGGCCGCCAAGATAATCATGGCGCTGTTGATCGCCCACCCGACAATCATGGAGAAAAGGGTATCCATAAACTCAAACTTCAGCTGCTTCTTGATTACGGCATCCTCTTCCAGATTCCACTGCCTGCTCTGAATGACTTCCGAATGCAGAAACAGATTGTGAGGCATGACGACCGCCCCCAGCACCGACATGATAATCGGCATGGACCCGGCCGGGAATTGAATGACGGTCCAACCGCGGACCGTTTCTCCCCAGTTTACATCTACCAGACTTAACTCATAAAGAAAAGAAATACCGATGATCGATACGAAACCGATAATCCATTTTTCCGTTTTTTTGTATGTGTTGGTGAACAACAAACAGAGGATAAGGATTAGAATCAGCACCGCGCCCAGCCTAATCGGAAGATGAAACAACAGGTTTAACGCGATCGCGCCTCCCAAGATCTCCGCCATGGCCGTCAAGACAGCCGCCAGTAGTCCGGTAGAGAGGATGGTCTTGGAGAGCCATGGCTTCAGATGCTTATTCGCGGCCTCGGAAAGGCAGTCGCCTGTAACAATACCCAGATGCGCCACATTATGCTGCAAGAGGATCAGCATGATCGTGGACAATGTCACCATCCACAGAAGCTTGTATCCATATTCCGAACCTGCGGCGATATTCGACGCCCAGTTCCCCGGGTCGATAAAACCGACGGTAACCAATAAACCCGGCCCCATATAGCCCAGCAGTTCGCGAATTCCGAAGCTTGGTTTATGACCTTTCGTGTTTAAAAGATTTCGCACATTCATCGTTTACTCCCATCCGGTTTCACAGGCTCACCCGGTGCAGCGCTTCCAAAGCTTCCGCTTCCGTCGGCTTGAACAAGAACTGCCGCCCCTTGTTGCATTCATAGATGAAGTCCTGGAAGCTCTTGCTGTCGTAGCCGTGAAACTCTCCGAAGACAGCTGCCTTCATTTTGTAGTTCGTAAATTTTTGCAGGATTTCTCCCGCCAGTCTGGTCTTCAGCTCGAAGAAATCGTCGCTCAACTGCTCCTTGCGGAGCAGCAGCTTCTCGCAGCCCTGAAACCGTACGTTCGCGATCAGGTCCAGCGCATCCCGAACCGTCTCGATTCGAACGCCGGTATGGGCGACGAGAGCTATTTGGGACTCGTTTCTCTGGTCAATGGGGTAGGTCAACTTCGCACTTTCCTTTCTTAAAATAGCATCCAATCGGGTTTAAATCTATGATACACTTTTTTGCAGATCCCGCTCAATCGCAGGAGGAGTCCTATCATGAAAAAGACACAAATCCCGTTCGACCTTGAAATTGTGCCCGCTGCCATCCGTCCCGAAAAAGGAGCCTGCCCCATGCCGACACGCGAAGAACTCGGCCAGCTGTATCCGGTGCGAATCGAACCGTACGATCCCGCATGGCCCACCCTCTTTGAAAAGGAAAAACAAACCCTCCGCCATCTTCTCGGCCCAAGGCTTGCGCTGCGGATCGAGCATATCGGGAGCACCTCCGTTCCCGGTCTCGCCGCGAAGCCCACCGTGGATCTTCTCGTAGAGATTCCGAAGGAGCCGGACTGCCGGGACGAGATTATCCGGCGAATGAAAGGGCAGGAGTACCTGCCTATGGCCGAACAGACCGCCCACATCATGTTCGTGCGCGGCTACTCACCGACCGGGCTGGACACAGAATCGTTCCACATCCACATGGGCCCCGCTGATCAGGACTTCCTGTGGGACCGCGTTTATTTTCGCGATTACCTGCGTGCATCCTTCCGCCGCCAAGGAATATGAGGCGCTCAAGCGAACGCTGGCGGAGCTGCACCGCCACGACCGGGAAGCTTACACGGATAGCAAAGGCGAGTTTATCTCACGAGTGACTCGCATGGCCAAGGAGCGGGCTTCCTCTTCGGAGCCGTGAATCAAAAAAAGAGCCGGCTCCTCCGGCTCGGAAGAAGCGGCTCGCCTTTTTTCTTAAATCTTTAACCGGGAATCGGCCCGGGCTTGTGTAAGACGGGTTTCGTCCCGCTGACCTCCGTGGCGTCGAGCTCGGCGGAGCGGGCGATGCTTGGGAGCAGCCCGTGGCGGGCGAAAATATTTACCCGCTCTCCTTCTTCCTGCTCTTCATATTCCCGCTCACGGCGAGCCGGATGTTCTCCTCTGCCCGAAACCGGACGATCCGGCCGACGAGCTCGTAAGGCAACGGCTTGTTCAAAGGGAATTGGATAGCCCCCTTCGAGCATTTGTATTCCGTCAACTCATCCCGGAAAGCCTGAATTCCGCTTGGGGCCGGATAAAACCCGATGTGATTCTTGAATGCGGCAAAATGCACCAGATTTCCATGCAGCGTGAAGGTCGGCATCGCATAGCCGATCTTCTCCCCGGCTTCCGGCGCCGCTTCTTTAATGACCGATCGTAGGGTAGACAATACTTCTCGAACATCCTCCGAGCACCCGGCAATATAGGCGTCGATAGATGCGTATGCGGGTTGATTTGGTTTCATGGATTCGTCACCTCTTACAAGGAAAATTCGGAGCGGAATGAACCTCACCTATCCCGATCTGTTCACACCGATTCTCCCGCTTCCTACTCTTCCCCAACCTGCTGGATCTTGATCAGGTTGGTCGTGCCCGCCTCGCCGAGCGGGATGCCTGCCGAGATGACGACAAGGTCGCCCTTCTCTACGAGTCCCGTTTCTAAGCTGCTTGCGGCTGCCATGGCGATGGCATCGTCCGTGGAAGCGGTGAGCTCGCTGAGCACCGGCCGGACTCCCCAGAGCAGGCTCAGCTTAGGGATCACCTGCGGGTCCGGAGTAATGGCGATGATCGGCACTTGCGGCCGATATTTAGACACCATGCGCGCCGTATAGCCGCTGACTGTCGGAATAATGATCGCTTTGGCGTCAAGCTCCAGGGAGGTGCTGACCGCCGCCTGGCTGATCACCTCCGTGATGCTGGTCGTCTGCAGCAGCATCCGCTTGGTGAACTGCTTCTCATAATCCAGTACGGATTCGACCTTCAGAGCGATCTTCGCCATGGTTCGGACCGATTCCACCGGATACTTCCCCGCCGCCGTCTCACCGGAGAGCATGACGACATCCGCACCCTGGAAGACCGCCGTCGAGACGTCGCTTACTTCCGCCCGCGTCGGTCGCGGATTTACCTGCATCGATTCCAGCATGTGCGTGGCCACAATGACCGGTTTGCCGGCCCGGTTGCATTTCTCGACCATCTCCCGCTGCAAGAGCGGCACATCTTCGACCGGAATCTGCACGCCGAGATCGCCGCGCGCGACCATGATGCCGTCGGAGGCCGCGATGATTTTGTCCAGATTATCGATTCCCTCTTCGTTCTCGATCTTGGAGATGATTTGAATATACCCGGCTTGATTCTCCTCGAGAATCCTCCGCACCTCCAGAATATCTTCCGCCCGCCTGACAAAAGACACCGCTATCAGCTCGATCCCATTCTCGATGCCGAACTTGATGTGCCGGATATCGCGCTCCGTTACCCCCGGCAGTGTCGTCTTGATGCCCGGAAGATTGACACCCTTCCTCGGCTTGAGGTTCCCGCCGCTGACTACCTTGCAGTGGATCTCTTTCCCCTGGATCTCCGCGACCGCAAGTTCGATCAGGCCGTCGTCGATCAGAATCCGTGCACCCGGCTTCAGTACCTGGGGCATATCTTCATAGGTTACAGGGATTCGACGTGAATCCCCCACAATGGGCTCCGTGGTCACAATAACTTCACTGTCCTTGTGGAGCTCCACAAAAGGCCCATGCAGCTTGCCGATGCGGATCTCGGGCCCTTTGATGTCCATGAGCACCGGGACCACCGTCTTCTCCTTGGCAGCAGCCTCTCGGATAGCGGTGATTCGCCGGACATGCTCCTCCAGCTCACCATGCGCCATATTGAGGCGGGCCATCGTCATTCCAGCTCCGATCAGCTCCCTTAACACGGTTTCGGATTCACTGGAAGGACCGATGGTGCAGAGGATCTTCGTTTTTCTCACTGTACTCTCCTCCGATCTTAGTTCCCGCAGATTCTTACCTCTTTCATGGTCTTTGATCTTTATTACCGCACAGTCCGTCTTGGATGTCAATTTAACAACCAGGAGGCATTTCAGGTTAAATGACCGTAACGTTCGTCTGATAAACGGTCACAATGCAAATACAACCGCATGCCGGCAGCAAATCCACGCGCCATCGGCAAGCTGACAGGGTGAGGCCGCCCGGCAAGGCTAAAAAGTCGCCGTTCCGAAACCGCCAATATTCATAGCGCAAACAAGGTTATAGATTTCCATGCTCATGTAATATATACTGCAAAAATAGCAAAAGATTGGTGACGAGTGATGAATATCACATGTCTCCAATCTTTCTATTCGAAAAACAAAGTTGAATTGCTAATGACAAGCTTACTTATTTCCAGAGAAATTTACAGTTCTCCTTTCGCCGCAAATTTGCTTGCATGAAGACATTTTTTCTTCTTCCGTGGGCATTCTCGCAGGCATTTTCGCACGCATTTCCGCATGCATTTTCGAAGCCGTTTGGATGGCTTCTTTCGGCGGCAAGGTTTTTTCCGCGGACGTTTTTTGCAGGATATGATCTTCTTGTTCAATATAAATTTGGGACTTACGGTTATGGGGCCTACAGCTCCCGCCGATCCGGTTGGGCCTTGTGCTCCTTGTGCTCCTTGCGGTCCTTGGGGACCTTGCGGACCCAGCGGTCCTTGCAGTCCTTCCAAGCCTTGCGCTCCTTGCGGCCCTTGAGGTCCCTGCGGTCCCTGAGCCGGAGTCCCGAATTTTGTCACGAAAGCATCGGAGCTTCCGGCAATGGCTGTTCGAAACGCTCCGGGTGCAGTCGGAAAATTCACCGAATCGGTATTCCCCGTCACATAGGCGTTAAAGGAGCTGTCAACCGCGATGCCGTTGCCTTGATCGCTGAAGCTCCCACCGAGATAAGTGGAAAAGACCAGCGCATCGCCCACCGTATTTACGATGGTTACGAAGGCGTCTCTTCCGCCGCCAAACTTTCTCTGGAGCACTCCGGGGGTTGTCGGAAAATCAGCTGATTGGGTATCCCCCGTTACGTAAGCGTTGCCGGTAGAGTCGACTGCGATGGCGTTGCCTTGATCGCTCTCGCTTCCGCCAAGGTAAGTGGAATAAACAAGTGCCGTACCAGTGGTGTTCACTTTGGTGACGAAGGCATCTACGAGCCCCTTCAGCATAAGCTGAAACGCATCGGGTGTTGTCGGAAAATCAGACGAAGTCGTATTGCCCGTCACGTAGGCATTACCGCTAAGGTCAACCGCAATGCCAACGGCAAAATCACCACTCGTTCCGCCGAGATAGGTCGAGTAAATAAGCGCGGAGCCGGCTGCACTCAATTTGGTGACGAAAGCGTCAAAAGCTCCGACTCGGGCAGTACGAAACGCTCCAGGGGTGACCGGAAAATCATCGGAAACCGTAAACCCCGTTGCGAAGGCGTTGCCGGTTTCATCGATGGCGATGCCGCCGCTTTCATCATCCCCGGTTCCGCCGAGGTAAGTGGAATAAACAAGGGCGGAGCCGGCGGCATTCAGCTTGGTTACGAAGACATCTGTCACACCTCCGAATGTCGACTGAAACGCCCCCGGTGTGACCGGAAAGTCAGCCGAGAAGGTATCTCCCACCACGTAAGCATTGTCGGCAGCATCGACTTTGACGCCTTTGCCCAGATCATCCGCACTTCCGCCCAGGTAGGTGGAGTAGACGAGGGCGGAGCCGTCCGCGTTCAGCTTGGTTACGAAGGCATCCGACGTTCCGGTTCGGGTTGTGCGAAATGCTCCCGGCGTGACCGGAAAATTATCGGAGAAGGTAATTCCTGTCACATAGGCGTTGCCGGCGGCGTCGACTGCGATGCCGTTGCCACGATCGCCCCCGCTTCCGCCGAGGTAGGTGGAGTAAACTAGAGCGGAGCCGGCGGCGTTCAGTTTGGTGACGAAGGCATCTTGCAAATTGCCGAATGTCGGTTGAAACACTCCGGGTGTTACCGGAAAATCAAACGATTCGGTAGAACCCGTCACGTAGGCGTTGCCGGCGGCGTCGACCGCGATGCTGTTCCCGATATCCCCGTCGCCGCCGCCAAGAAAGGTGGAATAAAGCAAAACCGGGTCAATGACCAAACGATAGGCGGGATTATAACCGGTGCCGACCGCTAAACCGAAGGCTTGCTCCCCGTTCTCGTGCCGCTTCAAAACGAAGCGGCAGTCCACAGTCACCCTCTGACCATCGATCTCCTGATAGCTCACCGGGTGCTCCTCGGTCAGCACGCCGAAGGCGGTATCGATCAGGAGGTTTCCTTCCTCATCCAGAAATAATCCGTCCGCTCCCCGGTAGGCGAGCCGGATATCGTCAGCCTGGGCACCCGGTTCAAGAACGAAATCGTATTTGAGCCTTCCGTTTTCCCCATAGAAAATCAGATCGATTCCCGGCCACAGCTCCCGGTAGACGACATCCCGGTAGGCGGGAAGCTCGGTGCGCCACTTTGCCGGATCGTTCCCGAGCAGGTAATGGATCTTTTCCGCATCCTCGCGGTGGCCTTCGACCGTCACCCTAGAGTTCGCATCAAGAAACCGCAAGGAGAGAGCGAGTCCTTCCTTCTTGTCCCGGCGATCCCCCGTGAAGACGAAAATCGCCTCTTCCTGCGTGAAGCAGACCCCGTAGCCCAACCGGTTCGTATGATAGCAGACCTTCTCATGAAGCTGCCCAGCATTTTCGACGAAAGTCAAGGGGAGCTTCCCGTAGTTCTCCATTACTTTTTGCTGCTGCGTTTCAGTGGCGGACATTTGATCCCTCCCTGATCGATCATACCTGCACGAAGACCCTCTTTCTTCTTCCGTGTACATTTCCGCATACACTTGCGAATGCATTTGCGCACGCATTTTTTAAATCGTTTGGATGGTTTCTTGCGGCGGCAAGGTTTCTTGCGGGATACGATTTTCTTATTCACTATAAATTTGGGGCTTACGGTTACGGATCCCCCCGTACCAGCTGCTCCTGCCGGCCCAGTCGGTCCTTGCGGTCCCTGGGGACCCTGAGGGCCTTGCGGACCTTGTGGCCCCTGCGGACCTTGCGGACCTTGCGCACCCTGGGGGCCCTCCGGTCCTTCAGCCGGTGTCCCGACCTTCGCCACGAAGGCGTCGAAGCTTCCGGCAATGGCAGTCCGGAACGCCCCGGGCGTGGTCGGGAAATTCACCGAACCGGTAGTCCCCGCCACGTAGGCGTTGAAAGAACTGTCGACCGCGATGCCATTGCCGGAATCAACATCGCTTCCGCCGAGATAGGTGGAAAAAACCAGCGCGTTTCCCGCCGTATTCATTATGGTTACGAAAGCATCTGTCTCTCCGGCACTCCCTAAAGTTGTCTGAAACGCCCCCGGTGTGGTCGGAAAATCGCCCGAATTGGTAAATCCTGCAATATAGGCATTGCCAAAAGCATCAACCGCAATGCTATCGCCTCGATCACTCCCGCTTCCGCCAAGGTAGGTGGAATAGACAAGCGCGGTACCGGTAGTGTTCACCTTGGTAACGAAAGCATTAAAGCTCCCGGCCAACATAGGCTGAAACGCACCGGATGTAGTCGGGTAATCAGCCGATGAAGTATTGCCCGTCACGTAGGCATTGCCGGTAGAGTCGACCGCGATGGCGTTGCCAAAATCACTGCTCGTTCCGCCAAGATAAGTGGAGTAAATAAGCGCGGAGCCGGTCGCACTCAATTTGGTTGCGAAGGCGTCAATGCCTCCTGCCTTGGATGTACGAAAGGCCCCCGGCGTGATCGGAAAATCAGTCGAGTCCGTAAACCCCGTTACGTAGGCGCTGCCGGTTGCATCGATGGCGATGCCGCCGCTTTGATCGCTCCCACTTCCGCCAAGAAAGGTAGAATAAACAAGCGCCGATCCGGCGGCATTCAATTTGGCTACGAAGACATCCGATCCACCCCCCAATGTCGACTGAAACGCCCCCGGTGTGACCGGAAAATCAGCCGATTGGGTATCTCCCGACACGTAGGCGTTGCCGGCGGCATCAACCGCGATGCCTGAGCCCGAATCATTCGCACTTCCGCCCAGGTAGGTGGAGTAGACGAGGGCGGAGCCGGCCGCGTTCAGCTTGGTGACGAAGGCATCCGACGCTCCGGTTCGGGTTGTGCGAAACGCCCCCGGCGTGACCGGAAAATTATTGGAAAGGGTAAGTCCCGTTACATAGGCGCTGCCAGCGGCGTCGACCGCGATGCCGAATCCTTCATCCGCCCCGCTTCCGCCAAGGTAGGTGGAGTAGACAAGCGCTGTGCCGGCGGCGTTCAATTTGGTGACGAAGGCATCCCGCACGTTGCCGAATATCGGCTGAAACGCCCCGGGTGTTACCGGAAAATCAAACGATTCGGTAGAACCGGTCACGTAGGCGTTGCCGGCGGCGTCGATTGCGATGCCAAATCCTCTCTCCCCTTGACTGCCGCCAAGAAAGGTGGAATAAAGCAATACCGGATCAATGACCAAACAATAGGCGGGATTATAACCGGTGCCGACCGCAAAACCGAAAGCTTGCTCCCCGTTTTCGTCCCGCCTCAAAACGAAGCGGCAATCCACGAACACCCTCCGACCATCGATCTCCTGATAGCTCACCGGGTGCTCCTCGGACAGTACGCCGAAGGCGGTCTCGATCAGAAGGTTTCCTTCCTCGTCCAGAGACAATCCGTCCGCTCCCTGATAGGCGAGCCGGATATCGTCTGCCTGGGCACCCGGCTCAAGAACGAAATCGTATTTGAGCCTCCCTTTCTCTCCATAGAAGATCAGATCGATTCCCGGCCACAGCTCCCGGTAGACGACATCCCGGTAGGCGGAAAGCTCGGTGCGCCACTTAGCCGAATCGTCCCCGAACAGGTAATGGACCTTCTCGGTGTCCTCGCGATGGCCTTCGACCGTCACCTTGGAGTTCGCATAGAGAAACTGCAAGGAGAGGGCGAGCCCTTCTTTCTTGTCCCGGCGATCCCCCGTGAAGACGAACATCGCCTCTTCTTGCGTGAAGCAGATCCCGTAGCCCAACCGGTTCGTATGATAGCAGACCTTCTCATGAAGCTGCCCAGCATTTTCGACAAATGTCAAGGGGAGCTTCCCGTAGTTCTCCATTACGGTACGCCGCTCCATTTCAGTGGCTGACATTTAATCCCTCCCTGATGATCTTGCCTGCATTGGATGAGGCTCGCTTACCGTGTCTTTCCTCCGCAAGAAGGCTTCTTCGCCGCAACACGCCACAAAAGCGTCGTTGATTCCAAATAAGGCGATACGAAACTCCCCCGCTTTCCCGACCACGGCTCCTTGGTAAATGACATTCCGATAAGCGGGAGGCTCGGTGTACCATTTTGCCGGATCGTTCCCGACAAAAGTCAAAGCGAACTTCCCGTTTGCATTTTCCGGTACCATCCGAGTTGGCTGGTCGGACATCCCATCCGCATTCCCCCTCATGACATTTGTATATAAATTATGTGCCACGTCGATTGGAAGGATAGATTGATACCCAAGGCCTGTCTGGATGAAAACCCACTTTTCAAAAAACAGGCAATAACTCATGAATAAACGCAGAAGGTACTCCCTGCATGCTGGAGGTTTTCCGGCCTCTTAGCTTGCCGCATAGCAAAAAACAGTCGTTCAGTTATGGTTCAGTCGAATTTTGTATAGCAATCGTATATGTTGGTCCATTAGTCCTATTTGTTTGATTGACAGCACCTGTTCTTATACGATACATTTTCATTGATTATGAGAAAATCCGTCATTTATTGGGGTATTTTTACGAAAATGTGGTCGTCGGAATCATGCTGCCCCGTGGAGGAAAAAATGGTCAATTTAACGAAACGGAAGTTGGTTTGGCTGAGTTTGCTGTTCTTGTCGATCGCGCTGGGCGCTGCTGCCTATTTGTTGAGTCGTCCTCACGGCTTAGTCGAAACGGCCGAAATCGGCGGGGTAACGATTCCGGCCAAAGTCGGAAGCCAATATTTGCAAGTCTATCAGGACGGCGCCTGGCACAATCTCCTGCTCAAGGGCGTCAATATGGGCATTGCAAAGCCGGGGTACTTCCCCGGAGAGACGGCGATAACGGAAGACAAGTATTACCGCTGGTTCCAGCAAATCGGTGCCATGAACGCCAACGTTATACGGATCTATACATTGCATCCTCCGGCATTCTACGAGGCGCTCGACAAGTATAACTCCAGAGCGAAGAAGCCTCTCTACGTGCTTCACGGCGTTTGGATCGACGAAGACAAGCTTGATTCCACGCAAGACGCTTACGCGAAGGAAAACACGGACGAATTCATCCAAGATATTCAGCGAACCGTCGATGTCGTTCACGGGAATGCGGACCTCCCGGCAAGACCGGGCCATGCCTCCGGCAAATACAGGGCGAACGTGTCCAAATACGTGATCGGCTGGATTCTCGGCATCGAATGGAATCCGGAGATGGTGATGTCGACCAACGACAAGCACAAGGGGATGCCGGACTGGAACGGAGCTTATTTCCAGACGAAGAACGCTTCGCCGTTCGAAGTCTGGCTGTCGCACACGATGGACGAAGTCGCATCCTATGAGACGGAACACTATCATTGGCAGCATCCCGTCAGTTTCACGAACTGGGTTACCGCCGACCTGCTGCACCACCCGTCTGAGCCGATTTCCAATGAAGATATGGTCTCCGTCAACCCGAACGCGATTTTCGCGAAATCGCCGTTAACGGCGGGCTATTTCGCATCTTACCATGTGTACCCTTATTATCCCGACTTTTTGAACTATGAAACGAAGTACACAGATTACGTCGACAAGCAGGGGAAGAAAAACAGCTACGCCGGATATTTGCACGATCTAAGGCAGGCCCACCGCATGCCGGTCCTTATCGCTGAATTCGGAGTGCCCGGTTCGCGGGGAATGACTCACAAAAATATTAACGGTTGGAATCAGGGCTTTCTATCTGAAAAGCAGCAAGGTGAGATTGACGCGCAGTTGTTCTGGTCAATCCAGGACGAAGGTATGGCCGGAGGACTGGTGTTCGGTTGGCAGGACGAGTGGTTCAAGCGCACGTGGAATACGATGGATATGGACAATCCGGACCGTCGCCCCTTCTGGTCCAACGCGCAGACCGGAGAGCAGCAATTCGGCATGCTCAGCTTCGATCCAGGCCCGAAGGATACCGCCCTGCATGTGGACGGAGATACCCGCGACTGGAAGAAAGCCAAGATCAAGCCGCTGCCGATGAAGGATCCAGGTCTCGTTCGTGCTCTGGACGACTACGATCCGCAGCGGAAAATTGAGCGGATGTTCGTCTCAGGCGACGAGCGATATGTGTATTTCCGACTGGATTTCGCACGAGACCAACTCCCGCTCGATTGGTCTAAAGCGAACGCTATGATTTTGCTGGATACGATTCCCGGACAAGGACAACACCAAGTTCCCGGAGGCAGCGGACTTACGACCGAAGCCGGAATCGACTTCGCTATCGATCTGAAGGGACCGCAAGATTCCCGCATCTGGGTGGACAGCTATTACGATCCTTTCTACTACACTTACGGTCCGATGCTCAAAATGACGCCGTTGCTCGATTATGCGAACCGGAAAGACAACGGGATCTTCCACCGGGAGATGCTGGCGCTTAACCGTCCGCTGACGGTTCCGAACGTCAATGGCAAGACGTTGAATCTTCCGCTTCAAGCCTACGAAACGGGCGTGCTGAATTACGGAAACGGTAATCCGGATAGTCCCGACTATGATTCGCTTGCCGACGTATCTTACGACGCGAAACAGCATGTCGTAGAGGTGCGAATTCCCTGGCAGCTGCTCAATGTCAAAGATCCGAGCACGCACGAGATCATGGGCGACCTCTGGACGGCAAAGGGCCTATCGGCGAGCGAAACATCGACCGGAATCAAGCTTGCGGCGCTTACCTATCGCCCGGATGGCGCGGTACGGAACGGTCCGGGCGGGAAGGACATCGCCTTCGCTTCACAGAAGCCGGTGAACGATACGCTGCGCATGCAGGACATGCCGGTCTATCAATGGCAGGGGTGGGAACAGCCGCAGTATCATGAGCGGCTCAAACAATCTTATGATGTGATGAAGAACCTGTTCGGCAGCATTCAATAAGGATGGCGGCAATCCGTCAACAAGCAGCGGGAGTGAAAACGGACTATGGAAATGAGTGTGAACCATACGAAGACCGCCGCCGCAAACGATTTGCAGAGCAGCGCCGGGCGGTCTCCCGTCATACTGACGATAGATTCGGATGCGGATTATGCGGAATTGCTGCGCGCAAGATTTGCGGAACAAGGGTGGGAGACAATCGCCACAAAGGATTGCGAGCAAGGAGCGGTGGTCTTTTTCGAGAACCATCCCGATTTGATCATCATGGATGCCGTGGAAGGAAACGAACAATCCACGGCTCTGCAAGCGATGCGCGACCATGCAGGCAAGGCTTTCGTCCCATTGATCACGATGAGCGGCTCAGCGAATACGGACGAGCTTCGGGTTTGCAGCTTCGCATCGGGCTCAAGCGATTTCATCGAGAAATCCTGCAAGGCTGAAGAACTGATCGTTCGTGTCGGCCGGCTGCTGGACGTCCGGCGGCAAATGACCGCCCTCTCGCTTGTCGACGGCCTAACCGGCGGATACAACCGCCATTTTTTCACCTTTGAATTGGAAAGACAGCTCAGCGATCTCAAACGAACCCGCGATCCTTTCACTCTGGTGTTGATGGATCTGGACCGTTTCCGGGATATCAATGAACGATACGGATATGCGGAAGGAGATCGCCGGCTCACGCAATTCGGGCTTTTCATCCGGGAGCGGATTCGCAGCTCCGACGTGTTGATCTACGACGAGTCCGACCGGTTCATCCTTGTATTGCCCAAGACCTATGCCGGGAATGCGGACGCTCTGATTCGCCGTTTGCTGGACGAATACGCCGGATTGCCCAACCGGTCGGATGCGAGCGAGGACAGAAGTACTTTTTCAGCCGGAATGCTCGAAGTGGTGGACGGAGAATGGACTGGCGAGCAATGCGTCCGGATGGTGACGTCCGCTCTTCTTGAAGCCAAGGCCGAGGGAGGCAATGCGCTCCGTCTTTACATTCCTGAGGACGGGCAAAAGCAGGGATGGACAAGGCATCTGAACCTCGCCGTCGTGGACGATGATCCGCTCGTCCGCCATCTGCTCGAGAATAGACTAAAGGATCTCGGCGGTGCGGAACTGGACGTCGATCTTCGCAGCTACCCGGACGGAGAAGCCTTTCTCGCCGACGATTGGCACAAAGGCAAAGGGCAGTTCGCGATTGTGCTGGACCGGAATATGCCGCGCATGAATGGAATGGAATTGCTCAGGAGGCTGCGGTCGAAGTACGACCGGGCCCGATACCAGGTGCTGATGCTCACCGCCGTGAATACAGAAGAGAGCATGTCGCGCGCGATGGCGGCGGGAGCGGATGACTATATGACGAAGCCATTCAGTCTCGTCGAATTGGAATCTCGAATCCTCCGTCTGATCAAGGGGACGAAGCGATGAGCATCGAACTGCGAATTGTCGTGGATGCGGGGCTCTTGCTGCTCTCCGTCATTCTGTTGATGTTCGTCTATCTGTTGGTCCGAAAAATCCGGAACAACCGGTATCAAGCCCGCAAGCATTCGCTGATCCGGATGTATGAACAGCCAAACTCAGCGGTAGAGTCCTACCTGAGGACGGGAGAGGGCGCGGACCTGATCCCGCTCGCGGGAAAAGTGGACTACGACGCGCTGGAAGCTTATCTGTCCTACCGGATCGAAGCCAATGTCGCGGCGGAGAAGCAGCGGATCACCGCCTTTGTCGAGCTGTATTTCGCCGCCCGCTACCGCAAGCTCCTGAAGCATCGCCGCTGGAGTCGGAGAATGGGCGTTCTGCTCCACATCGAACGGTTCAGGCTGGACAGCATGCTGCCGGAGCTGACTGAGCTCCTGCAGCGGTCTGGCATTACCGACGAAGAACGATATGTCGTCTATCGCATACTGGCTCTTCTTCAGAATGAGAAGATCATAGACATTCTGCTGGATCCCCAATCGAAGCTTCCCGAGTACGTGTACCGGCAATTGCTGTACCCGCTGGAGATGCCTCTGTTCGACCGATTGATCTTGCATTTTGGTGAATGTCCTCCGGTGCTGCAGACCAATATGATTGACATTCTCCGCATCCGGCATGAACGGACGTATCCGCTCTTGACGCTACTGGAGCGGCTGATCGATTCGGACAAGCCGGAATTGCGCATTCGAGCCCTGAAGGCGCTCGCCGGATTCGGATACATGTCCGAAGAAGGACGCAAAGTGCTGGAAGCCATGCTCCCCGCGCTTGAATCTCGTCCCTGGCAGGAGCGCTTGATGACTGCAAGGCTGATGGGCAGCGTCAGAGATGAGGCGTTCATCCCGTATTTGCAACAGCTCGCGGGTGACTCTTCCTATTTGATTCGTGCCGAGACGGCCGCGTCAATCCGGCAATATAAGCGAGGCGCCGAGCTGCTGAAGCGCATCAGCCTGGAGCATCCTGACCGATATGCACGCGATATGGCCAAAGAGAAGTTGAAAGAAAGAATGGTGTGGTCATGATTACCTTCATGGATGTCGCCAGTTGGATATTTGTCTGGATCAACCGCCTGATCTTTCTCTATGTGCTGATGGTCGTCGCTGTGTACCTGGCTTTGTTCGTCCGGTCCTTCATCGAACTCCGCAAGAACGACGGCATGCCGGACATTCAGTATAAAGATGTGCTCTCGTCCCAGTTTGCTCCCCCGCTCTCCATCATCGTTCCGGCCCATAATGAAGAAACGGGCATCGTGTCGAGCATCCGATCGCTTCTCGGCATCAATTATTCGGAATATGAGATTATCGTCGTCAACGACGGTTCCCTTGACGCTACTCTGGAGACCGTCATCCGTGAATTCGATATGTTCGAGCTCCCGAATAAAATCGTCTGGACCGGGATGAGCCGGGATACGAAGCCCATCCGGCAGATGTTCACTTCCCGTTTGCATTCGAACCTGCTTCTCATCGACAAGGAAAAAGGCGGGAAAGCGGATGCTCTGAACGCCGGCGTTCAAGCATCGAAATATCCCTATTTCGTTTCCCTGGACGGAGACACGGTGTTGGATTCCGACGCATTCATCAAAGTGATGAAGCCGATCATGGAGGCGAAGCCAGGTGAGGAAATCATCGCCTCCGGCGGAAGCGTCGGCATCGCCAATGGTAGCGTCGTCGACAGGGGCTTCCTGGGAAAGGGTGATATCCGGCTATCCCGCAATCCGTTCGTGATCATGCAAGTGATTGAATACTTGCGCGCCTTCTTGATGGGACGGATAAGTCTGAGCCGTTACAACCTGCTTCTGATCGTATCGGGAGCATTCAGCGTTTTCCGCAAGGACTGGGTCATTCGCGCCGGGGGATTCGCGCTGAATACCGTAGGGGAAGACATGGAAATGGTCGTCCGCCTGCATCGGATCATCCGAGAGAACAAGAGCAAGGCGCGAATTGCTTACGTTCCGGATCCCGTCTGCTGGACGGAAGCCCCGGAGAACCTCCGGCTGCTGCGCAGACAGCGCATCCGCTGGCACAGAGGCTTGTTCGAAAGTCTGTACCGGCACAAAAAAATGCTCTTCAATCCCAAATATGGCGCGATCGGCTTGATCTCCCTGCCTTATTTCGTGTTCGTGGAGCTTCTTGGTCCCTTGATCGAATTTCTTGGTTATTTCTCCATCGTGTTCGGGCTGTGGCTGCATGCCATCAACATCCCGTTCGCCATCGCTCTGGCGGTTGTCATGATGATCTACGGTTCGTTTCTTTCGACGGGCGCCGTTTTGCTCGAAGAATGGGGCCTGAAGAAATATCCCAACGTTGCGGATTTAGTGAAGCTGTTCTTCTACGCGCACACCGAGTCCTTCTGGTATCGCCCATTGCTTACGATTTGGCGCCTTGAGGGATTGTTCAGGGCCATTTTCAACAGACGCCGCGAATGGGGCGAGATGACTCGCAAAGTAGGCGTGCTCAACGGGAAGCAACCCCATAAACATGCCTCAAGCTAAAGGGCCCTCCTGTTGCGTTGTTGCGGGCAGGATAGCTTGAGAAGCCGCTCCTGCACGTGACACGTCAGGAAAACAGTCTGGCGGAAGCTTGCCGCTAAACTGTTTTTTCATGTATAAGCCGGAGGAAATGGGCGCTCCACGCCAGGTGACGAGCTCAAAAATCATCCTTCGTTTATACAGCACTCACCTCATAAGGAGGATGACCGATCGGGATAACCCATGTGGAGTAGCCAATGGTGTTTCAATCCACGCATCCCGTATGGGGTGCGACTCCATCCTGCCGTTCAATTCGTCTGACTTCCTCATGTTTCAATCCACGCACCTCATACGAGGCCGACGACTGATCGGTCATGGGAGCTTGGCATTCGCACCGAAGCCCAAGAGTATATTACGCAAATTCGTTAATGATCATAGGAGACATGTAAGTTAGAAAAATCCAACTTTAAACCAAAGTGCGCCATGACATCAACACCTAAAATGGCATTCGATACTAATTGCTGGTAGCACAGTTCACTCAAACCGCCGATGCCGGACATGCGGACAGCTTTTCCGTTAATAAAATCAATCTCCAAACCAATACTCTCGACAAGATCCGTATCAAAGATTGTAATCGCACCCCTTATCAAGAAGTACGTTATTCATAACTGATCATTGAAAACCCTTAATTCCGTAGAAGAACTGCTCAATCACTTCAATGGACTCGTTTTTTGTATAAAATACATACAATTCTCTAGAGGGATCTGATAGATGCAGTTTCTTATATTCGTTCCAAGCCTCTTTGGGATTTGCAAAGTCTGATATTACCATATTATCAATGTACCTCTTGTGACCGTCGGACTGGGAAGAAAGAGCTTCCACTAAAACCCACTTATCAGGATGATGACCTCGTACCGTGATCCAATCCATTTCTACACCTCCCGATTCTATAAAACCCATATGTAGTTCCAGTTTAAATCCATACACTCCATGAGGGATGTGACAATCTCAACGCCGTCCTGCATCGCTACGAACGTCTGGCTTCAATCCACGCACCCCATACGGGGTGCGACTGAATCATGCGTGGACATAATCATTTGTCTGCCGTTTCAATCCACGCACCCCATACGGGGTGCGACTTGTGCAGACACACCTGCAGCATCAATGGCAGGAGTTTCAATCCACGCACCCCATACGGGGTGCGACCATGTCGGGGCTGTCCGACTCCGGCCGCCATACCGTGTTTCAATCCACGCACCCCATACGGGGTGCGACTGCAATGCAAATGCATGCTGATTGCACAACAATTGTTTCAATCCACGCACCCCATACGGGGTGCGACCTGAGCCGGACAACTTTACGATCCATCTCCGCAAGTTTCAATCCACGCACCCCATACGGGGTGCGACCCGCACATCACCGCCGAGCAACGCGCAGACTGGCGTTTCAATCCACGCACCCCATACGGGGTGCGACCATCGGCAATAACGTTGTGGGCGTACGCCGTTTCAATCCACGCACCCCATACGGGGTGCGACTTCACAAAATACATGATAATTTTCGTATTTTTTGAGTTTCAATCCACGCACCCCATACGGGGTGCGACGAGTTGGCCCGGAAGGACGTGGAATGGCTTACGGGTTTCAATCCACGCACCCCATACGGGGTGCGACTCTACGGTAAAGGTGATCAACTCCCGAAAAATTTGTTTCAATCCACGCACCCCATACGGGGTGCGACTTTCGCGTTTCAAGCGGCATAAGGAGGGATGATTATGTTTCAATCCACGCACCCCATACGGGGTGCGACATTTCCCCGGAGCTGTACAATGCGCTCCGCGAGAAGTTTCAATCCACGCACCCCATACGGGGTGCGACGACGCACTTAAGGTGGATTATCTTCCAAAGATTAGGGTTTCAATCCACGCACCCCATACGGGGTGCGACGGTAGCCCGGGTGAATGCCGTATCTGCGTTTATCGTTTCAATCCACGCACCCCATACGGGGTGCGACTCAGCGGTGGACGTTGGACGGAGTTGCCGATCAAGCGTTTCAATCCACGCACCCCATACGGGGTGCGACAGTTGACGCGCATGGCGTTATCAATTCCCGGTACGTTTCAATCCACGCACCCCATACGGGGTGCGACCTGGGGCGAGCCGCTCGAAAGAGCGGTCAAGAAAATGTTTCAATCCACGCACCCCATACGGGGTGCGACCGCTCGGCTGAAAGACGCTTAGCAAAAGCTTTTTCGTTTCAATCCACGCACCCCATACGGGGTGCGACGCTCTCCTCTTTTCTGTTTTTATCGTATTTCTTTTGGTTTCAATCCACGCACCCCATACGGGGTGCGACTCCGGATTGCAGCTCATGGTCGAGCAGGAAAACGGTTTCAATCCACGCACCCCATACGGGGTGCGACATGCGATCAAACCCGTTTGGGATATCAGCACCGGGTTTCAATCCACGCACCCCATACGGGGTGCGACTAAAGGTCGATTAGTTCAGCCAGCAAGGAATGGGGTTTCAATCCACGCACCCCATACGGGGTGCGACCACTCACCGCTTTGCATCCTGCTGAAGTTGATGGCGTTTCAATCCACGCACCCCATACGGGGTGCGACTTCTGGTAGATTCCTTTGTCAGCCTGGTTGAGAGTTTCAATCCACGCACCCCATACGGGGTGCGACGTAAAACTCGAATGGTCCGTAACGGCCGTCGATGAGTTTCAATCCACGCACCCCATACGGGGTGCGACGTATACGGAGTTCTTATTGAGTACTCTGCCGGAAGTTTCAATCCACGCACCCCATACGGGGTGCGACTCCAATTCGTCTATTATTATAGTGGATGGATCTTGTTTCAATCCACGCACCCCATACGGGGTGCGACTGCTTCCTCTTTGGTGAATTTTTCTCCGTATTCCGTTTCAATCCACGCACCCCATACGGGGTGCGACCGGAATGCCAACAAGCCCGATAACCGGGATGAGGCGTTTCAATCCACGCACCCCATACGGGGTGCGACGCGTATAGGCGTCAGTGCCCAGCCGCCGGATCCGTGTTTCAATCCACGCACCCCATACGGGGTGCGACCTTGTTGCCGTTGCCGATGGGTTCCGGGGATCGACGTTTCAATCCACGCACCCCATACGGGGTGCGACAACCCGGCACGGTCAACTCCTCGATCTGCACCGGGAGTTTCAATCCACGCACCCCATACGGGGTGCGACTAGCCGCGCAATCCTCCTTGACGTTGATGTTCAAGTTTCAATCCACGCACCCCATACGGGGTGCGACCTTGCTGGCGGATTCATCGTCCAAATAGCGGACCAGGTTTCAATCCACGCACCCCATACGGGGTGCGACATGGTTGGCCTCCTTTACATCCTTGACCCAAACAGGTTTCAATCCACGCACCCCATACGGGGTGCGACCTTAGCCGCGCAGTCTTCCTTAACATCAATGTTAAGGTTTCAATCCACGCACCCCATACGGGGTGCGACGAACGTTGCAGGATGACACTAACCCGGACATTATCGTTTCAATCCACGCACCCCATACGGGGTGCGACTCTTCGGATTTGGTTATTTTTTGCCGGTTCAAATGGTTTCAATCCACGCACCCCATACGGGGTGCGACCTGCCGGACATCCCCAAACTGATCGTCACAACATGGTTTCAATCCACGCACCCCATACGGGGTGCGACATATAACAGTCCACTAATCAAATACCCATTTCATGTTTCAATCCACGCACCCCATACGGGGTGCGACGGCCCTGGTCGATCTGCCGGATGAGTTTTATCGAGTTTCAATCCACGCACCCCATACGGGGTGCGACCCAAAATATAGGGAGGTTTAGAAATGAGTGAGATTGTTTCAATCCACGCACCCCATACGGGGTGCGACCTCTATCCGCAACACCTTGACTACTTGGTGGGGCGGTTTCAATCCACGCACCCCATACGGGGTGCGACTCGGCGCAGCTTTGATCGCTGCTTCCATCTTACGTTTCAATCCACGCACCCCATACGGGGTGCGACGCGCGAAGAGTTTTGCCGCGAAACTTGATCTCTCGTTTCAATCCACGCACCCCATACGGGGTGCGACGATGGCGGCGATACTTCATGGGTTCTCGTTTACGCGTTTCAATCCACGCACCCCATACGGGGTGCGACACAAGCCTAAGTCCATCCGCATTTGTCGCCTTAGTTTCAATCCACGCACCCCATACGGGGTGCGACTCACAAGCCTAAGTCCATCCGCATTTGTCGCCTTAGTTTCAATCCACGCACCCCATACGGGGTGCGACCCGATGATTGCAATACCGATGGTTCCCGCAGTACCGTTTCAATCCACGCACCCCATACGGGGTGCGACTTATCCTTTTCGGTTGTCGAGCGCATGGATTCGACGTTTCAATCCACGCACCCCATACGGGGTGCGACCCTTCACGGGATGCGGCACAAGGCCAAGATGGAGGGTTTCAATCCACGCACCCCATACGGGGTGCGACCACCTCGTTCGTCTTGCTCCGTTGAATTTCTCTCTGTTTCAATCCACGCACCCCATACGGGGTGCGACTTTTTTCGGAATAACAGTACAATGAATTCAATATGTTTCAATCCACGCACCCCATACGGGGTGCGACTTCAGGAGATTCCAGCCGGTTTCGATGATTTCCCGGTTTCAATCCACGCACCCCATACGGGGTGCGACGAGTGGGACGAGAGCAACCCTGACGCTCCGATCCGTTTCAATCCACGCACCCCATACGGGGTGCGACATCCCGGCGTTGACGTACTTGGAGTCATGGCGGGAGTTTCAATCCACGCACCCCATACGGGGTGCGACGCGGAACGAGCGGGTGAACAAATGGCAGTTGTGAAGTTTCAATCCACGCACCCCATACGGGGTGCGACAGCCGGTTTACTATGACAGAGACAAAAGATATCAATGTTTCAATCCACGCACCCCATACGGGGTGCGACTGATGCGATCAAACCCATTGGGTATGTCAGCACCAGGTTTCAATCCACGCACCCCATACGGGGTGCGACTTGCCGATAGAGTTCCTGTAGTTTGTTCAATGTTGTTTCAATCCACGCACCCCATACGGGGTGCGACTCTGACGGCCAGAATGGCCTTCTGAGCGTCTAGCAGGGTTTCAATCCACGCACCCCATACGGGGTGCGACCTGCCAGGCGCGACGTCTGCAGTAAAAACGTATACGTTTCAATCCACGCACCCCATACGGGGTGCGACATTTGATCCGGCCCTTTTTCGCCAACCTGATGGTGTTTCAATCCACGCACCCCATACGGGGTGCGACATTGTGAGTTGATAAGTTACTATCATTTGACAATGTTTCAATCCACGCACCCCATACGGGGTGCGACAACATCACTGAGGAGGGATGAATGTGGATCTGAAGTTTCAATCCACGCACCCCATACGGGGTGCGACGCGAGTTGATCGTGACCGATGACGAGGGGAAACCGTTTCAATCCACGCACCCCATACGGGGTGCGACCCGAGCAGCCGATGAAAATGAACAGCATTGACTTAGTTTCAATCCACGCACCCCATACGGGGTGCGACGAGCCTGGATGAGCATATCAACGCCACCAAGTATCGTTTCAATCCACGCACCCCATACGGGGTGCGACGTCGGCAACCGTCCGGCACCCTTCGCGGTGGAGGGGTTTCAATCCACGCACCCCATACGGGGTGCGACATCAATACCGGTTTCATTCGATGCCCTCCTCATAAGTTTCAATCCACGCACCCCATACGGGGTGCGACTCTGCGGCGGAGATTTCATAGAGGCGGAATCCGTCGTTTCAATCCACGCACCCCATACGGGGTGCGACGAGTCCGCCCACGCCCTTATCACCCTTTAGCAAGGTTTCAATCCACGCACCCCATACGGGGTGCGACGGCGAAAAAGCAGGGAATTGATCCCAACCAGGCATCAATTCCTAGCACTCTCCGCTTTCTTGTTCTTCATTTAGCATCAATCATGATTTGACTTTTGTCAACTATTCGATTTTTCTTCCCGATTCGACAAATTCTGAGGTGCGAATGACCCGGGGTTTTCATGGGAGCTTGGCATTCGCACCGATGCCAAAGCCCCCAATCCCCGCCCCTACTCGCCCGCGTAAGCCCGTCTTAATCCCTCGACATCCAGCTTGTCCATCTGCAGCATGGCCTGCACGACGCGGTGCACCTTCGCCGGGTCCGAGTCTCCGAGCATCTCGCCGAGCGCTGTGGGAACGATCTGCCAGGACACGCCGAATCTGTCCTTCAGCCAACCGCAGTTCCCTTTCTCTCCATCCGCAGACAGCTTCGCCCACAGCTCGTCCACTTCCACTTGATCGGTACAATTCACGAACAGCGAGATCGCTTCCGAAAAGGTAAACGAGTGACCCAGCCCGCTGTCCATCGCAATGAATTCCTGCCCCTGCAAAGTGAAAACGGCTTGCTTGACCGTTCCTTCGTCTCCACCCTCACCTTCGCCGTAACGCGACAGCTCCACGATCCCCGAATCCGCCAATAGCGAAGTGTACAGCCTCATGGCTTCCTCCGCCTTGCCGTGCTGCTTCCCGACGAACATCAGGCAAGGGGTGATTTTCTGCTTGCGCGGCGCCAGATTCACCTGCCAGGAGAGACCGTACTTGTCCTGGACCCAGCCGAAGCGCTCGCTGAACGGATATTCTCCCAATTCCATGAGCGCAAAACCGCCGTCGACTAGCTTTTCCCATATTCCATCCACTTCCTCCCGGTTCTCCCCATTGACGAATAAGGAAATCGCCGGAGTAAACTTGAACTGCGGCCCGCCGTTCAACGCGATGAACGTTTGCCCGCCCAGCTTGAACTCTACCGTCATGACTTGACCCACGCTCTGCCCCGAAACCTGCGCTCCGGCAGATTCATAGCGGGTCACCCTGCCGATTTCGGAATCGGCGATAATCGAAGTATAGAACGCGGCGGCTTCTTCCGCCTGACCGTCGAACCACAGGTGTGAGATGATCTTTTGCATGGACCGTCCTCCTTGTTTATTCGATTTCCATTACAGTGTCCCTTCCCACTCGGCATAAAACTGATCGAGGTAATCCAGCATGACCTGATGGCGGCGCTCGGCCAGTTTTTTGCCATAGTCGGTGTTCATGAGGTCTTTCAGCTTGAGCAGCTTCTCGTAAAAATGATTGATCGCCGTATCACGGCCATTGCGGTACTCGGCTTCGGTCATGGTCGTTCGCGGCTTGACGTCAGGATCGTGGAAAATGCGGCCCTTCGCCCCCGAATATGCAAAGACGCGGGCGATGCCGATCGCCCCGATGGCATCCAGCCGGTCAGCATCCTGAACAACCTTTCCCTCGATCGTTCGCATAGCGGGAGAATGGCCTCCCTTGTACGACATCGTCGAGATGATCTCCATCACCGACTCGGCGTCCTCTTCCGGAACATGGTGCTCAACCAGCCACCGGCGAACCTTGGCGAGTCCGCTCGCTTCACTTTCATTCAGCTTGGCATCGGCAATATCGTGGAGGAGCGCGGCCAGCTCGCACCGGAATCGGTCAGCCTTTTCCTCCGCGGCGATGGTTCGGGCCAGCCGGGTCACTCGCTGAATGTGCGTCCAGTCGTGCCCGCTGGAATCGTGCTTCAGTTCTTCTCGAACATAACTTTCGGCGGCGGTGAGGATGATGGTCTGATCGGTCGTCCACAGTGACATGGGAGGGGTATCCTCTTTTCTTATTATGAAGGGTATCCTCTTTTCTTATTATATAGAGCCATCGTACCATATCCGCCTTCCTGTCAAAAGCCCCTCCTTCCGCTTCTACCCAGCGACTTCACCTGAATCGTTTTCCGAAAAAAACTGCGTAAGTTCCCGCTCCCAAAAGTGTCCATTTTTTTCGCAACCATTGCGCACGGCGCGGGTATAAATCTTTTAGTGAGATAGAAGGAAAAATAGGGGAGAAAGGAAGTTAAGCAATCATGATGGAACAACCCGACCTAGCCGGCGGCGAGCTGGTCCGGTCGAAGAGCAAGGTATCCGGCAGGAAGCTGCCGCGATGGGTCATACTGGCGGCTATCACGGTTCTTTGGCTGGCGATCGGGTACGGCGGTTACACGCTGGCACACACGTACATCGGCCATATTCAGCAGCAGTTGGATCAGATCTCCAAGACGAACGAAACTCAGATTCGGGAGCTCAATACGCAGCTCACCACTCTGCGCAGCAATATGGAAGATCAGAAAGCCCAAGAGAAAGCCCAGGCGGAAGCTCTGCAAAAACAGTTTGCGGCGGTGGAGAAGGAGCTGACCGCCGTCAAGGAAGAGATGTCGCTGGCCGGTGATTCGCTCAGCACGGCGGCCCAGACCAAGCAAGCTCTCAACAACCGGATCACCGACCTCAGCAAGCAGCTGACCGAGCTTGGCAAAGTGGTTCAGCGCCTGGAGGAAGCGGCCCGTGTTTACTAGATGGATATTGCCTCCGCTGCTCATCGCAGCCATCCTGGCCGGGCTGCTGACCGGCTTTGCGCAGGATCATGCCACGCTGGAGCCCAGCTTGCAGCAGGCGGAACTGAACCTCCAGGCGGAGCGCGCCTCCGCCGGTCAACTGCTGAGCGAGCCCGCATCCGGCGCGGAAGAAGCCTATCGCGGCATGTCCGCTTCGGCGGACAACACCGCCAGACAGCTCACGGGCATTCAGGAAATTCTGGCCTCGCTGGATCAGAATGCGAAGCAGGAGAGCGACCAGGACGCCAAGCACAAATCCGCCGTCGAGGCGATCGTCCGCGACAGCGCGAATCAGGTCAAGGCTGCCGGTGACGCGCTGGACTCTGTGCTGGCCGGCATCCTCGGCAAGCCGATCGGCCAGACCTTCGGCGACCGTTCCACCATCAAGGTGTATTCGCTGAAGGAGGCCGGCTATCGCGGCTACATGGCCAAGGTCAAGCTGCATGATCCGGCAGCTGTCAAGCTGGTGCTCGCCGGCGACCGGGTCGGTGACAAGGGCGAGACCACCTCCCAGGCGGCAAGCCGAACGGGGGCCGCTCTCGCCATCAACGGCGGCGGCTTCGCCACCCAGAACGGCCTCCTCTACCCGATGGGAATCACCGTGGTGGATGGCGTGGTCAGAACCTTTTTCCGGGTCGACCTCAGCTTCATCGGCCTGAACGCCAAAGGGCATCTGGTCGGCGGAGCGGTCACCAGCCGGGAGCAGATCAAGCAGATGGGCATCCAACAGGGAGCCACCTTCGTTCCGACCTTGCTGCAGGGCGGCAAAAAGCTGACCATCCCAGCCAAGTGGAAGAACCGCAAGGAGCCGCGCACGCTCATCGGACATTTTGCCAACGGGGACATGCTCCTCATCGTCATCGACGGCAGGCAGGCGAGCAGCTCCGGCATCACGCTGGAGGAAGCGCAGGACAGGCTGCTGGATTGGAAGGTCGTGGACGCCTACAACCTCGACGGCGGCGGCTCTAGCGCATTCGTCTACAACGGAAAAGTGCTGAACAGCCCCTCCGATGGCCGTGAGCGCAAGGTAGCGTCCAATTTTGTCGTGTTGCCGTAAAAGAGTTGCAGGGGAGTTGCTGGGAGAAGCGGAATTGAATCCGAGCAAATACGGCAATCTGTTCACGAATTCAATTTGAACTACAACGATTTCCTCGGGCATATGGATACGATGTACAGCTATATCAGCCCGGGCCCGTTTGGCGAAACGTCGGTATCGTCGTTCGCTTCCAACGTCGAGAATTACGCAGCGGCCAAGAATGTAACGCTGAATCGCGTCACGAGCAACGCCTCATTCACGCTGGACAATACGGCCGATTACGTGAAAGCAGGTCTCACGATTGACTCGCCGGTCGCCACGCTTAACCTGTCCAAGTTTTCAGGCTATCAATACGAATGGCACTGGATGACGATTACGAAGTATTACCGCGACACGAACGACAACCGCTGGATCGCTGTTTCGACATGGAGTCAGCGGCGCAGCATCAACTACCGGACTCACTTCGACGCCATCACCTCGTTCTTGTCGCTGGGAGGAGGGTTCATGTATTTCAAATAGCGAGCTGAGAATCACTTCAGTGAAAAAAATCGGTGTGATCATGCTGATTGTCGGAATCGCACTCCTGAGCGGCTGTCTGTCGCAAAAAAAGCTAGACAATCCTTCATTGAAAGCATTCCGGAAACAGGTTAGCAAGGCTATTCCGGGAATTACATCCATTAGAACGGTCGCTCAACCGACACATATAGTGTTCAGGTATTCGTTTAAGAAGGAACCGGACATCAAGGTGCAGATGGACATTGTCAAGCGGACGGATGACATTATACGCACGGAACCTTTCAAGACCGAATTATTCGAGTCTTACTTCAAGTTGTACTTTAAGGAGGAACGCTATACCCCAAATATCACCATCCCGATGGATACGGACGGGGACGGCGTGGCGAATTTAGAATACTTCACCGTGCTCGGGAAAGACGGCGATTGGTCCTGGTATTACAGCGATTACAAAAACATGGCTAAGGAAGTCGCGCTCCCGTAGCAGGTAACGGAATCGACGGCGTGCTGACTCGTCGTATGAGGGCGCCGCCGCTTGACGGCCTCAATACTTATTTTCCGTGAAAGGTTCCACTCCTGGGCTGTTTGATTTGACGGAATACTGCATCGGCAGCATCTCAAGCCTCCGTCCCGCCCTAAGTCTGCCGGCATCGCCGGTTATCGTGGAACCAAGCGGATCGGACGGCTATCGCCGACTGGTCAAGTTGGGTGGCACCGCCAGTTTGAACGCTCCTCGTCCCAAGTGGATGAGGGCGTTCCTTGTTTTTTATCCAAAATAGAGGAGAGGTACAAATATTGGACATGGGATGGATTCGGAGTCGGGCGGCGGCGGACGGGAAACAACTCCTTCAAGCGCTCGCCAGCCTCGCTCCCAGCTCGTATGCTTTGCGGCAATCGAGCGGAAACTGCCGCTCCTTCACCTCGGCCTTGCGCGCCTCGTCAAACTTCGAAGCTTCGTACTTCGAGTAATCGCTGAACTGGTAAGTATCGCAAGACAGCACAATCTCCGACTCGCCGCGAAAGATCCCCCCGAGCAAATTGCGATTCTGCTCGATCATCGCATCGTAATGGACCAGCGGAACCTGTTCCGCCGGCACGTTCATCGTGTAGATGAACCCTGACGCCATTCTCCCCCCTGGAAAGACGGAGCGTTCCCCCGCATTATAGGAAAGGTTCGGAAAAAGCAGCCGTTCCAGAAAAGAACGCATCACCCCCGTCACGTTGCCGAAATAGATCGGCGAACCGAGCAGCAAGCATCCGCAGTTCCGAATCCGCTTCAGCACGTCTGCGAGTTCGTCCTTCATGGCGCATACTCCGTCGACGGAATGGCCCTTTCGCTTGCAGGCGAAGCAGCTCCCGCAGCCTTTGAAGGCCAGGTCATACAGATTGACCAGCTCCGTGTCCGCACCAGTCGATTCCGCACCTTGCAGCGCCTGGCGCAGCAGTTTCGCCGTATTGCCGTTCTTGCGCGGGCTTCCGTTGATCGCGATGACGTTCATTCTTCAGTCCTCCCATGGCCGGAACCGGCGCAATCCGGAGCCGTCGAGTTGGAATGGCATTCCGTGTCGTACCCCGGAATCTCGACGAGACCGATCCACTCGCGAAGCCGCTCCTGATCGAAGCCCGCCGTCTTCCGTTCCCCGATCTTCATCAGCGGCCGCTTGATGAGCAGGGGATTATCGCCGAGCAGCTTAAGCGTCTCCTCGCGGGACAGAGAGCCGGGGACCACAAGCCCGCTTTTGACTGCGGGAGCGCTTAGGTTAAACCATTCTTCCACCGGGCTTTCGCCAAAGAAGGAGAGGAGCTTGTCCGGAGTCCACTCTTCCGCAAAGATGGACCGTTCTTCCACTGTATGCCCGGAATGCTCCAGTAGCGCTTTTTGCCGGGCGCCGCCTGAACATCCCGGTTTCGTATAAAAGATGATATGAGCCACATTCATCCCTCCGTATCCTGCGATTTCGTCTCCTGATCCAGCGATTTCGTCTATCTTATGGCGCACCGATGCATTTTTCAAGAGCCTAATCTTGAACGATTGAAGGCATTTTGAGTACAGCGGTCCTTCGCGACCGAGTTGTGTCATGTATTTTTACACATTAATGCTTGACAGCCAGGTAAAATTTACAAACAATGAAATTAATTTAGGCATGCTCAAATAAATAACTGATCATTAGGATACAGGATGTATCTGGAAACATGAGCACGGTGTTTTGAAAACTATTGCTCCTGGTTGAATACTCCTTTTCTGGGCCTAGGGATCATGA
>Ga0255334_1000113_pt1 | contig 88640 bp, 58 predicted proteins | sample EtOH5_35cm_T3_12_FD_202080 | JGI IMG/M metagenome (GOLD analysis project Ga0255334, IMG submission 202080) | Sandy soil microbial communities from University of British Columbia, Vancouver, Canada - EtOH5_35cm_T3_129 | ecosystem: Engineered > Artificial ecosystem > Sand microcosm > Unclassified ...
AAAGAGCTGTCGTACAACAACGTGGCCGACACCGACGCCGCGCTGGAATGCGTGAAGAGCTTCGTCAAGCCAGCCTGCGTGATCGTCAAGCACGCCAACCCGTGCGGCGTGGCCGTCAGCCCGGACGCCGAAGGCGGTATCCGCCAGGCTTACGAACTGGCCTACGCCACCGACACCGAGTCAGCGTTCGGCGGCATCATCGCGTTCAACCGCGAGCTGGATGCTGAAACCGCCAAAGCCATCGTCGAGCGTCAGTTCGTCGAAGTGATCATCGCCCCGTCCGTCAGCGCAGAAGCTCGCGCCATCGTGGCGGCCAAAGCCAACGTGCGCCTGTTGGCCTGCGGCGAGTGGTCGGCTGATCGCGCTGCTGCGTGGGACTACAAACGCGTCAACGGTGGCCTGCTGGTACAGAGCCGCGACATCGGCATGATCGGTGCCGACGACCTGAAAGTCGTGACCAAGCGCGCCCCGACCGAGCAAGAGATCCACGACCTGATCTTCGCCTGGAAAGTCGCCAAATACGTTAAATCCAACGCCATCGTCTACGCCAAGAACCGTCAGACCATCGGTGTCGGCGCTGGCCAGATGAGCCGCGTGAACTCCGCGCGCATTGCTGCGATCAAGGCTGAACACGCTGGTTTGCAGGTGGCAGGCTCGGTGATGGCCTCCGACGCGTTCTTCCCATTCCGCGACGGCTTGGACAACGCAGCCAAGGTCGGCATCACTGCGGTGATCCAGCCGGGTGGCTCGATGCGTGATGCGGAAGTGATTGCAGCGGCCGACGAGGCCGGCATTGCCATGGTCTTCACCGGCATGCGCCACTTCCGCCACTAAGCACAACGATCAACTGTGGGAGCTGGCCTGCCAGCGATAGCATCCCCTCGGTTTAGCTGATAAACCGAGTTGTTTGCATCGCCGGCAGGCCAGCTCCCACAGAAAAGCGTCCCTGCGGTGCTCCCCAGAATTAGCGTCATCCGAGGTTTTTGAAATGAATGTTTTGATCATTGGCAGCGGTGGCCGTGAACACGCCCTGGCCTGGAAAGTGGCTCAGGATCCGCGCGTGCAGAAAGTTTTCGTGGCTCCGGGCAACGCCGGCACCGCCATTGAAGCCAAGTGCGAGAACGTCGCTATCGACGTGCTGGCCCTTGAACAGCTTGCAGACTTCGCCGAGAAGAATGTTTCCCTGACCATCGTCGGCCCGGAAGTGCCGCTGGTCGCGGGCGTCGTCGATCTGTTCCGCGCCCGTGGCCTGGATTGCTTCGGTCCAACCGCTGGCGCTGCTCAGCTGGAAGGTTCGAAAGCCTTCACCAAGGATTTCCTGGCGCGCCACAAGATCCCGACCGCCGACTACCAGAACTTCACCGAGATCGAGCCAGCCCTGGCTTATCTGCGTGAAAAAGGCGCACCGATCGTGATCAAGGCCGATGGCCTGGCCGCCGGTAAAGGCGTGATCGTTGCCATGACGTTGACCGAAGCCGAAGACGCCGTGCGCGACATGCTCGCGGGCAACGCATTCGGCGACGCCGGCTCGCGCGTAGTGATCGAAGAGTTCCTGGACGGCGAAGAAGCCAGCTTCATCGTCATGGTCGACGGCAAGAACGTATTGCCGATGGCCACCAGCCAGGACCACAAACGCGTCGGCGACGGCGACACCGGTCCGAACACTGGCGGCATGGGTGCCTACTCCCCGGCCCCGGTCGTGACCGCGCAAGTGCACCAGCGCGTCATGGACCTGGTGATCTGGCCGACCGTGCGCGGCATGGCCGAGGAAGGCAATGTTTACACGGGCTTCCTGTACGCCGGCCTGATGATCGACAAGGCTGGTAACCCAAAAGTCATCGAATTCAACTGCCGTTTCGGCGACCCTGAGACCCAACCGGTGATGCTGCGTTTGCAGTCGAGCCTGGTGTTGCTGGTCGAAGCGGCGCTGGCGCAAGCCCTGGACAAGGTCGAAGCACAATGGGATCCACGTCCGAGCGTCGGTATCGTGCTGGCGGCTGGCGGCTATCCTGGCGACTACGCTAAAGGCGTTGCCATCAACGGTCTCGATGCCGCTGCCGCACTGGAAGGCAAAGTCTTCCACGCCGGTACTGCACTGAAGGACGGTCAAGTGGTGACGGCCGGTGGTCGGGTACTCTGCGCCACGGCAATGGGTGCCAGCGTCGATGCCGCTCAGCAGCAGGCTTACAAGCTGGCGGCCAAAATTGACTGGGAAGGCTGTTTCTATCGCAAGGACATTGGCTACCGTGCCATTGCCCGCGAGCGTGGCGAAAATCAGGAATAAAACGCCATTCGGCCAGGCAAGGGCTTCGGGCCCTTGCCGGACTATTCCGGCGCCGCGCATAGTTATAATCTGGCATTAACCTACGAAGGGATTTCGCCGTGCGCTGGCTCAGGATTGCCATAGGATTCACCGTCACTTTGCTGACCTTGCTCTGCATGCTCCCGGCCCAGGCCGCGCAAGGCAGTGGCTGGGCGGTATTGCTCGACGAACAGGGCGACCTGCAACTCAGCGACATCCGTTCCGCTCGCTACACCAATCAATTCAGCCCCATTGAACTGGAACGCCTCACCGCCGCCGAACCCGATGGTGCGTTATGGCTGCGTTTCAGACTCGCTCCCGGCAAGCATGAACAGTTGCTGCGGGTATTCGCGCCCGATCTGTCGCACCTCAATCTGTATGTGCTGGACGGCGACACGCTGATCGAGCAACTGAACACCGGCACCGGCCAGCCCCAGGCTGAACGGCCGCTGCCCAGCAGCGACTTCATGTTGCCTCTGCCGCAAAACGAAAAACCTCTCGATGTTTACCTGCGACTGGCCTCCGACCATCAGCTGAGGCCTTACATCACCCTGCAGTCGGCGGTCATGACCGCGGCCAATCAGAATCAGACGCTGATCTACGGACTGTTGTTCGGTTGCCTCGGGATGCTGATCCTGTACAGCCTCGTCCGCTACGCCTATAGCCGCTCACGCAGCAGTTTCTGGCTAGCCGGATGTGAAACATTGTTGATGCTCAGCCTGTTGCTGTTGCTGAATCTGGCAGGGCCCTGGCTGCCGAACTGGCATGCGGTGCAAACACCCGGCGCCTACTTCGCCTTGCTGCTGACGGCGCCGTGCGGCTTGATGTTCGCCTATCGCTTCTTCACCCCACTCGGCCCGCACCCACTGAACAAACTGCTGATGGGGGACATTCTGTTCATCGTGGTCTGCAGCTTGCTGCTGTTGTTCGTCAACACGCTGCCGCTGAACATCATGACCTACGCCCTGGTCGCGCTGGCAGGCCTGAGCATGTTGTTCGTCAGCGCCTATCACTGGCAAAAAGGTTATCGCCCGGCGCGCCTGTTCGTCGCGGCGATGGTGGTGTTCAACATTGGCACTCTGATCATGTTGCCGGCCCTGCTGGGATTGACCCTGGTCGCACCGCAGGGCTTGATCATGACCCTGCTGGGGTTAATCTGCATCAGCGGCGTGTTGATGAGCATTGCCTTGAGTGAACGTCAGCGCAGCATTACCGAAGACCGTTTCAGCGTCAGCCGCGACCTGGCCGCCAGCAACGCCGAGATCAACGCCAAGGCCGAATTCCTGGCAAAGATCAGCCACGAAATCCGCACCCCGATGAATGGCGTACTGGGCATGACCGAGCTGCTGCTGGGCACGCCGCTCTCGGTCAAGCAGCGCGACTATGTACAGACCATCCACAGTGCCGGCAACGAACTGCTGACACTGATCAACGAGATTCTCGACATCTCCAAGCTCGAGTCCGGGCAGATCGAACTGGACGATGTGCAGTTCGACCTCAACGCACTGATCGAAGACTGCCTGAGCATCTTCCGCGCCAAAGCCGAACAACAGAACGTCGAGCTGATCAGCTTTATCCAGCCGCAAGTGCCGCGTGTCATCAGCGGTGACCCGACGCGCCTGCGCCAGACCCTGCTGAGCCTGCTGGAAAACGCCCTGAAGAAAACCGACGAAGGCGAAATCCTGATCGTTGTCGCGCTCGATGAGCGCAGTGTAAAACCGCGCTTGCGCATTGCCGTACAGGACAGCGGTGAGCCGATGGACACCGAAGAGCGCGATGCATTGATGCACGCTGAACTGCACAGCAAGCACTTCCTCTCGGCCACCCGTTTGGGAGGCAACCTGGGGCTGGTGATCGCCCGTCAGCTGATTCGCTTGATGCACGGGGAGTTCGGGATCAAGAGCGGCGCCAATCAGGGCAGCACCTTGTGGCTGACCCTGCCGCTGGACCCTGACCGCCTCGAACACCCGACATCTGACCTTGATGGCCCCCTGCAGGGTGCACGGGTATTGGTGGTGGACGATAACGACACGTGTCGCAAAGTGCTGGTGCAACAGTGCAGCGCCTGGGGCCTGAATGTCAGTGCCGTAGCGTCCGGCAAGGAAGCGTTGGCGCTGCTGCGCACCAAGGCTCACTTGCGCGATTACTTCGACGTGGTCCTGCTGGACCAGAACATGCCCGGCATGACCGGCATGCAACTGGCGGCCAAGATCAAGGAAGACCCGAGCCTGAACCACGACATCCTGCTGATCATGCTCACCGGCATCAGCAATGCGCCCAGCAAGATCATCGCGCGCAACTCGGGGATCAAACGCATCCTCGCCAAACCGGTGGCCGGTTATACCCTCAAGACGACGTTGGCCGACGAGCTGAACCAGCGAAACAAGGGCCTCTCCCTCTCGCAGCACCTGACCACCGGCCCGACCTTACCGGTGAAGGTACCCAGCGATTTCCGCATCCTGGTGGCCGAAGACAACAGCATCTCGACCAAGGTGATTCGCGGCATGCTAGGCAAACTCAACCTGCAACCGGATACCGCCAGCAATGGTGAAGAAGCCTTGCAGGCGATGAAAGCCCAGCGTTATGACCTGGTGCTGATGGACTGCGAAATGCCGATCCTCGACGGCTTCTCCGCAACTCAGCAATTGCGCGCCTGGGAAGTCGGCAATCAGCGGATTCGCACGCCGGTGGTGGCTTTGACTGCGCACATTCTTGCCGAACACAAAGAGCGCGCGCGCCAGGCCGGCATGGACGGGCATATGGCCAAACCGGTGGAGTTGTCGCAGTTGCGGGAACTGATCGAGCACTGGGTAGCTGAGCGTGATCATCAGAATCGCACGGTATCAACGTTCCAGGCAGGCGTGTAGGGCAATCAAACCAGGCATGACTCAATCTACCGCACAGATCTCCATGGCCGAAGCATCATCGCTCAATGTCAACATCGCTACGTTGTCCTGATACTTGTCCCTGACCTTCAAGGCAATGGCGTCGCGCACAGGGCTGTAGAGAGTTTCGGACAAGTTAGCAGCGGCGTAGCGCATGCAAACGCTGCCTTGTACATCCTCAGCCAGATGTCGCTGGGCCAGCGGATTGGCACTGATGATCTGGCGGGTCTTAAGCTCGATGTAGACGCTTGCGACCGATGTCGGCGTCTGCGCGATAACCACCAGCAAACGCACAGCCTTTGCGGGCGCAAGTACATCACCCGACTCGTCAGTGGATATTTTCTGCATGTGACCGCGCAGCAAACCCATTGCAGGCTCGTTGCCGGACAACCTTGCCAGCCGCTGCAATGTTGCCGCCGTAGCGCTTCCTTTATCCACAGCATCTTGTGAAATCGCTGCAATGACCCAGTCGCTGACAGACTCGACTCTGTCTTGGGCGATAGACCAATCCTGTCGCGCTCTTGTACGTCGCAGCCAGTAATCATCCAGAAATTCTACATAAGTGTTGTACCAGTCAATTTCCGGAGCTTTTTCGATCTTCTTATTGGCAATCAGTTGCGCCAGCAACACGGAATTGACCAGATCCGTATATTGGGCCGCCCCATCCGCGGCCGGAATAATCACGACACAAGCCCCAACGATCAATACAGAATATTCGTAACTCATATCAACGCCCTCGACAAAAAAAAGGCAGCCGATAACCGACTGCCTATTTAGATCAATTAGATATCAATTTCTGCGATCTGGTCTTTATGAGGGATAAGTTTGCTCTTGATGGACTCACGAACTGCATCAGCGACCAATGTATTTTTGGCAAATACCGTTTCACCGCGATACAGGCTCACATTTCGGATATCCACATCCACGAACATTACTTGGGTGGAGCTGGTCTTGCGATTAAAACGCACTGCACCCACGGCCATGATTGCCTCACCGTCGACTTCGACACACGCACCAGCCGAGATTCCGCCGACGCCGTCTTTCAGCAGATTTTGCTCATAAACAGTCAGGGCCGCCGTGTCACGCTTTTGCAGGGCCGCGATCGCATCACCCGCGACCTTGAGCATCAACGCAGCCGACGGACCAGGCAATGCAACGCCGGCAACCACCGAACCGAGAATCTCCAGCACCAGCTTGTCCATACGGACGCTGGTGCCGCCGACTTCCAGATCACTGTAGTACTTGCTGACAGGCGTCCAACCTGCGATGGTCATGACTTCCCGGAACCTCAAATACCACTCTTTGCCCTGATGTTCTGCTGGGTAGAGTTTGTTCGCTGCACGGCTTGCAAAGAGAAAGGCGTTTTGAGCATCCGACCTGTTTTCGGCACTGAGTTTGCCAGAAAAGCCCAACGTGCCTTCACCCACAATAGAGCCTTTCGACGGTGCTTCGATCTCGTCGCCCACAACCATCAGGCCACGAGGACGAATAATTACCTGCTCGTCGATCTCACACTCTTCAATCGCTTCAATACAGGCAGCAACATAGCTTTCACGAATAGCTTGATTATACATAACGAATTCCTTATAAAAATACCAGACAAGTTCCTCATGAACTTGCGATAAAACAATAACCAAACAAATGAACAACCACAAACTTAAACCTGTAACATTATACCCACCACCCCCCCCAAACAAGTTACAACAACACCCAACTAGCTATAAAAACTGCCTGCCGGAAAATTAACTGACGCGCCTCTCACAACTCACATCCACAAGCAACTAACAGACTGATAGACTCCTCGTCATCCTCTTTCCTGATGCGAGCCTAAACCATGCTCCACGTGTTGTTCAGCGTTTACCTGAAGATGCTGGTGCTCTACAGCCCGTTCTTCGTTTTGTCCTGCTTCATCAGTCTGACCCGCGGTTATTCGCGCAAGGAACAACGTCGACTGGCCTGGAAAGTGGCGACTGCCACCCTGGTCTCCAGCGTCTTGCTGTACCTGTTCGGGCGGGTGATTTTCAGTGTCTTTGGCATCACCGTGGACGCCTTTCGCATCGGTGCCGGCAGTGTGCTGTTCATCTCGGCACTGGGCATGGCTCAGGGCAAGTCGGCGGTGCAGACCGACAACGTGCAGCAGGACGTCACCATCGTCCCGCTGACCATTCCCCTGACCGTCGGCCCCGGCACCATCGGCGCCTTGCTGGTGATGGGCGTGAGTCAGCCTCATTGGGACGACAAACTCACAGCCATTCTCAGTATTGCCCTGGCCAGTTTTACGGTCGGCGTGGTGCTTTACCTGTCCAACCGCATCGAGCGCATTCTCGGCGACCAGGGGTTGCAGATCGTCAGCCGGTTGATGGGGTTGTTCGTCTGCGCATTGGCGGCGCAGATCATCTTTACCGGGGTGAAGGGCTACCTGGTTCCGTGACGCCCTCCTTCGTCATTAGTGCGGCAAGCTGTCTGTCCTTGCCATCGCTGGCCAGTGCCTGCACGAACTCATCAAGGGTTACGGTCATTGTGGTGCCATGAACCTGAAGACTCAGGCTCATCGCACGGCGCTCAGTCAAACCGTCGGAGTGGTTGAGCAGGATCAGGCTGTGTCCGGTATTCGGGTCGGTGAACAGCAACTGATTTTCAACCAGACTGACCCGCCACGCATCCTGCGCCCCAGTATCCAGAATCAACGTGCCAGGCATCTGTGACTCAGCGCTCAACGAACGACGACAATCAACCATAATGCATTCAAGCCGCTGCCAGACAGTGCTCGATAGGCTGCAGCTGATCGCTCTTGGCCCATAACTCAAGATCAACTGTGTAACGTCGTCAGGTATCAACGGCATAACGTCACTGAGCTCGCCCTGAAACTCCAGCATTAGTACCTCGTCTTCACGACGAGCAACGCTTTTCTCCAGCCACACATCCTTCGAAGCGCTGTATGTCAGTTGGCTGGGCGTTTCATGTAACAAGGCAACAGTTTTGTTTCGAACACCCAGCAGTCGGGTTTCCAGTCTCGTATCGACCTCACCCACCACACGATCGATACCCTCGACATACCATTGGTAGCCCGAGTAACCGCCAACCGATACAAATGCTTCGTGGGGATGTTTGCTCACCAGCGCCTTCAACGCTTGCCTCAACCTCGCATCGTATGGGTCTTTCGTCCCCTGTTGCGCCAGCACCCAGCCTCCCGTGACGCCGACAATACGTGCCGGCTCACCGAACACCATCTCGAGTTCAACCCCTTCAAGCGTCCGTCCTCGCAGACCGGAGCCATGTGTCCATACCTGTGCAAAAGACCATTCGGGCCAGACCTTTTGTGGCACAGGCAACAGGTCCTGCCGCAGAAGCTGCAGACCATTGTCAAAGAGGGTCGGTAGTTTTTCAGGCTCAAGGAACGCTTGGCGGTAAAGTTGCCCAACGGAAACATCCAGCAGCCAGCCCGTCTCCTCATTTGGCGTCGTTGCCACCAACTGCATGACCTTGCCGGGGCCCATATCCGCCATCAGCCATCGATGGTCGACGTACCAGGCACACAGCTTTTCATCCCGTACGCCGCTACCCAGACCAAGAATCGAAAAGCTCGACGCTTGATGCGCCTTCGCAAGCGCCTCAACGTCGGTCCAGAACTCAAAGCCTATGCCCAACGGCCCTCTGGCATCCTCCAGCCAGTCTTCGGAGACTCCGGCCAGCTGCGACTGCCCTTGCTCGTTGATATCGAAATACAGCCCTTCCCTGGTCAACGCAACGTAGCGTTTTTCATTAGCGATGACTTCAATCACATTCCAGGGCTCGATACGCTCAGCCTGGGCATCCGCACCGCTGACGGTCGTCCCGATCTTCTGGCGATAGAGGGTCCGATTGAGCTTGTCAAAGAACAGGACGGTATTACCCTTCCTGGTCGCGGGTGTCAGCAACATCGGGCTGACCGGGCCGCGCGGTCCCTCAATCTGCGACACAGCGGGACGAATCAGCAGGCCATCGGCAGCACGGACCCACGTGCTGAGCGATTCCTTTTTGCCCTGTGTCAAAGGTGTTATCGAGACAAACGCCGCCGGTTGATAATCCACGACTTTCACTTGGGTCAAAGGCCAAAGCTTGGAGTCCTTGACCAACAATTCGTAATCCCACAGGAAGTTCGACCACCCCCGCATCACGCCCTTGAGCAGCAGGTCTTGCTGGCGCTCGGTCAAATGACCTGCAATCGCCAGCAGCAAGACTTCGTCCTCACCCAACAGGTAGACCACCTCGGCTTCACGCCCAGTGCGCTGGGTCACTTGCTGGACAATCCGAATGACCCCCTGCCCCAGGACCTGGAACACCGAAATGCTCGAACCGGGCACCGGGTCCATCAGCCTATAGAATCGATTGACTTGCCCGGTGACCACGTCAGAGCGCCAGATGAGTGCTTCCCGGGAGCAATAGAAATACGCCTGCCCACCAATAACCGCGCCCAGCCTGGCTTGGTTCGCCAGGGCTGGTGGGAGGTCGCGAGCGTAGATGAAACGATCACGGGCCTGCTCATAAAAAGCCATAGTGAGTTGTGGTTCTTGTGGGTCTGCGAACGGAACCGGGAAATTCTGTACCGCGGTGAATGGGCTGGCTAAACGATTGGCGCGGGCCAGGTTCCTGACTCGGGCCTGGATCATCGCGGTGTCGGCAGTCGGATCGTTCTCCAGCTCTTCAAGCAGCAGTTGCCGTTTCGCCCAGTCAACTCGAAACGAGTTATGCGAAGTCTGGATAACCAATTCGGGTGTACCCATGACATGAACGTCGATAGCCCCCACCTTCAAAAAGCCGTCGCTGACAACGATGTCCGCTTCACTCAACCAGAGCGCACGCAGCGTCCAGGCCATGGGGCGCGCCTTTGCCTGTGACAGATTGATCGAGCGCACGCCCGGGGCGAGTGTCAGCGCGCAATGACCACCCACCCCTTCAACACTGTAGGTCAGCTTGCCGTGCAACATCTTGGGCAGCTCGGGCACCAGCAACAAACGCGGCTCCTCATCCAGCAAGACCCTGATCGTCGTCTCCACCTCTATCGGATACAAGTTGTGCAGGATGTACTCGGAGGGGAACTTGTAAAAGGTAAACCAGAACTGGCGATTGCCTGCTGTGTCGTACTCCAGCTTCAGCGCGGTTTCAAAATGCTCGGAACGCGTGGTCGAAAACGGCAGGGCCGAGTAATCGAAACCGAACCAGGTCTTGGCCACACACGGCAGGACAATGGCCTGAAAGGTCGTCAAATCGCCAATAGCCGCATGCTCCGGCAACCCGAGGTGTTGACGAATGTTGATGGCTTTCGAACGATCAGGATTCTGATCTGGCGGGTTCAGCGTATAGGTGTTGGCCGACAAAATTTCCTGACTGTCAAACGTCAGCCGCTGGTTGCGCAAATCAATCTCGCGGATGGCCGCGTAAGGATTCGGATAAAACACACCCTCCCTGATCGAGTGACCGCCCGAGCGATACGCCTTATCGACGCGGTTCAGGTACTGACCGATCCGCCGTCCTCGTTCCAACGTGCCATTGAACCCTTCAACCAGCGCACTGATGCCAATGGCGAACCCACCCAGGATCACACCGGCTCCGCCAAGAAACGCAGCGACCGTACTGGCACCTGCCAGGCCGGCGCCTATGCCGGCCGCGGACAGTGCCAACCCCGCGGAATCGAACGCCAACTGAGTACCGTATTGCGCCTGTTGCAGATCGTCCTTGGCATTGGCCAGCAGATAGATATCGAAACCCAGAGTCGCCAGTTGCATCACCGTGGCCAAACCATCCCTGGCAATATGTCCCAGCGCATTGACCACTACCGAGGAGGTGGTTCGGGCCACCAGCGGTGCGTCGTTTAACGCCACCCTGACCAGTTTGACCAGTTCCACGATGTCGAGCAGATTGCCATGGGCCAGTTGCGCGTAACTGAGGTAACCGTGCATTCGCACAGCGGTCGTCAGGCTGCGGTCTTCATTGATGGCGCTGATTTGCTCATGAGACTGGAGCGCTACCAATAGCGCCTGAACCGTAAACGCCGCATTCAAGGTATGCACGGCGCTGACATCGCTCGGGTCGACCCTGCCCGGCACTGACGGTTTGACCGACAGTGTCTGGAAAGTCTCCGTCAGGTAGGAGCGGATCCGCGGAAGGACACCGTCAGTGCTTGGCACCCTGACGGTGCGCGTTGGATCCTTGAGATTGACCAGGCTGATTTCATAGTGTCCACCAGACACCTCTCGCACACTGTCGAACACCGGAACAAAGTCTCGCCCCAGGTTACTTTCCGCGTGGAGGCGATCAGCGCTGTGCTGAATCTGCTGCGCCCAGTGACGGGCGTCCAGTTCGTTCAGCCCTCGCCCCAGTCGGGCATTTTCCACCAATGAACGGGCCCGTAACTCAGCATGGTGTTCCCATGGCGCCACCGTTACCCCGATGCTGATCGGATCATGACTCAGCAAACCTGACACATTGATCTGCGATGGAAGCGTCAGATCGGCGACACGTGGACCATTGAGGTCGACGACGTTGAACGTCGCTTCCATCACGTGATTGATCTCATAGAGTCTGGCCAGCTCAGGGCTGCTGAGGAACCGCTCAAGACCACGGTGCAGGTCCTGCGCCTGTTCGAATCCGAAGACACCGAAATTCGGATCGTAGAAGTGGTAGGCACTCGACTCGCCAGCGACGACTTTTGCCACCAACAGGGAATGGCTTTCGGTGTTAAGCATCAAGGTACGGGTGGAAGTACTGGCTTGCAGGGTCCGCATGACCTGATTCAGGCCGAACGCTCCTGATAAAACGCCCGACCGCGCCATTGGTACAGTTCGCAGCTCATCGAGGGTTCGCAGAAAAGCATGGGTTTCATTGGCGTCGGGCGCGAGGTTGGCATTGGCCAACCTGCCGCTCAAAGCGTCCACGGCCGAGGGGCCTTTTTCGATGGCCGCCGCCATGGCCAATACCAGCGGATAACAACGCCTTCCAGGATCGCCTTCACCCCTGACCAATAAACCCTGAGGCATCAACCGCCCCGTCGAAGCACCTTGCTCGATGAAGGTTTCCAGCACCGTGGCGCTGCGCTGGAAGATGTGTTGACGCAGCTCATGTTGGGCCTGAAACCTGATACGGGCCATGTGCTCGCCCCATTGGCGCAAGGTCAGCGGTTTCTCGAACGCGAGGGCCTTGAGCACTTGAGCGCTGTTCTTCGATGGCTCAACCCTTGCCTGGGCAGCTGCAAAACCGGCTTCGAATGCAGGAGGCCTGCGTGTGAGCAAGGCCTGCTCGATGGCCAGATAACGCTGGGCGAAACCCAGGTCGGTGGTGCTCTGCGCAAGGGCTCGGGTGTGCTGCCAGGCATCGTCGAATCCGGCATTATCCAGCGTCTGCGCGCCGAACAGCCCGCCGAGCAGTACTCGATGCACCGGGCTCAACTGATCAAGCGGCAGAGAGTCGTGGCCAATGCGAACGATCATTTCATTCAGATTGCCGATCGGCTCAAAACCGTGCGAGACCGGAAGTTCTACACGGGCTTGCGCCAGGATCCGCTGACGCTCATCGAAGCTCAGGGACCAAGGCTTATCGAAGCTCAGGTCGCCGCTAAGCTTTTCGTTCATGGCCCGGATGAAGGGGGCTCCCAGGTCATCCACCAACTGCTGCAAGATGTCGGTCTGTAAAACCGGGCGGCCTTCAATCACAGGCCAACCCTTTTCAAACGTCATGAACTGACCTTTAAGCAGCTCCGTGATGTTGCCTTTGAAATGGGCCTTATAGCCGCCCTGGCTCGCTTTTGTTGTCTCAAGCTCGAACCAGGCCGCCTCAGTTTTGGCATTGTCTTTCCAGCTGTGATGGGTTTCTTCTTCGGTGGCGAGGTTAAAGCCGTCGAACAGGTCAACCTTGTCGCTGATCTGTTGGCGGCTTTCAAGCACCGCATGGTCGTCGACAAAGTCACTCAACCCGCTGGACACCGCCGTCGGCCCGCTCATCGCAATGGCCGACTGGGCACCGAATCTGATCCCGTCGGCATCATAGTCATTGATCGCCTGCAAAAAACTGTTGAGGCTTTGCAGATTCGAGTTCCAGCTTGAAATCGGACCGTGTTGTTTCTCCATCTCCCGGATAATCAGATCGGGAAATGCCTGGCGATCCTGAAGCGATACATTGCTGCTCAAGGCCTGCGCAACTACCCGGTCCAGGAATTGATAGTTGCTGCGAATTTTTTCCATAACGGCGGCGAGTTGTGCAGAACCCGCATGACCACTCAACAGGGCATTGGATAATCCGTTGAATGGCGTCTTGATTTGATTCGCCATCGAATCAGGCGTGTTTTTATTACCGACACGCAGGCCGTTCGACGCGACCATGACGTCATTGAACGGGGCAAAAATATCGCTGAGGGACGGCGTGCTTTTGGCAAATGCGGTTATCGCCTCTCGGTGTTGTTCGGGCACCTTGGGGCGAAAATCCGCATAGGCCTGTCCCCGATTCGGAAGCAGTGTCGGGTTGTAATCAAACAATACCTGCATCACACCTATACGTTCTTCGGCACTGAAGGCGGCGAGGTCCACACCACCGAGCACTTTATGCAGAGACGGCAGCAAATCAGCATCAAGATAGGTTCCACCCTCGCTATTCAGAACTTGTAAACGTGTGATATCGGATGCAGCCGCCAAGTTGGTCCGAAACGAGATTTCGCGCTCATAAATATCGAACATCGGTTGATCGATAAGCTCTACATGTATGTCTCGATGAGTCATTTCCAGGCGTTGCAGAGATTGAAGATTGCGGGCTTTGAGTGCCTTGAGCGCACCTTCATCCTGGCCATAGGCACTGACTAAAAGATCGATTCGCGCCTGATCGGCGCTACCGCCCGCCTGTGTGACCGTCTGGATATGCTCGAACATCTGCTGTCGCAACACTCGCGTTCGCTCGATGTAACGGCGACCCAGCGCGGCAGACGTATCGACTGCGCCTTGTGGCGCAGAAATCGCCCCCAGCGCTTTGGCTGACTCGACGATAATGCGATTGGTCTCATGGGCCAGCAACGCATCGCTGTCATACCACAGGTTGAGGCTGTAACCCTGCGGGGCAAGCATTTGCCTCCAGACATTGATGTAGTCTCCCTGAATAGCACCAATGCCCCCGCCCACCCAGACAAAGTGCAACTTTTTAGGCACGGGTTTGGCGGTATTCAGGAGTTCGACCGTTGTACTCAAACGCAGGAAATAGTCCGTCAATTTATCCCGGACTTTTGGCAGTGTGGCCGCCGAGCCTTTCGGGCTTGTTGATTCGAGCGTTTCCTTCAATAGACTTATCGCCGTCAGTTGAGCGTCAAGCGTCGACGCTTCGGTAGCACCGTCGAAGTAACGCAAGGCCGCTGCATGCGCCGGCATATCTTTGAAACCGCTCAACGCAAATTCCAATTCGCTGCGATCAAACGGCGTGGGGAAAGTGTCAGTCTGATTTAATGTTTCGCCAGTTGTACTTTTCATTTTCATATCCATATGTAAAAAGCTGACAGCCACTCACCCATCGAACAGGCTCAATGTGTCAGTGGCTGTCAGAACTCAACCTTCTATCGTTTCAATTATTGCGGTGGGCAAAATGTCTTTGAGTAACACACTGCTCCTGCTGCCATTCCTGGCCAGGGCACTCACCAGTGTTGACACCGCGAAGGACTGATAGCCGCTCATCGTCAGAAATACGTTCCGTTGCAAAACGACATCCGTCGAGAACACGTCGCGAAAGATCAAACTGTGTCCGCTGTCGGCATCCACAATCACCAAGTGCTCATCGACCCGGCTCGCCCACAATTGATCCGCAACCACGATATCCCAGATCAGTTTTCCCGGAACCGAGGGCGAGTGGTCGAGCGAAGGGCGGCAATCGACAATGACTGATTGAAGTTTCAACCACGCCGCCCTGGTAAGCCGACAGGTCGTTGAACCCTCACCCATTTTGAGCACCAGGATGCTGACATCATCGGCAATCAGCGGCAGCAGGTCGCTGCCCGTCTTTGGCCCTTCGACCACCAGTACTTCGGCGTTGCGCTGGACATAGTCGAGCGGCCCGACCCTGTTGTTTTGCGGATAGGTGTGCAAAAAACCATCCATGGAGTCATGCAGCATCACGTTGGTTTGATGCTGGGTGCCGACGAGTGTGAATTGCGCAACGACAGCGGTCTTCGGAATGCGGATCAACCGCCCGGTCCGGACTACGTACCATTGTTGGTAGTCAGGGTCTTCGACGGACAGAAAATCGGCGCATCGATGTTCATTCGCCAGCGCCGCCAACCCCTCGCTCAACTCACCTTCCAGCGCCGCGACCCATTGGCTGTCAACGCCCGTAATCCGTGCCGGTGCGTTGTACTGTAAATCCACCTCCACACCTTCAAGCGTCGTGGCCCTCAGACCAGCGCCTTCTACTGTTACATCGCTAAACGTCCAGCTCGCCCATTCCTGCGTCGCGGCTGGCAATGCCGCAGGCGTTAACAGTTTCGTTCCCTGGGCAAATGCTGTGCTCAAGTGCTCTGGATCGATAAAACCCTGGCGGACAATCTTCCCGGTTGATAGATCGAACAGCCAGGTGGCCTGATTATCTGGAGTAATACTCAGCAACCGTACTTCTTTGCCGTGCCCCATTTCAGCGAGCAGCAACCGACCATCCAGGTACCAGGCGCACAAGGCATCGCCCTTGAAACCGGTCAAACCCAGGATGGCAAAACTCGGCACCTGGTGGTGCAACGCAAGCGTTGCCAGCGCCAACCACCATTGGCTTTTGTCCTTGAGCCAATGCTCGGTCAGCCCGCCAAATCTCAGGTTCCCTTGCGGCGTAATGTCAAAGAACAGACCCGCGTCGGTCAGGACGAGATAGTCCCGCTCAACGGCGACAACATTTTTTAGCCCAAGGGGGGAGATGTTGCTGGACGACCATTGTGCACGACCATCCACCATCAACCTTTGCTGGCACATGAGGCGTTGGTGAAGTTTGTCGTAGGTCACGAACACTTCGCCCTCGGCACCGGCGGGAGCGATGAGCACAAGATCACTCAAGGCCTTGATCGAGTCTGCCCATCCTCGCGCACGGTGACGCCTGGCAGGTGCACGAATAATCAACCCATCACCGCTGCGCACCCAGACCAGATCCCGCAACTCGGCATTGATCTGCCAACAAATCGAAACCAGTGCAGCGGGACGCCAGTTCACCGTATTGGTGGACTCCAGCGGCAGGTGATAGTCGCCCAGTACGTGCTTCCAGTCCGTCAGCGTGTCGGCCTCTAAAAGCGACTGAAGTGCAGGATCCTGACCGCGGGTGATCGAACTGAGCAACACGCTCCGGTCATGGATCACATAGGTCAGTTCATCGTGCCGGTCGTCCTTTCCAGCGAGCCGCTGCACGATCTGAATGCCGCCATTGGCCACGGCCTCAAAGCGGACAATCGCCACGCCAGTTCTGTAAAGCAATCGATAGCGCTGAACCAGCGTCCCGGTGATCGCATTGACCTGCCAGACATAGAAATCATCGGGATGATAGAAGTAAGCCGAACCCTCCAACACTGCGCCCAATACCACCTCGTCGGACAACAGCACCTGCGGGTCGCGGATGTACAGAAAACGATCCTGAGCCGAGTCGTAATACGCGACGACTGTCCTGGGTTCGTCCGGCTTTTCATAGGGCACCACAAAGTTATGAACCGGGGTATAAGGCATGGCCAGGCGATGTTCACTGGCCAATGACTTGAAGTGATCCAGCAACGCTTGCTCCCCAAGCGCCGGATCGGCCACTTCTTCGACCACCTCCAGGCGCAGGGCGGCAAGATCCACGCGCAGGATTTTGTTATCCGCAAGCTTGAGCAATACATGGTGAACACCACTGCCACTGAAGGTCACATCCAATGTCCCCGAGACAAGGCGGCCCCCGGCCTCTATCCGGATGTCTGCCTCCACCAGCCATGGCGTCAGCAGCACCCATTGCATCGCAATCTGACCGGGTGCGGCGAGTTCAAGGCTCACCCCGGGATTGAGCAGCACGGAACATTGAGCCCCTGCGCCTTCTACTCGGTAGGACACCAGCCCGTGCCACATTTTCGGCAGCGCAGGTACTGCCAGTGAACGCTCGACATTATCGAGACGAACATTGAATAGCGTTGGCTTGTAGACCGGATTCAGCCGGTTGACCACGTACTCTCCGGGGAATGAATAGAACGAAAACAGAAATTGCCATTGCCCCTGTTCGTTCTTTTTTTCCAGTCGACGCGCCGTGTCGTAACCGCCGGCATGACGAAACGTGACAAACGGCAGCAACTTGTATTCGTAGGCGTACCAGGTCTTGGGGGTGCAGGGCAAAACGATTGTCTGTCCTGCCTGTGGGGAGAAACGCGCCGAGTCCGGCAACCCAAGCCCCTGGCGAATATCGGTGGCGCGGTCGTAATCCACATCGAAATCCGGAACCCCGAAATGGTCCCGAAGCGGGAACAGTTTCGGACTGTCGAAATGGACGGTGGATGCGCGCAAATCCAGATCGGCAAACACCAGCAAGGGATGCGCTATCCAGGCATTCGAGGCCTTGTCCAGGTGATAGCCACCTTCTAAGTGCGCCTTTTCCAGCCCATCAAAAAACAGCGCGACCTCCTTGGCTTCCTCGGCAATGGTGGCAAAACCTTCGGCCAGCGCCGTAATGCCTACCGCCAGCCCGCCAAGAATCACCCCGCCCCCTCCCAGCACCGCAGCCACCGTACCCGCGCCAGCCAATGCCGCCCCCAGACCGGCTACGCCTACCACCGCACTCGCGGAATCAAAGGCCAACTGCGTGCCGAACTGCGCCCTCTCAATGTCATTGGTGGCGTGGCTTAACTGATAAATATCAAACCCGACATTCACCAGCCCCAGCACAGTACCGACGCCTTCATTGGCGATATGCCCCAAGGCCTTTTGCACCAACGGTGCGCTGGTACGGGCGATCAGCTTTTCATCGTTCAGGGCCTGACGCACCAGGTTCACTACGCCGAGCACATCCACGATGTTGCCGTGGGCCAGTTGGGCATAGTTGACGTAGGCATGCAGGCGAATGGCGGTGGTCAGGGCCTTGTCACTACCGCTGACCGCGCCCTCGTGATGTCGCAGCGCATTCATCAGGGCTTGTACGGTGAACCCGGCATTGAGCGTATGAACGCTGCTGGCGTCCGTCGGATCAAGCGGACTGACCGACGCACGCGGGCGAGCGGCCAATGAATCGAAGGTTTCGGAGAGGAATTTTTTAATTCTCAGAAACCGGTGATCGCTGGTGGTGACACGCACGGTCTTCTCGGAAACGGGGTTAAGCACACTGATTTCGAATCCCCCTGTCGGGGTTATCTCCAGCGTCTCGAACAGCGCAACAGAATCCGACGCCAGCCCGTGTTGCTCCTGCAATTGACGTGTCGCCTGCGCGATCTGCCCACCCCACCAGTGCGCGTCCAGTTCCAGCAATGAACTGCCCAGCGCCGCATTGTTGACCAGCGACTGTCCACGGACGCTGGCCAGCCGTTGTCTTACACGCGGCAACGTTTGCTCAGGCAGCGCGCCTGACTCCGACAGGCTTGAAACTTCAATGCCGGAGGCAAGTACCCTCTTGTTCAGTTTTGCGCCATCGAGCTCGATCAGATCAAAGGTCGGCCGTTGCGCATCGCCAAAGGCTGCGTAATGCATGGCCATTTCCTTGCGCAGGAAAAAGTCCGTCAATGCGCCCCTGAACGCCAACGACGTACCAATCTCGTAGGTCCCTAAATTCGGGTCGTAGAACAGGTAATTGCTGCGTTCGCCTTCAAAGATTTTCGCCACTAGCATCGAGTGGTTGTCCGAATTGAGCATCAGGGTCGTGCTGGCCGTTTTTTCTTCCAGTATCGCTACGACCTGAGCGAGATCTGAGCGCATCAGTGGTTTGCCTATGTCATTGACAGGCGCGTCACGCAACTCCTCGATCATGCTCACAAATGCCTTTGAATCCGCGTCCTCAGAATTGATGACGGTCAGAAAAAAGCGCGCCCTCAAGGTATTTGCCGCCGTGTTGCTTTTGTGGAGCGCCGCCGCCATAGCCAGCGCCAGTGGGTAACAGCGCCCGGCAACCCGGTCGCCTGCACCTTTGAGCAACAAATCCTGTGGCGCAATTTTAAAGGTGTTGTCCTTGAAGCTCCCCAGCACTTCACCGGTTCGTTCGATGACCCGGTCGCGGTACTCGAGTTTCGCCACATGCTGAATTTTGGCGACCGAGCGTCCCCACTCCAGCAGGGTCAGTGGGCGTGCGAGCGCCTGCTTCTTGAGATCGACACTGGTTTCCGACAGGGCCACGGACGGATTGGAAGCCTCCTTCAACCCGGCAAGGAAAGCCGGATGACTTTGCTTGAACAGCTCCCGTTCAATGGCTCCGTAACGGTGGATGACCCCCATGTCCGACATCGAGTTGGCAAGGTTTTCAAGCGTTGCACTGGCTGCGGCAAAATGTTGATTATCCAGTGTATTGACCCCCAATAGCCCACCGAGCAACAGACGTTGCAGTGGGTTCAGGTTTAGGGTGAGGAGTGGGTCTCTGACGACTTGACTCAGCAATTCATCCACTGACAGATTTTGTGTCGCCGCATCCGGGGGGGAAGCCGGGGAGCGGATGCTGACATCCTGAGCAATGATTGCTTGCCGGTCATCGAAGCTCAGGGACAATGGCTTTTCAAACGTCACGCTGCCGCTTTGGCGCTGTCTCATCGCCTGGCGAAATGGCTCACCGAGATCATCGGCCAGTTGCTGCAACAGATCAGTGATCAACACATGACGACCTTCGATCACCGGCCAGCCTTCATCGAAATCGATGCTCTGGAACTTGAGCAGTTGTGCCATGTTGCCTGTGTAACGAGCTTTCAGTGCCCCGTCGGTCCAGCGCTGCTTTTCTGCGTCGAGCCAGGTATCAAGGTCCACGGCATTTTCTTTCCAGGAATGATCTCTTTCCTCCTCCGTAGCATTGTTAAATCCAGTGTGCGCTCGCACAGCCTCTCTAAACGCTTTGGCTGCCTGAGGTGTCAGGGTTTTGCTCTCGAAGTCCAACAAACCGGCACGCAAAGCCCCCGGTCCCGTCAAGAATATCGAGCCCTCAGCCTGGGGACGAATGCCGTCACTGAAATAATCAGCGATCCCGGAGCACAGGTTACTGGCCCGATAATCATCTTCGTTAGCTTGTTGATCGACAATATTGAATTCATCCCTGAGTACTTCTTCTGTCAGCTCATAAATGGCACTTCTATCGTAAAATTTGACGCCTCGTTTAATGGCCTGGAGTTCAACTTCCAGCAATACACGCAGGTGGATTTCAAGGCGCTCGATAATGGCTTCCAGCGCAGCTGACCCAGGGTGACTGACAATCAACGCATTGGACTCGCGGCCCTCAATCATCGCTAACCGCAAACTGTCGGGTCGAACGGAGTAATCTTCAAACGGAACAAACACCTGTTCTAACGCTGGCGAACTTTTGGCAAACCGCTCCAGGGCATCTCGTTGCGCCGCAGATAATTGCCCGTCGTGGTCCTTATAGCGACTACGCAGAGTCTGCCGGCCCGGCATCCAGTGAGGGTTATGGTCAAGCAACACCTGCAAAACTTCGAGTCGTGCGACGTGCTGTAGTTTGTTAATTTCAATACCCGCCAGTTCGTGAGCAAGCGGTGGCAAGAAATCCACGTCGTTATAGATCCCGCCTTCGCCATGTTCCACCAGCACCCGCATAACATCCGAGGCCGCCGCAAGGTTGCCGCGCAAAGACATTTCACGGTGATAGAAATCTCCCAATCGAGAGAAGGCCGGAAGTTCATGAACATCGCGCAATCGAATGTGTTCGTCATTGAGGCGGTTCATGACTTGAGCGTTTTTATTGCGCAAAGCGCGCAGCTTTTCTTTGTCCTGACCATAACCGCGAACCAGCAAGTCCATTCGCGCTTCATCGGCACTCTTGCCAAGTTCGATTGCCCGATTGATGTGTTCGTACATCTGGCGCTTCAAGGCCGTGGCTCGCTCTTCATAGAGGTCAGCCAAGTCGTGGCCGGCGGTCACACCCTGGACGTCACCAGACAACACATCTGCCTTGGCCGCCTCGACGATGATTCGGTTGGTTTCATGAACCAGTAATCCATCGCTGTCGTACCAGACATTCAGCTCGTAGCCTTCTTTGGCCATGACCTGATACCAGACATTAATATAATCGCGCTGAATATCCCCCAGGCCTCCCCCCAGCCAGATGAAGTGCAGTTTTTTGGGCACTTGCATTTCTGTCGTCATGACCTGAGAGACATATCTGTTCAAACGCTGTTGATACGCTTCGACCCGGTCATAGATCTCCGTCAAATCGGGTGCCTGGTTGGCACCTGGACTGACCGACGACTCCAACTCGGAGTCGCGCCGACGCCGTGTTTCAGCCCCAGGTAACGCTGCCAGGGCCTCCTTGAGTAATCCAATCGGCTCCAGTTGCCGTTCAGGCTTGCGGGTATCGACACACGCAAAGTAATACCGAATGATCGCCTCATATTCTGGTGTTTTATTGAAGTCCTGCAGTGCCTTCTCAAGTTCAACCAACTCAAAAAGACCGACAAACTCTTTGAAACCCGCCGTCGTGCCATCCACATAGCTCATAACGCGCCACACCCTTCAATCAATAAGTTAAACAAGAGAACATCCACACACAAAGCGACACGCCCGACAGTAAATTCGGACATCATTCAAACTTCGTAATTGAATGTAAAAATACTAGAGGAAGAGCCAAAAGCCATTAAAAAAACAACAAACACCCAACAGCGCCAGCCCTCACCAGACCAAAAAAACACTAGTTGATAACAATCAAAACTTCAACCAAACACCCACACAATTAATTAATTACACTTAACCCATAGAGTAAATGTAACTATTAATCTTTTATTCCAATAACGCACTTCCAACCTACGCACATCAAGAAAAACCAAGCCCTCTAACGACTGTTTCAGAACATGAAAACAACGACAGTAAAAAACCTTATGCACGGGCACGACAATTCAACGCTCGCGACATCGACTTACGACTTCGGTGCGAACGTGTTTCCGGTGTCTTTCAGTGAAAAATCTTACGCGGTCGAGGGGTTGTGGCGGCCAGCAGAACTGACCGCCAAGGCTTAACTGATCGGCTTTTCGCCATACCACCGCGGCGTATACACCCACTCACCACCCTCGGCACGAGGGAACACGCAAGTGGTAGACGAACCGATCAGCACCATGGTGCGCATATCGACCTGATCAGGGGTCAGTTCGCCGAGCGTTGTGACCCGCAACGTCTGGCCAGGACGGCCAATGTCACGCCCCAGCACCACCACCGTTTCCGGTCTGCGATGCCGGCCGACGATTTCCAGCGCCTGGCCCAGTTGCCACGGCCGCGCACGGGAGATCGGGTTGTAGAACGCCAGCGCCAGATCGGCTTCGGCGGCCAGGTCCAGGCGCTTCTCGATGATCGCCCAAGGCTTGAGGTTGTCCGACAGCGACATCACGCAGAAGTCATGACCCAGGGGCGCACCGGCCTGCGCAGCGGTCGCCAGCGAAGCGGAGACTCCCGGCAGGATTTCCAGGTCGACGCTGTGCCAGCTCGGCTCGCTCGACTCATGCAACGCTTCAAGTACCGCCGCCGCCATGGCGAACACACCGGGGTCACCGGATGAAACCACAATCACCGAACGGCCTTGCGCCGCCAGCTCGAAGGCGTGACGGGCGCGCTGCATCTCTTCGCGGTTGTCAGTGCAATGCAGCACTTGGTCTTCGCGGAACGGTCCGGCCATGCGCACGTAGGTTTCGTATCCGAGTACGTCGGTAGCCTTGGCCAGCTCGGCCTTGACCGCTGGCACCATCAGTTCGGCGGCGCCAGGGCCCAGACCGATGACGGCCAAACGACCGCGTGCCCGGCCGATCTGCGCAGCGTCCAGCGGCTCAGTGGCCACCGCGATGGCAATGCCGGTATCCGCTGACACGATGGTCGCGTTCGGCACGGTGTGGCGGGACAACTCGCTAACGCCGCCGCTGACCGACGCAAAACGCAGCGTCACGCCCAGCTCTAGTGCCGCTTCGCGCAGCGCCGAATTGGCCATGTGCAGGTCGCTGGCCAACAGGCACGCCACCGATTGCACGGCGATGTTCGCTTGATGCAGGGTCGCGCGAATGACGCCTGACAGATCCGCGACCTCACCGCTCACCGCCACCAACACATTGCGCGGGTAGATCATCAATTCATTGGCCGCAGGCGCACGCTCGGCATGGCCGACATGGACCGACAACTGCGCGTGAGGATCTTGCGGCAACTGCGCCTGCGCCAGCCACGGCGCAGCCCCTTCGACGCGCACGCTTTGGCCGGCGAGCAAATCCGAGACGAAGCGCTTGCCCAGTTCCAGATCGCCGAGGGCATAACCGCTGGGTGGATTGAGCAGGCAGGTGCCGAAGCGCAATTCACCGCTGGTGGTGATCGCCGCAGCCACCTCGAGACCGGCAGCAATCTCGCGCGCCATGACGTTCACGCCACCGAGGCCGCCGAGCAGTGGCACCACGGCGCTGCCGTCTTCGGCCACGGCCAGCACGGGCGGCTCGGCGCCTTTTTCAAGCAGTAACGGCGCCAGGGTGCGGATCACAATGCCGGCCGCACACAAGGCGATAATCGGCATGTCCTGCTGATAGAGCTCACGCAAGGTGGCGCCGAATTCGTGATAGACGCGGTCCGCGCCGTCCACCCGTTCGGCCAGGCCATGGATCAATGCGCCAGGGTACAGCTGCGCAATCTTGCGCGCAGTCGCGAGGCTGCCATTGCCCAGAATGACAATCGCCGGAACTGGACGGGCCATCAGCCTTGCCACCGTTCGCCGGGCACAATGATCAGCGAGAAGTACGGCGAGGACATCGGCTCGACCTGGTCCAGCGGGACGATTTTCTGGTTGGCCATGGTCGCGCGTTCGACGTACAGCGCACGCCCCGCCAGCCCGAGTTCTTCGAGCACCTGACGAACCTTGGGAAAGTTGCGCCCCAGCTTCATGATCACGGCGGCATCGGCATCGGCCAGACGACGCTTGAGATCGTCGGCAGGCAATACGCCCGACAACACCGACAAACTCTGATTGCGATACACCAGCGGCGCGCCCAGTACCGAGGCACCGCCAAGCATTGAGCAAACACCCGGCACGACTTCGGCTTCATAGCGCTCGGCCAGTCGATCGTGCAGGTACATGTAGGAGCCGTAAAAGAACGGATCGCCTTCACAGATCACCGCCACGTCACGGCCAGCGTCCAGGTGCGCGGCCAGTTCTTCGCCGGCCGCATCGTAGAAATCGCTGATCACTTGTTCATACGACAGCGGCGCCGGAAGCGCTTCTGTGGTCACCGGATACACCAGCGGCAGCAGCGTTTGCGCGTCCTGCAAATGCGCCTCGATGATGCCGAAAGCATTGCCCTTTTTGCCCTTGGCGACGAAGTACGCCACCACCGGCGATTCGCGCAGCAGGCGCAGGGCTTTGACGGTAATCAGTTCCGGATCACCGGGGCCGACGCCCAGGCCGATCAGACGTCCAGGTTGCTGCATCATTCGATCTCCGTGGCGAGGGCATTGACGGCGGCGGCGGCCATGGCGCTACCGCCCAGCCGGCCTTGCATGATGACGAAAGGCACGCCACGGCTGTCTGCCGCGAGCGCTGCCTTGGATTCGGCGGCGCCAACGAAGCCCACCGGGAAGCCGAGGATCAGCGCCGGTTTCGGTGCGCCGGCGTCGAGCATTTCCAGCAGATAAAACAGTGCGGTGGGCGCGTTGCCGATCACCACCACGCTGCCTCCAAGGTGCGGGCGCCATAGCTCCAGCGCGGCGGCGGAACGGGTGTTGCCCAGCTCACGGGCAAGCTCCGGAACACTCTCATCGCGCAGGGTGCAGATGACTTGGTTGTTCGCAGGCAAACGCGTGCGGGTCACGCCTTCGCTGACCATCCGCGCATCGCACAGGATCGGTGCACCGGCGGCCAGCGCATCACGCCCGGCCTTGCCCGCGCCTTCGGAAAATTGCAGGCCGTCGATGGCGTCGACCATGCCGCAGGCGTGGATCACACGGACCGCGAGTTTCTCCAGATCGGGCGGAATACGCGCAAGGTTGGCCTCGGCACGAATGATCGCGAAGGAGTTGCGATAGATCTCCTGACCGTCGCGGATGTAATCAAGCATCAAGGGGGCTCCGTGAGCGGTCGTCGAGCAAGGCTGCGACCGCTTCAATAGTAAGGTTGCGTGCGTGCAGCGCGCCGAAACCCGGCAGCGCTGCATCGCGAAAATAGAGGTCGTAGTGACCAGGGGCGACGGCCAGTAACGTGACAGGCACCCGATGGGCGGCGGCGCAGGAACGCGGGCAGCCAGACAAATGCACCGTTTGATCGTGACGTCGCAACAGCGCCGCCAATTGCAAGGCGTCGCTCTTGGTATCGGCCAGGCCTTTGCCGCAGCCAGCGGAACCCGTGCAGGCGATCAACCGTGACAAGGGCTGACCGGCCTTGCACAGCAGGCCCAGTTGCTCCAGACGCCCAATGACTTCGGGCGCCCGTTCTTTTCGAACATTGGGCAGCAACAGACTTTGCCATGGGGTGAAACGCAGGCTCGCGTCGCCGAACTCGCGCGCCAGTTGTGCCGCGCCTCTGAGCATGACGGGATCGAGCCGCCCCAAAGGAGGTACGGCGCCGATATAGACATATTCGGTTCCAGCCTGCGGATGAACGCCAATGTGCAGAGCATCCGGGCTCAATGAACGCCGCCAATCGGTGATCGACTTCAAGGACACTCGTTCGGCCAGACGAGCAAGAAACGCTGCGAACGGGTATTCGGCCAGCAAATGACGCATCCGCGTTTGATCAGGACGCGCCAGTTCAAGAAACAACTCCAGCACCGCAACGACCAACGCATGCCCCTGTTCAAGTGGCACCGCCCCTGCGGGCCTGTCCGTGGGGCAACCCGCGAAACCGAACACCAGCAACCACTCGCCACCTCGCTCAACCGCAGACAACCACAGATCATGCGGGTGTTCGAGCATCGCCAACGCCTCGCCGCCATCGAGTTGCACCGCAAACTTGGCACTGAGTTCGTGGAAACGTTCGTGGCTTTGCAGGGTGACAAGGATCTGTTCCGCCAGCTCACGCGTATCAAAGAGCATGCACCGATCAATCCCGGCGCTCGGGCTGAGCATCAGATTGCGTACATCGTCGCCCGCCGCGGTACGCGGACCCAATCCAGCGGCGAGCAGGCTGTCGATCAGTGCTGTCTGTTCGCTGCCGATCCCGCGAATCTGCAGGTTGGCCCGATTGGTCGCCTCGATCACGCCCCCCGCAAACCGTTCAGCCGCGCTGGCCACCGCTTCAGCCTGGGCTGCGCTGATCGAGCCGCCGTTCAATTTGATCCGACAGATGCCGCCATCCAGCGCCGGGACGATACGCAGCAACCCCGGGCAAGCCGAGGGACGCAAAGCGGTGGACATCGGGCGTTCGTTCAAGGAATGGACCGGCTGGCTGGCAGCGCTGTGGTGGGCGAAAGGTCGCCATTATGCCTGCTTTGCCCGAGCGCATGAAAATGCCTGCCGGTCGGATTCCGTGTTTCAGGTCATCCGAAAGCGTAACGAACGCCCCGCCCCTTGGGTAATGCTGTTCACTTAAGCGCGGCGTCCACAGGCTCTAGCTCGACTGAAGAATGTCTTAAGTGAACAGCATCACGCCCCTTGGGCGGGTTACAGCTCATAGTTCTCGAAATTGAATTTAATGCCTTCCAGCGCCTTTTCCACGCTGGATCGACGAGCGTCCATGACCCGCCGTGTAATCACCACCTTTCGCGCCAGAACATCCAGCTGATTCATGACTTGCGACACCTCCCAAAAAAGGTATCCGGTATTCATGCTTGACTTGATGAACCTGATATTACTGACGACCAACTCCATATCTCCATTTACGTTGTAGCTGATCGGCATAATCTTGAAGTCGAATATCTTTCCACTTACGCCCTTGGCTTTCTTTAATAGCTCAACGTCTTTTTCCAGCGTAGCAAGCCCCAGACTAACCCCATTGACCTGCTCGCGACTTAGAAGAGGAGACGCCAGCTTCGACCATATTTGCCGCACACTTCCATCGAATTGCGTTTGAACGTGTTCAATCGGCGGATGATCACGATTCCAGCCATGCGACCACAATACATCGGTGTAATAATCGGTCCAGCGCCCAGGCTCGGTGGCGCTGTTGTAAGTAATGTCCGCTTGTCTTTGTGCCAAATAAGTACAACTCAATGCGAACTGATAATCCTCGTGTGATTGCCCTTGAACACCGGTCAGCAAAATATCGCCCACCAAAGTTGCATCATGTTTAATATCACCGCTCATATCCATATCCCTTAACTCCATCATGGCGAATATCCATTAATTTGAAAGTTGTGACTGGAAAAGAATGCCTTACAGCAAACTTCAAAATTGATCCAAAAAAACAAAATAGCAAAACCCGCCAATAACCCAATACGTTTTCAGCCACATAAGTTTTCAATACAGCCCCCTCTCTCCCGACAATAGAGCAGCGCCAATTAACAGAAGTCGCGTTATCATGCGGCCCTTGAACATGAACCCTGGATTAAGGAACGGCATGACACCCTGGCTAACGGTTGTGGGAATCGGTGAAGACGGCTTCAAGGGCCTGGGCAAGAATGCCCGTCGTGCCCTGTTGGGCGCCTCGCGAATCTTCGGCAGCCAGCGGCAACTGGATTTGTTGCCCGTGTGTATTCGCGGCGAACGCCAGCTCTGGCCCAGCCCGTTTTCCCTTGAACCAGTGCTGGCGCTACGTGGCGAGCCGGTGTGTGTGTTGGCCAGCGGCGACCCGATGTTCTTTGGCGTTGGTGCCAGCCTGGTGCGTCAACTGCCCGGCGCAGAAATGCTGATCCTGCCCGCCCCGTCTTCCGTGTCGCTGGCGGCCGCTCGCCTGGGCTGGCCGTTGCAGGACGTGGTGACCCTTTCAGTGGTCGCCCGCCCCGTCGCCGCGCTCAACGCTCACCTGTTCAGTGGCGTGCGCTTGCTGGTGTTGAGCAACGACGGCCAGAGCCCGGCGGCCATCGCGGCACTGCTGCGTGAGCGTGGTTTCGGGCCGAGTCGACTCACCGTGCTGGAACATCTGGGCGGCAACGCCGAGCGACGTATCGAGGGTGTTGCCAACGACTGGAATGAACCGGTGATCGCCGATTTGAACCTGATCGCCATCGAATGCATCGCCGAACCGAACACGCCGCGCCTGTCCCGACTCGCCGGCCTGCCGGATTCCGCTTTCAAGCACGACGGCCAACTGACCAAGCGCGATGTGCGCGCCATCACCCTCGCGCGCCTCGCCCCGGTTCCCGGGGAACTGCTGTGGGACGTCGGCGCTGGCAGCGGTTCGATCGGCATCGAGTGGATGCGCGCTCATCCGAGCTGCCGGGCGCTGGCCGTCGAAGCGGATGAAGGTCGGCAGTTGTTGATCGAACACAACCGCGATGCCTTGGGCGTGCCCGGCCTGCAATTGATTCGCGGCAGTGCGCCACAAGCCTTGACCGGGCTGGAACGCCCGGACGCAATTTTCATCGGCGGCGGCGTCACCCGCGAAGGCGTGCTCGAAACCTGCTGGGCACAACTCAAACCCGGCGGCAGGTTGATCGCTAACGCCGTCACCCTGCAAAGCGAAGTGACCCTGATGGACTGGCGCGAACGGCATGGCGGTGAACTGACCCGCATCCACGTCGCTCAGGCGCAACCCTTGGGCGAGTTCGACACCTGGCGTCAGGCGCTACCGATTACCTTGCTGGACGTGACGAAACCCCTCGATGCGTGACGAAACCGCCGAACAACCCGCCCCGCTACGCAGCGGCCTGACCACCGGCAGCTGCGCCACCGCCACCAGCCTCGCGGCGGCACGCCTGCTGCTCAGTGGCGTCGAAGCGGACGCCGTCGAGATCATTCTGCCCAAAGGCAAACGGGTGCAGATGCGCCTGGAATTCTGTCGGCTGATGAATGACGGCGCCGAAGCCGGAACGATCAAGGACGCCGGCGACGACCCCGACGTGACTCACGGCGCCCTACTCTTTTCCCAGGTGCGCCTGCACAGCGAGCCAGGCATCCGCTTCAGCGCCGGCCGTGGCGTGGGCACCGTCACCCGGCCGGGGCTGGTGCTGGGCGTCGGCGAACCCGCGATCAACCCGGTGCCGCGCAAGATGATTACCGACCACCTGACGCTGCTGGCCGAAGAGCTTGATTACCCGGGCGGTTTCGAGGTCACGGTGAACGTCGAGGACGGCGAAGCCCTGGCGCTGAAAACCATGAATCCGCGGCTGGGCATTCTCGGCGGTTTGTCGATCCTCGGCACCAGCGGCATCGTCCGGCCGTTTTCCTGCGCCGCGTACATCGCCTCGATCCATCAGGGCATCGACGTCGCCAAAACCAACGGCTACCTGCACATCGCCGCGTGCACCGGCAACGCCAGCGAAGACACCATGCGCCGGGTCTACGACTTGCCGGAAATCGCCCTGATCGAAATGGGCGATTTCGTCGGTGCGGTGCTCAAACATCTGCGCAAAGTGCCTGTGGATAAACTCAGCCTCTGCGGCGGCTTCGGCAAGATCAGTAAACTGGCGGCCGGGCACATGGATTTGCACAGTCGGCATTCGAGCATCGACCTGCCGCAATTGGCCGAGTGGGCGGCGGCGATTGGCGCCGATGAGGCGTTGCAGCAAGGGATTCGCGAGGCCAACACCAGCCAGCAAGCCTTGGCAATGGCCAGCGCTGCCGGGATCGCCCTGGGTGATGCGGTGTGTCAGCACGCGCTGGACTTTGCCCGCAGCGTGGTGCCGACGCAGGTTCAGGTCGAAGTGTTCGCCATCGATCGCCAGGGCGGGATTGTTGGCCATGCGGGAGCTTTTCAATGAAGCGCGTGTTGTTGCTGGGTGGCGTGACGGAAGCCTTGGCCATCGCCCGGACCCTCGGGCCGGAACACATCTATAGCCTGGCCGGCGTGGGGCGTGTGCCGACCGATCTTGACTGTCAGGTTCGCGTTGGCGGCTACGGCGGTGCCGAAGGGCTGGCGCAGTTCATTCGGGATGAAGGGATCGACCTGCTGCTGGATGCCACCCATCCCTACGCCGCACAAATCAGCCAGAACGCCGCTACCGCCGCGCGGTTGAGCGGTATTGCCTGCTGGGCGTTAAGGCGCCCGGCCTGGCAACCACAGGCCGGGGATGACTGGCGGGATGTCAGCGACTGGGCCGGGTTGATCGAGGCCCTCAAACCTTTCCGCAGACCGTTGTTCACCCTCGGTCGCGAACCATTGCAACATCTGCATGAAATCCCGCCAGAGCAATTCTGGACCTTGCGCGCACTGGACGTTTACCCGAGCAATGAACGCTGCGAAGTGATCGGCGCGCGTGGGCCGTTTCTGATCGAAGATGAACGTGCGCTGTTTGAACGTCGGCAGATTGATGTACTGATCAGCAAGAACAGCGGCAGCACCGCGACCGAGCCGAAGCTGGAAGTGGCACGGGAGCGTGGGGTACCGGTGATTGTTTTGCAGCGGCCAGTGTTGCCGGGGGTTGATCGGGAGTTTGGGTCGGTGAATGACGTGTTGGCAGCCCTGGCGAAGCACAATCTAACGGACGAATAAATCATTGTGGAGAGGGGGCTTGTCGGAATGCCGCATCACCCCGTTGGGCTGCGCAGCAGCCCCAAAACCTGCAACCTGATTTTATCAGCCTGAACCGTGTCTACTGTTTGCGACTGCTTCGCAGCCCAACGGGGTGATGCGGCATTCCGACAAGCCCCCTCGCCACAGGGTTGTAGGCTAGCCTCAATTCATCCGGCATCTCCAATCGATACCGCTACACTCGCTTGAAAGCCTGCTGCGACACCACACCGCACGCCGCTTTTTTACTTATCGGCCCTGATCAGGCTAAATAGCCGCGCCTGATCCCCCACCCAACCGGATTTGTCCCATGTCCCGACAACGGCTCGCATTTGCCTGGATCGCCTGCTTCGCAGTGCTGTTCAACATGCTCGCCATGCCGATGACGGGAGCGATGGCGCAGACGGCGAAATCGCCTGCCGAGCAGGTGTTGTGGGGCAGTTTCTGTTCGTCCAGCGGCACCAGGATGGTGGCGATTTCCCTGGGCGATATCGAACAGAAAGCCCCGCAGAGTGACGATCACTCCAACATGCAACATTGCTGGTGCTGTTCCGGTTCCGCGCCACTGGTGGCGCTGCCGGGGCATGTGCCCCAACTGTACTTTGCGCAGTTCGAGGCCAATCGAAGCCTGCCTGACGCCTCTCTCGAGACACCGACACCGCGCCAGCAATGGCCGAGTCTCAACCCCCGCGCTTCCCCTCTGGGGTGATTCCTTCTCGCAATTGACCTGCGTTTTGAATCGTTCTGGAGAACTGCCATGTTGAACAAACTCATCGTCCTGGCTGTGTTGCTGCTGCCTGCCTGTTTTGCCAATGCTCACGAATACAAGGCCGGGGAGCTGGAAATTGCTCATCCGTGGTCGCAGGAGTTGCCGCCCAACGCGCCGACCGTTGCTGCGTATTTCGTGATTCACAACGGTGGCAAAACCGCTGACCGCTTGCTCAGTGTCGATTCGCCCATTGCAGGCGAAGCTCAGTTGCACGAGCACGTCATGCAAAACGATCTGATGAAAATGCAGCAGGTGCCGAGCGTCGACATTCCTGCCGGCGGCAACGTCACCTTTGCGCCGATGGCCTACCACGTGATGCTGGTAAACCTGAAAGACCGCAGCCTGGTGAGCGATGGCAAACGCTTCCCGCTGACGATGCATTTCGAGAAGTCCGGCGACGTGACGGTCGAAGTCTCGGTGCAGAAGAAGCCGCCGGAAGACATGCAGACGCACGCCCACGCCCAGTAAACGACTGAGCAAAACGCCCATGCGCTCGCTTAGCGCCAGGTCATCCGCACACCGTCGTCAGCCGTTAAGCCTGACGCGCGGCAGCTGGATCAGCCTGTTCGCCATGTTGATGATCTTTATCGGCCCGCTGATTTCTCAGTCGATGCCGATGGATTCACGCGCGGGTATGTCTACGAGCCTGTCCATGAACATGTCGATGGACATGAGCATGGACATGTCGGCGATGGAGCACGCCGACCACGGCGCGCAACCCGCTGCCGAGCACTGCCCGCCCAAGGCCGAACACCACGCGCTCTGGGAAAAATGTGGCTATTGCAGCCTGCTGTTCAATTGCCCGGCGCTGACCGGCGGCCAGTCCTTCGTCGCATTCGGCACGCCAAAAGCCACTACCTTCACCTCACCTTCCCCTCGCCTGGGCCACCCCCGGCAAACCTTCTTCCCCGGCGCCCGCACCCGCGCCCCGCCCATCGCCGCGTAAACACCCACCTCCGATCTCACACGGTTTCGAAGACAGCCACAGCAACCTGTGGGAGCGGGCTTGCTCGCGAAGAGGGAGTGTCAGTCAACATTAATGTCGCCTGACACACCGCTTTCGCGAGCAGACTCGCCCCCACAAGGAATGCGCAGGCTGCCGGCCGTGTCGTTTACGACTGTTCGATGGAAATTGTCATGTCCAGGTTTTCTGCTGACACACGCTTGAGCGCTGCCCAAGCTTCCTTTGCTCCGAACGAATCCAATATTCGTTTCAGGCACGCCACCGCCGTCCTTTGCGGTGCACTGCTGACACCGATGGTGCTGGCCGATGAACACGCCGGTCACCGTGAAGAACTGAGCCCGACGGTGATCACCGCCATCGCCCCGAGTTCGCCCCTGACCATCGTCACCAATCCCAAGGATCCGCGCCAACCGGTGCCGGCCAGCGACGGTGGCGACTATCTGAAAACCATCCCTGGCTTCGCCCTGGTGCGCAATGGCGGCACCAACGGCGACCCGGTGCTACGCGGCATGTTCGGTTCGCGGTTGAACATCCTCACCAACGGCGGCCAGTTGCTCGGCGCCTGCCCCGGCCGAATGGATGCACCGACCTCATACATCTCGCCGGAAACCTACGACAAACTCACCGTGATCAAAGGCCCGCAAACCGTGCTCTGGGGACCAGGCGCGTCGGCCGGGACCATCCTCTTCGACCGCGAGCCGGAAAGCTTCGGCGAACTCGGCACGCGGGTGAACGCCAGCGTGCTGGCGGGCTCCAACGGCCGTTTCGACAAAGTGGTGGACGCTGCTGCCGGCGGGCCATTGGGTTACGTGCGAGTGATCGGCAACACCGCGCAGGCCGACGACTACCGGGACGGTAACAACGACACCGTGCCGTCGCGCTATGACAAATGGAACGGCGACGTCGCAGTGGGCTGGACCCCGGACGCCGACACCCTGCTGGAACTCACCGCCGGCAAGGGCGATGGCGAAGCGCGTTACGCCGGACGCGGCATGGACGGCTCGCAGTTCAAGCGCGAAAGCCTGGGACTGCGTTTCGAGCAGTCGAACATCGGCGATGTGCTGGACAAGGTCGAGGCGCAGGTTTACTACAACTACGCCGACCACGTGATGGACAACTACACCCTGCGCACGCCGTCCGGCACCGGCATGATGGCCGGTCCCATGGCCTCCAACGTCGACCGTCGAACCCTCGGCGCACGGATCAAAGCCACGTGGCGCTGGGCCGACGTGCAATTGATCAGCGGCATCGATGCGCAGACCAGCGAACATCGCCAGCGCAGCGCCATGGGCATTGACGTCTACAAGGACTTGCCGCGCAACAAGGATGCCGACTTCCACAACTACGGCGTGTTCAGCGAATTGACCTGGTACGCCGCCGACCGTGACCGGCTGATTACCGGCGCGCGCCTGGACCGTGCCTCGGCCAAGGATTTCCGGCAGACCACTGGCTCGGGAATGATGGCGCGCCCCAACCCGACCGCCGACGACACCCGTGCCGACACACTGCCAAGCGGCTTCGTCCGTTACGAGCATGACCTGGCCGACAGCCCGACCACGCTGTATGCCGGCCTCGGTCACACCCAGCGTTTCCCGGATTACTGGGAGCTGTTTTCACCCAAATCCGGCCCCGCCGGCTCGGTGAATGCCTTCGATTCGATCAAGCCTGAAAAAACCACCCAGCTCGACTTCGGCCTGCAATACAAGACCGAAGACCTCGAAGCCTGGGCCTCGGGTTACGTCGGACAGGTGCGCGACTACATCCTGTTCAACTACACGCCAACAATGATGGGCACGACTTCGCAAGCACAGAACATCAACGCGCGGATCATGGGCGGCGAATTGGGTGCGGCCTACAAGCTGACCAGCCACTGGAAAGCCGATGCAACCCTGGCCTACGCCTGGGGCAAGAACAGCAGCGACGGCAACGCACTGCCGCAAATGCCGCCGCTGGACGCACGTTTCGGCCTGACCTACAGCGAAGACAACTGGAGCGCCGGGGCCTTGTGGCGGGTGGTTGCGGCGCAAAACCGCATCGACCAGAACAAGGGCAACGTGGTCGGCAAGGACTTCGACAAGACCTCGGGGTTTGGCGTGTTCTCGCTCAATGGCGCGTACCGGATCAACCAAAACTGGAAGGTCAGCACGGGCGTCGACAACCTGTTCGGCAAGGCGTACGCCGAGCACTTGAACCTGGCCGGCAACGCCGGTTTCGGCTACCCGGCCAATGACCCGCAAGCCATTAAAGAACCGGGGCGCACGCTCTGGACCAAGGTGGACATGAGCTTCTAAACGCATCGCGAGCAGGCTCGTTCCCACATGGACAGTGTTGAACCTGTGGGAGCGAGCCTGCTCGCGATCGGTTGCGCAGCAACCGCAAACAAACAACTAAAAGACCCATGCCAAAGCGGAGCACACGTGATGAAACAGCCCAAACCGAATTTCTACAACCTGGCCTGGCGTTGGCATTTCTATGCCGGTCTGTTCGTCGCGCCTTTCATGGTGATGCTGGCCCTGACCGGCATCATTTACCTGTTCAAGCCGCAACTCGACCCGTTGATGTACGCCAGCCTGCTGAACGTCCCGGCCGGGCATCACAGCGTCCCGGCCGATGACCTGCTCAAACGGGTGAAAGAGGCTTATCCACAAGCCACGATCAAGCAGTATTTGCCGCCGGTCAACGCCGAACGCAGCGCGCAATTTGTCGTGCTCGATGGCGGTAACGAGCTCAACGTTTTCGTCGATCCCTACCACGGCGATGTCCTCGGCGAGCAAGACGCGAAAAAGAATCTGCAAGCCGTTGCGCGAGCGATTCATGGCGAATTGATGATCGGCACCGTCGGTGATCGACTGATCGAACTGGCCGCCGGCTGGGGCGTGGTGTTGGTGGTCTCCGGCGTCTTTCTGTGGTGGCCGCGCGGCCAGGCGGCCGGCATCCTGTGGCCACGCTTGAGCAGTCGCGGTCGAGTGCTCTGGCGTGACCTGCACGCGGTGACCGGATTCTGGGGCGCGTCGTTGCTGCTGGTGATGCTGCTCAGTGGCATGACCTGGACCGGGTTCTGGGGCAAGCAATACGCACAAGTGTGGAACGTCTTTCCGGCCGCGATGTGGGACAACGTGCCCACGTCCGATGTCGAGGCCCGCAGCCTCAATACCGCCACCCGCCAGACCGTGCCTTGGGCCATGGAAAACACACCGATGCCAATGTCCGGCGACCACGCCGAACACATGGCCCACGGCGGCACGCTAGCGGGTTCCGCCGCACCGACCATCAGCCTGCAAGACGTGCAGGACATCGCCGTGCAACGCCAGGTCGAACCGGGCTACAGCATCACTTTCCCAACCACCGCGACTGGCGTGTTCACCATCGCCGTGTTCGCCGACGACCCGCGCAACGACGCCACGCTGCATGTGGATCAGTACACCGGCGACGTCCTCGCCGACGTGCGTTTCGAGCAGTACGGCACCGTCGCCCGCGCGACGGAAATCGGCGTGATGCTGCACGAAGGCAAAATGTTCGGCCCGCTCAATCAGATCATCATCCTGCTGATCTGCCTGATGATTCTGCTCAGCGCCGTCAGCGGTGTGGTGATCTGGTGGAAGCGCCGTCCACAGGGAAAATTCGGTGTTCCGCCGCTGCGCCACGACCTGCCGAAATGGAAAACCGCGATGGTCATCATGTTTGCATTGGCGGTGGTGTTCCCGTTGGTGGGCGCTTCGCTGATTGTCGTGTGGGTATTGGATCGTGTGCTGCTGTCGCGTTTGAGCCGGCAAACTGAATCCACTTCAGCTTCATCATGAAGCAGGCGAGATGCTTGTTTTTTAGCGTTACTGTATAACTCAACCACCTCGTTCTGATCCGAAGGCCCCATCGCGAGCAAGCTCGGCTCCTACAGGAATTGTGTCGATCACACATTTGCTGTTGATCGTTCCCACGCTCTGCGTGGGAATGCAGCCCGGGACGCTCTGCGTCCATTGATGCGTTCCCGCGCGGGAGCGTGGGAACGAACGTTTACGGAATTTGCATGACCTCGCTGAACCTCACAAACCTCGCCTGGACACCCTTGGGCCACGGCCATTGCCATCACCAGTTCCAACTGCATGATGCAACCTTGCACGTGCTCCCCGGTGAGTTCGTCGGTCTGATCGGGCCCAACGGCAGCGGTAAAACCAGTCTGCTGCGCTGTGCCTGGCGCTTCAGCAAACCCGAGCGCGGCGAGGTCAAGCTCGACCACCACAACGTCTGGAAGCAATCCTCGCGCTGGTGCGCGCAACGCATCGCCGTGGTCCTGCAGGAATTCCCCGATGCCTTCGGCCTCACCGTCGACGAAGTCGTCGCCATGGGCCGAACCCCGCACAAAGGCCTGTTCGACGGCGACACCCTGGAGGACAGAAAACTCGCCACCCAGGCCCTCGAATCAGTCGGTCTGAAAGGCTTCGAGGATCATGCCTTCGCCACCCTCTCCGGCGGTGAAAAACAGCGCGTGATCCTCGCCCGCGCCCTGGCTCAGCAACCGCAAATGCTGATCCTCGACGAGCCGACCAATCATCTCGACCCGCGTTATCAGCTCGAACTTCTGCAACTGGTCAAACGCCTGAAGATCGGCACCCTGGCGAGCATCCACGACCTCAATCTTGCGGCTGCTTTCTGTGATCGGCTGTACGTGATCAATCATGGCCGCATCGTCGCCAGCGGCACGCCGAAAGAAGTCCTGACCGCACCACTGCTGCGCGACGTGTTTGGCGTCGAAGCGCTGATCGATGAACATCCCTTGCACGGCTACCCACGAATTACCTGGATCACCCAACCATGATTTTGCGTTCTCTGCTTTGCGCCGCTCTGTTGCTGGGCAATGCCCAAGCATTTGCCGATGCCACGCGTTACCCGCTGACGATTCAGAGCTGCAACCGCGAAGTAACCTTCAAGCAAGCACCGAAACACGCGGTCAGTCACGACATCAACATGACCCAGATGATGCTCGCCCTAGGTCTGAAATCCAGCATGGCCGGTTATAGCGGTGTGACCGGCTGGAAGTCGGTCACGCCCGAGATGCAAACCATCCTCGACGGCTTGCCGGAGCTGGCGGCCAAGTACCCGTCGGTGGAAACCCTGCTCAACGCCAACGTTGATTTCTTCTTCGCTGGCTGGGATTACGGCATGCGCGTGGGCGGTGACCTCACACCGCAAACGTTGCAGCCGCTGGGCATCGATGTCTACGAGCTGACCGAGTCCTGCGCGTTCGTGATGAAGCGTCCGCCGGCCAGCCTGGAAGATACCTACAACGACCTGCGCAACCTCGGCAAAATCTTCGACGTGCAGGATCGCGCCAATGCCTTGATCGCCCAGATGCAATCGCAGGTCGCCGAAGTGCGAAAGGATCTGCCGGCAGACAAACCTCGGGTGTTTCTCTACGACAGCGGTGAAGACCGCGCCATGACCTCCGGCCGTCTCGGTATGCCGCAAGCGCTGATCGACGCCGCTGGCGGGCGCAATATTCTGGATGACGTCGAAGCGAGCTGGACCCGGGTCAATTGGGAGAACGTGGTCGAGCGCAATCCGCAGGTGATCGTCATCGTTGATTACGGCGAAGTCACCGCCGAACAGAAAGAGCAATTTCTGCTGAAAAACCAGGCGCTGCAATCGGTGGACGCGATCAAGAACCGGCGCTTCATCGTGATTCCATATGTGCAGGCCACGCCGGGGATCGACAACGTGCTGGCGGTCGAAACCCTGGCCAAGGGATTGCGCGGCGAATGATCAATCGTCGCTACGCCTTGTTGCTGGTGGCCCTCGGCGTGTTGTTGCTGGTGTCGTGCGTGGTGTCGCTGGGCTTTGGCCCGGCGCGGGTGCCGGTGGAGGTGGTGTGGCGGATTCTGTTGCACAAGATGTTCGGTGTCGGCGTGCCGGACTGGGCCGCCGGGCAGGAACACATTGTCTGGCTGATTCGCGTGCCGCGCATGCTATTGGGTGCGCTGGTGGGTGCCGGGCTGGCGCTGATCGGTGCGGTGCTGCAAGCGGTGACGCGCAATCCGCTGGCCGACCCGCATTTGCTCGGGGTCACCTCCGGCGCGACCCTCGGTGCGGTGATCGTGGTGCTGCATGTCGGTGAAATCGTTGGCCTGCTGACCTTGCCGATCGCCGCGTTTATCGGCGCCTTGCTGAGCATGCTGATCGTGCTGATGATCGCTAACCGCAACGGGCGTCTGGACAGTGATCGGCTGCTGTTATGCGGCGTGGCGGTGTCCTTTGTGATGATGGCGATCGCCAATCTGCTGCTGTTTCTTGGTGACCATCGCGCGAGTTCGGCGGTGATGTTCTGGATGCTCGGCGGGCTGGGTTTGGCGCGCTGGGAATTGCTCGCGGTGCCGGCAGCCAGCGTATTGCTGGGGCTGGTGTTGCTGCTGGGCATGGCTCGACCGCTGAATGCGTTGATGGCCGGCGAACAGACCGCCGTAACCCTTGGCCTCAATGCTCGCACCGTGCGTTTGCGGGTGTTTTTGATTGCGTCGCTGATGACGGGGGTGCTGGTGTCGATCAGTGGTTCCATCGGGTTTGTCGGGCTGATGGTGCCGCATATCGCACGTCGGCTGGTCGGGGCCGAACACCGGCGATTGCTGCCGGTGTCCGTGCTGTTGGGCAGTGTGTTTCTGGTGTGGGTCGATGTCGCCGCCCGCACCCTGATCGCCCCCGAGGATTTGCCGATCGGCGTGGCCACGGCGGCGATTGGCGGGTTGTTTTTTATCGGTCTGATGCGCAGGCGCTGATGCCAACGGTTGTGACCGCCCCCTCTTTACAACTCATCCCTCGTGGGGTGGGGGAAGATATCCTGAACCTGTTGGCGTCTGAGGCTCCAGTCGGAGCCCAGGCGCCTGGCCTGATTCCAGAAATACGCAGGCTTGAGCACCTGCAAATTGCCGATGTCTGCCAGACGGGTAATAAACACATCGGTCGACAGCACGGTGGCCCACTTGCCTTCGACGAGCTGAACGGGCTGGGTCAGCAGCAATGTTCGTTCCGAGGCTGAATAGGTTGGCGTGTATTTAAGCAATGCTCCATAACGCGTCGAATAGTAGTAGGCGTTGATATCGAACCCTTTGGCTTTCAAGGCATGGGTGTGCGCATGCACCTGGGCTGGAGAGGCGAAGTTTGCGTCAGTTGCATCGGAGCGTTCGGCCAGTGTCGAGCCTGCTGCCTGGAAAAGCTGATGACCGGCCACCAATGTGTAGCCGTCGGGAAAACGTGGCGCTTTATTGCGCGGTGAGGTCAAGGGATCACTCGCAATACGGAAAATTCGCTTGATGGCTTCATTGGGATACCCAGGGTCTGCAATGGGCTCCAGTGCCACAAAGGAATTGCTGCCGGGGCGGCTCAAAATCCCGCTGGCGTGCACCGTCGTTTGACTCTCGTGACTGCCCAGCCGCGACTGCGCATAAAGGGCCGCGTCGTCAGGATGATGGAACATCGGCCCCAAGGCTGGCGCAGGGCTGTTGGCCCACTGCTCATCGACGGAAACAGAAGGCATGCGGGGCCGCCAGTTCTGGCCCACTTTGCCTTTTCGGGACCAATAGGCGCTGGTCACCAGGACCTCCAGTTCTCCGGACTTGGCCATTCGCTGGATGTAACTGCTCAGCCTGAACCTGCCCTCACCGATGTCCTTCCAGTCACGCTGTGCGTGCTCAAGCGCGGCAAACGGATTGTCCTTGAATTCGTACTGGCCGAATTTGTCCCGCGAAAGGTCCGGGTCGAAGGGGCTGAGCAACAATCGCAACAAGGCACCATCGGCGCAGGAGAAATAAATCGGTCTGAAGCCATGGGGCGTTCGCGCAGCGTCACGGGCCAGACTGACGTCCACGGGGGAAAGGAAATGCCGGTAATCATCGTCCGACAGCTTTTGCGGCACTTGCCCCGCGCACAGGTGAATCGCGCTGCTGACGTGAGAAGAAGGCAGTACACCGGGAAAGATACGCTCATACGCTAACCATGTGCCTTGCACGTCAATGGGCAGGGTCGCAATGAAGGCGCCGGTACGGGTATTTTTCAGAATGAATCCAAAACCTGTCGCTGAACGATTGCGTGCACGTTCATGAGCGAAACAGGCCGCATCCTGTTCTCGAAGGTACATCGGGCTGCAGGCCGGCTCGGCAACCGCTCGTGCATAGCCGGAAGGTACCGAGGCGGCCGGGGGATAGGCTTCAAATTCTGTCACGGTACGAGCCGGGCCCCATAGCGGGCTCCCTGAAACCACTTGCAGGTAACCGGACTTTGCCAGGCTTTTTACCCAGTTTGTCGGTGACAGCAACCCCCGATAGATTTGCTCCTTGATCGATGCGGCATCCAGCTCTCGCCCCGGCTTGCCCGAAGTGCCCAGGGCAATGGCCAGGTCGGCTTTGAATCGTGCCCATAACCCGGCCCGATAACGAATGGTCGCGCCGTCCGGCGCCAGAAAGTATTCATCGAGCGTTTGCCCTTCACGGGTGAATGCGGTGTACGCGACATCGGCGGAGAGCATGTTGAGATACACCTCCTTGTCGACTTTCGACAGCAGCACCGGCAACTCGCGAGGCACTCGGGAGCGATAGCGCGCCACCACCGAACACCCCGCCGGAAACTGGCCAAGCGTCACGGCTTCGTCCGGGAAGACCCACGGGATATCAAAGTCTTCTCGCAGGATAGCGATCGGATCGGTGGCCACAAAAAAACCATCGGCTCGTTTCAGGATCACACCGCCAAACGCCTTGGCGCTAACGCTCGGTATTTGCGAACGCACATGCAGAGCCGCATCATCAGCCGTCAGAAATACCGGGCCAAGGGTGCGCCGTTGCAGGTTCATGCTCGACTGCCAGTACTTGTCGACCACCCCTTTACTGTCCCAGCAGACATTGGTGCGCATCACCTGCAACACACCGCTGTTGGCGACCACTCGGACAAAACCCGTCGGGGTCAGCACACCACTGGCCAAATTTTTCTGTATCTCCTCCAGCCCCATGCCGGGGGTGTCGTTGTCGAACAGCTTGGTGCCCTTGCGCGGGACGTATTTGAGCAGGGCTCCGTCCTGAGTCGAGACGTAGAGAGGAATGACCCTGTCCGGGTCCAGCACCGGACGTTTGTTGGAGTCATAAACCACTACAAACAGATCCCTGGGCACAATGAAGTGGTGCGCCAGCCAGCGCCTGGCCGGGTCGCGGGCATGCTTGACCCGTTGGCGCGAATAGTAAAAAGCGTGGAGCTTGAATGACTCGGGATAGTCATAGTCCCCGGCCTTGCGGGAAATGCCAAACAGGCTGCGCAACGAGTAAAGCTTGTCTCTCCCATCGCTGACCGGGACCAGTTCAGTGGCGATGTATTCTTCCTTGCCTTGTTGTTTGAGGATGAATCCGAACCAGGTTCGTTCTTCGTCATGCAGCTCGGTGTCTTTGGCGTAGCGCTCGAGTGCCGCCTCATCGGCTGACCGGGAAACCGCACCAAACGACACCCGCTGCGGCACGCTACGTTCCCACGGACCGGCCGCGACAGGGCCGGTTATTCTTCCCCGAGGCCGCCAGCGACCGTTGCTGACGAGGACTTGTAAATCGCCGGCCGCCGCCGCTTCCTCGACGAATTGCTCCGGTTTGATGACTCCCGTCTTCATTCCCAGGGCAAACACGCCAGGTGCGGCCTCGGTGCCCAGTTGCGCCAGCAGGCTCGACGTACCACGCCTGTCGGGAGTGAAACCGATCAAGCTGTTTTCGGCCCCTGAAAGATAAGCCGGCAGACCGCTCCGCAGGCTGTTGCGCAGTTCGTCAACGCTGAACATCAACAGGCTGGTCGCGGCATCTTCGACAGTCCACTTCAGTTGAGTAACCTTGGCGACGTCGAGCGTCGAAAGCGCAGGATGCGAATAGAAACGACTGTGCAAGACATGCTTGTCGGGGATCACCTTGTGATGGGAAGTCATGCTGACCGGATGCCCGGTCAGGTCGGCAAGCACAAACCGCTGATCGTTTCGCTGAAGGATATAGCCGTAATACCCGCGGTTACGGTGGCGGCCGATTCGCTCATGGGCATAACGAGCGGCATCGTCCGCCGAAAGAAACGCCCTTTCCAATAGGTTCAGTGCCGATCCCGACGGGGTCGACGCGAGTTGTTGGGGTTGTTCGTCCATGCAGTGGAACTCCATTGAGTCATTCAAGGGTGGTCCTCACTCTCGCACCGCAAAGCAGTGCGCAGGCGGTACATAGTTACTACTTCGTGCGCTCGGCACCACTTGGACGCATCGCCGTGCACGCAAGCGTTTTTATGCCCGCTCACGGTGCAACAAGTAGCTGCGCCGAACGTTTTCACCCCCGCGCAAAAGCACTTGCGGTGTTAGGCACAGCCCTTGCTAAAGACCCCTCAGTAGTCCGCATCTGCCAACCAAGAAAATTCATAAGTTCATGGAGATCGCACAATGAAGCGTCGCAGCTTGATCAAGGCTTTCACACTCTCGGCAAGCATTGCCGCGATGGGCATGACCTGGAGCCTCCAGGCCGCCGAGACCATCAAGGTCGGTATTCTGCATTCGTTGTCCGGGACCATGGCGATCTCCGAAACCTCGCTCAAAGACATGGCGCTGATGACCATCGACGAGATCAACGCCAAGGGCGGCGTGAACGGCAAAATGCTGGAACCGGTGGTGGTCGACCCGGCGTCGAACTGGCCGCTATTCGCCGAAAAGGGCCGTCAGTTGCTGACCCAGGACAAAGTCGCCGTGGTATTCGGTTGCTGGACGTCGGTGTCGCGTAAATCGGTGTTGCCGGTGTTCGAGGAGCTCAACGGCCTGCTGTTCTACCCGGTGCAGTACGAAGGTGAAGAGATGTCGCCGAACGTGTTCTACACCGGCGCCGCGCCGAACCAGCAAGCGATCCCGGCGGTGGAGTACCTGATGAGCGAAGAAGGCGGCAGCGCCAAGCGTTACTTCCTGTTGGGCACCGACTACGTCTACCCGCGCACCACCAACAAAATCCTGCGCTCGTTCCTGCACTCCAAAGGTGTGGCGGACAAGGACATCGAAGAGGTCTACACCCCGTTCGGTCATAGCGATTACCAAACCATCGTGGCCAACATCAAAAAATTCTCGGCCGGTGGCAAGACAGCGGTCATCTCCACCGTCAACGGCGACTCCAACGTGCCGTTCTATAAAGAGTTGGCCAACCAGGGCCTGAAAGCCACCGACGTTCCGGTCGTGGCGTTCTCGGTCGGCGAAGAAGAACTGCGCGGCATCGACACCAAACCGCTGGTGGGCAACCTCGCTGCATGGAACTACTTCGAGTCAGTCGAGAACCCGGCGAACAAGAAATTCGTCGCCGACTGGAAAGCCTACGCAAAGAAACACAACTTGCCGGGCGCCGACAAAGCGGTGACCAACGACCCGATGGAAGCCACGTACGTGGGCATCCACATGTGGGCGCAAGCGGCTGAGAAAGCCAAGTCCACCGACGTCGACAAAGTCCGCGAAGCCCTTGCCGGCCAGACCTTTGCTGCGCCGTCGGGTTACACGCTGACCATGGACAAGACCAACCACCACCTGCACAAACCGGTGATGATCGGCGAGATTCAGGCGGACGGTCAGTTCAACGTGGTGTGGCAAACCGAAGGGCCAATCCGTGCCGAGCCGTGGAGCCCGTTCATCCAGGGTAACGACAAGAAGCCGGATTATGCGGTGAAGAGCAACTAAGCCACCCCGCACAGCCTGATCGTTCCCACGCTCTGCGTGGGAATGCAGCCAGGGACGCGGAGCGTCCCAAAAGCGGACGCGGAGCGTCCGGTGAGGCATTCCCACGCGGAGCGTGGGAACGATCAATACGCAAGGCCAATGACATGCCCACTGCCCTTTACCGTTTCATCCTCGCCCTCGCGCTCTTACTGCCGATGGCCGCGCATTCTGGCGACGCCGAAGACTTCGTCGTCGCCAATCCCATGCAGCAAGCCAAACTTCTGGAAGCCTGGGCCGCGCAGCCCGATCCGGCCCGTATCGAGCTGATCAACGCCCTACAGCAAGGCGAGTTGACCGTCGACGGCCAACTGAAAACCCTGCGCCTGAACAACCGTCTACGCGGTCTTATCGACACCGCACTGGCCAGCCACCAATTGCTCGCCACCGACGCCAAAACCCGTCTGGCCGCCGCGCAGCAATTGCAGAAAAGCGCCAAACCGGCGCAGTTGAAATTCCTCGACCAGCAACTGGCTGGCGAAAAAGATGAAAGCGTTCAAGCCGCATTGAGCCTGGCCCTGGCCAATCTGCAACTGGTGGACACCGACCCGGCCGTACGCCTCGCCGCTGTGCGTCTGCTCGGTGAAACCGGTGATCCGCTAGCTCGCACCCGCCTCGAAAGTCTGCTGCAACCCGGTGTCGAAGCCGACGCAGGCGTACGCACCGCTGCCGAAACCAGCCTCGCTCAGGTCAAACGCAAACTGCTGATCGGCGAGATCCTCGGCCAGGCTTTCAGCGGCATGTCACTCGGTTCGATTTTGCTGCTCGCGGCCCTCGGTCTGGCGATCACCTTCGGCCTGCTCGGCGTGATCAACATGGCTCACGGCGAGATGCTGATGCTCGGCGCCTACTCGACGTACGTGGTGCAACTGATGTTCCAGCGCTTCGCCCCGCAAGCCATCGAGTTCTACCCGCTGATCGCGTTGCCGGTGGCGTTTTTCGTCACCGCCGCCATCGGCATGGCGCTGGAACGCACGGTGATTCGCCACCTCTACGGCCGCCCTCTGGAAACCCTGCTCGCCACGTGGGGCATCAGCCTGATGCTGATTCAGCTTGTTCGGTTGGTGTTCGGCGCGCAGAACGTCGAAGTGGCCAACCCGGCGTGGCTATCGGGCGGGATTCAAGTGCTGCCGAATCTGGTGCTGCCGTACAACCGCATCGTGATCATCGCCTTCGCGCTGTTTGTGGTGGTGCTGACCTGGCTGCTGCTGAACAAGACTCGCCTGGGCCTGAACGTGCGTGCCGTCACCCAGAACCGCAACATGGCGGCCTGCTGTGGCGTGCCGACCGGGCGCGTGGACATGCTCGCCTTCGGCCTCGGTTCGGGCATCGCTGGCCTTGGTGGCGTAGCCCTCAGCCAGATCGGCAACGTCGGCCCGGACCTCGGCCAGAGCTACATCATCGACTCGTTCCTGGTGGTGGTGCTCGGTGGCGTTGGTCAGTTGGCCGGTAGCGTGCTGGCAGCGTTCGGCCTTGGCATCGCCAACAAGATTCTCGAACCGCAGATCGGTGCCGTGCTCGGCAAGATCCTGATCCTCGCGCTGATCATTCTGTTTATCCAGAAACGTCCGCAAGGCCTCTTCGCACTGAAAGGACGGGTGATCGACTGATGAATCAGCCCCTGCTCGTTACCGCCACACAAAAAGCCGGTCCCAAAGTCACGATCGCCGTTGGCGCGGTGATCCTCGTTCTGTTGCTGGCGTTGCCGCTACTATCGTTGTTGTCGCCGGACAGCGCATTTCACGTCTCGGCTTACACGCTGACATTGGTGGGCAAGATTCTTTGCTACGCCATCGTCGCCCTCGCGCTGGATCTGGTCTGGGGATACGCCGGTCTGTTATCCCTTGGTCACGGTTTGTTCTTTGCCCTCGGCGGTTATGCGATGGGCATGTACCTGATGCGCCAGGCCTCGGGTGATGGCTTGCCAGCGTTCATGACCTTTCTGTCGTGGACTGAATTGCCGTGGTACTGGATCGGCACCAGCAGCTTCCTCTGGTCGATGTGTCTGGTGGTATTGGCGCCAGGGTTGCTGGCGCTGGTGTTCGGCTTCTTCGCCTTCCGCTCGCGGATCAAGGGCGTGTATTTCTCGATCATGACCCAGGCCCTGACCTTCGCCGGGATGCTCCTGTTCTTCCGCAACGAAACCGGGTTTGGCGGTAACAACGGCTTCACCAATTTCCGCACCATTCTGGGCTTCGGCATCACGGAACCGGGGACTCGCGCGGTGCTGTTTTTCGCCACCGTGGTGTTGCTGGTGGCGAGCCTGTTCATCGGCTGGCGTCTGGCGCAGAGCAAGTTCGGCCGGGTGCTGACCGCCCTGCGGGATGCGGAAAACCGCTTGATGTTCTGCGGCTACGACCCGCGCGGTTTCAAGCTGTTTGTTTGGGTGTTGAGCGCAGTGTTGTGCGGCCTGGCCGGCGCGTTGTATGTGCCGCAAGTCGGGATCATCAACCCGAGTGAAATGTCGCCGACCAACTCCATCGAGGCCGCCGTGTGGGTGGCGCTGGGCGGTCGAGGTACGCTGATCGGCCCGCTGCTCGGTGCCGGGGTGGTCAACGGAATGAAGAGCTGGTTCACCGTGGCGTTCCCGGAATACTGGCTGTTCTTCCTTGGCGCATTGTTCATCGTCGTGACCTTGTACCTGCCCAAAGGCGTGATCGGTCTGCTGAAAAAAAGAGGTGAACAATGAGAGTCACTGCAACGGCTGAATTCATGCTCGAACCGGCGTTTTTTCCACCACTGGAACCCAACCGGGACGCCGGCAGCAGCCGTGACGCTATTGGCCTCGGCCAGCGCGCCAGCCCCGGCCTGAACACGCGCCACGGCACGATCCTGACCCTGGAAGACATCAGCGTCAGCTTCGATGGCTTCAAGGCGCTGAACAATCTGAATCTGTACATCGGCGTCGGCGAATTGCGCTGCATCATCGGCCCCAACGGCGCGGGCAAGACCACCCTGATGGACGTGATCACCGGCAAGACCCGCCCCAGTCACGGCAAGGCCTGGTTCGGTGAAACTCTCGACCTGACGCAGATGAGCGAAGTGCAAATCGCCCAGGCCGGCATCGGTCGCAAGTTCCAGAAGCCGACAGTGTTCGAAGCCTTGAGCGTTTTTGAAAACCTGGAACTGGCGCAGAAAACCGACAAATCGGTGTGGGCCAGCCTGCGGGCGCGCCTGAGTGGCGAACAGAAAGATCGCATCAGCGAGGTGCTGGACACCATTCGCCTGACCCCGTCGGTCAATCGCCCGGCGGGCTTGTTGTCCCACGGTCAGAAGCAGTTTCTGGAAATCGGCATGTTGCTGATGCAGGACCCGCAACTCTTGTTGCTCGACGAGCCGGTGGCGGGCATGACCGACGCCGAAACCGAATTCACCGCCGAACTGTTCAAGCGCCTGGCGGGCAAGCATTCGCTGATGGTGGTGGAACACGACATGGGTTTTGTCGGCTCCATCGCCGACCACGTCACCGTGTTGCACCAGGGCAGCGTGCTGGCCGAAGGGTCGCTGGAGCAGGTGCAGGACAACGAGCGCGTGATCGAGGTGTACCTCGGCCGCTAGAACTGCGAACACATACCAATGTGGGAGCGAACTGTGGCGAGGGGATTTAGCGAAACGTCGCACCGCCCCGTTGGGTGGCGTAGCCGCCCCAAAATCTTGGGCCTGCTTCGCAGTCCAGCGGGGATAAATCCCCTCGCCACAGCTCGCTCCCACAGGGTTCTGTGTGGAACAGAAGGAATTTGAACATGCTGCAAGTCGACAAGCTGCACCAGTATTACGGCGGTAGTCACATCCTGCGGGGCCTGACGTTTGAGGTGAAGGTCGGTGAAGTCACCTGCCTGCTCGGGCGCAACGGTGTGGGCAAGACCACCCTGCTCAAGTGCCTGATGGGTTTGTTGCCGGCCAAAGAAGGCGCGGTGAACTGGGAAGGCAAACCGATCACCGCGTTCAAGCCACACCAACGGGTTCACGCCGGGATCGCTTACGTGCCGCAGGGTCGGGAAATTTTCGGCCGACTGACCGTGGAAGAAAACCTGTTGATGGGCCTGTCGCGATTCCCCGGCGCTGAAGCCAAGGAAGTCCCGGCGTTCATCTACGAGCTGTTTCCGGTGCTGCTGCAGATGAAGCAGCGCCGCGGCGGTGATTTGTCCGGTGGCCAACAGCAGCAATTGGCGATCGGCCGAGCGTTGGCCAGCCGTCCACGCCTGCTGATTCTCGACGAACCCACCGAAGGCATCCAGCCCTCGGTGATCAAGGAAATCGGCGCGGTGATCAAGAAGCTTGCGGCCCATGGTGATATGGCGATTTTGCTGGTGGAGCAGTTCTACGATTTCGCCGCCGAACTGGCCGATCAGTACCTGGTGATGTCTCGGGGTGAGATCGTGCAACAGGGTCGCGGGGAAAATATGGAGGCCGAGGGTGTGCGCGGTCTGGTTACGATCTAGTCTGTAGCGTCCCGACGATAATTAGACATCATGAATTTACCTGTTCCCGCTGCCGTATTTACCCCGAGCTGGCACGCCGAGCTGGAACTCGGCTACGCCCGATTCGGCGACAGTACGCGCCCGGTTCAGCGCCGGCACAAAGGTCCGCTGCGGGTGCAGAAGCACCTGTATGCCGAAGGGCCGGAGGTTTGCCAGCACATCATCGTGCACCCGCCGGGCGGGATTGCCGGCGGCGATCGGCTGGATATCTCGGCCAGTGTCAGCCGCGATGCCTGGGCGCAAATCACCAGCCCCGGCGCGGCCAAGTGGTATCGCGCGGCGGGGCCCGCTTATCAGCAGCTGGATTTGAAAGTGGCGAGCGGTGCGACACTGGAGTGGCTGCCACAGGAAACCATTATCTTCAGCGCCGCTCAGGCTGAGCTCAGCACCTCGATTGATCTGGAAGGCGATGCGCGATTGTTTTACTGGGATGTTGTGGCGCTGGGTCGCCCGGCCAGCGGCGAACGTTTCGACCTCGGGCATTTTCAGGCGCAGCTGGACATCCGCCGCGACGGTCAGTTGCTCTGGCATGAACGCCAGCGCATTGTCGGAGGCGATGGTTTGCTGGATTCGCCGATTGGCCTGGATGGGCAGCCGGTGTTTGCGACCCTGTTAGTGACCGGCGACATCGATAGCGATTTACTGGAGAAATGCCGCTCGCTGCCCCATGACGTGCGCGGAGATCTGACCCAGTTGCCCGGGCTTTTAGTCGCCCGCTGCCTGGCCAGTGAAGCGTTGTTGGCGCGGGGTTGGTTGATTGATTTGTGGCAACTGCTTCGGCCGGCATTGCTCGGCCGCGAAGCCGTCCCCCCCAGAATATGGAGCACCTGAATTGCTTTTCTGTGGGAGCGAGCCTGCTCGCGATGGCGGTCTCAAAGCCAATATCTTCACTGGATGTGACGACCTCATCGCGAGCAGGCTCGCTCCCACAAGGGTTAAGTATTTACAGATCCGAATACCTTTTTTATCTGCCGATATGGATTCCAAACGATGGACCTGACCCCACGCGAAAAAGACAAGCTGCTGATCTTCACCGCCGGCCTCGTGGCCGAGCGGCGTTTGGCGCGCGGCGTGAAACTCAACTACCCGGAAGCCATGGCCTACATTTCCGCAGCGCTGCTCGAAGGCGCCCGCGACGGCCAGACCGTGGCCGAGTTGATGCACTTCGGCACCACCCTGCTCAGCCGCGAACAAGTGATGGAAGGCATCCCGGAAATGATCCCGGAGATCCAGGTCGAGGCGACCTTTCCCGACGGCACCAAACTGGTCACCGTCCACCAACCGATCGCCTGAGGCCGCGCCATGATTTATCACATCCGCGATGCAGCGCACGCCGACTTGCCGGCGATCCGCGACATCTACAACGACGCCGTGCTCAACACCACGGCCATCTGGAACGAACAGGCCGTGGATTTGGGTAACCGCCAGGCCTGGTTCAGCGCCCGCCAATCCCAGGGCTACCCGATTCTGGTGATTGTCGACGGCGACAACACGGTGCTGGGCTACGCTTCATTCGGTGACTGGCGGCCGTTCGACGGGTTCCGTCACACCGTCGAGCATTCGGTTTACGTGCGCAGCGATCAGCGTGGCAATGGTCTCGGCCCGCAACTGATGACCGCATTGATCGAGCGCGCCAAAGGCTGCGACAAACATGTGATGGTCGCCGCCATCGAAAGCGGTAACGCCGCTTCTATTCGCCTGCATGAACGAGCCGGTTTCGTGACGACCGGCCAAATGCCCCAGGTGGGCACCAAGTTCGGTCGCTGGCTGGACCTGACTTTTATGCAACTGACCCTCAATCCTGGCGCGGAGCCGCCGACCGCCAACAAGGAGTAATTTGCCATGAACGCCGCCCAACTGCGCCGCGTCAATGTTGAAAGCTTTGCGCACTATCGTCAGGGTTTGATTGATCTGCTGCTCGACGCCGTCGGCTATGGCGCCAGCGTCGGGTTCATGGCCGATCTGGACGCCACCCAGGCCCGTGCCTATTTCGATGATGTTCAGGACAACCTGAACAAGGGCAACGTGCTGCTGTGGGTGGTGGTCAAGGACGAGCAAGTGCAGGCCAGTGTGCAGCTGACCCTGTGTCAGAAAGCCAATGGCCTGAACCGCGCTGAAGTGCAAAAAATGTTGGTACGTGAACACGCCCGTCGACGCGGCCTGGGGCAACAGTTGATGAGTGCTTTGGAACAAGCCGCCCTTCAGCACAAGCGCGGCATGCTCTACCTCGACACCGAGGCCGGCTCCCCCGCCGAAGACTTCTACAAAGCCCTGGGTTACACCAAGGCCGGTCAAATTCCCGACTATGCCTGCGACCCGAGCGGCCAGTACAAACCGACCGCCCTCTACTACAAGATTCTCCAAGGAGCCCATTGATGATTCCCGGTGAATACCAGATCCAGCCCGGTGATATCGAACTCAACGTGGGCCGCCGCACCGTCAGCCTGAAGGTGGCCAACAGCGGCGACCGGCCGATCCAGGTTGGCTCGCATTACCATTTTTTCGAAACCAACGACGCCCTGACCTTCGACCGCGCCGCCAGCCGCGGCATGCGCCTGAACATCCCCGCGGGCACCGCCGTGCGCTTCGAGCCGGGGCAGAGCCGCGAGGTCGAGTTGGTAGACCTGGCCGGGCATCGTCGGGTGTTCGGGTTTGCCGGGCGGATCATGGGTGACCTCGACTGACCGACCCTGTGGCGAGGGGATTTATCCCCGTTCGGGTGCGAAGCACCCGCCATCCAGCCAATGAGCTATTGCGGATAAACCGATGTGGCAGATTTACGACCGCTACGCGGCCGAACGGGGATAAATCCCCTCGCCACAATAAATTTGTGCAAGGAACTGCAATGAAGATTTCCCGTCAGGCCTACGCCGACATGTTCGGCCCCACCGTCGGTGACAAGGTCCGTCTGGCCGACACCGAGCTGTGGATCGAAGTCGAGAAAGACTTCACCACCTACGGTGAAGAAGTGAAATTCGGCGGCGGCAAAGTCATCCGCGACGGCCAGGGTCAAAGCCAATTGCTCGCCGCAGAGGTCGTCGACACGCTGATCACCAACGCGCTGATCATCGACCACTGGGGCATCGTCAAGGCCGATGTCGGCCTCAAGGACGGGCGCATCGCCGCCATCGGCAAGGCCGGCAACCCGGACATCCAGCCGAACGTGACCATCGCAGTCGGCGCCAGCACCGAAGTCATCGCCGGTGAAGGCATGATCCTTACTGCGGGTGGCATCGACACGCACATCCATTTCATCTGCCCGCAACAGATCGAAGAAGCCTTAATGAGCGGCGTCACCACCATGATCGGCGGCGGCACCGGCCCGGCCACGGGCACCAATGCGACCACCTGCACGTCCGGCCCGTGGCACCTGGCGCGCATGCTCCAGGCCGCCGATGCGTTCCCGATGAACATTGGCTTCACCGGCAAGGGCAACGCCAGCCTGCCGGAGCCGTTGATCGAACAGGTCAAGGCCGGTGCCATCGGCCTCAAGTTGCACGAGGATTGGGGCACCACCCCGGCCAGCATCGACAACTGCCTGAACGTCGCCGACCAGTACGATGTACAAGTGGCCATCCACACCGACACCCTCAACGAGTCCGGTTTCGTCGAAACCACCCTCGCTGCTTTCAAGGGCCGCACCATCCACACCTATCACACCGAGGGTGCGGGCGGCGGTCATGCGCCGGACATCATCAAGGCCTGCGGCTTTGCCAACGTGCTGCCGAGTTCCACCAACCCGACCCGGCCGTTCACCCGCAACACCATCGACGAACACCTCGACATGCTGATGGTCTGCCATCACCTGGACCCAAGCATTGCCGAAGACGTGGCCTTCGCTGAAAGCCGCATCCGTCGCGAAACCATCGCCGCCGAAGACATCCTCCACGACCTCGGTGCGTTCTCGATGATCAGCTCCGACAGCCAGGCCATGGGCCGCGTTGGCGAGGTGATCACCCGCACCTGGCAGACCGCCGACAAGATGAAAAAACAGCGCGGCCCGTTGCCCGGTGATGGTGAAGGCAACGACAACTTCCGCGCCAAACGCTACATCGCCAAGTACACGATCAACCCGGCAATCACCCACGGCATCAGCCATGAAGTGGGTTCGGTGGAAGTGGGCAAATGGGCCGATCTGGTGCTCTGGCGTCCGGCGTTTTTCGGCGTCAAACCGACGCTGATCCTCAAGGGTGGCGCCATCGCCGCCAGCCTGATGGGCGATGCGAACGCGTCGATCCCCACACCGCAACCGGTGCACTACCGCCCGATGTTCGCCAGCTACGGCGGCTCATTGCATGCCACCAGCCTGACCTTCATCAGCCAGGCGGCACAAGACGCCGGATTGCCCGAAGCGCTGGGATTGAAGAAAAGAATCGCCGTGGTCAAAGGCTGTCGCGAGGTGCAGAAAACCGACCTGATCCACAACGATTACCTGCCGAACATCGACGTCGATCCGCAGACTTATCAGGTCAAGGCCGACGGGGTTCTGCTGTGGTGTGAACCGGCTGACGTGTTGCCCATGGCGCAGCGCTATTTCCTGTTCTGAAGGTTCAAGGCACAAGAAAAAACCCTGAGTGCGCCAACACGCATTCAGGGTTTTTCTGTTGTATCACCCGTTTCTTGAAGCGGGGGTTTCAGCCAGCAGCTGGTCAGCTCTTGGTGTCCACCGTAAAGAGCGGAGGTTCAACCCGTTGCAGTTTTGCCCGGTCCATGGCTTGCTGAGTCAGTTGTTTGAGAAGGGTTTCACGCTCCTTCTTGATCAGGTCAAGCTCGGCGGCAAACGCTTCATCGGTCACGACTTGCCCCGAAGCAAAGGCACTTTCAGGTTTACCGAGTTCGGCGGCCAGTATCCTTATTTCTTCCTTCAGCTTCTCTCGCTCTTCCAGTGTCAGGTCCGTGCGGGAGGCTCGTTCGTCAAGAGCAACCTTGAACTCGGTCGTCGCTACCGTCTTGCGATCAAACGCCCTGAAACGTGCGCGATTCGAACGCTGCACATAGGTCCGCCAAAATGGCTGCTCGGCAATCGAATCACGCAGCAGATCACCCTCCTCCAGCCCCAAGACCCGCTGATAGGCGTTTTCGATCATTTCGCCGGTAACGCCCGCGATCTGGCGAAACTGCATTCCACGCGCCTGCCAGGGCAGGTCAAGCCGTTCTGCCAGGTCCGTCATGAACGCGAGGTGAACCTCGACCTCGTCAATGGTTCCGCTGACATTGCCTTGGCCGTCGACACGTCGAAAACGTTCACCCGCGGCCTCGCGGTCGATGATATGGCGACGGGCGATTCGCTCGATTTCATCCAGGCGGCTCTTACCCCTGGCCAACTCGATCAACTGCGCTTCAGTCAAACTGGGGTTGCCCAGTTCAAGGGCTTCCTGGACCAGCACATCAACCCCCAGAACATTGAATAGCTGGGTCGCGCCATCCACGCATTGGGTGCGCATCGAAGCTTCGGTGAAAAACTTCGTGCGCAGTTCAGCGTCCCTGGCCATGGTCTCGATCATCCGCCACATCTTGGCCGTCAGATCGGTTCGATAGGCGCCACCGGCGGTGAAGTCCGCCGATTGGGTCAGGCGCCTGATCTCGTCGAAGAAACCGGTCGAGTTGAACTCATCTTCAAGCGCATCCCAGAGCTTTTGTTTCTCTACCCACTCGTCAAAGGTAATACCTTGCTGCCAGTCCAGGGTGTCACGCACGCCCCGGGGTGGATACGGGCGGTCAGGGTCCAGTCCTGTTGACCTGATGTATTCCTTGAGCAGTTCCAGGTTTTCGGGGGACATAAAAGGCGGTTGGCGGCTGAGCAACGTACGTGCCAGCAACTCCGCGTCGACCGAACCTGACGTGACTTCGGGTATGTGTGTGAGCAGGTTGCGCTGCAGGTCCAGATAGATATGCCGGGGGCGCGGAAGGTCGAACAGCCCCGGTGGCCAGGTGGTCGCTCCGGTGTCGTACAGAAGCAGTGTGTGCAGGTCAGGCATGCGACCGATGTTCGGCAGCAGACTCAACGGATTGCCGGCCAGCGCCAGTGTTTGCAGCTTCGTGCAACGGCCGAGCATTTCGACATCGGCGGGCTTCAGTACAATCCGGTTTCCCGTGAGTTCGAGGAAATTGAGGTGCGGCATGTCGGCGATGTGTCGCGGCAAAGTGGTCAGTTTATTGCGACCAAGGTCCAGGGCTCGCACCTTGCGAAACGGCTTTAGAAAGGACTGTTCCGCATCGGTAATACCGGCGTTATATAGCTTCAGGTACGTGACATGGTCGAAATTGCCCTCCAGCGCCGGCATTTTTTTGAAATGCAGGTTCAGCGGAAAGCTGCTCAGGTCGAGCTTCTGCCCAACCACATTGCCGAGCGAGTCAAACTGTTTTGGCCCGGTACGCTGCCAGCACTGCCTGATTTTTCGGGCGAATTGATTCCTGGCATTCCACTCCCCGACGCCACTGGGACTCAAACGAAAATCCCGGGTCGGCGAATTCACCCACCGCTTCAGCGTTGTATTCAACCGTTCGAATTCAAGTTCAAGCTCTTCGAGCTGCATATCGACCGGAATCCCTTGTTGGTTGAAACGCTCCAGCAACGCAGTGGTTTCTTCCTCCGTGAAAGCGGGGTAGAGCTTTCTGATCCGCGCCTGCGAACTTTGCTCCCCACGCCCGCCAGCGAGCTCACGCAAATACCCCAACATGCCGCCTGGCAAGCGCATGGTTTGCGAGTCGTACAACGGTTTACGAATCGGCTGCTCAAGCAGGATCGGTTCGAATTGCTCGTGGCTGAGTGGTGAACGCCGCACCGCATCCTTGAGCCGTGCACTTTCGTGAATGTCATAACCCAGCGCGTTGCGCTCGGTATCCGGCAGGGCATGCAACACCGAGGCATAGAGGTCGTCGGTGCCGTGCAGGTGGTGATCACTCGCGTCACGCGCCTGGTAAAGGCCGTCTTCGTCCCGCACCAGCACTTTACGGATCGGCGCATCCGCCGCCCCTACGCTTGCGAGCAGATCCCCGGAAAATCCCAAATGACGAATTTCGATCCGGACTTGCGTCGACCATCCGGGCAGGCTGGCCAGCGTGGCCAGTTCGAGCCGGCGAGTATCGGTACTTTCCAGTTCATCCAGGTAAAGCCCTTCATACGCCCGGTTCAAGCGCACGCGCTCCTGGGCCCGGCGTGCCTGCTGGCGCAAACGCAGCGACAGGCGCTGTTTCTCGGCCAGGTGTTTCAGGTCGGCGGGCTCGGCGTTGTCGAGTAATTCTTGCGCAACGCTGCCGGGCAGTTGCGGGTAATCGTCCACCAGCAAACGCACCTGCGCGCTGTCGGACACATCGCGGCTCTTGTATAGCGCGTCGAACAGGCGCTTGTGTTGTTTGCGCGCCTGCATGGCCAATCGGCTGCGCAGCGCGTCGATCCGTGAGGGCGTGTCATTGGCGACCTGCTGGCCAAGCATTTCCCGCAGCTCGGTCGGGTTCAGGGAGTCAATCACTCGCTCAGGCAGTTTCCCGGCCACCAACTCCGAGCGGCTGATCTTGATGCTTTGTGGTCCAGTGGCCATGGCGTTGCCATGTTTGACGGACACCCCGGTGCGATCATCGCCTTCGAACACTTCCAGGGCTCGGGACTCCGGCCAGCGTGGCAGCTCGACCAGAGTCGCCGGCAGAAAACCGGACATCTCCTCCGGCACCTGATTCGACAGGATTTGCTCGGGATAGCGTTCCGCGTCGGCGTAGGTTTTGAAGCGTTTGAGGGTATCGCGCAGCAGCGCCGGCGGCGTTTCATGCTCGGCATGCAGCCGGCGCAACACGCCCTCTTCAACGCCACTCACCTTCTGGATTTTGGCCAGGGTGGCGGCCGAGTAATCCTCCAAAGAGTCGTCCAGTCGACGCATCAGGCGAGTCGTGTCCCAAGCCAGCGGTTGCTCGGTTTCAGCTTTCCAGGCGCCAGCGCCGTTATGCTCCACCGCCGGTTGATAAGCGTTGGGCCGGGTCGGATGTTGCAGGCGATGCTCGCCCGTCGCCGGGTCCTGGCGCACCTGGTAATGCTTTTGTTCCAGGCGCAGCCATTGCTGATCGTTGTGTCGATACAGCCCCAGGTCATCGGGTTTGGCCTCGGTCGGCAGCGTCACCGGATGCTCGTACGGCGTCAGGTCCGGTTTCCACAGGCGGGTCTTTCCCGTGGGCAGCTCCACCGGTTTGAGGTTGTCGATCAGCGGACTGGGTTTGACCGGGAGCCGGGCCGCCTGCGGGATCACGTGCCCGGCGCTCATCAGGGCCAGTTGCGCAAAGTTGATGATGACCCAGTTGATGTGCGCCGATGCCTCGTCGCGGTCGCCCTTGCTCCAGTCTTCGATGCCTTCCAGCAACTCGGCGGCCATCTGCGCCACCATCAGCGCCAGCATGGCTTCGCCCAGCCCCGGCACCAGCATCGCGGCAAAATTGAAGACGTTCCAGCCGATGTCCAGGTAGCTGCTCAGGCGCTTCCAGCGCGTGGCGGCGTCCTCATCGCCGGTCGGGACGGCAATCGCGCGCGCGTCGCTGAGCGCCTTGTCGCGCTTGAGCCGATACAGCTGCGGCCACAGTTCACCCGACAGTCGGTTGGTGACGGGTTCGGCATTCGGGTTCTCCACCGCGGTTTCCCGCCACCAGGGCCCCATGTCCAGCGGCTCGCGCTGCTGCCAGGTGATCCGGCTCAGACGCTCGCGGACCCGGGCAAAGAACCGGCCCTGGTCCTTGTGCGCCACGAAGCGGCTGAAGAACGCCTGATAGTCCGGCTCGCGCAGTTGGCTGATCAGCGTTTTCATGAAATCCGCCAGCGAGGCGTACTCTTTCAGCGGGTGCTGCGGGTCGTCCGGCACATAGGCAATCACCGGGCCGCTCAAGCGGCTTTGCCGGTAGATGTCACGCTGGCGCAGCATCTCTTCGCTGACCCCGGCCGGGCCATTGGCGAAAAACGCCTGCAGCAGTTTGAACTTGTCCAGGTCGCGACCTGGTGACATCGTCGACAACACGCTCGACCAGTCGAGCCAGGAGGCCCGCACGTCAGGGGCCAGGGCCTCCACCGCCGCCTGGATCAGGCCCGCATCGCCCTCGGCGCTGAACAACACCACACCGTGCAACTTGAACCCCATCAGCGACAGCCGATGCAGGTGCAGCGGCCGCCGATGAAAACGGATATCGCTTGTGTTCTCGCGGAGCTGGCGCAACACCCCGTAGGCATTGGAGCTGATGTCGTCTTTCAGCAGGGCGATCAGCGAGGCCAGTTCGAACGCCGCTTTTTCACTGGCGGCGCCATCCCGTTCCAGGGTTTGCCTTTTCTGCGCATCGGCCGGCAGCAGCCGGGCTTGCAGATGCGCTTGATACTGCCCGCCGAGGTCCAGCCGACGACACAGCGCGGCGATTTTACTCACCGTCATCGACGCTATCAGCGACGGTTCTCCCCTGAAGTTGCTGCGATAGACCCCGGAGCCGGTCCGGAAATAATCGGCGGCGGTTTCCGGTTCCTCGAAGTTATGCAGCGCCGCGTCCAGGAGGCTGGACTCGCGCAGATGGCTGGCGCCGCGATCGATACCGAAGATGATCCGGTCCGGCACATACAGCTTAACGGTCAGTTGGCTGACGTCCTCATGACTGTTGAAGTTCGAACTCATCGACAAGGACAGCAAGGGCTTGGCAAACGCTTTGATGTCCTGTTGCAAGTCTTGCAACGGTGCATCCACCAACCGCTGCAACAACCAGCGTTTGTCGATCAGTTCCTTGAGGTATTGCCGATCGATTGCGGAAGCTTTGAGGTACCAGCCCGGTGTCGGGACCGTGGTGCTGGCGAGCAACGACATCCTGACCGGCGGGGTCGCTGTTATAGCGGGAGGAAGTGCCTGAACGATACGTTCATAATGAACACCGTTGTTGTTCGCCGGTAAAACTGGCGAACTTGAAACATCGCTTACATCCTGTAACTCATCCATAAACTGACAATCCAAAACAACTTGATAAGCCCTCAGCTTAAATCCTGCGCAATAAAACAAAAGACCAAAAACCTGCTGAACGCTCTGGGCAATAGTTGAATAATCATTCGAATATTAAAGAGATGGATATATATAAATACCACCACCGCCCATCACTTATGTTCCACCAGCGAGCGAATATAAAAAAAACCCGAACGTTGCGTTTGAAGCAACCTTCGGGGTGTTCAATACGCGCAGTGTTAATCTCCTGCGTTCAAATCAGGCAATTCCATCTGCGTCTTGCGTTTGATAAATGCATCTTCAACCGCTTCGAACTCCCTGGCCAGTTCCGCACTCTTGACCAGGTACTCCTGACTTGCCATCTCCGTTGCCGTCAGCGCCTCGAGTCGTGCGTGCAACGGCGCTTGTTCCAGCAGAAACTCATCGGCGTATTTGTGCTTCAGAAACCCTCGCCAGAAATCACGCTGGGTGGTCGCCGCAAATTCCTGGGGCGAATTGTCCAGGGCCAACACCCGCTGCTCGGCAGCATCGAGCATCGTCGCCGTCACATCAGCCACGCCGATATACCTGGCCTGCTGCGGCTGCCCCGGTAAACCCAGTCGATCCTTCAGTCCGATACGGTAAGCAAGACGAATCTCGACTCGATCGATCAGCAGAATTTCCTGGACCTTCTGCTCCAGGGTCAACGCGTGATTGGCCGAAATGCTCTGAATCCGTTCGCTCGCATCCTGTTGCGCAATCCGTTCGACTTCGTCGAGCCTGAACAAACCCTTTGCCAGTGTGGAAAGCTCCGGGGTCGCCTGCGTGCTCAAGCCGTGGCTGATCAGACTCTTGACCTCCAGGCGACTGAAAATCAGCGCAGCCCCATCGGCACAGGTTTCCACATCCCCGGCCAGACGGAACAACTCGGTGCGCAATTGCTCGGACTCTCCAGCGGCGTCCATCAGTGCCCATACCCGAGCCTGCAGATCAGGGTAAGCGTTCCTGTACTCACCTGTTTGTCGCAGATTCTCCAGCAACCTGAAGAACTCCTGACTGCGGGGATCTTCCCCCTCGAGCAAACTCCACTGCTCTTGTCTGGCGGCACGCTCGCCAGCCGGAAGGTCGCGCATCCAGTGTTGCAATCGCTCATTGGAGTTTGCCAAAGGGTCGGCAACCGCGAGGGGTTCAATGGGTATTGGCACCCCCTCCTCGGGTGGTGGAATACGTAGCCAGGCCTGGGCATAGTCTTCCAGAGCAGCCGGAGTGAGCGGGTTACCGTCCAGAACGGCACTGTTGAATACTCGACGCGCAGCAGCTGCGTTTTCCTCGGAGGGATTGAGGATTTCGTCCGCCACCCGGGTGATGAGGTTATCGCGCAGGTCGATGCCTTGAAGGTGCGGCAAAGCATCCAGCCCCGCTGGCCACTCGGTAAGCCCAGTGTTGCGCAGGTTGAGTTGTCTCAACGTTGGCATCCGCCGGAAATCGGGAATGCGCCCTAAGGGATTGTGGCTCAGGTGCAGTTGTCGCAGCGCCGGAAATCCCTCGAGGGCTACGATGGCTTCCGGACTCAACGAAATGACATTCCTCGAGAGATACAGCGCCTGCAGCCGCGGCATCAGCCGCAATGTTTGCGGAAGCGTTTGCAGCCGATTGTTCTCCAGGCTCACCTCGCGCAAGTTGGGGAACGCCTCAAGGAAATTGGCCGTTATCTCACCAAGCGCCATGGCACTGAGGTCCAGTGAATAAACGTGCGTAAAAAGAGCTCGAGTCAACACTGGAAGCTCCCCGATACGCAGGCCGGTCAGGCTCAGAACACCCTCGGCGTACAAACTGCCGGTCGCTTGCTGCGGCGAATTGGTCCTCTGCCAGCAACGCCGGAGCAAGTCGGCCACCCGCTGCCGGTCCTGCCGGCTGACCGGTTCAATACTCCCATCGGGCAAGACGTGTGTCCCCGGTGAATCCACCCAGGCGTTCGCCTCCTGTTGCAGGCTGGCGAATTCTTCTTCAAGACCCAGCAAATACTCTTCGACTGACAACGGATAGGTGGGATGAGCCTGCGCACGCTCCGCCTGTGCCAAAACCATTTCGACATCTGCATTGCCAAGGGAGGGATACAGCCGGCGAACTCTCGCACGTCGCTCTGCCATCTGCAGATTCGTGCCTTGCCCACGACCACTCAAAGGATAGCCAAAGGTGCCGTCGCCCCCGCGCATTGGCGCCTTGAAAAAAGGTTTGATCGGTTGCATTCGCAACGCCTTGCGCAAGCCGTCGCGCGACAGAACATGCTGCTTGATCAGCTGCTTCAATTCTGCCCCCTGCCCTACATGAGGAAGCCCCAGCGCGGCGCGATGGTTTTGCGGTAAAGCATGCTGCAGAGCCGCATACAGATCGTCCGCGCCATGCAGATGGTTATCGTCGCTGTCACGCGCTTCGTATCGTCCGTCTTCGTTGCGCACCAGGACCTTGCGCTCGGTTGCATCCTGCGGGCCGACGCTGGCACGCAGTTCGCCATTGAAGGAACCATTGCGCACTTCAATTCGCAGGTTTTTTTTCCCGCTCGGTAATGCTTCCAGTGTGTGCAGAACCAGTGTTTCAGTATCTGGCGTCAATGCGACCGACAGATACAGCCCTTCATAGGCCCGCGACAGACGCACTTCCCGCTGAGCATTGCGCAGCGCCTCGGCCAGGCGCAGAGGAACAGGCTTGGTCTGTTGCGGATTGGCAAAATCCCATTGCGCCATTTGTCGGCGCTCGGCGCTGGAAGCACCAGCCAGCACGTCTTCGACAATGATGGTGGGGACGCCGGTGAAACGGCTTTTGATCAGCTCGACACGTGGATCACCCGACACTTGCTGACTGGCGTAGCGCGTATTGAACAATTCGGTCTTGTGATCGATCGTCACGTGGACACCCGGCTCAGTGCTTTCCATCCGCGAGACCAGGTTTTCGGTCTGTCGGTAGGCCTCGAAACGGCTGAGGGTATCGGCCAGCAATGGCGGCAGGGGCTCACGCTCGACATACATTTTGCGCAACAGGCCTTCGTGGGTGCCGCTGATCTTGCGGGCCAGCTCAAGCTCGCCATCGCTTAACGCGTCCACACGGTGGCCAAGGCGTCGTAACAAAGTCGGACGCTCCCAGGTCAAGGGTTGCTCGGTTTCGGCTTTCCAGGCACCGGCGCCGTTATGCTCCACCGTCGGTTGATAAGCGTTGGGCCGGGTCGGATGTTGCAGGCGATGCTCGCCCGTCGCCGGGTCCTGGCGCACCTGGTACCGCTTTTGCTCCAGGCGCAGCCATTGCTGATCGTTGTGTCGATACAGCCCCAGGTCATCGGGTTTGGCCTCGGTCGGCAGCGTCACCGGGTGTTCGTAAGGCGTCAGGTCCGGTTTCCACAGGCGGGTCTTGCCCGTGGGCAGTTCCACCGGTTTGAGGTTGTCGATCAGCGGACTGGGTTTGACCGGGAGCCGGGCCGCCTGCGGGATCACGTGCCCGGCGCTCATCAGGGCCAGTTGCGCAAAGTTGATGATGACCCCGTTGATGTGCGCCGACGCCTCGTCGCGGTCGCCCTTGCTCCAGTCTTCGATGCCTTCCAGCAACTCGGCGGCCATCTGCGCCACCATCAGCGCCAGCATGGCTTCGCCCAGCCCCGGCACCAGCATCGCGGCAAAATTGAAGACGTTCCAGCCGATGTCCAGGTAGCTGCTCAGGCGCTTCCAGCGCGTGGCGGCGTCCTCATCGCCGGTCGGGACGGCAATCGCGCGCGCGTCGCTGAGCGCCTTGTCGCGCTTGAGCCGATACAGCTGCGGCCACAGTTCACCCGACAGTCGGTTGGTGACGGGTTCGGCATTCGGGTTCTCCACCGCGGTTTCCCGCCACCAGGGCCCCATGTCCAGCGGCTCGCGCTGCTGCCAGGTGATCCGGCTCAGACGCTCGCGGACCCGGGCAAAGAACCGGCCCTGGTCCTTGTGCGCCACGAAGCGGCTGAAGAACGCCTGATAGTCCGGCTCGCGCAGTTGGCTGATCAGCGTTTTCATGAAATCCGCCAGCGAGGCGTACTCTTTCAGCGGGTGCTGCGGGTCGTCCGGCACATAGGCAATCACCGGGCCGCTCAAGCGGCTTTGCCGGTAGATGTCACGCTGGCGCAGCATCTCTTCGCTGACCCCGGCCGGGCCATTGGCGAAAAACGCCTGCAGCAGTTTGAACTTGTCCAGGTCGCGACCCGGTGACATCGTCGACAACACGCTCGACCAGTCGAGCCAGGAAGCCCGCACGTCAGGGGCCAGGGCCTCCACCGCCGCCTGGATCAGGCCCGCATCGCCCTCGGCGCTGAACAACACCACACCGTGCAACTTGAACCCCATCAGCGACAACCGATGCGGGTGCAGCGGCCGATGGTGAAAACGGATATCGCTTGTATGCTCGCGGACCTGGCGCAGCACCCCGTAGGCATTGGAACTGATGTCGTCTTTCAGCAGGGCGATCAGCGAGGCCAGTTCGAACGCCGCCTTTTCACTGGCGGCGCCGTGCCGTTCCAGGGTTTGCCTTTTCTGCGCATCGGCCGGCAGCAGCCGGGCTTGCAGATGCGCTTGATACTGCCCGCCGAGGTCTAGCCGACGACACAGCGCGGCGATTTTACTCACCGTCATCGACGGTATCAGCGACGGTTCTCCCCTGAAGTTGCTGCGATAGACCCCGGAGCCGGTCCGGAAATAATCGGCGGCGGTTTCCGGCTCCTCGAAATTATGCAGCGCCGCGTCCAGGAGGCTGGACTCGCGCAGATGGCTGGCGCCGCGATCGATACCGAAGATGATCCGGTCCGGCACATACAGCTTAACGGTCAGTTGGCTGACGTCCTCATGGCTGTTGAAGTTCGAACTCATCGACAACGACAGCAAGGGTTTGGCAAACGCCCTGATGTCCTGTTGCAGGTCTTGCAACGGTGCATCCACCAACCGCTGCAACAACCAGCGTTTGTCGATCAGTTCCTTGAGGTATTGCCGATCGATTGCGGAAGCCTTGAGGTACCAGCCCGGTGTCGGGACCGAGGTGCTGGCGAGCAACGACATCCTGACCGGCGGGGTCGCTGTTATAGCGGGAGGAAGTGCCTGAACGATACGTTCATAATGAACACCGTTGTTGTTCGCCGGTAAAACTGGCGAACTTGAAACATCGCTTACATCCTGTAACTCATCCATAAACTGACAATCCAAAACAACTTGATAAGCCCTCAGCTTAAATCCCGCCCAATAAAACAAAAGACTAAAAACCTGCTGAACGCTCCGGGCAATGCTTGAATAATCATTCGAATATTAAAGAGATGGGTATATATAAATACCGCCACGCCTTTTCGATACATCAACTAACAGAGTATCAATCTCGATAAGGCCATATTTTTTTATGTTGAACTATTCGATCACCAACCGAGCCAACCGCTGCTTGAGCATGCGGTTTTCGGCCCGTAGTTGCTGGACCTCTTCCAGCAGGTCCAGCGCCAGGGCGACGCCTTCCCATTCCAGTTCAAGGTCGCGCCGCAGCTTGGCGGCACGCTTGGCCAGCACCAACTCGTAATCGTTGAAACGCCAATCCTTGGGCTGCTTGCCCTGAGGTTCGAGGATGCCGTGCTCGACGATTTCGATCACGTAGACGTCCGGCAGGTCGGTCGCCTCGCAGAACTCTGCCAGGTCCAGTTGAACGATCAGGGGGTTGCTCATGATGGGCTACTCCGTCTCTTGGATCAGAAGTTTTCTCTCGGGTTGAAAGCCGCTTTTTTCGCCAGTTCCTGCCACAGCGCCTTGACCTCGTCGTCCGAGGTTTTAGGCATGACGGCCTTGAGCTGTACAAACAGATAACCGCGATGACCGGCCTTGTTCAGCAAACCGTGGCCCTTGGCGCGCATGCGCTGGCCGTTCTGGCTGCCGGCCGGGATCTTGAGGTTGATCTTGCCTGTCAGGGTAGGCACTGCCACCTCAGTACCTAATGCCAACTCCCACGGCGCCAGCGGCAAGGTAATGATCAGGTTCTCGCCTTCGACGTCGAACTTGGGGTGCGGCGCAAAGCGAATGATCAGGAACAAGTCGCCATTGGCCCCGCCACCCGTGCCCGGAGCACCCTGGCCTTTGAGGCGGATGCGCTCGCCGTCGGCCACGCCGGCCGGGATCTTCACGTTCAGGCTTTTGCTGGTGTTGCTGACATGCTGGCCGGCAGCGTTGTACTGCGGCACCTGGAAAGTAACCTTCTTCGATTCGCTCGAAAGGGTTTCTTCCAGGAAAATCCCGAGTTCCATTTCCACGTCTTGCCCTCGACGCCCGGCGCTGCGGCCTGACTGTCCACCCCCAAAACCAGGGCCACGGTTGCCGAAGATCGAACTGAAGAAGTCCGAAAAATCGCCCGTGTCCTGACCACCACCGAAACCACCTGCGCCACGCCCCTGCCAACCCGGCGGGCCCTGGAACGGTTGACCGTGCTGGCCGTATTTGCGCAAGTCGTCGTATTCGGCGCGCTTGTCGGCGCTTTTCAGCGCCTCATAGGCTTCCGAGGCGTCTTTGAATTTGGACTCGGCGTCCTTTTCCTTGCTGACATCCGGGTGATATTTACGCGCCAGCTTACGATAGGCGGCCTTGATCGTCTTATCGTCCGCGGTCGGTTCCACACCGAGAATCTTGTAATAGTCTTTGAAGTCCATCTAAGGATCACCATCCGTTATCGATATCGCGCCACTACCGGCAGCATGCGCTCTTTGGCAGCCGCCAGGTTGATCGATCTCAAGGTGGCAGCGCATCAGAAGTTTTTCGGCAGCAGTGGGCGGTTCTTGCGACCGTCCGAGGGCTGCCAGGGCCAATGCAGACAAGTTTGGGGCATCTGGCCGTCTTATCAAGGCGCTAATCGCGGAGATTTAGCGGATAGTCGGCCTTCGAATCTGCGCCGCACTGACATACACTGCGCGGCCGTTTTTTAACCGGAACTCGATAGACATGAAAAACGCATCTCCAGCCCGTGCCTGTGGTATCGACTTCGGCACGTCCAACTCCACCGTCGGCTGGCTGCGCCCCGGCATGGAAACGCTGATCGCGCTGGAGGACGACAAGATCACCCTGCCTTCGGTGGTCTTCTTCAACATGGAAGAACGCCGCCCGGTGTACGGCCGCCTCGCGCTGCACGAGTACCTGGAAGGTTATGAAGGCCGGCTGATGCGCTCGCTCAAGAGCCTGCTGGGCTCCAAGCTGATCAAGCACGACACCAGCGTCCTCGGCACGGCAATGCCGTTCAAGGATTTGCTTGGGTTGTTTATCGGCCAACTGAAGAAACGCGCCGAAACCGCCGCCGGTCGCGAGTTCGATGAAGTGGTGCTCGGTCGTCCGGTGTTCTTCGTCGATGACGATGAAATGGCCGACCAGGAAGCCGAAAACACGCTGGTGGACGTGGCCCGCGCCATCGGTTTCAAGGACGTTTCGTTCCAGTACGAACCGATTGCGGCGGCCTTCGACTATGAGTCGACCATCGAAAAAGAAGAGCTGGTGCTGATCGTCGATATCGGCGGGGGTACCTCGGACTTCTCGCTGGTGCGCCTGTCCCCTGAACGCCGTACCCACGACAACCGCCACGATGACATCCTCGCCACCGGCGGCGTGCACATCGGCGGGACCGATTTCGACAAGCAGCTGAGCCTGCAAGGCCTGATGCCGCTGTTCGGCTATGGCAGCCGGATGAAGAGCGGCGCTTACATGCCGACCAGCCACCACATGAACCTGGCGACCTGGCACACCATCAACTCGGTGTACTCGCAAAAGTCGACCCTGGCGCTGGGTAGCATGCGTTACGACATCGAAGACACCGGCGGCATCGATCGCCTGTTCAAGCTGATCGACCAGCGCGCCGGCCATTGGCTGGCCATGGAAGTGGAAGAAACCAAGATCCAGCTGACCCACGCCGACAGCCGCCATGTGCCGCTGGACCGCATCGAACCGGGGTTGAGTGTGGAGCTGAGCCGGGCACTGTTCGAATCGGCTATCGACAACTTGCTGGAGCGCGTGCGTAACAGCGTGACCCAGCTGTTGAACGACGCCAATGTGCGAGTCGATCAGGTCGATACGGTGTTCTTCACCGGCGGTTCGAGCGGGATTCCGGCACTGCGCAACAGCGTCTCGGCGATGTTGCCGAACGCGCGGCATGTGGAAGGGAACATCTTCGGCAGCATCGGCAGCGGCTTGGCGATTGAAGCGATGAAACGCTACGGCAACATGGACTGACCTGACACCCTGTGGTGAGAGGATTTATCTGTGGTAAGAGGATTTATCTGTGGCGAGGGGATTTATCCCCTCGCCACAGTAGATCAGCAGCGGATCAAACCATCCCTACCTGCTTCAACTCACTCTTCAGGTACGCGTAATAAATCGGCCCCGCCACCACCCCCGGCAGGCCGAACGCGGCCTCGAACACCAGCATCGCCAGCAGCAACTCCCACGACTTGGCACTGATCTGCCCGCCAACGATGCGCGCGTTGAGAAAGTATTCGAGCTTGTGGATAAAAATCAGGTAACCCAGCGCCGCCACGGCCACCCAGATCGACAGCGACAAACCGACGATGGTGATCAGGGTGTTCGACATCAGGTTGCCGATCACCGGCAGCAGGCCGAGCAGGAACGTCAGTACGATCAGGGTTTTGGTCAGCGGCAGCTTGATCCCGAACGTCGGCAGGACCACCGCCAGGAAAATCCCGGTAAAGAAGGTGTTGAGCAGGGAAATCTTGATCTGGGCGAACACGATGTTGCGAAACGCCTGGACCAGCAGGTGCAAGCGTTCGAACAGCGCGGCGGCCAATGGCTTGCGCTTGGTCACGTCCGGCACGCGCTGCAAGGCAATGATCGCCCCCAGCACCATGCCGATCAGCAGCGTCACAAACATGTGCGCCGCGTCCTTGCCCACCAGTTGCAAGTCGCTGAGGTGCTTGCTCACCCATTCGCCAATCGCCACACGGAATTCGGCGGCGCTGGCGGGCAGATAGGCGTCGATGAACGGCGGCAGTTGCCCGCGCGCCCGATCAACCACGTGCATGAATTTGTCGAGAGAAGCGCCGGGGTTTTCCGCTTCATGCAGCAGAAAGCTGAAAGCACCGGCAAAGATCAGCGTCAACACACTGACCACTAGCGTTCCCAACAACGCCACCGCCAGCCAGCGCGCACGCCGCCCTTCGATCAGGCGCTGCAATTGTGGGGTGAGCATGTTGACCAGTTCGAACACCAGCAGGCCGGCCAGCAAACTCGGCAGTAATCGCAGCGGGATCACCAGCAACAAACCGCCGAAAATGATGACCCAACTGATGAGTTGCAAGACTTGGCGTTGAGAAAACGTTGGCATACAGCCTCAAAACGAACGGCGTAAAAGGATTGGCAGTCTGCCAGCGTTCCGATGCCAGCACTAGGGATTGTGTAGGTCGACCTTAGTGGGGGCGGTGGCGGCTGTTTTCAGTGCCCTTGCCGGCCCCTTCGCGAGCAAGCCCGCTCCCACAATGGACTGTGTCCGCAGGACAAATGTGGGAGTGAGCCTGCTCGCGATGAGACCCTCTCAGCCCCCACATCTTGCCGCCCAATGATTATTTTTTCTTCAGGCATTCGCTCATGAAGGCTTTACGCGCATCGCCTTTCAACGCCTGAGTGGCGGCATCGGCGTTGCAGGTTTTCATCTTCTCTTGCTGAGGGGTAAGGGTTTTTGCGTCATTGGCGGCCGGGGCCGCTTTGAGGCAATTGCTCATGAACGCTTTGCGTTCGTCTCCCTTGAGGCTTTTCGCGGTGGCGTCAGCATTGCAGGTGGTCATCTTGTTCTGTTGCTCGGTGGCGGCAAAGCCCTGGGCGCAGAACAGCAGACCGATCATCAACAAAGGGACACGCAACATTTTCATGAAGTTTTCTCCTTGTTGTCGCGCCGAGCGGCGCGACCTCAAGGGTAGTGTAGACAAGACCTGTTACCGCTTCATCCGCCAGCGATTATTCAGCATCCTCCTGCGCACGCAGGATGTCGTCGAACGCTTTCAAGTAGTTGCGATAAGCCTCAACCCGATTTTCAATGACCGAGGCAGGCAATCGCTCGAATGAAACCGGAGTGCCGTCCTCCACACGGTAGGTTTGGCCTAACTCTTTTAATGATGTCCATTGGGCGTACGCCCCGGATGTGTACAGCTTGTTCATTTTTATCTGCCTGAACGTGTTCGTTTCGGAAACGACAGGCAACGTCGCCGGGCCTGGTGGCGCCTCATTGATAAAGTTGTATTCGCTGACGGCCGGACCGGGCGCCAGTGTCTCCACCGGCGGCATTTCGAACTCGAAGTAGCCCTTGCTCGCCAGATGCGCCGCGGGGAACTCCGGCCAGGAGTCGGCGACGACCAGAGTCCCGGGATTGTCCAAGTCGCCAATGACCACATATTGATGATCGAAGTCAGAGGCTTTGACGATGTGAATGCTCGATGTCCGGGGCTGGCTGGCGAGGATCGAAAACGTCACTTTCGAGTTTTCCGAGCAATTGCCGCCCTTGATTTCAATGGCTTTACGAGCCGCTTCAGCGATGGTCAGTTTTGCGGTGAAACCACCTTCCTCCAGGTTCAGCTCCCTAAGACCCTTGATCTTCGCAATCGCCGAACCGCCCTTCTCCCACATGCTCGGCAATTGATTGCCGGACAGGGGGATAAGCTCCTTGGTGCGGCAGATTGCACGCTGTGCCATTTTCAGGTTCTCCATGATTGGCGGCGAAACCTCAATCGGTTCGTCGGACGTCACGACATCACTGAACAGCCACTCGCCATAGCTGCGCAAATCGGCCAATTCAGGGCTTGGCGTTACAGCGTTTTCCCGGACTGAACGTAACAGCGCCTGATACTCATCCGTCCGGCCGGTGCGCTCCAGATTTCGGGCATTGATGGCCAGGTTGCGCTCGGATTCGGGCAGCGGGATCAGGCCATCCCCGGTGAACATCTGCTCAATCAATGACTTGAATTGCTCGTCCAGCATCAGCCTCTTCAGGTCCGGCAACGCTTCGATGCTCTGTACGACGTTTGCATTGGCTTGCGCATCTTCGGCGGTGTTGGCGTTATACAACGCCTGCCGAAGAGAAGAAAAGTGCTCTTCGAAATTGTCCTTTATCAGCTTCAAGCCACGCAGGTAGTCATATTTTGCGTAGGACGAGACGGAAGAACCAAACGCACCTGCAACATGTTCCGGATAAAGATCCCCAATCGCCTGCAACACGACCGCCTCACCTTCGCCGGTCGGCGCGCCACCACGCAGGCGCATGACCTGCGGATCGAAAGTGAGCGGGTCAAGCACCGGAAGGTCTGTAAGGACTTTCAGGAGCCGATAAGGCTTCAATGCCCGGTTACGAATCGCCTCTTTCAGTTGCCGTCCTTGCCCTATGTGAATGTTCAGGGCATTACGCTCGGCGTCCGGTAGTGCCTGCAGGATCGATGAATAAAAGTCCGACCCGGCATTCAAGGCGTTGCCCTCATCGTCATAGGCCTGGAAGGTCAGGTCTTCCCGTTCGACGATGGTGCGTCGAATGGCGGCATCTTCCTTGCCAATGCTGTCCAGCAACGCACCTCCCAACTCGAACCGGTGAACGTCGATTCGCACGTCAGGATTCCAGCCGGGCAGGTTTTCCAGCGAGTGCAAGGCCAGCCTGCGGGTATCAGGATTGTCGACTGACTTCAGATGCAGCCCTTCATAAGCCCGGGCACTTCGTACGTCCCTAAGAGCCCAGCGCGCGAGGTTTTCCAATCTGTCGGACAGTTTCGCTCGTGCGATATCCTGCAACTCCTCGGGGGAGGCAATCGCCAGCAACTCTTGCGCAACGGTGCCCGGCAAATCCGGCACTCGGTCCTGGATATTTCGCACCAAGGCACTCTTCGCACTTCGGGCATTTTCAAGCTGACGGTAGCGCGCCTCGAACAACCCTGTACGCCTGTTTTTGGCAAGTTTCGCCAGTTCAAGCCGCAGCTGTCGCGCGTTCACCTCGACGGCCAATACCGGTGCACCGAACTCGTTGTTCATCAGTGTTTTTGTTTCCGCTTGATCAAGGTGGGCTAACAGCGTTTTAAGCAAATCACCGTCGATCAAGCGATCCTTTCGTATCCGAACAGGTGACGCGTCGGCACGGCCAATCACCTCAAGGACCTGACCGTCAGCGCCCACCAGCTCAATTGCCCTACCGGGCCATACGCCATCGAGCAACCGGAACTGAAAGGCGGGGTCGGCTTTTAAATAGTCTTGCGGATGATCACTGCCAATCTGCTGAATAAATGTCTGAATATCGTGGTCGATCCGGAAGCGCGTCACGGTATCGCTCAGCAAGGGTAAAGCGCGCTCCTTGTCGACATACATCCGGCGGATCGCGTTGACGTCGCTGCGACTGACCGTTCGAATGTCGCCGTATGCGTCCGCCAACCCTTTCATTGACTGGCCGAGTCGAGCCATCAACGTATCGTCATCCCACAAATGCGGCTGCTCTCCTTCAATCACGAAGGCGCCTTCTCCATTACTCTCGACCACCGGTTGATACGCGTCCGGCCGGGCTGGATGTTGCACTCGGTGCTTGCCAGTCTGCGGGTCTTTATTGAGTTCGAAGTAGCGCGTATCGAGATTGAGGATCGGCTTGCCTTCATGCCGATGCAGCCATTGATCGTCGGGTTTTGAATCGGCGGACAGCATAAGATCGCGCTGGTAGGCCTCGAGGTTCTGTCCCCATAGACGCTTGTCGCCGTTGGCCAGGGTGACCGGCTTGCTCCCTTCGATGAACGAAGAAAGCTTGGGTAGCACCACCTCCGATCCGAGCTTCATGCCCGCGCCGAACGTGCCCAACTGGATCAAACTTTCAGCGAAGCCGATCAGGTGCTCGGCCCCCTCTAGATAAACACCTTCGGCCAGGTCAACGACACCTTCGACCACTTCACTGACTAATTGATAAACCATGTAAGCCATCATCGCCTCGCCCAGAAAAGGCACGAACGGCGTCACGACCAATAATGCGGCATTGAGAACGTCGGACAGCATCTTCTCCAAGTTGTCGAACCAGGCCCAACGCTCCATGCGGTCGGCATCGGCGGTGGAAATCACCATCTCCCGTGCGTCGTTGAGGATTTTGTTTTGCTGGACCTGGTAGAGATAAACCCACAGGTCGCCATTGAAACGGGTTTCGGTATCCTCTTCGAACTTCAGGGTCCCAAAACGAAGGCGTGGGTTATCCACGGCAGTTTCTCGCCAGACAGGCAGGTCCACGCCCCATTCCTTTTCATGCCGGGCGATCACGACAAGTTTGCTGTTAAGTTCGGCAAAGAAATGCCCGCGTTGCTGATGGGCGACAAAGCGGCTGAAGAACTGCTGATAACTGCGCCTGTTTGGGAGGCCATCACGCGTGGGCGCCTGGCCCGCGTCGCGCAACTGGCGGGTGAGTTCGAGCGCGAACTCGCCCAGCGACGCATACTCTTTCAACGGATGATCGGGGTCGTTCGGCACATAGGCAATGAGTCGCCTCCCTGCACCGGCAGCGTCCAGATCACCGGCGATCAGCACAATGCCGTGCAGCCGTGTGTCCAGCATCGTCAGGTGATAGTAACGAACCGGGATGCCTTCCAGTTTCAGGCCTTTAACCCCCTCGGTTATGCCCTTCACCAACCGATAGCCGTTGGCCGAGATATCTTTTCGCATCAAGGCCCAATCCATGGCGGCACTCAGCGCGGCTTTCTGACTTTTGATAATTCTGTGCTGCACCACACCTTTTGCCAGGCCATCGGTGGGACGCAAATAACTTTCGAGGTGTTCTTTGTATCGAGCGCCAATATCCAGTTCCCGACATACTGTTTTGAACTGCTCGATAGACACCTTGTTTCGGATGTCCAGTATTTCAAAGCGACCCAGCTCGTCAGGTCTGGAAATGAACTGCGAGTCAGAGAGCAGAACTTCATTGAGTGTAAAGTTGTGCAATGCCGCATCAAGCATGGAGACGGTTCGAGAACTGACACCACCCGTAATGTTATGCGCCCACGGGGACAACTTTGCCGGAGAGAACAACTTTAAATAGGTGTTTCTAACATCGATATCGACTCCGTATTGTCGTTTCAATGCCTCATGCAGTAAGGGTTCGGCAAATGCGTATACATCTTGCAATTCACCGAGCATTCGGTCGACATGATTTTGGGCTTCCCAACTTGCCACCATCGTTTTTTTCAGACGTGAGTGCAATGCCGAAGACGCTTCTTTACTCCATTGAGGGATACCGGACATCCCAAGCTTCAGCGCACGCACTCTTTCTAACGAGGCATCAGTCACCCAGGTGGGTAAAGCCTCTTTGATAAATTCATGATGTATACTTTTTTCTTGCGTAGTTGATACAGACGGGAGGCTAACTAAAACTGAATACCCCATGATTGATGACTCCAAAGCAAGTTAATAAATGCGTACTGGAGCATACAGCGAAGCATAGAAATTTTATTGAGTGTATTTCCGACAAAACCTGTAAGAGGCTTCGCAATAAAACAGATGTCAACTAAACAACGCTACAACACATGACACCGCAACATTCAATTAACGCTCATTCAGTATTATTTAAGAAACACTACTACTCAGGAACATCAGGCTCCCCGGTGTCGCCGATACTGTTCCGGCGTGCACCCTGCCTGGCGTTGAAACATCGCGATAAACGCAGAGCCCGTGCTGTAGCCCATGTCAAAGGCGATTTCCTGGATGCTGCGGTGGCTGTCCAGCGCTTCGATCGCTGCCAGAAACCGCAACCGCTGCCGCCACTCGCCAAAACTCATGCCCAACTCACGCACGAACCGCCGCGCCAGGGTGCGTTCGCTGACATGGATCTGCGCGGCCCACTCCGCCAAAGGTCGGTTATCACCGGGCTCGGCCTGCAAGGCTTCGAGTATCCCGAACAAGCCAGGGCTGCTGGCGTAGGGCAAATAACACTCCTGCACCGGCGCCTGCTGCAGTTGGTCCACCAACACCTGGGCCAGACGTTGGTCGGCTTCGTGCTCGGGAATCTTCACATCGCGGCCGGCGAAGTCTTTGAGGATCGCTTTAAGGATGTCGCTGATGGCCAGGGTGCAGGCCTGTTGCGGCAGGTCCTGGCACATCGGCGGAGCCAGGCAGACCGCGCGATAGTTGATCGGCTGATGGCTATAGAAGCTGTGTTCGGTCTGCGGCGGCACCCATACCGCGTATTGCGGCGGTGACATGAAGCGGCTGCCACCGATTTCCATGTGCAATACGCCGTGGGCCGAATACTCCAGCGTGCCCCATGGATGACGGTGCGCCGAGGCATAACGATGCGCATCAAAGTCGGCATAACGGAAGTACACCGGGGCCGGCAGTTCGCTGAAGTCGAGCAGATCGATGTGTTTACTGTTCATGCTGTCCGTCATCAGGGGCAGGTTGTCTGGTTCGAAGTATAGGCTTGTATCCAGACAGGCGATAATCACCCCTCATTAACGCTCTGGTTTTCTCTGATGCAATACGCTTATCCCCTGCTGGCCATTTTCATTTGGGCCGGCAACACCGTGATCACCAAGATGTCGGCCGGGGCGATCTTCCCCGCCGAGATCGGCTTTTACCGCTGGCTGCTTGCCGGACTGCTGTTCACCCCCTTCATGCTCAAACCGGTGATCGTCCATTGGCCGGCGATCCGCCCGAACCTGGGCAAGATCTTTGTCCTCGGCGTGCTCGGCATGGCGGTTTACCAAAGCCTGGCGTACTTCGCGGCGAGCCTGACCTCGGCCACCAACATGGGCATCATCCTGTCGCTGATGCCACTGATGTCGCTGGCCATGGCGATCATTAGCCTCGGCCAGCGCCTGACCATCGGCGCACTGGCCGGTGCGGTGCTGTCGTTCGCGGGGGTATTGGTGGTCGTCTCGTCCGGCAGCCTTGGTGCGCTGCTCGAACACGGGGTGAACCTGGGTGACGCGATGATGCTGATCGCCACCCTGGCCTACGCGATCTACAGCACGCTGCTGAAAAAATGGCAGCTGCGTTTACCGCCGCTGGTGTTGCTGTACATGCAGGTATGGGTGGCCGTGGCGGTACTGTTTCCGCTGTTCCTCGCTTCACCGAAGATCGGTCTGACGCTGCAGAACATTCCGCTGGTGCTTTACGCCTGCCTGCTGGCTTCGATGGTTGCGCCATTGGCATGGATGCAGGCCGTGATCCGCCTGGGGCCGAGCCGGACTACGCTGTTTTTCAATTTGCTGCCGTTGATTACTGCGCTGATTGCGGCGGTGGTGCTGCATGAGCAGTTGGCGATGTATCACTTGGTGGGCGGGATATTAACGTTGGGTGGGGTGATTCTTTCTGAGCGCTGGACCACCGTTTTGGGTCGTAAGATCAGGGTTGCCTGATCTGACGCCATCGCGAGCAGGCTCGCTCCCACATTTTGGAATGCATTCCTCTGTGGGAGCGAGCCTGCTCGCGATGAACGATAACGCGGTCTAAACCCCAGCGGCTTTCAACCGCGCCGCATGCTCGACAAACAACCGCACCGGCTCCGCGCTCCTGCCCACCAATCCCAACGACTGATTGACGATGTCGAAGTGATCCATCGGATACTCATCCCCAATCACTGTCCCCAGATGCGAGCTGTAACGCCCGACCATTCCGTCGCAATGCCCGGCTTCTCGAACGAAGGTTCTGGCAAACAACCGACAACTGCGGTTAGTCCCATCAAACAGGTTTCGCCCGCGATTGGTCTTGCCCGGCTGCAAGGTCCCGGACCATGAGTAATACCGCACGCCGTTGACCTCTTCCGGCCCATGCCCGCCCCAGGTATCAGGCAAGCCCTGTGGATAACGCTGGTTGAACAGCGCCACGCCTTCCGTCGTCAGTGAATGATGGGAGGCATGGATATCAACCGGTAATTTCGGTCCGCGATAACCAGTTTCCAGCAGGCTCATCAGCGCACAGATCCAGCGCAGCAACACGCTGAGCAAACGCCCCTTGGCGCTGTCTCCCGGATAGTGTTTGTGCAGGTAATCCGCCAGCTCCGAACCGTGATTGGGTCCTGCCACCGAGGTGACCGAGGCGACCCGGTCCGGGCGTTTGGCCGCGGCATAGCGGGCGGTCAGTGCCCCTTGGCTGTGGCCGATCAGATTGACCTTCTCGGCCCCGGTTTCCCGCAGGATTTCCTCGATCCGCGCCAGCAGTTGCTCGCCGCGCACTTCGCAGGAGTTGATCGGCGAGACCTGCACCGCAATCACCGTCGCCCCACCCCGGCGCAGCGCAGAAATGATCCCGAACCAATACGGATAGATCAGCAGACGGATAAACCCGAGCATTCCCGGGACCAGCACCAACGGGTAACGCGGGGCGGAACCTTGCGACATGGGCGAACATCCTTGTGATCGGTGAAGTGACGCCAGGCGGGATGCAAGACATCAGCCAAGCATCGGCATCGAAGATGACAACTCGGCGACCAGTCTATGACATCCCGCGCTACTTCAGCCCCACCACCCCCGCCACGATCAATCCGACCGACACCAGTTTGACCGCCGTCAGGCTTTCACCGAGCAACGCAAACCCGAGAAACACCGTGCCCAGTGAGCCGATGGCGGTCCAGATCGGGTAAGCGATGCTCACCGGCAACTCGCGCATGGCCAGGGTCAGGAAGTAGATCCCGCCCACCGCGGCCACCACGGTGATCATCGATGGCCAGAGCCGGGTGAAGCCCTCGGCGTATTTCATGCCCATGGCAAAGGTGACCTCGAAGCCGGCGGCGATCAGCAAAAACAGCCAGGCCATTTAGAACTCCCTGGCCAGCGCCCGCAAACGCTGCTCGGCCTCGGCGGCGGAGATCTGGAAGGTGCGTTCCTCGGACTCTTCGCCTTCGGCGGCCACGACCGTGATGTCGGTGATGCCGATGAACCCCAATGCCGTTCGCAACAACGGATCGGCATGGTTCATTGCCTCAAGTTCTCCACCCGGCCCGAAACCGAACCCGCCGCGACTGGTGACGATCAACGCCTTCTTGCCCTGCACCAGCGGCTCGTATTGAGCGACGCCATTGTCCAGGGTGTGATTGAAGGTCAGCCCCAACCGCACAATCTGATCGATCCAGGCCTTGAGGCCGCTGGGCACGCTGAAGTTGTGCATCGGCGTGGAAATCACCAATAAATCGTGACCGAGCAATTCACCCACCAGTTCATCGCTGAACGCCAGGTCGGCCTGCATCGACAGCGGCCGCGCATCGGGCTCGGGGTAAAACGCGGCGGCCACAAACGCCTCGTTGACCGGCGGAATCAACGCCCGACCGACTTCGCGACGGGTCAGGTGCGACTGCGGATTGACCGCCTGCCAAGCTGAAAGAAATACCTCGGCCAAGCGCCGGGAATGAGAACGGTCGCCACGGGGGCTGGCATGTATGGCAAGAATTGTGCTCATCTGAATCTCCTGAAGGACTAAACTCAAACTGCTGGTGGCTTGCAGCTTGAAGCGCACAGCCGCCCCTCTTCAAATGAGCAAAAATCAGTCTGGATGAATTCATTTCATCCATGGAGCTTTCAATGTTTGCCTCGCTGCCGCTGACCGCCCTGCGCGCCTTTGAATCCGCCTCGCGCCTGCTGAGCTTCAAGGCAGCCGCCGAAGAACTCTCGGTGACACCGACGGCGGTTTCCCATCAGATTCGCTCGCTGGAGACCTGGCTCGGTGTGCCGCTGTTCGAGCGACTGCCACGGCAAGTTCGCCTGACGGACTGCGGTGAACGGCTGTTCCACAGCTTGCACGGTGCCTTGCTGGAAGTGGCGCAAAGTGTCGATACCTTGCGCCCGCAACGCAGCGGCGCGAGCCTGACGATCTCCACCACCGCCGCATTCGCTGCCTTGTGGCTGGTGCCCCGGTTGGGCCGGTTCTACGCCCGGCACCCGAACATCAGCCTGCGGCTCGATACCCATTGCGAAGTCATCGATCTGCATCAGGACGCCAGCGTCGATCTGGTGGTGCGTTACAGCCTCGATGACTACCCGAACCTTTATGGCCTGTGCCTGTTCGACGAATCCTTCGGCGTTTATGGCTCGCCCGAGCAAGTCGCCCTGGCCGCCAGCCAAGCGCCGACGCTGATCAGCGTGCGCTGGCACAACTCCAAACTGTACGCCCACGGCTGGGAAGCCTGGTGCGCACAATCCGGCGAGACCTGGCTTGCCGGGCAGCCAGCGGTTCGTGAATACGACGAAGAGCATTACGCCCTGCAAGCGGCGATTGCCGGGCAAGGCCTGGTGCTGGCGAGCAATATTCTGGTGTCCGAGAGCGTGGCCAGTGGTTTGCTGGTGGCTTACAAGGGTGAGGTTCAGGTCGATGGCGCCGGTTACGCGGCACTGTGCGTACCGGGGCGCGAACGGCATCCGCCGGTGCGGGCGTTTTTTGCGTGGTTGCAGGAAGAAGCAGCGTTATCCGGGTTACTGCCAAGATCACAGCCTTCAGCAGCTGACTGATCGTTCCCACGCTCTGCGTGGGAATACAGCCCGGGACGCTCTGCGCCCCAAGAGCGGACGCGGAGCGTCCATTGAGGCATTCCCACGCAGAGCGTGGGAACGATCTCCACCAACGAATTACTTGGTGGGTTTGACGGTGACGGGTGCCTTGCCGGCCTTCATCTGCTCCAGCAACGGCGCGCACTGATTCGGTTCGCCAGCGCTCGGCGCTATCAGCGCCAGCAAGCCCGCCGCCGGCGCGGCAATCACACCCAGTGCAACCATTCCGGCTCCGCGCAGCATCAGCGGCACAGCCTTCACACCGGCATCAGGTTTGATGAACTTGCCCCGTACATACAGCGGCGAACGCAACGAAATCACGCGCCAGCCCTTGGATTCCGGGGTGATGGTCAGGTCCAGTTGCTCAGTCGCCATGTCGGCGGTGCCATCGATGTAGACGATCGCGTTTTCGGTATCGAAGACGAACAGACGCGTGGTCGCCAATCCGGTCTTGATGTCGAAGTCGGCGGCGGCGCAGTTGATCTTCACCTCCTTGTCGCCAAAGATCTTGCCCACCACATAGTTGCCGACGTTCAGCCCGGCCAGCTCCATCAACTCGCGGCTGATAGCGCCATCGTTGATCAGCATCTTCAGATTGCCATTGGCGGTGCCCAGCAGTTTGGCCACCGAGTTGCCACGACCGGTGATGTCGGCATCGCCATTGAGTTCGCCGAAACTGGTTTTCATCGGTTCAAAGGTCGGGAACAACTGCTTGAGTTTGAACTTGCGTGCGGTGAGTTTGGCCTGGCCTTCCAACGGTTCGGTTCGGCCATTGAGGCGAATCTGAGCGTCCAGGTTACCGCCGGCGACACCGAAGCGCAGGGGTTCCAGGCTGAGTACGCCATCAGTGAGCATCAGGTGGGTGTAGAGATCGTTGAACGGCAGTTTTTCGCTGTGGACGATGCGCTTGCCAGTGAACTCGACGTCGGCGTCCATATCGCGCCAGCGCTCGGTTTTGAACTCTTCGACCGGCAACACCTTGTCCGCCGGCTGGTTGCTTTCGCCGCCGCGGGCCTTTTGTTTGGCGTTGGAATCGGCACCGATCAGCGGAGCCAGGTCGGCAAACAGCAGTTGATTGGAAACCAGCGATCCGCTCAGCTTCGGGCGCGGCTGACTGGCGACATAAGTCAGGCTGCCATGGATATCGCTCTGGCCGATCTTGCCGTTGAATTCTTCGTAACGGAACACTGCACCGTCCGCTTCATGCAGCTTGGCGATCAAGTGGCCGTCAGTTTCGTACGGCGGTGTGTCCGGCAGGGTTACCCCGGTCAGCGGGTAGAGATTGCCCAGGCTGGTGCCGGCCAGCTTCAGACGCAAGTCCAGGGCACCGAGATTCAGTGGATCGGTGAGGGTGCCGGCCAGTTCGACACGGGTGTCGGCGATGTTCACTTTTGCTTGAAGCGGGAACGGTCTGGCCGCGTCCTGCAACGCCAGCAGACCTCCGACCTTGCCTTCGCCCGCGAGTGTCTGGCCGTGGTACTGGCCTTTGACCTTCAGCGCGAACGCGTAATCCTGCGGCGAGGCGCCCTTTTCCGACGCGGTTTTCGCGGCTTTGTCACCGACGATGTCACTGAACGGAATCGGTTTGCCCAGCGGGTCGATGATCAAGTCGAGCTGAGTCTTCAGGCTCTGGTCGTCGAGGATCACGTGGCCTTTGTCGAAGCCGATCGCACCGATATCCACCACCCAGCGTGAAGGCTCGGCGTTCGGGTCTTTGGGGTCGAACTTGAAGGTCCAGTTAGCGCGACCATCGGCAAGGCGCTGGAGATCGGCATTCGGTTCGGTCAGATCAATACGCGGGATCACCACGCGCTGCGCCAGCAAGGCCAGGGGCGAGATGCGCAACTCGACGCGTTTGAGGGTGACCATTTGCGGCTTCTTCGACCAGTCCGGGTTGCCCAGGCTCAAGTCCTGCGCCACGACATGCGGCCACGGCACCCACGCGCGCCAGCCGCCCTCCTCGGGCTCACGTTGCCAGACCACCTCGAGGTTGCCGTTGATGGCGAACGGACGGTGCAGCTCTTCGGAAACCTTGGCGTTAAGCGGTGGTTTGATCCGGTTCCAATCGAAGAACGCGATGATCAGAACCAGTACGAACAGCAGGACAACCAGGCTGGCGAGGGTCCAGGTAAACACTTTACGAGTGCGCGTCATTGCACAGGGCTCCTGATACGACTGAGCGCCCTTGACTGCGACGCACGTTTGAAACGTTAGGCCAGAACCAGCCTGCCATGGAATCTACGACTGAAAAACGGCTCGCAGGTTTAACCGAAATACCGCTTAACGTTCAAATAATCGGTCGGCGACAGGATGCGCCCTCAATCCAGCGTTACCGGCCCCGCACTTTTGCAAGGCGCAAGTGAGTGGAAAATACCCATCTCAGCGCAAAAACATCCGCCGGAAACGCCCGATTTAGAGCCGTTTCACGGAACAATCAATTCCGTTGATTATTACCATTGCGTTTATGAACTTTTGTATCGACTTATCAAGAGTAGCATTGCCCTCGTACCCACTTTATCGCCCTCCAACGGAGCACCCAATCATGAAACGCCAATTACTGCTTAGCCTTACACTTTCAATGCTGGCCAGCACTGCTTTCGCCCTGCCAGCTGCTGACCAGGCGACCCCACAGGTCAAATCCACCCACTCGGTGTTCAGCCAAACCGTCGCTGAAGGTGGCAATGATCGCCTGAAAGAAAAAGGCCTGATCACCCAGGATGGCTCGGATCGTACTCCACAAGGTCAAACCCTGGCTGCTGATGGTTCCGATCGCACTCCACAAGGTCAAACTCTGGCTGCTGACGGTTCCGATCGCACTCCACAAGGTCAAACCCTGGCTGCTGACGGTTCCGATCGCACTCCACAAGGTCAAACCCTGGCTGCTGACGGTTCCGATCGCACCCCACAAGGCCAAACCCTGGCTGCTGACGGTTCCGATCGCACTCCACAAGGTCAAACCCTGGCTGAAGGTGGTGGTGACCGTGTCATCGAACGCAACAGCGCTTTGAGCTGAGCCCATGGCGGCCCTGAAAAAAAGCCCAATCCCCGGATTGGGCTTTTGACGTTATAGATGCCTCACTTCCCCGATTGATCTCCCGATAGCCATTCGACGCCGGCAAAGCCGATTTGCTAGAGTGCGCCGCTGTCTTATCCAGAAAACACCCTTGCGATGCTGCCCCGCGCCGAACAGAAACAACAGACCCGTAACGCCCTGATGGACGCTGCCCGCCACTTGATGGAATGCGGCCGAGGATTCGGCAGCCTGAGCCTGCGCGAAGTCGCCAGAACCGCGGGGATCGTGCCCACCGGTTTCTACCGGCATTTCGCCGATATGGATGAACTGGGCCTGGTGCTGGTGAGTGAAGTCGGTCAGACCTTCCGCGAAACCATTCGCCTGGTGCGCCACAACGAGTTCGTCATGGGCGGCATCATTGACGCCTCGGTGCGGATCTTTCTCGACGTGGTCACGGCCAATCGCTCGCAGTTCCTGTTTCTCGCTCGCGAGCAATACGGCGGCTCGTTGCCAGTGCGCCAGGCCATTGGCCGCTTGCGCGAAGACATTAGCTCGGACCTGGCGGCCGACTTGTCCTTGATGCCGAAGCTGCAACACCTGGACATCGCCGGCCTGAGCGTCATGGCCGACCTGATTGTCAAAAGCGTGTTCGCGACCTTGCCGGACATCATTGATCCGCCTGCCGAGGCGCTGCCCGAGCATCTGACGCCACAGGCGAAAATTACCCAGCAGTTACGTTTTATCTTTATCGGCCTCAAACACTGGCAAGGCCTCGGCAGTACCGAGTAAATCCCCCCCCTGTGGGAGTGAGCCTGCTCGCGATAGCGTCGCAACAGTCAACACTTGATGTGACTGATACTCCGCCATCGCGAGCAGGCTCGCTCCCACATTGGTGCGCGAAAACCCCGCATGCACCAACATGATCCAAAATTCTGAAACATCCACTGAGCTCCGACAGGCATTTCCTACGCATCACCCGATTGGCAAGCCCCTTGCTCTAGCCTAAGCATCGTCCAATGCTGGAAGCCTTCCGATGCTGGTGATTCATCGCAGAATCGACCCTCAACCCGTCTGGGCCGCCGAGTTGCACCTGACCTTCGAAGCCCGGAGCAAAAGCCGTTTGCGCTGTTTCAGTGCCGAGGGTGAAGACGTCGGGCTGTTTTTAGAGCGCGGTCAGCCACCGCTGCATGACGGCGAGTGCCTGCAAGCCGAAGACGGGCGCATCGTGCGCGTCTGTGCCCGGGCCGAACAACTGCTGCACGTCACCTGCGCCAACGCTTTCGAACTGACTCGCGCGGCCTATCACCTGGGCAACCGCCACGTCGCCCTGCAAGTCGGCGATGGCTGGTTGCGCCTGCTCGACGACTACGTGCTCAAGGCCATGCTCGAACAGCTTGATGCCAAGGTCGAAAACATTGAAGCACCGTTCCAGCCGGAACACGGCGCCTACGGCGGCGGCCATCACCACTCGCGCCACGGCGATGAGGACTTCAACTACCCGCCAAAACTGCACCAGTTCGGCGTGCGGCTATGAACCCGGCCTGGGCGCTGTTGCGCCTGGCCAGTCCGCAGTTGCCGATTGGCGGATACAGCTATTCCCAAGGTCTGGAAATGGCGGTGGATAACGGCCGGGTGAATGATCCTGACAGCGCCCGTCGCTGGATCAGTGATCAGTTACTGCTGAACCTGGCGCGTTTCGAAGCGCCGCTGCTGCTCGCCCATTGCGTGGCCGCCCTTGATGAGAACTGGGGTGAATTGCTGCAACGCTGCGAAGAACATCGCGCCAGCCGGGAAACTCGCGAGCTGCATCAGGAAAGCCGGCAGATGGGTTATTCGTTGCAGCAACTGCTCAACGGTTTGCCAGAACTCGATGCGCCCGCCCGTGCTTTTCTCGAACAACGTCCCGAGCCGCACCTGGCCCTCGGCTGGGCACTGGCCGCTCGCGCCTGGAATATCAGCCCGCAAGACGCCCTGGCAGCGTGGCTCTGGAGCTGGCTGGAAAACCAATTGGCGGTGCTGATGAAAACCCTGCCGCTGGGCCAGCAAGCCGCGCAACGCCTGACCAGCCAATTGCTGCCGCTGCTGCAAGAGGCTCAGCAGAACGCCACCCGAATCAACCCCGAACACTATGGCAGCGCTGCTTTCGGCCTGTCCCTGGCGTGCATGGCCCATGAGCGCCAGTACAGCCGTCTATTCCGTTCCTAGGGCCTGTTATTTTGGCCCTGTTATTTTGGAGAAGCACATGAACACACAACCTCTGCGCGTCGGCATCGGCGGCCCGGTCGGCTCCGGCAAAACCGCGTTGACTTTGGCCCTTTGCCTGGCGCTACGCGACCGCTACAACCTGGCGGTGGTCACCAACGACATCTACACCCGTGAAGACGCCGACTTTCTGGTGCGCAACGAAGCCCTGGCGCCAGAGCGCATCATCGGCGTGGAAACCGGCGGCTGCCCGCACACGGCAATCCGCGAAGACGCCTCGATCAACCTCGAAGCCGTGGACCAACTGAACCGCCGCTTTCCTGGGCTGGACCTGATCCTTGTGGAGTCCGGTGGCGACAACCTGTCTGCCACCTTCAGCCCGGAACTGTCCGACCTGACCATTTACGTGATCGATGTCTCGGCCGGCGACAAGCTGCCGCGCAAGGGTGGGCCGGGGATCTGCAAATCGGATCTGCTGGTGATCAACAAAATCGACCTCGCGCCCTTGGTGGGTGCATCGCTGGAACTGATGGACAGCGACACCAAGCGCATGCGCAACGGCAAACCGTTCGTTTTCAGCAACCAGAAAACCGGCCTCGGCCTGGAAGAAATCATTGCCTTCATCGAACGCCAGGGCCTGCTGATAGCGGCGTGAACGCCCTCAATTTTTATCAACAAGGAAGCTATCCATGACACTTAAACGCATTCTGGGCGCCATGGCCCTGCTGCTGACCCCGGCCATCGCCTTCGCCCACCCGGGGCATGGCGACAACGGTTTGATCGCCGGCATCAGCCACCCGGTCGGTGGCCTCGATCACTTGTTGGCGATGGTTGCGGTCGGTTTGTGGGCGGCACAACAGAAAGGCGCTGCACGCTGGGCGCTGCCGTGCACGTTCGTCGGCTTCATGCTGATCGGCGGGTTGCTGGGGTTTGAAGGGCTGAACCTGCCGGCGCTGGAGAGCGCGATTGCGGCGTCGGTGCTGGCGCTGGGTCTGGCGGTGGCGTTGGCCGTGCGTCCGCCGTTGAGCCTCGCCGTTGCGGCAACCGCTTTGTTTGCGCTGTTCCATGGGGTGGCGCACGGACTGGAGTTGCCGCAGATGTCGAGCCCTTGGGCGTATGCAGCGGGGTTTGTAGCGGCGACAGCTGCGTTGCATGGATTGGGTTACGCCGTAGTGCGGGTGTTGCCGCAAGCGGCGGCGCCGTTGGTTCGACTGGCGGGTGCGGCCTCGGCGGCGACTGGCGTGTGGTTGCTGGCGGGCTAGCTGACCATGATCGTTCCCACGCTCTGCGTGGGAATGCCTCATTGGACGCTCCGCGTCCGCTTCGAAAGGGACGCGGAGCGTCCCGGGCTGCATTCCCACGCAGAGCGTGGGAACGATCGATCTCTCTGGCCGACCTCTCTGCTAACATGTCGCGCAATCAACCCTGCCGTGACGACGCCAGCCAATGCCGCCTGTTTCCCGCTCCGCCTCCCAGCCTGAATTGACCGCTCTGTTTGCCTCGGTGCAACAGCACTTTTTGGACGTGATCGTGCCGCTCTGGCAAGGGCCCGGCTGGAATGCCGACATGGCGCTGCCCTATGAAGCGCTGGACGCCGAGCACCAACCGCTGCCACCCCAACGCTACCGGGCCATGGCCTGCGCGCGGCAGCTTTACCTGTTTTCCAGCCTGATCGGCCAGGTACCGGCCGCCGAAGAGCGCGCCGCAGCGCTGTTCCGCTCCCTGCAGCAGCATTTCCACGATGCCGAGCATGGCGGCTGGTTCTATAGCGTCGACCCCCAGGGTGCACCGCTGGATCAGCGCAAAGACCTCTACACCCACGCTTTCATCCTGTTCGCCTGCGCCCATTACTGGGACAAGGTCCGCGAGCCGCGGGTGGAATCGGTGCTCAACGCCGCACTGGAAGTGGTCGCGCAGCGCTTTGCCATGGGCGACGGCCTGTACGAAGCCAGCCTCGACCGTGACTGGTCTTCGCTTGAGTCGGGGCCGCTGCAAAATCCCCTGATGCACTTGGCCGAAGCCTTCCTCGCCACGCTGTCGGTGCGCGAAGACGTCGCCGTGCAAGACGCGCTCGTCGAGTTATGCACAGCCATGCAGAAGCGTTTTATCGACCCGCAACACAGTGTGTTAATGGAAAAACCGCTGGGCGCTGTGGATAACTGGTTTGAACCGGGGCATCAGTTCGAGTGGTATTTCCTGTTGGAGTCGTCTTCGTTACTGCGCGGTTCGACCCTGCATGCTTCTCTGGAACGCGCTTTTGCGTTCACCGAACAACTGGGTGTCGATCAACAGACCGGCGCCGTGCGGGCGATGCTCGACCTGGAACCGGACAGCCCACCTCGGGACGCTACACAGCGAATCTGGGCGCAGGCTGAATACCTGCGCGCCCTGACCTTGCGGCCAGACAGCGAGGCCGCGGTGCTACGCCAATTGCAGGCGCTGCAACAGCATTCCCTGCATAGGGGTGGCTGGTATGAGTGTCGTGATGAGAACGGTGATGTGACACGTCGGGACATGCCGTCGACCACACCTTATCACTTGGCAACCTGCTATCGCGGACTGGCCGACTATCTTCGCTGACTGACAGGTAGCTATCGCGGGCAAGCCCGCTCCCACAAAAATCACACTGACCCTGTGGGAGCGAGCCTGCTCGCGATAGGCCGTTACGCGGCCTTAAGCCTTGGCATTACGCTCAATCGCAAACCCACTCCACGTCTGGCTCACCGGCATCAGCTCCAGGCTGTTGATGTTGATGTGAGCCGGGGCATTGAGCACCCAGAAAATGGTCTCGGCGATGTCTTGCGGCTGGATCGGCTCGGCACCGGCGTAGGTCGCGTTGTAACGCTCCTGGTCACCGGCGAAACGCACCAGTGAGAACTCGCTTTCGCACAGGCCCGGCTCGATATTGCTCACCCGCACACCCGTACCTTGCAGGTCGCAGCGCAGGTTCAGGGAGAACTGTTTGACGAATGCCTTGCTCGCGCCATACACATGGCTGCCCGGGTACGGGTAATTGCCGGCGATGGAGCCAAGGTTGACGATGCCGGCACCGCGACCGTGAGCGATCAGCCGGGGCAACAACAGACGAGTGCTGTACATCAGGCCTTTGATGTTGGTGTCGACCATGGTGTCCCAATCGTCGAGGTCGCACTTGGGCGCCGGGTCAACGCCCAGGGCCAGCCCGGCGTTGTTGATCAGCCCGCGCAGTTTGGCGAAGGACGGCGGCAGGTTGGCAATTGCCTCCTCCATGGCCTTGCGATCACGCACGTCGAGCACCAGGCCATGGACCTCGGTCTGCTTCGACAACTCGGCGCACAACGCATTGAGGCGCTCTTCACGACGGCCGGTCAGCACCAGTTTCCAGCCGGCCTCGGCAAAACGACGGGCGCAGGCTTCACCAAAACCGGAGGTCGCGCCGGTAATAAACAGGGTGTTGGACATCGTGTTCTCCTTGCTTCGGCTGATCGACAGCCACTGGAATAGAAAATCAGCAGCCAGCATGCCCGGCCTTGCCCACAGCGGCAACTACCGCAGAACCTGTACAAAAAACGATCAAACGTTGCCACGCCTTACCTGCCGTGGCTTTCAGCCATGTGCGCGCACCTTATCCACAGGCCGGTCCACAGTTTCCGGGGGCAAGTGGAAAAGCTGTAAGCCGCTGTGTACAAGGCTTTGCGGGCAAATTGGAAATTTTTTTGCTTGACCCTGGATCGCCGGGTGTGTAGCCCATGGCATTTTGCACGATTGACCGGTCATACCGACGATGGCGCCAAGCCAGTAACTACGGCCTTCAGCCGAGTCTTTCCAGAGTTTAACCACAGACTTATCCACAGGCAGCTCCACCCTGTTTCTGCCCGATTTCGTCACCAACAAAAAGGTTGACAAAGCCCGCTCGCGGTCTTGTAAAAACGCCTGATCAAAAAACAACCACAACTCTGCAAGCCACGGTTTCAAAGGCTTTCAGCCAGCTACTCCCACGTTATTCACAGCCAGCTCCACAGCAAACGGGGACAAGTCAAAACCGTGACAAAACAACTATTTGCAGCGGCTTTATGTCGCGCTTTGAGAGCTTGTGAATATTGTTTTCCACAATTTCCAGAAAGCACACAGAGACACCTGTGGAAGATACCTGTGGGAGTGAGCCTGCTCGCGATAGCGGTAGGTCAGTCAACGTTGAAGTGACTGATCCACCGCTATCGCGAGCAGGCTCACTCCCACATTGATTTGTGGTGTTTGAGAGATGTAAAAAAGCCCCGGCGATTGCTCGTCGGGGCTTGTCGTTGCAGCGCAGACTCAGTGGCCGCCGAGATAGGCGTTACGCACTTCCTCGTTAACCAGCAGTTCCTTGCCGGTGCCCGTGAGGCGGATCTCGCCGTTGACCATCACGTACGCCCGGTCGGACAGTTTGAGGGCGTGGTTGGCGTTCTGCTCCACCAGGAAGATGGTCATGCCGGTTTTGGCCAGCTCCCGCAGGGTTGCGAAGATCTGTTTCACCACAATTGGCGCCAGACCCAGGCTCGGCTCGTCAAGCAACAACAGTTTCGGCCGGCTCATCAGCGCACGTGCGATGGCGAGCATTTGCTGCTCGCCGCCGGACATGGTCATCGCCCTCTGGGTGCGCCGCTCTTCGAGTCGCGGGAACAACTCGAACATGCGTTGCATGTCTTCCTTGGCGTACTTGTCACCGATCGGAATGGTGCCCATCAGCAGGTTTTCCTCGACGGTCATGTCAGGGAACACCCGCCGGCCTTCCGGCGATTGAGCGATGCCGTTGGACGCGATGTAGTGGGACGACTTGTGGGTGATATCCACACCCTGATAGATGATCTGCCCGTCCGCCGCCCGCGGCTGACCGAAAATCGACATCAGCAGGGTCGATTTGCCGGCGCCGTTGGAGCCGATCAGGCTGACCGTTTCCCCCTCATTGATGTGCAGCGAGACATTCTTCAGAGCCTGGATTGGCCCGTAAAACACATCCAGATCCTTCAGTTCGAGGATGGGTTGGCTCATAGCACCACTTCCTCTTCATCGGCGCCCAGGTAGGCCGCAATCACTTTCGGATCGTTACGAATCGCATCAGGCCCGCCCTCGGCGATGACGATGCCGTGGTCCAGCACCACGATGTGGTCGGAAATGCTCATTACCATGCCCATGTCGTGTTCGATCAGCACCACGGTCAGATCGTG